>OFJB01000726.1_pt1 | contig 14807 bp, 16 predicted proteins | sample 1775081 | NCBI WGS metagenome assembly OFJB01 (sample SAMN08195771, study PRJEB24354) | sludge metagenome | isolation source: initial sludge from phenol fed wastewater aerobic bioreactor | place: India: Nagpur | collected 2016-06-05 | reverse complement strand
GGATGGTGAGTTCGCGGCAGATGTCCGGGACTACTGATGTGTCGTGCTTTCAACTGGCTGAAGAGGCGCTTGACCGCCTTGTGGTCGTCCTTCAGCATCACGATCGCGTCCGTGCTCACGGCGCCCCCCTTCCCGGTCCCGCCGGCGGCCGCCGGCAGGCCCGCGGGTACCCGGATGCCCGGCCGTCGACCCGCGGTCGGAGGTCCGGTTCGCCGTGCCCAACGGCGTACGCGCCATTCATCGCCACGGTGCAGCGCTGTGCAGTGTGAGCAACGCCATAGAAGAGCGAGGCGGGCGTGCTGTCGACGGCGCGTGCTCGTAGCCTGGCTGGACTTCATCCCGCTGTCCGCTGGCCCCGCACGTCCTGGCCGACCACGGCACCCCTTGCTCCACGTGAATGGAGGCGCGCATGCCTGTCCTCGACGAGACGTTGATATCGGTGTTCGAGGAGGTCGTCCGTCGAAACCCGGGAGAGGCCGAGTTCCATCAGGCGGTCCGGGAGGTGCTGGAGAGCCTGGGACCGGTGGTGGCGAAGCACCCGGAGTATGCGGACGAGGCGATCATCCGGCGGCTCTGCGAGCCGGAGCGGCAGATCATCTTCCGGGTGCCGTGGACGGACGATGCCGGCCAGGTGCAGCTGAACCGCGGCTTCCGGGTCGAGTTCAACTCCGCTCTCGGTCCGTACAAGGGCGGCCTGCGATTCCACCCGTCGGTCTACCTCGGCATCGTGAAGTTCCTCGGCTTCGAGCAGATCTTCAAGAACGCGCTCACCGGCATGCCGATCGGCGGCGCCAAGGGGGGCAGTGACTTCGACCCGAAGGGCCGCTCCAATGGCGAGGTCATGCGCTTCTGCCAGTCATTCATGACCGAGCTGTACCGGCACCTTGGGGAGTACACCGACGTGCCGGCGGGCGACATCGGCGTGGGCGGCCGCGAGATCGGCTACCTGTTTGGGCAGTACAAGCGGATCACGAACCGCTACGAGTCCGGTGTGCTCACCGGCAAAGGGCTGAGTTGGGGCGGGTCCCAGGTCCGGACCGAGGCCACCGGGTACGGCACGGTCTTCTTCGTGGACGAGATGCTCCGGGCCACCGCGGAGTCGTTCGACGGCAAGCGGGTCGTGGTCTCTGGCTCAGGCAACGTTGCCATCTACGCCATCGAGAAGGTGCATCAGCGCGGCGGTCGGGTCGTCGCGTGCTCGGACTCCGACGGCTACGCGGTCGATCCGGAGGGCATCGACCTCGACCTCCTCAAGGAGATCAAGAACGGCCGGCGCGGCCGGATGAGCGACTACGTCGCGCAGCGGCCCGGGTCCCGATACGTAGCCGACGGCTCGATCTGGGAGGTCCCGTGCGACATCGCGCTCCCGTGCGCGACGCAGAACGAGCTCAACGGGGCAGACGCCCGTTCGCTCGTCCGGTCGGGGTGTCGCATCGTGGCGGAGGGAGCGAACATGCCGACCACGCCCGAGGCGATACGGGTCCTCCGGGACGCCGAGGTGAGTTTCGCGCCGGGCAAGGCGGCGAACGCCGGGGGCGTCGCGACGAGCGCCCTGGAGATGCAGCAGAACGCGTCGCGCGACTCGTGGACCTTCGAGCACACCGAGGCGCGGCTGGCCGACATCATGCGCTCGATCCATGAACGTTGCCTGACGACGGCCGACGCGTACGGCTCGCCTGGGGACTATGTCGTCGGTGCGAACGTCGCCGGCTTCATCCGGGTCGCTGACGCGATGCTGGCCCTGGGTCACGTCTAGGCCGGCCGCGCGGGGCGCGGGCGAGACGTGACGTCCCGGCTCCTATCGGTCCTCGCTCAGGATTCGGGCGACGAGCTGCGCCCGGTCGCGGGCGCCGGTCTTGGCGAAGATGTGGTTGATGTGGGTCTTCACGGTAGCCGTCGATACGAACAGGCGGTCGGCGATGTCCGTGTTCGACAGGCCCGCGGCGATGAGGCCGGCGATCTCGCTCTCCCGTACCGTGAGTCCATCGAGTCCGTGGCCGGCAGGAGGGTCGGCGTCCGGCACGCCGAGATGGTCTCCGTCGCGGAGCGCGTCCAGGAGCTGGAGCTGCACGTCGGGGGCGAGTGCGGCGTGGCCCCGCGCCGCGGCGAGGACGGCGGACTCGATCTCGTCCACGCCGGCGTCCTTGGTGAGGAACCCGCGAGCGCCGGCTCGGAGCGCGGCCAGAAGTCGTTCGTCGTCGGCGTACGTAGTAAGGACGACGACCGGCACGTGCGGGTGGCTGGTGGCGAGTGCTCGGGTCGCCTCGACGCCGTCGAGGTGCGGCATGTTGAGGTCCATCAGCACGACGTCGGGCGCCAGGGCGTCCACCTGCGCCAGCGCGTCGTTCCCGTCGTTCGCGGCGCCGGCGACGTGGACACTGTCGAGGAGCCCGAGGAGGGTGGCCAGGCCTTCGCGGACGACGCGCTGGTCGTCGACGATGAGTACCCGTGGGTGCGCGCCGGAGGTCATTGTGGACCCTCCCCGGCGTAGGGAAGGGTGAGCCGGACGGCGAACCCACTGCCCTCCGGCCCCGTGGTGAGGCTGCCGCCGGCGAGCTCGGCCCGTTCGCGCAGGCCGGTGAGGCCGTAGCCGCTGACGTGCATCGGGACGGGCTCCGCCTCGCTCCTCGCGTCGACGGCCTCGAGCTCGACGCGGTCCTCGTACCAGGTCAGCGTGATCCACGCGGTCGCGCCGGCACCCGCGTGCTTGGCGGTGTTCGTGAGCGCCTCCTGAGCGGTCCGGTAGAGGGTCAGCCCGGCCTCGGGCGTCAGCGGGCGCTGCTCGCCGTGCGCGGCCAGCTGGGCGCTGATCCCGTGGGCACGGGAGGCGTCGCGTACGAGGTCAGGCAGCAGGGCCGGGCCGGGGAGGCTCTCGCCGCGCAGCGCGCTGATCGCTTGGCGGGTCTCGCTGAGCCCGTTCTTGGCGAGCTGGCGGGAGCGGTCGATCTGGTCTCGGACCCGCGCGTCGGCGCCGGTGCGCTCGGCGAGCACCGAAGCGGCCTCGAGTGACATGATCTGGCCGGACAGCGAGTGCGCGAGGACGTCGTGGATCTCGCGTGCCAGGCGCGCCCGCTCGGCGAGGGCGGCGGCCTCGGCCTGGGCGGCACGGGAGTTCTCGAGCTCGACGACCAGCTCGGCCGAGCGAAGGCTTGCGGCGCGGGCGCTTCGGGTGGCCGCCGCGACGGAGCCGGCGAACGCGACGCCGAGGACGTCGATGGTGACCGACGTGGCCGTGTGGTCGCCGTGCCGCGCCACGACAGCGACGGCCATTGCTACCGCCACGAGGCCGACGGCGACGGCCGCGACGCGGGGCGGCAGGCGCAGGCCCATCGCGGCAGCGGCGAAGTAGGCGAACAGGAAGCCGGCGGACTCGGGGGCGGCGGCCTCCAGCGCCGCGCCTGCGAAGCCGATCACCAGCAGGAGCGCGGCCTCAGCGCGGACGTCGGCGGGCGTCGCGAACAGCTCGACCAGCCACAGCGCCGTGACGACCATCAGCAGGGCCACGCCGGCGGACGATCCGATGTCGCCGACGCTCGCCACGACCGTCGCGGCCGCGACGACCAGGCCGGTCGCGCGGACGCCACGCCGCCATTGCCGGTCCTCGGCGGGCAGCGCCGCCGAGGAGTCAGGCCACGGCGTGGAGGAGACGTTCATTCTGCGCGTCACCCTACGGTCACGCGCCGTCCCAGGTAGGCGAGAAGCCGGCGGTGCGCGGGATCACCCTCCGCCGCAGCCAGTTCGGGTCCGAAGATGCCGGGGACGCGGAACGCCTCGGCGCCCATCGCCTGCATCGTCGCCAGCAGTCCGGCCGCGGTCGACTCGTCGGCCAGTTCCTCCTGTCCGGTCGCCACGGCGATGTCGAGCCCGTGAACCACGACCTCCGTCAGATGGACGACCACGGCGGTCGGCGCCGGCACGCGGCCGAACGCGAGGTCGAAGACCCTGGCCTCGGCCCTGGGACGCCGCCAGGCAGCCCGATCCGCGCCGGCCGCGGCGGCGTACGCGGCGGCGGGATCCGCGCCGAGCCAGTCGTGCCCGTCGTGATCGACCGCGCTGTCCTGGCCGTCCAGCTGGAGGGCGAAGATGGACAGGCCGCCGACGAGGTGGTTGGCCACCTGGCGGACGTCCCACCCCGCGCAGGGCGTCGGATCGCCCCACTGGTCGCCGGCGACGCCGGCGACGATGCGGCCGGTCGTGGCCAGGGCGCGGTCGAGCTGGTCGAGGGTCTCGTCGAAGGTCATCCGGATGCTCCGTTGTTGTAGGTCTGTCCGTCGTCGAGCGACGTCGTCGCCTGCGGGTCGGGGCCGGGCCGGGCTGCTCGGTGGTCCTGGACGAGCAGGACGATGCCCAGCGCCAGCAGCACGACGTCCTCGACGACGAGAGTGGGGATCTTCGGCAGGGCGCCGACCGCCGCGGCCATGTCCGTCACGGCGTGCAGGACCATGAGAGGGACGACGGTGTTGATGCGGTTCCTCAGGGCGCCGTAGGCGAGACCGAAGCAGAAGGCGCCCCAGGCCTGTGCAAGCACCAGGCCGACGCTGTCGCGGAACAGCACGTTGGCCAGGTGCGCCGATCCGAACAGCGCCGCGGCGACGACGACGCTGCGAACGACCCCGGTGGGCGCGAGGACTCCCTGGACCATGCCGCGCCACAGCACCTCCTCGTTGAACCCGGTCAGGGCGTAGCCGGTGGCGAGGAGTGCGACGGTTCCTGCCGGCGTCGGCTCGACGCCCAGCGCCAGTGTACTGACGGCCAGGATGGCGGGAAGCACCAGCAGGTGCAGGCGCCGCCACGTCCGAGGGCGGTTGACCCCGACCTCGGCCCAGGTCCACCAGCGGGCACGGGCGATGAGGATGGCGACGAACAGGAGCTGGGTCACCAGCAGCGCCCGGATCGTGCCGCTCGCATCGGGGAGCAGCAACTTCGCGATGACTCCGCCGCCGACCGTCAGAGCGAGTGCTGCGGCCCAGATGAGCGCCGCCCGGCGCATCGGGCTCACGCCGGCAGCGCGGCCGCGCCGCGCCGCGCCGCGAGGATGGCCAGCGCCGTCACGGCGATGCGGGTCAGGACCATGGTGAGCGCCATCAGGACGAACGCGGTGGTCCACGCGTCGGCGCCGCTGATGCCGTTGACGTAAGAGAACCGGCCGATCCCGGCGGCGAACCAGTGGTCCGCGCCGAAGGCGAAGAGCATCCGGCCGGCGATGACCATCGTCCAGAGCGCTGCGTACCCGGCGCCGGCGACCATCACCAGTCCGCCGGCCGCCTGCCGCACCCGCACGAGTAGTCCGGCGAGCACGCCGAGCAGCAGTCCGGCCGTCACGCCGACCGCCTCGAGCCGGACGTCGCCCCCGCCCGTCGGCGCGTCCTGAAGGAGCACGGCGCCCGCGACGACGACGAGGACGACCGGGATCGTCAGCCGCCATCGCGTCACCGACCTGGTGCCGAGGTTACTGGCGAGGATGAACACCAGAAGCCCCGCGTTGAGGGCGTACTGGGCGAACGACATGGTTCCCTCTCCGCGTCGCCGACCTGGCGGACGCTCTCAAGGAACCTATGGACGGACGGGACCTCGACGCGTCGGCCTCAGGGTGGAGTCCGCGATCTCAACCCTGGGGTGGAGACGTTCGGCGCGAGGGACGCGATGTCTACTGTCGCCGCTCTCGCTTCGAGGCTGCTGCGCGTGGCTTCCGGGCGGGCAGCTGGAACAGCAACGTCGTGGCACTGACGTGGACGGACCCGCGCGCCCGCGGTGCGGTTGCCTCGGCGTGAAGCTCTTCCATGAGGTCAGCGATGGCGTGGGAGATGCGTCGCCACGTATCCGGGTCGACCCAGACCTCCGCGTCGCCGAAGACATCCCACCCCCCGGCGGCGGAGTCCTGCAGTCGGCGAACAACCTCCGCGGTCACGGCCGTCGCGCTGGTCGCCATCGTCTCCGGGGCGCCAGCGGCGCCCCCTCCCGCCGGGAGTCGGTAGAGCTTCTCGATCCCTCCGCGCACGCTGCGCGTGCTGTCCAGCTCGACGAGGCCGGCGGCCTCGAGCGACCGGAGGTGGTAGCTGATCGCCGCCTGGCTCATGTCGGTCTCCTTGGCCAGCGTCGTGCCGGACTTGGGAGAGGCGACCAGCAGGGAGAGCAGGCGAAGGCGGACCGGGTGGGACAGCGCCCGGAGTCGGCGCTGATCAGGCAGGTCCGTGGCCATTGCTCCACCTGGGTCGCGGGTCGGCGTGGGTCGGCGCGCGCCGGACCCGTGAGACTCCGCAATGCTAACGCCGCTGGAGTGGCCCGATCGGGGCGTCGCAGCCTCGGCTAGGTGTTCTGTCCAGGCACGTTGGTCACGCGTGTGATGGGCGGCTTGCCGCCGAGTGCGGTGTGCGGACGATGGTGATTGTAGGTGTGCAGCCATCGCCGGAGGGCGTTGCGGCGCACTGACTCGGAGGAGTAGGCCTTGCCGTATCCCCATTCGTCTCGCAGGGTGCGCTGGTAGCGCTCGATGCTCCTATGTTCGTCAAGCGGCCTGTGCTGGCAGCGGTTGTTCTTGCCGCGGCAGGTTCGCGTATACCTCTCGGACGAGGTAGCGCTTGAGGCAGCGAATGATCTCCCGCTTGCTGAGTCCCTCGGCGGTGCGCCGTTCGACGTAGGCCCTGGTTGGTTCGTGGTGACGCATGCGGACGATGACGGCGATATAGAGCGCACTATTCGCGGCCCGGTCGCCGCCTCTGCTCAAGCGATGCCGCCCGCTGGTTCGGCCGCTGCTGGCGGGTTGCGGTGCGGCGCCGCAGAGCTTGGCGAACGCGGCTTCGGAGGTGATGCGTTCGGGGTTGTCGCCTGCGGTGACCAGGAACTGGCCGGCCAGTCACGTCGACGATGTGCCTGCCGTCGTCGATCCAGGCGAACCGTCCGGACTCGGCGGCGGCGGCGATCGCGTCGATCGTCGTCATGCCACGACCCCAGATGAACGGCGGCCGGAGCACCACCAGCTCGGTGTTCCCGCTCTCTGCCGCGAGCACCGTGTGCTCGGTGGCGAGCTTGACCCGGCTGTAGGCGGTGTTGGGCCGGCCGTCCGGCATCGACTCGTCGACCACCGGACGGCGCTGCGATCCGGTGGACACCGACGCGGCGCTGACGAGCACGAAGCGGCGCACTCCGGCGTCGACACTCGCGGCGTGCAGGGCGACGGTCGGCACGAGGTTCGCTCGCTCGAACAGGGAGTCCGGTCCCCAGAACTCCATGTGGGCGGCGACGTGCACGACGGCGTCGACATGCTGCAGTGCGGACAGCCAGGTCGGTGCGGTCGCGTCGGGTCCACTTCGCTCGGGCTCCGTGAGGTCGCCGGCGACGGGGACTGCGCCGGCTGCTCGGAGCCTCTGAGTGCTCACGTCGGACCTGGCCAGGCCCACGACCTCGTGCCCGTCGGTCACGAGGCGGCGCACGAGCGCGCCCCCGACGAACCCGCTGCCACCGGTGACGAAGACCCTCATTTTCATCTACCCCTAATAGTTCGATATCAATGTATTGACGTCTATGTAACCTGATCCATGTCCGACGGTCAAGAAGGAGGTCGAGCGGTGCCACAGTCGACGAGGCCCATTGCGGCCGAGGTCGCCGATGAGTTCAGCCGGACCGCCAAGGTCCTCGTGCGCCGGTTCGACGAGCGACTGGGTGAGTACGGCGTCTCGACGCCGAGATCGCGGCTGGTGGCGGAGATCGCCCGATCGCAGCCCATACGGCTCACGGAACTCGCGTCGACCGTCGGCATCGCACAGGGAACGGCGTCGACGTTGGTCGACGCGCTCGTCCGCGACGGGCTGGTTGAACGCCACGCCAGCGCCGACGACCGGCGGGCCGTCCTCCTCCGGGTGACCGAGGACGGGGCCGCCCTCGCCCACCAGTGGACGGCCGCGTACGAGCGGGCCGCCGACGAGCTGTTGCGGCCGCTCACCGCGCGGGAGCTCACGACGCTGCGCGGGTTCCTGCAGCGACTCGGCGATGCAGGTACGGAAACCGAGTGAGGATCGGCGGGACCGCCATGGCTCGCCAGAACGAAAGGACGCCGATGGCTGAGTACGACGACTTCGCCGAGGCCTACTCCGCGCATAGCGACCAGAGCCTGTTCAACGCCTACTACAACCAGCCTGAGATCCTCCGCCTAGCGGGTGACGTCGACGGCCTCCGGGTCCTCGATGCCGGTTGCGGTGCCGGCAAGGTGGCCGAGGCATTGCGGACGCGCGGGGCGGTGGTGTCGGGGTTCGACCAGAGCGCGGCCATGCTCGCCCTTGCCGCCGAACGACTCGGCGACGACATCGACCTGCGCGTTGCCGACCTCGCGGCCCCGCTGCCCTACCCCGACGCTGCCTTCGACCTCGTCGTGGCGTCGTTGTCGTTGCACTACGTCGAGGACTGGTCCGCCGCTCTGGCCGAGGTCCGCCGGGTCCTCGCCCCGGATGGGCGGCTGCTCGTGTCGGTCATCCACCCCGTGGTGTACGCGGTCGTCTACCCCGATGCCGACTACTTCGCCCTCACGCAGTACACGGAGGACTACGTCTTCGGCGGTCGGCCAGCGCGGATGACCTACTGGCACCGACCCCTGCAGGACGTCCTCAACGCGTTCATCGAGGCCGGGTTCCGGATCGCGCAGGTCACCGAGCCGCCGCCGGCCGGGGACACCCCCGCCGACCTCCTGCCGACCGAGGACGGACGGTCCTTCCTCTGCTTCCTGTTCCTCGAGCTCCAGGTCCCCTGAGCCTCGAGCGTCAGGCCGCCGGCTGCGACAGGGCCTCCAGGCGTGCCCACACGCGGTGCTCGCCCAGCGCTGCAATGACGACGTGGAGGGCCTCGGACGACGAATCCGCCGTGACCGCGCCCGCGTCCTCGACCACGCCGGCATCGGCGGCGGCGACCCCGCCGACGAACGCGAGCGCCTTCCCGTGGCGGTAGGCCTCATCGATCATCGTGACCACGCGCGGATCCAGGTCCGGCTCGGGCCCGGCGACGAGCACGATCGCATCGAACTCGATCGACCGCGCGGTGGCGTAGGTGCGGTCGGGAGCCGTTGGCACTCCGGCGATCTCGACCGCCGCACCCGTCGGCGCCACGACCCGGACCGCCAGCCCGGCGGCGAGCGCACGCTCCATCGACGTGCCGATGTCCGAGACGGCGACGGTCTCGGCGAGCACGATGCCGAGCACCCGGCCGTCCACGGGGTACTGCTCGTGCCGGATCTGGCTGAGTGCGGGGGACACGGCGACCTCGGGGACCGGGTCCGCGTCAGGCGCATCCAGGCCGAGTGCCAGTGCGACCGCCTCGGCCAGGTCGGTGTCGACCTGGGCGAGGACCGCGACCTCGCGTTCGCGGACGGCGAGGATCTCGCACTTGCCGAGTTCGAACGAGATCGCGTCGATCAGGTGCTGCTGCTCCAGCGGCGAGAGGCTCCGGTAGAACAACGCCGCCTGCGTGAAGTGGTCGTCGAACGAGACCGGGAGCGCGCGCTCGGTCACGCCCGACACCGGGACGGGGGACTCGACGAACGCGACGCTCGGGTCGGCGAGGAAGGGACACCCGCCCTGGGTCGAGTTGGGGAAGTACGGTCCGATGCCCTCGTGGACGACCGTCTGGTGCATGCCGTCGCGAAGGTTGTCATCGACCGGTGCGTGCGGCTGGTTGATGGGCAGCTGGCCGAAGTTCGGCCCGCCCAGACGGGAGATCTGCGTGTCCAGGTACGAGAACAGGCGGGCAGCGAGCAGCGGGTCGTTCGTGGGCTCGATGCCAGGCACGAGGTGGCCCGGATGGAAGGCGACCTGCTCGGTCTCCGCGAAGTAGTTCGCCGGGTTGCGGTCGAGAGTCAGGGTGCCGATGACGGTGACCGGGGCGAGTTCCTCGGGGACCAACTTCGTCGGGTCGAGGAGGTCGATGCCCTGGTAGGTCTCGTCCCCTTCGTCAGGCAGCACCTGGACCCCCAGATCCCAGGACGGGAACGCGCCCGATCGAATGGCGTCCGCCAGGTCTCGACGGTGGTAGTCGGGGTCGAAGCCCGCGGTGAGCTGAGCCTCCTCCCATACCTGTGAGTGGACGCCGGCCGCGGGCTTCCAGTGGAACTTCACGAGAACGGTGTGTCCCGCCGAGTCGCTCAGCCGGAACGTGTGGACGCCGAACCCTTCCATCATGCGGTAGGAGCGAGGGATCCCCCGGTCGCTCATGACCCACAGGACGTGATGGGTGGCTTGCGTGTGCAGGGACACGAAGTCCCAGAAGGTGTCATGGGCCGACTGGGCCTGCGGGATCTCGACATCGGGCTGAGGCTTGGCCGCGTGGATGAGGTCGGGGAACTTGATGCCGTCCTGGATGAAGAACACGGGGATGTTGTTTCCGACGAGGTCGAACGTGCCCTCCGTCGTGTAGAACTTCACGGCGAATCCGCGGGTGTCGCGGGCCGTGTCGGCCGACCCGCGGGAGCCGACGACCGTGGAGAACCGGACGAACACCGGCGTCGTCGCCCCGTCCTCCAGGAATGCCGCACGGCAGAACGCCGACGCCGCGCCGTTCGCCACGAACGTGCCGTGCGCTGCGGCTCCACGCGCGTGCACGGCACGCTCGGGAATGCGCTCGTGGTCGAAGTGCATGATCTTCTCGCGGAGGTGGTGGTCCGCGAGAACGGTCGGTCCCCGGCGACCGGCTTTCACGGAGTGCTCGGTGTCGGCGAGCGGCGTGCCCTGTGACGTCGTCAGGACCTCGGCGCCGGTGGCCGGGTCGGTAGTGGCACCTGCGACGGGATCGGCGGTCGGGGCGTCGTGCGAAGGCGGCGTCATGGCTCCCGGGTACCCGGAGGCTGCCGAGCTGAACCGATGCATCGCGCGGGGCGGACGGGACGGTCCAGGGCTAGGCACGGCACGAGGGGGTACAGGGCTTCCTGGCGCTTCCGAGGGGCCGATGCACGCCGGCGACCGCCGGACCTCTCGTCAGGATCGCCATGACATACAAGCCCGTGGTCGAGGCCCGCCGCGTGAGCTGGATGAACCCCTTGCGACGGCGCGAGCGTCCGGTCCCGTCTGCATCGCGCGAGGCAGACGGGACCGACATCGACCCGGTAGAGGGCGCGGATCCCGAGTCGAGCGAGCGGGCCGTGGTCACGGTGGCCCTGGACCGAGGAAGCCTCCGTTGGGCCCTCGTCATGGGGGTCGCGGCCGTGCTGGCTCTGCTGGCGATCGTATGGGCCTGGGGTGCTGTCGCGCATTTCGCGTTCAACATCCTGCTCGCCTGGCTGATCGCCGTCTCGTTCGAGCCGGTCGTCCGGTGGCTGTGTGATCACGGATTCAGAAGGGGAGCGGCGACTGCCGTCGTCGCCGTCTCGGGCGCGTTGGCGGTACTGGGGTGCATCCGCCCTGTTCGGCGGCGTTCTGGCCTCCCAGGTGGCCGAGCTCGTGACGGCTCTCCCGAACCTGGTCGACGAGGCTGTCGGCTGGGTCAACGAGACGTTCGGAACCGCCATCGATCCGACCGCCCTGACGGCCACGTTGAACATCACGCCGGACCAGGTCACGGGCGTCGCCGGTGGGCTCGCGGGCGGGCTTCTCGGAGGCCTGCTGGGATTGGCCGTATCCGTCGCGGGCATCGTGTTCGACCTGGTGACCGTGGTGGTCTTCGCGATCTACCTCTCAGCCTCCGCACCCCAGATCAAGCGCTTCGTGGCGTCATGGCTTCCTCCCGCCCGACAGGTGACGTTCATCCGCGTGTGGGACATCTCCGTGTCCAAGGCCGGCGGATTCCTGCTGTCGAAACTCGCCCTCGCGGCCATCTCCGCGCTGTTCCACATCGGCCTCTTCTACCTGATCGACGTGCCGTTCTGGCTGCCGATGGGTCTGTTCGCGGGCCTGGTCAGCCAGTTCATCCCGACCGTCGGCACCTACATCGGCGTCGCTCTTCCCGCGTTGTTCGCGGCGTTCACCGATCCCTGGGACATCCTGTGGATCGCCGTGTTCGCGACGGCGTATCAGCAGGTGGAGAACTACATCCTCACGCCCCGCATCTCCACCAAGACGATGGACATCAACTCCGGGATCGCCCTGGCGGCCGTCTTCGTCGGTGCCGCCCTGTTCGGTCCCATCGGGGCGGTCATCGGGATCCCGATCGTGGCCATCGGTATGCCCTGCATCCCATCGTGGAGCGCCGCGCCGGCTGACCGCGACCGAGGATTCGGCGGGCTGAGCGTGGGTACCAGGACGGCAAGTCCCCTGCTACTGACGCAAGCCCCCTGCTACTGACGGAGTGTGCGCGAGATGCCCACGGACGACCAAGGCCGACCGGACGAACTCGAGGAGTTCGGGACGCCGACGGAGGAACGCGAGGCGCGTCCGGCCCTGTACCCCGAGCACGCCGCGCTCGACGAGACCGCGCGCCAGCATCCGGAACTGGTTCCCGTCTACGGGCCCGACGACAGCCAGGGTCCGACCCCGCGCACCGGACTCATCGGCGTGTGGAACGCGATCGCCTACTACGTCCAGTACGCCATGCTGTTCGTGTGGGGATCGGCGTCACAGACCCGTGCGACCGACCCGATCGAACGTCTGAAGCGACGTTACGGACGAAGCTCGGATCGACTGGCATGAGCAGTCGGTCCGGCGGGGACGCATCGCGTCCAGGGATCGCCGATGGGCGCAGAACTCGTTCAGCCACACGCCGGCCAGCGGGTCGTCCTCGTCATCCGCGATCGGCGCCCACGGAAGTCGAAACGCACTGGTGTCCATAGGGTCTGTGTTCCCCGTGTCAGCCGCGCCGAAACGGGAACACGGACAGTCGAGTCGCGTACTGAAGGGATGAGCGATGCGTGCCATGTGGTCCGGCGTGGTGGCCTTCGGGCTGGTCAGTGTCCCGGTCAAGCTCTACGCGGCGACCGAGGACCACGACGTCCACTTCCATCAGGTGCACACCGCCGACGGCGGGCGCGTGAAGATGGTTCGCACGTGCTCGATCGACGGCGAGAAGCTGGAGCTCTCCGAGATCTCGTCGGCGTTCGACGTGGGCGGCGGCGAGATGGTCGTCATGAGCCAGGCGGACTTCGAAGGCCTTCCGGTCGCGGGGAAGGACGAGATCGAGGTCGTGGAGTTCGTCCCCGCCGATCAGGTCGACCCCGTGCTCTTCGATCGCAGCTACTACCTGGAGCCGGAACCCCGGGGGCTCAAGCCGTACGTCTTGCTGCGCGAGGCCCTGCAGCGGACGGATCGCACGGCACTGGTCCGCGTGGTCCTGCGGACCAAGAGTCAGCTGGCAGCGCTGCGGGTCCGGGACGACGTGCTGGTGCTGCAGACGCTGCTGTGGCCCGACGAGGTCCGCGCGGCCGACTTCCCGGTGCTCGCGGGGGCGACCGACGTGCGTACGCAGGAGATCGCCATGGCCGAGTCGCTGGTCGAGAGCCTCTCGGGCGACTTCGACCCGCGTGCGTATCGCGACGAGTACCGAGAGGCCCTCGTCGCGGTGATCGACGCCAAGGCGGCGGGTGGCGCGACGACGGTGCCCGCTCCCGATCCCGCCTCGACCGACGGTGGCGGTGTCGTCCTCGACCTGATGGAGGCCCTGCGCGAGTCGGTCGCGCGATGCCGCGATGGCGGCGGGGCCGCGGGCTCCTCGACGGGCGCTCGTCGGTCAGCCTCGTCGAACGGAGCGCCGGCGAAGAAGAGGGCAACTGCGGCGAAAAAGGCGCCCGCGAAGAAGTCCGTGGCGAAGAAGGCGCCCGCGAAGAAGACGAGTCGGCGCTCGGCCTGACGAAGGCTGCGAGTCGATTCGGTCCGCGGTACGCGGGGTACGAACTCCCCGACACCATGAGGCCGGCACCGAACGCCGGCCCCCCAGGAGGTTGTCATGGCCGCGATGCTGATGGAGATCATGACCCCGGACCCCACGACGTGTCGGTCCGATGCTCGCATGACGGAGGTCGCGCGCCTGATGCGCGACGAGGAGATCGGCGACGTGCTTGTCGTCGCGGACGACGGAACGCTCGTCGGGATCGTCACGGATCGTGACCTGGTCGTCCACGGTCTCGCGGAGGGCAGCGCCGCCGACGCGACCATCGACGGGATGTTCACGTCCGGCGTGGCGACCTTGTCGACCCGGAGCAGCGTCCAGGACGCCATCGATCTCATGACGGCCCACGCCCTGCGACGCGTCCCCATCGTGGACGGCGGCCGTGCTATCGGCATCGTCTCGCTGGGAGACCTCGCGGAAGATCGGGACCCGGAGTCCGCGCTCGGACGGATCAGCGCCGCCCCGGCGAGCGCGTGATCGCAACGCGACTGCCGGGGTGACCCGGCGACAGACGGCGGTTCAAGGGCGAGCCGGCACCACAACACAGGGGTCGTAGCGCGGTCACGGCGAGCGGACGGCTCCGGGAAGGCACGACATGGGCACCATGGATCGGATCAAGAACGAGGCCGAGGACCTGGCTGGCAAGGCCAAGGAGACGGTCGGCAAGATCGTCGGGGACGACGAGAAGGTCGCCGAAGGCCGGAAGGACCAGGCCTCCGCCGGCGTGAAGAACGCCGGAGAGGACGTCAAGGACGCGGCCTCGAACGCCAAGGACGCCGCCAAGGACGCCCTGGGGTCGTAGCGCGGAGGGCGGGCGGGCCCGCACTCGCGGACCTGCCCGCCCGCGATTCGGAACAGCTCGAGCGGGGTACGTCCGGCCCGAGACATCACCGTTCCGATCACCCTGAGAGGGAGTCTGTCATGGCCTTGTGGCTGGTTCTGTTGGTTGCTGCGCTCGTCGCAGCCGTCATCGGATTCGGGACGGCGGCGAAGTGGCTGTTCATCGTCGCGGTCAT
>OFJB01000723.1_pt1 | contig 14822 bp, 13 predicted proteins | sample 1775081 | NCBI WGS metagenome assembly OFJB01 (sample SAMN08195771, study PRJEB24354) | sludge metagenome | isolation source: initial sludge from phenol fed wastewater aerobic bioreactor | place: India: Nagpur | collected 2016-06-05 | reverse complement strand
GCGAACTTTCCATGTCCGCCGTCTCGATCCCCTTTGTTAAAAGCTTTCTCTTTTCTCAAAAACTGGAAGATGCGGAAAACCTCGCCGAGGCGGTTATGCAAATGACCAGTTCGACTCAAGTGGCGACCTATATCGCCAATCGATTCAAGGTCTAGGCAGGTAACCCATGGGAAAGAAAGAAAAAAGCGGGCCCGCGGCGAGGGGAACCCCAGGGTCGGAAATATCCGCAACGCCCGAACAGAACCTTTTTCGCTATGAAAATCTCCCCATGGTAGCCCTGGTGGGCAGGCCGAATGTGGGTAAATCGACCATTCTCAACAAGCTGATCGGGCAAAAGATCGCGATCGTGACCGACCGCGCGCAGACCACGCGGAACAAGATCACAGGCGTGCTGAGCCGACCGGGCTATCAGATTGTGTTTCTCGATACGCCGGGGGTTACGAACCCCAAGAACAAGCTCGGCGAATACATGCAGAAGGTCGCCTACGACGCGATGAACGAAGTCGAGGCGATTCTGTTTGTCGCAGACGCGACGCAGGGCGTTCGCGAAAAGGACGCGGCTCTGATGGAGCGGCTCAAGACCGCGAAGGCGCCAATCATCGCGCTGATCAACAAGACGGATCTCGCGAGCCTTGGGCAGGCAAACGAAGCGCAGGAAGCGCTGGAACAGGCGGGCATCTTCCACGCGATTCTGCGCGGCTCCGCCAGCACCGGAAAAGGGCTCGACGAACTGGAAGAAGCGCTTAAGGCTTGCCTGACGGTAGGCCCGCAGTATTTTCCGGAGGATATGGTGACCGACCAGCCGGAGCGCGTCATCTGCGCGGAGCTCATCCGCGAAAAGGCGCTGCTGCTGCTGCGCGAAGAGGTTCCGCACGGCGTTGGCGTAGGCGTGGATCGCATGGAGCGCCGCGAGGATCGGGACATGATGGACGTTTACGCAACGATTTATTGCGAGCGGGAGTCACACAAGGGCATTTTGATCGGCAAAAATGGAACCATGCTCAAGCGAATCGGGCAGGAAGCACGCAAGGACATCGAGTGGATGCTCGGCTGCCCGGTCAACCTGCAGCTGTGGATCAAGGTAAAAGAGGACTGGCGAAACCGTCAGGGGATGCTCCACGAACTGGGCTACGAATAAGAGCCCGATCGGTCGAAATCGTCGGGACGGAGGGGAATCATGCCGGTCATCTGCGCGGACGGAATCGTTACGCGATATGTCAACTACAAAGAGAGCGACCGCATCCTGAGCATCTTTTCGATTGAGCACGGGCGGCTGGATGCGAAGGCACGTGGCTGCCGCAAGCCCCAGAGCCCGCTTGTCAACGCCTGCCAGCCGTTTGTGTTCGGACAGTTTGAGCTTTACACCGGCAAGGATCGCATGACGGTCAACGCCTGCGAAGTCAAGGAAACGTTTTATCCCATTCGCGAGGACTACGCGAAGTTTTCCATCGGCTCCGTCATCCTCCGGCTCTGTCACGACGCCGCGCCGGAGAACGAGCCAAACCCAACGCTGTTTTCGCTTTTGTATCACTCGCTTTCATTTCTGTCGTACGGCAGTTCCGAACCGCTCGACCTGTTCTGCTGTTTTTTGGTTCGCTACTTAAACGCAACGGGATACCGCCCGGCCATCACCACCTGCGCGCAATGCGGGCGGGATCTTCGCGCGGATGCGGTCGTCCGCTTCTCGCCGCGCGGCGGCGCGGTGTGCTCCGCCTGCACGCAGCAGGGCGAGCCCGTCAGTAAGACGGCGCTGGAGGGAATGCGCCGCATGCTGGTGATGGAGGACGCGGATATGGATCGCGTCAAGCTCTCCGAAAACGTTCGAAACGAGATCATCCGCTGTCTGTCGCTCTATACGAAAACGTCGTTGGAGTTTGGCGAGCGCGCGTTTTCCGCGCTGGAGGATGCGCTGCATCCGGTTGAACCAACGGCACTTCAGAACGCCGGGCAAAGCGAAAGCAATCGGGAATAATTGTGAACTTTCGTTCGAGAATGTTTTGCAAGCGCCGTCGTATGTTACAATAATCGCGATTCTGGCAAGAATGTTGAACTTGTGTGAACGGTTATCCATCGTCTAACACTCGCTCTCCGGCTGGAAATAATCAGTATACCGAGGTAGGAACTATGCACTTGGAACGACACGGCAAAGGCATTCTGGTGACCATATGCCTTGCGGCTGCCGCTCTTTTCCTAATTGGCTGCGCGGCGCCTGCCGCCGAGCCGGAGGGAACGCCCGCGCCGACGGCTGCGCCGGATATCGTTAGTCTGGAAGTGGTCGATCTGAACAATCAGGGGTTTGGCGATATGCCGTCCCCAACACCAACGCCGGAACCAACGCCGACTCCGAAGCCGTTTTCGTATTACGCGCCAACGGTCAACATGACCTACGAAGAGCTCGTCGGTAGTACGGACGACATGAGCGTTAAGGCAAAAGAACTATTAAAAGACGGATTTCCCGATCCGAAGACCTACTATATCATTGTGGATAAGCAATGGCAGCTCGTGCTGGTATACAAGCGCCTGGATGACGGTACCAAACTTGGCAAGCCGAATTTAGAGGAACCGGTTCGGTACATGATTTGCTCCAGCGGCAACCCGGACAAGGAATACGGCCACGATACAACAAGCGGAATCTGGCAGATTCAGGTACCCAAGGAACGCTTCTACCAGTTTGTCAATCTGGAAGCGGCACAGTATCTGACGTTGATCCACAGCCGAACCTATTTCCACTCGATTCTCTACGATAAGGCGAAGGACCTGAGCACACTCGTCAAGGAATCCTACGACCAGCTTGGTACGAAGGCCTCCCACGCGTGCATTCGCCTGACCGTACCGGACGCGCGCTGGATGTGGTATAACATTGGCTACGGCACCACCTGCGAAATTCGCGATGGGGATAAGAACGACACCGTGACGGGCGCAATCCGCGCGCAGCTCGTGTTGCCGAAATCCGACAGCAGCATTCGCCTGAAGGCGGGCAAAGCGCCCTGGACGGATAACTGGACGATTGAGGCTGTCGAACACGTTCTTCCTTATAAGTATGAGCCCGCTCCGCTGCCCGATCTTGGCGATGGCACGGATGACGACACCGCAACGCCAACACCGAGCGGAACAATAACCGGAGGCACGGAAACCGCGACGCCAGAACCGACGACCGCGCCAACTACTCCGCCGTCTACCGACACTTGGTAAGCGGGTGAAGCTGCGGTTTCAAACGAGAATAATTGGACTAATGCTGTCGGCGCTGATTTTGGCGTCGACAGCTTCTGTTCGTTCGGCGAAGGCGGAGAGTCCAGCGCCCTCCGCGTCGCCGGAACCCCTGACCATATTGGAACAGCTCCAGCAAGCCTGTTCGTCGGAAGCAGAATTAGCCGTCGCCTCCAGCGCCGCGTGCGCCGCAGAACAGCTGCGCTATGACGAAGGCCTCGTTTCGTGCCTGCCGGAGGATGCCAATCAGCCGCGCTATCTGCGCCTGAACGCGATGTTTGACGCGACGAACCGCATTCTTTCGCATGCGCTTGCGTTTGATTGGACTGGCTGGAGCAAGACGCTCGTTGCGTTTAAGCCAAAGGAATATGACTGCTACGCACAGAACCGGACTGCGTTTTCAACGCTTTCAAACGCGCTCAACACCGCGCTCCGAAGCGCCAGCTCGCTCAGCGGAAAAGTACTCAGCCGCGATCTGCGCGCGGAGAACATCGCGCTGCATACAACGCCCCGACAGGAACCGAATCTGACCTGGCGCGAGTGCGCGGCGCTGTACTCCGTGTTTGGGGAGGACACCACGCAACTTATGCAAGAGGCGTTCTCCGTTCAGCAGGAAGGCAGCGCGATTCGCGGGATTACGATTCGCTGGCCCAATCCGTCGTTTGCGGACATCGCTGCACGCGGCACGAAGGAGCAACTCGTCGAGGCAAAACTTGCGCTGTATTACCTGAACACGGTCTATCTGGACGACGGCTCAGTCGCACCCGTCTCGGCGTTTCAATTTTCCAAGGAGTATCTATCGACGGTTACGCACCCCGTACCCGGCGGCGTGATTAAAAACGGCTGGTACGACCCACGCTCGCACCGGACGAGGGTGCACACGGGCACGGACATCCGGATGTCCTCGAAAACACCGATTCTCTCCATGACGGACGGCGTCGTGCTGCACGTTGGTTTTCTGCCGATTCCGGGGAACTATGTGATCATTCGCGATCCCTCCGGCTACGAGTATCATTACTATCATATGTATGAACTCTCCACCTTCGTCAAGGAAGGGGACGTCGTCAAGCAGGGCCAGCAGATCGGCCGCGTCGGCAGCACCGGAAACAGCGTTGCATACCATCTTCACGTGGGACTTGTTTCGCCGGACGGGGTGTATTTAAATCCATACGACCTGTTTACGCAGGCGGGAATCGGCCCCGTTCAGGGGCAAGAGCCCGAATAAGGCACGCTGATAAAAATCCATTCGCGGATTCGCAAAAGCGGAGCGAACCCCTCGAATTGCCATGTTTTTCTTGTGCGAATGCGGTTGCGGTGCTATACTAATTGAGCGTATTATGCCGTTTTCCGCGATATCCATGGATCATTTCCGCGATTTTACGGCGTTTGGCGAATACAGTCGCGAAAGCGCGAGGATCGAACATTGAGAATCATTGCTGGAACGGCGCGTGGTCGCCGGTTTGACGCGCCAAAGGGAATGGACACGCGTCCAACGCTGGATCGCGTGAAGGAATCGCTCTTTGGCATGCTCCAGTTTGATCTGCCGGACAGCCGCGTGCTGGATCTGTTTTCCGGTTCCGGGAATTTGGGGCTGGAGTCGGCCTCGCGAGGCGCGGCGCGCGTGGTCTGCAACGACCGCTCGCGGGAGTGTGCCGACCAGATTCGGGCAAACGCAAAACTGCTCGGGCTTGATGGCATTGTCGAAGTACTTTGTATGGATTACACCGCGTGCTTGGAGCGGCTCAGCCGCGAGAACGCGCAATTTGACCTCTCGTTTCTGGATGCGCCGTATGCCGACGGAACCGCCGCGCGGGCAGCGGAGCAGCTCTTTCAAGCAAACCTGGTTGCGGAGGAAGGGCGCGTGATCATTGAACACGCGACGAATCTGCCGCCGGACGTCAGTCCGCAGTTTGCGCGCTTGCTCGAGAGCAGGCGATACGGCAACTGCGCGATTTCGATCTATGTGCGCGCTGATTGAGACCGGAACATGAGTGAAAGCGAAGGCAATATGCGAATTTGCGTTTACCCCGGCAGCTTCGATCCGTTTACGGTTGGGCATCACGATGTGCTGGAGCACGCGTTAGCCATGTTCGACTGCGTGTATGTGAGCGTACTGAACAACGGAATGAAGCACCCCGTGTTCTCCGTGGATGAGCGCGTTGAGATGATTCAGCATATGGTCGATGTGGAGCACATGCAGAAGGTTGTCGTGGGAAGGTTCGACGGATTGCTGGTCGATTACGTCCGCTCCGTGGGCGCGAGTTACATCATCCGCGGCCTGCGCGCGACCATGGACTTTGAGTATGAGTTCCAGATCAACGCGCTGAATCGCCATCTGGCGCCGGACATCGACACCGTGTACTTTATGGCGCGGCCGGAGCATTCGTTTTTAAGCTCCAGCGGAATTCGCGAAATCGGCACCATGGGCGGCAGCATCAAAGGGCTGGTACCCGAGAGCATAGAGAGCATCATCGTTGAGCGGCTGAAGAAGCAAACCAGTGATTGTTAGTTTGTAAACGTAGAAATAAAAAGACCATACGGTTTTGACAATATTAGAGTAGAAAGGTTAAAAAACCATGAGCAGCGCACAAACCATGAAAATTTTCAGCATAATCAATCGCATTAAACAGGAACTGGAGGAGAGCCCGCGCTCGAAGTTCGGCGGCACGAGCAAGCGCGTCGTCGAAGTTGACCGCCTGCTGGATCTGCTGGAAGACCTCAAGGTCGTCATTCCGGAGGATATCCGCCGCGCAACCGGCATCATCTCCGAGGCGGACAATCTGCTCGCCGATGCGAAGGAATCTGCGCAGGATATCGTAGAGCAGGCGCATCAGGAAGCGGACACGATTCTTTCGCAGGCGGAAGGCGAAGCGGCGGGCATCCGCTCGAACGCGCAGTCCGAATTCGAATCGCGCGTCAGCGAGTCCGAAGTTTACAACGAAGCATTCCGCCGCGCAAGCGGAATTGCCTCGGAAGCGGAAGAGAACGCAAACGCAATCTACAATGGCGCGCGGAAATATGCGGATGAAATCCTCGTGGATTTGCAGCGCTACCTCGCGGAATATCACCAGATGATTGAGCAGAACCGCAAGGAACTGGGCGTTACCGAAGAATCCGCGCCAATTCCCGTTGCCCCGAAACCGGCCGCGCCGGAGCCCAGGTTTGCACCCGAGCCGCCCGTGGCCTATGCGCAGCCGCAGTATGCCGAACAGCCGCGTTATAACGAGGCGCAGTATGTGGAGCCGCCGCGTCCGCAGGCGCCGCATTCGCAGACCGCGCGTCAACCCCGCGTTGCGCCGCACACCGGCGTAGAGCGCATGCCGATGGACGAAGATCCCGGCTTAACGCGCCAGTTCGCGCGCCCGGATCGCATGGGCGCTTCGATGGACGAAGCAGCACCGCAGCGCCGTCCCGCGCCGCGCGTGGAGGAACCGCCGAAGAAGAAGGGGTTGTTCCAGCGCATTCTGGAAGCGGACGACGAGGACGAAGAACTCGAAGAAGATGAGGGCTGGAGCGAAGAACCCGAACAGAAGAAAGCGCCCAAGGAAAAGGAAAAGAAGCCCCGTAAGCGCCTGATCGAGTTCATCGAAGCGGACGACGACGAAGAAGACGAAGAAGATTTTTAACAAAAGCAACCTACGAGCCGCGGGAAGTGCCCACGGCTCGTTTTCTCAAACATTCGTAGCATAAATGAGGTTGAGTAAGTCGATTATGGCAAAGAAACTAGGCTTGGCGCTGGGCGCAGGCAGCGCAAAGGGATTTGCGCACATTGGCGTATTGCAGGAGCTGGATGCCGCCGGAATCAAAATTGATATGATCTCCGGCAGCAGCATGGGCGCCATTGTCGGCGGCATCTACAGCGTCGGAACGGACCTGAACATGCTGGAACGGTTCATCACGTCGCTCAATCTGTATGGCTATCTGGACGTGAAGCTTCCGCTCTCCGCCGGATTGATCAAAGGCGAACGGATTCAGGAGCTTGTTCGGGTTTTTACGCACAACAAGACCTTTGCCGAAACGAAAACGCCGTTCTGCTGCGTGGCGGTGGACGCGGAAACCGCCAAACTGGACGTGCTGGACACTGGTCCGCTGCACGAATCGATTCGCGCGAGCATGTCGATTCCCGCCATCTTTGAGCCGACAAAGCTCAACGGAAAGACCTATATCGACGGTGGCGTGCTCGAACGCGTGCCCTGCAAAGCGCTGCGCGACCGGGGCATGGACGTGGTCATCGGCGTGGACGTTGGATACCATGGCGACGCGAAGGATGTTTCGGACATGGGCGTCTATTCGCTGATGAACCACACGATCTCGATCATGCAGTGGGAGCTCACGAAGTTTCGCCGCGAGGAATCGGACATTATGCTGGTTCCGGAGGTGCTGTTCGTGAAGGGGCGGTTCCAGACGGATCAGGCGAGCGAGACGATTGCGGAAGGGCGGCTTACCGTGCGTCAGGCACTGCCGCAAATTCGCGCTCTGCTGGAAGAAAACTAAAAAGAAGTGGCGGTCTACTCGTAGACACGCCACTTGTTTATATGAAGCTAAATTCCTAATCTAGTTTATTCCTAGACACGCCACTCTTTCATTATTAAACTATCAGATTTCCTTATAAAACAACTGCGCCGCTGAGGTCACGCTTCATCTCCTGCGTTGTTGCGTAGCAGAGGATGTCCGTGCTCAGCGCGTCCGTTTCAAAATTGCGACGGGTAATCGCGCCGCTGGCTTCCAGATCGCTGTTGCGCAGAATCAGAGGAGCGGTCTTCTTCTTCGCAATTTCGCTAATCAGCGGGCGCGCCTTGCGCTGGAAACCGAGTACGCGGATGTAGGTGCCCTCGCGGCTGGTTTGCAGTTGCTTGACCTGCTCGTTTGTTATTCCTAGCAGTGCGCAGACGGCAATTCGCTTGCAGCGCGCGAGCGTATAACGCTTGGTCTTGACCGCGTCGAAGAACTCCTGCAGTGTTCGCACCTCGCGCACCGCGCGATAGAGCACGTTTTCAAAGCCTTCGCTCACGTCCGGTACATTGGCCAGCTCCTGCGGGCTCATCCGGCGGATTGCGTAGAGCATCATATCGCTGAGCGATTCCTGCGCAATGATGAACTGATCGTCATACATGAGCGGCCCGCCGACAAACGAGGGCATGGTGTTTAGTATTTCACTTCGTCCGTCTACAATCGCTTTTCGAATCGCCGTCGCGCTGGCGTATTCGCCAACGATGTCTTCGCTGTGATAGCCGGTTCCAACGCGCGGAATGGGCAGCGGTTCAATTACCTGCTCAAATTGACGAATCGCGCGGAGGTACTCCACCGCGAGAATGTTATTTGGCTGGGCAATGGCTGTGAGCATGTTCTTTGGAACGCCGTACTCCGAGAGCGCGTCAAACCGCGCGCGCGGATAGCTCTTTCCCATGGAAAGGTGCTTTCGAATTGCTTCCTGCAATGCGGGCGGTTCGGAGGCAATGATGTCCGCAATCTGATAGAGCAGCTGAAGATCCGGCGCTTCACAGCCAAACGCGAGATCGGTGACCACGCCGGTTGCGCCGAGGGTGCGCACCCCGCCGGTGGCGAAGCGTTCCGCCGGAGCAACGGCATAGACGCTCGGCAGCTCCAGCACCAGATCGGCGCCCGCGCGGAGCGCCCAGGCCGCGCGTGTGAATTTGTCCGTGCAGGCGGCTTCTCCCCGCTGGACGAAGTTGCCGGAGAGCACAACGACGCAATAATCCGCCTTCGAGAGCGCACGCGCCTGCTCGAGGTGGTAGATATGCCCGTTATGCAGCGGATTGTACTCCGCAATGATTCCGACCACGCGCATGGCAAATTCTCCGCTAAACAACTAAATATTTTCGTATATCCAGTATACCATTTTGGGTATGGGTGTGGTATACTCTAGCGGTTGGATACCAAAAATGTAAGATTGATGAAAGAAAACAACATCAATTGATCAAACAGATCATATGGAGGCGGAATAGCGGTCATGGCTTTGATGGACACGATCAAGCAGAAAGCCCGCGCGGAGAAGAAGCGGATTCTTCTACCGGAGGGAACGGAGGAGCGCACCGTACAAGCGGTAGCGCAGATACAATTGGAAGGTATCGCAGACGTAACGCTGCTCGGGAAGACGGACGAAATTCTGGCACTCGCCAAGAAATTCAACGTATCACTCGACGGCGTTACTCTCGTTGACCCCGAAAAAGACAAGGACTTTTCGGATTATGTTGCGGCGTATTACGAAATGCGCAAGGACAAGGGGGTCACGCCGGAAAAGGCGGAGGCCATGATGAAGGACACCAAGTTCTACGCGGCCATGATGATTCTCAAAGGCCGCGGGGACGGCATGGTTGCCGGCGCCATCAGCACCACGGGGGACACGCTCCGCCCGGGTCTGCAAATCATCAAAATGGCAAAGGGCATCTCGGTTGTTTCGAGCTGCTTTATCATGGAGATTCCGAACTCCAAGTACGGCGACAATGGTCAGCTGATCTTTGGTGACTGCGCGGTCAATCCCTGCCCGACGGCGGAACAGCTCGCGGCAATTGCCGTTTCCTCGGCGCAGACCGCCAAGTCGCTCTGTGGAATGGAACCCCGCGTCGCTATGCTTTCGTTCTCCACCAAGGGCAGCGCAAAGCACGAACTGGTCGACAAGGTTGTCGAAGCAACGCGCATTGTACATGAAATCGCGCCCTCGCTCAACGTGGATGGCGAACTCCAGGCGGACGCGGCGCTTGTCGAAAAAGTCGGCCAGCTCAAGTCGCCCGGCAGTCCGGTCGCAGGCAAGGCAAACGTGTTGATCTTCCCCGACCTGCAGGCGGGTAACATCGGCTACAAGCTGGTGCAGCGCCTCGCCGGGGCGGAAGCCATCGGCCCGATCTGCCAGGGATTTAAATATCCGATCAACGATCTTTCACGTGGTTGCAGTGTTGAAGACATTGTCAGCGTTGTTGCCATTACCGCCGTTCAGGCACAGAATCTATAAGGAGAATCGAACGAATGACGTACATTCTGGTTATCAACGCAGGCAGCTCTTCGCTGAAATATCAGCTCATTGACATCGATCAGGAAAGCATTATCGCAAAGGGCATTTGCGAGCGCATTGGCATTGCGAAGTCTACACTTTGCTACAAACCCGCAAACGGTGAAGCGGTTGAAAGAGAAAGCCCCATGAAGACGCACGAGGACGCGATCAAGCTCGTTCTCGACGTGCTGACGGACAAATCGGTCGGCGTAATCGAGGACATGAGCTGCATCCGCGCGGTGGGTCATCGCGTGCTGCACGGCGGCGAAAAGTACTCGGAGCCGGTACTGATTGACGACGCGGTGCTCGCGGCGATTGAAGAGTGCATCCCGCTGGGGCCGCTGCATAACCCGGCAAATCTCATGGGCATTCGCGGCTGTATGGCCGCCATGCCGGGCGTCCCGATGGTTGCGGTGTTCGATACCGCGTGGGGACAGACCATGCCGAAGGAAGCATATATGTATGCGCTGCCCTACGAAACGTACACGGAGCACAAGGTGCGCCGTTATGGGTTCCACGGCACGTCGCATCGCTATGTGTCCGGCCAGGCGATCAAAAAGCTCGTTGCCCTCGGCATGAAGAAGGAAGACACCCGCGTCATCACCTGCCACCTTGGCAATGGTTCGAGCCTCTCCGCCGTCAAGGGCGGCAAGTGTGTCGATACCTCGATGGGTCTTACGCCGCTGGAAGGCGTGCCGATGGGCACCCGCTGCGGCAGCATTGATCCGGCAATCATTCCGTATCTGATGGGCAGAACCGGCATGAGCGCGCAGGAAATCGACACCTACATGAACAAAAAGAGCGGCATGCTTGGCATCTCCGGCATTTCGAGCGATTTTCGCGATCTGGCGGCTGCAACCAAGCAGGGCAACGAACGCGCGGCTCTCGCGCGCAAGATGTTTACCTATAAAGTACGCCAGTTCATTGGCGCCTATGCGGCGACGCTTGGCGGCGTGGACGCCATCGTCATGACCGCGGGCGTTGCGGAAAACGACGGTTATATTCGCGAAATGATTCTGCAAGGGCTGGAATACCTTGGCATCGACATGAATTGGGAATTCAACCTGTCCTGCCCGCGTGCGACGGATCTCGAGATCACCAAGCCGACGAGCAAGGTGCATGTCTACGTGATTCCGACCGACGAAGAGATGACCATCGCCCACGACACCGCCGCCCTTGCGCTGTAACGCAAGATCGTGTATAATCTCAAAGAGCAAACATTTTTCGGAGGATATCAGCCATGAAGCATGTGCAAACCATACAGCAGCCCTGCATCAAATCGGGCAGCCATACCGCTTGCGGCGAGTGCCAGGCGAGCTGCCAGTCGGCATGCAAAACGTCCTGCACGGTTGCCAACCAGAAGTGCGCAAAGGAAGAGAAGTAACCTTCTCTTAACAGGAATGCAGGCTAACCTTAGCCGATCCGCAAAGAAAGGCCTCCAATGGCCTTTCTTTGTCTGTTCTTACGCCATGTTAAGGAGAACCATTTGATCCATTCATTTCGATTTCAAACACTCAATATTTTGCTGGATGTGGAGAGCGGCGCGATTCATACGCTGGACAAGGATGCGTTTGCCGTTGTGCAGGCGTTGGAGCACGACGTGAATCCCTATTCCGTCGGCGTAAGCGCCGAGACCGTCGCCGAAGTGCTCGCCGATCTCGAAGAGCTGAAAACCGGCGGCGCCTACGAAACGGAAACGCAACAGGCGCCCGAAATTGCGGGCGGAAGCGCGATTAAGTCCATGTGCCTGCATGTGGCGCACGACTGCAACCTGCGTTGCCGCTATTGTTTCGCGTCCACGGGGGATTTTCACGGCGCGCGGATGCTGATGCCGCTGGAAACTGGAAAGCGCGCACTGGATTTTCTAATTGAGCGCAGCGGAACGCGAAAACACCTGGAAGTCGACCTCTTTGGCGGCGAACCGCTCATGAACTGGGAGGTTTGTAAAGGACTCGTCGCCTACGGACGGGAGCTGGAACGCGCGCACGACAAGGTGATTCATTTCACGATTACAACAAACTGCGTCGCACTGGACGACGAGAAGATCGACTTTATAAATCGCGAAATGCACAACGTTGTCATCAGTCTCGACGGGCGAAAAGAAGTGCACGACGCGCTCCGTCCAACTGTCAACGGGAAAGGCTCGTTTGATATCATTCTCAAGAACGCGCAAAAGCTTGTCGCTTCCCGCGGGGATAAGGAATACTACATTCGTGGAACGTTTACGCGCGACAACCTCGACTTTCTGGAGGACGTAAAAGCGCTGACCGGATTCGGGTTCGACCAGATTTCGATTGAGCCTGCTGTGCTTCCGGAAAACAGCCCCTACAGCCTGAAGCAGGAGCATCTTTCGCGCATCGATGCGGAATACGACGCGCTCGTGGCGTATTATCTGGAATCGCGCAAAAACCACGAAACGTGGTTTAACTTCTTCCACTTTATGTTTGATCCGGAGGGCGGTCCCTGCCTGCGCAAGCGCATCAACGGTTGCGGCGCGGGCACCGAATACGTCGCCGTGACGCCGGATGGGGATCTTTATCCTTGCCATCAGTTCGTCGGCATGCCGGAGTGGAAACTGGGCAGCCTCGATTCTCCAGAGCTTCGAACGGACTTACAGCAAACGTTTTTAAACTGCAACGTCTGCACGAAGGACACCTGCAAGACCTGCTGGGTAAAGTACTATTGCAGCGGCGGATGCATGGCAAACGCGGCGCTCTACAACGGCTCGTTGCAGCAGCCGCACGCAATTAGCTGCCATTTAATGAAGAAACGGGCGGAATGCGCGATTGGCGCATACCTGATGGAACGATGAACAATCGACTGATTCCGCGCCAGCCGGAGCAAATTGATCCGGCGCTTGTCGAGGACATAACGGAAGCGCTCAATGTTCCCGCGCTGGTTGCGCGCGCGTTAATTCGGCGCGGCGTTTCGAGCGCTGTGGAGGCAAAGCGCTTTCTCGCGCCCTCGGCGGAGGAACTGCTCGATCCGTATCTGCTGCCGGACATGGCGCGCGCGGTCACGCGCATCCGCGCGGCGATTACCCGCAAAGAAACAATCTGCGTCTATGGCGACTACGACGCGGACGGCATCTGTTCCACGGCGATGCTCGTGAAAAGGCTCGCCATGCTAGGCGCGCATGTTCAGTTCTATATTCCAAACCGGCACAGCGAAGGCTACGGCATGAACGAAGAAGCCGTTCGAGAGCTCAAGGAACGCGGTGTGGCACTAATCGTTACGGTGGACAACGGCGTTTCGGCGTTCAATGAGATTGCGCTTTGCGGCGCGCTGGGAATTGACGTCGTGGTGACGGATCACCATAGCGTCGGTAAAACCGTGCCGGAGTGCGTTGCGGTGGTTGCCGCGTCCCGCAAGGACGCAACCTATCCAAACCGCTATCTCTGCGGCGCGGGTGTTGCGCTCAAGCTGATAGCCGCGCTCTGCGACGGCGCATTCTCCGAAGAGGAGCTCGCCCTTGCGGCGGTTGCGACCATTGCGGACGTAGTTCCGCTGACCGGCGAAAACCGCGCGATTGTTTCGTTGGGGCTTCAGCATCTGCTCAAAGTACCCGGTTTGGCGGCGTTGCTCGCTGCAGCGGGTTTTACGGACTCCACGCCGGACGAGCAGACCGTTTCGTTTATCATTGCGCCGCGGCTCAACGCGGCCGGGCGTATGGCTTCCGCCATGGACGGCGTAGAGCTGCTGCTCGGAACCGATCCGGAGCGGGCACGCGCGCTGGCCGAGCAATTAAACGTTTACAACCAAAAGCGCAAGGACTCGGAGAACGCAATTCTGGAAGAGGCGGAACGCCAGCTGGAAGCGCAGGGGCGGGAGGGACACGTGCTGCTGCTCGCGCACCCGGACTGGAATCCGGGCGTGATCGGTATCGTCGCCTCGCGGCTCTGCGAGCGGTTCCACCTGCCGGTGATCCTGTTTGCGGAGCAAAACGGCGTGTTGACCGGCTCCGGCCGCAGCATTGAGGGCGTAGACCTGTTCGAAAACCTCAGCGTGTTTTCGCATCTGTTCGTTCGATATGGCGGGCATGCGCGCGCGGCAGGCGTAACGATTCATGCGGAGCAGTTTGAGTCGTTTCGAACGCAGTTCATTGCGCACATTGAGTCAACCTACCAGCCGGAGGATTTTTTCCCATCGTATCCATATGACGAAGCGCTCAGTTTTTCAGAACTGACCATTGAGCGGGTGCGCGCGCTCAAGCAACTTTCGCCGTTTGGCGAGGGAAACCCCGAACCGGTGTTTCGGTTCAACGGCGTTCGGTTTGCATCGCTTCGGGCAATCGGAAAGGACGAAAAGCACTTCTCCGCGAGCGCGGTGCAATTCGATCGCGTTCTCCGCGCCGTCGCGTTCAACAAGAGCGAGCTATTGGAACCGCTCACCACGGCAGCAGACTGGGACTTCATCGGCAAACCGTCCATCAACGAGTATCGAGGCAGCGCAACGGTGGAGCTTTTCTGGGTTTGCGCAAACGCATCCACCGAAAAAGTTGCTGTTTTTAATGCATTTTTCGAACGGAGACTGTATAATGAAGACTGTTCGGATGATACAATCTCCGAATGGTATTTCTCATTTGACGGGAAACCGGGCGGCCGGC
>OFJB01000722.1_pt1 | contig 14838 bp, 14 predicted proteins | sample 1775081 | NCBI WGS metagenome assembly OFJB01 (sample SAMN08195771, study PRJEB24354) | sludge metagenome | isolation source: initial sludge from phenol fed wastewater aerobic bioreactor | place: India: Nagpur | collected 2016-06-05 | reverse complement strand
ACCGATCCGGCCTGTTCCCTTTCCCCGCTTCACGGGCGGGTGGCAGCCCTCGCGACCGACGAAAGCGCTGCGCCGCCTCCGCCCTACCTGCCCCGCCGCGCCGCCCGGATCTCCTCATCCATCCGGGCGGCCGGCGGGGCCTTTCCTCACCCTCCGCCCGCGCCGGCACTCTGAGGCGAGGGGATCTGGAGGGCATGCGGCGCCGGGACGGGCAGGGGAGGGGAGCGTGCGACCCCGTCCCGAGCATTGGTTCGATCCCGTGGCGAATTGCGAATGCGCCGTGCCGGCCGCAGGGGTGGACGCCGACGTCGGCGCGTGCCCGTTCCATAAGAGGGCGACCGGGCGGCTTGGGCACGACGCCCTCGGCGCCGAAGAGCGGGACGGGGGCCAGGGGGCGTAACGCATCTGAAGCCTAAACGGCGGCATGCCGGCGCCCCGGTTAGCTGTCCCACTGCGACAACGCTGCTCGGCCCTTCGGCGTGCCGCGCGATATGGTCCGACGCCCCGTGGAAAACGTGCGAAGGCCCTTGCAAGGGGCCGTAAAAGGGAGTAGCTGACGGTTCCTCGCGGCGGGTCCTCCACCGCGATCTCCTGAAGGGGGCCAACCCGGTCCCGCGCATCCGAGCGCGGGAAAAGCAGGAGCAAGGCGCCGGTAGCTCAGCTGGATAGAGCACCAGACTACGAATCTGGGGGTCGGGAGTTCGAATCTTCCCCGGCGCGCCATCTCACATTTCGGCATGGGAAAACCAGCTAATACCTTGAACGGTATAGCTATTTCTGGTGTTCGAAGTCCCTGATTCCGGCTGTAGGAAACAGGCGCATCAAAAGCCAGCCTGAGCACGGTTCTCTTCCACGCAAATCCTGCATTCTTCCAGATATTCCAAGGGCTTGATAAGAACGAGAGGGCGTGTTCGAACGACTCCTCCAGGGTATGGCGCGGCTGGCCCACATTGCTCATGCGTTCCTGGGTCAGGATTTTTTCCTGCTCAAGCTTGGAAATCCGCTGCTCATAGGCGCGTACGACGGAGGGCGTGCTGGCATCGACGATGCGATCCAGCAACTGCTCGATCTGCTTTTCAATGCGCGTGACTTCGCCCTTCAGGGATTGTGCCGTGCCCGCAAGCTGGGCCAGACGCATGTCCCAGGCGCGTTTGAACATGGCCTTCGCAAGCTGGAACATATTGGTCGAAGGCTCCAGCCGCTGGAGCAGTTCCTCGAACTCTCCCTCCAGCCTGTCGCGGGGGATGGACTTGCGATAGCTGACGCACCCCTTCGTCGGGCAGAGGTAATAGGGATATTTCTGGGACTTGCCCTGCGACCAGCAGGCCGTCAGCGGCTTTCCGCAGTCCTGGCACAGAACGAAGCCGCGCAGCGGGAAATCCTCCCGGATGTCCTTACGGGCCGGGGCTTTGGCATTGCCCTTCAGACGTTCCTGTATGCGCTGAAACGTCTCAAAGGAGATCAGCCCCTCATGGTGTCCTTTGCGCAGGGACACGTTCCAGTTGGGAGCCTCGATGTATCCGGCATAGACGACGCGCGTCAGGATGTCGGTCACCCGCTGGTTGCGGATTTCTCCGTTGGGCAGGTCTTTCGGGAAGGCGGGCTGGCGTTCCAGAAAGCGCTTCACCTCCACCTGCGCCGCGAATCGGCCCGAGGCGTAGCCTTCCAGCGCCTCCTGGAGGATGGAGGCCTGAGGCTCGTCCCGAACGAGGATCTTGCCGTGACCGCTCGCCCGCTCATAGCGATAGCCGACCGGGGCCTGGAAAACCCAATAGCCGTTCAGGGTGCGGGCCCGCATCCGGTTGACGGTCTGCTCGCCGTTCTTCTGCCTCTGGTGCTGGGAGACGGAGGCCAGCAGGTTCTCGACCAGCAGGGAATCGGAATCCTCGCCGAACTCGATGGAGGGGCTCTGGAGGATGCCGCCCGCGCCGCCGATCTCGGCGCGGAGCTTCAGGTGAGCGTCGAGCCCACGGGCAAGGCGCGAGATGTCATCGATGATGACCACATGCGGGTCTTTGCGATGCTTCCGCAGGAAGGTGAGCATGGCCTGCATGCCGGGCCGGGCGGCAAGGCTGCCCGACATATCGTCTGTGAACACCCTGACGACTTCGAAGCCCTTGAACTTCGCATATTCGCGGCAGCGGGTCTCCTGCGAGCCGAGGCCGTCACCCTGCTTTGTCTGCTTGCTCGATGACACCCGGCAATAGACGACCGCTCTGGTCCCCGGCTCGGGAGAAATTCTGTCTGTGTTCATGAGACCTCCGGCTCTGAAGAGTCAGGGGGAGCGGGACGCGCCGACTGAGCAAACTCCTCAGCAATATTCGTTTCAGATAAGATGTAATTATTCATGTTTTCTCCATCAGAATCAACGTTTAACTCGGCATTCTCTTCCAGGGCATTCTGCACGGGATGAATGCCAAAGCCGAGATCAACAAAATTGATAATGATGTTCCACATGATTCCCAGAAACTCTTCCTTTTGGGCCTCGTTCATGCCGCTTCCTTCGAGGAAGTGCTCGAACTCCTTGAGATCGACGACAAGCGTGTTGCGCCTGTCTGCCTCGGTCTGGGCACGAAACACAGTGCCGAGGCCGTCAGGGGAGCTGTCAGGATCAAATTTCATGGCTGTTCCCTTTCTTCGCGATCATGTCTGTTTCAGGGGTGCCGGGGCCAAAATGGCCGTCGCCACACCCGCAATCCGATCTGGCTGCCTTCCGCGCGAGAAAGGGCATTATGTTCTTTTGCATAACTCGCCTTTTGGGTGAGTTATTGATATTTATATACATCTTTAGAGTAGCATGATATTCAGCGAAAATACAAGAAATGCGCGGCTTATGAGGCGGTTTGAATGTAGTATTCATGGTTGTTTTCCTTTCTACTTTTGCCAGATGACGGGAGAGCAGTTCGCGCGACCCGCGCGCACGAGGGGACGGGTGACGAGGGGCGGGCCGAGATAGCGGCACCAGCTATAGGTCTGCGCGTATTCCACCCGCAGATAAGGCCACCCGAAGCTCCATACGGTCAGCGCGGCGAGGATCAGTACGATCATCGGCGGGCCGGGAACGAGCGGGGCCAGTGAGATCAGCAGGGGACGAATGAGCGGACGCTTCACGCGCTCGACCATGCGCCGTCCGGCACGGGTGACGCGGAGGCGAGCCCCACGGACGCGCAGCTTTACGCGCCCCAGGAAGACCTTGCCGCCATGCAAGGGATTGGGCTTCACATCAGAGCGCCAGGGCGCGACTTCCTGATAGCCGACCTTCAGCGCGCGGATGGGCGGCAGGTTCCGGACGAAGATGATCTGCTCGTCTTCCGGCAGGCGGCGCACCTGATCGGGCGTCAGCAGCGGCTTGGCGCGCGGCCCGAGATTGAGGCTTGGCGTGCTGAAGACGCTGCCGCTGAGCCCGAAGCTTTCGGCGAGCCATTCCTGGCTGCCCAGCATGTCGCTGACCAGCTTTGCCGTATCTTGCGAGGCGACGCCGAAGAACTGCTTGACGTCCGTCTGGCTCAGGATGGTCGCCAGCGCTTCCTTGCCATAGGCGCGAGTGATTTCCTGAAGCTCCTGCACCACCATCCAAAAATGCAGGCCATAGCCGCCGAGAGCCGTCAGGGCATTGGGCAGGCCGCTCAGGCGGTAATTGGTGAACTCATCCAGCAGGAAATGGACGGGCACATCATTGTCCTGCCGCACCAGCTCCTTAAGCGCGGCCCAGACCAGGAGCCCCAGCCAGGGGGCAAAGACATCCATGCGTGAATAGTCGCAGACCAGGAACAGGGTGATCCTGCGCTCCTTCAGCTCACGGAAGCGGAAGCCGCAGGAGTCGATGGACGCGGCCAGATGGCCGCTCGGCCCGAACGGCACGAGGCGTTGCATCGCGCCTTCCCGGAAGGATTCGAAGTGCTCCGGATTGAGCTTGCGGGTTCCGGCGATATTTTCGGCAAGGGTCGCAAGCTCGCCGCCCAGAATGGTGCTCTTGCGCGCATCGGCGAGGAGCGTGCGGAAGTCGTCGTTGCTGCCCAGCACCTCGAACACGCGGGGCAGATTGGCTTCATGGGCCTCGCGCAGAGCGCACAGGGCGACGATCACGAAAACCAGGAGCTTGCGGGAGCCGTTCGGCCAGTAAGGATCGCGCTCGCCGCCCGGTGCGGGTGGATAGAGTTGCAGGGCCATCGACCAGGCATCGGCCATGGCGTCCTCGCGCGCCTCTTCCAGATCGTCGAGGATGATCTGCATGGGGTTGTAAGGGCGGTTCCCCATGCCGAACTTGTGGGTCGGATTGACCGGAATAATCTCATGGCCGTGCTGCGTGCGAATGAGATCACCCGTCTGGTAGAGCAGTTCGCCCTTCATGTCGGCGACGATCCGGCTCGCGCCGATGTCGTGGCAGAGGGCGGGCATGACAAAGCCTGTCGTCTTGCCCTTCCGGGCTGGCGCGCAGAGCAGGCCGTGAACGCCATTCGCAATGAAGATGGGCTGGCCTTCGAGGATGCCGAGAAACAGCCCCTCTGTTCCTCCAAGACCGGCCTTGCGGGCCTGCCGGGCCGTCAGCCACCGGGCCGAAGCATCGGTCTGGCGCGGACGCAGGGTCTTGAAGGTACGGACGATCCTGGTGGCGACCGCCCCCAGTTCCCGGACAACGCCAAAGATGCCGCCAAGTGTGGCGACCGCACCGACGCTCCAGAGCGCCTGTTCCCAGCCCGGCCCGTTGGGCATGGGCGCGACGAGCGGCAAAGTATAATAAAGCACCGTCCCGAGGAGAGCCGTGCCCAGGAGCCGGGGCACGAGCGCGCCCTGCGGCTGTGTCGTCCCGGTCATGGCGTGTCCTCCGGGAACTGGCAGGCCTGCTTTGCCTCTTCCAGCATCGCACGGGTGAGGCCCGCATCCTTCACGGCTGCATCGCTGATGGCGTACCAGTTCACCAACCGTCCCGGCTTGCGTTCGCCGAGGTGGACTTCGCGGGAAAGTCCATTGTAGCTCCGGGAGAGGTAGCACCAGCTCTCGGTCCAGACCTCGGGCTTCAGCACCGAGGCAAAGCTCACCCCCGTCGTCACGATGCCAGAGCCGCTCTTTTTCTTCTGGAAGAGGTTGAAGTCCCGGACACGCTCGCTGAGCTTGCGCAGCTCGTCCTGGCGCTGCTGATAGCCCTCGATCTGTCGCGCAAGGGCGTCGCGCTGTCCCCGGACGGTCTCGCGCTCTTCCTCGACCTTGCGCCGGGCGTCTTCCAGCTCCCTGATCCGGTCTTTGACGCAGTGGCTATCCTCCGCCGGGAACCCGGCAAGGCAGCGCGCCGCCGCCATGGCCTCCTGTCCGCCCGGCAACTGCGCCGAGAGGATGAGGACTGCCAATGTCGCCGTGGTACCCACGAAGATGGTGGCACCGATGACTTTTGTGGTTTTCATGATGACGTTCATGGCCGGTCTCCTCAGGATTTTGCGCTTTGACGGGAACGCCGCAGGCTGGCGGCGAAGAACAGCAGGGCGCTGAGCGGGCCGAAGGCATCGAGGCTGATGGCAAGGCCAAGCTGGGGGATGTGCGCCCAGGCGTAGCGAACCGCGATCACCGGGGCGGGGATCAGTTCGGCGCGCACTGCCTCGGGCAGCCTGACCGCCTCGATGCGGTTGAGCATCTCGGCCATGGTGGCCGCGGACGAGCGTTCCGAGGCAATGATCTCGGTCAGGGCATTGGCCTGCCCCCGCGAGACGCTGGCCTTCAGGACTTCGATGTCTTCCACCGCCTGTCCGAGCGTCTGGTAGGCATAGCGAACGCCGCGCATCCGGTTGGTCGCGCGGAGGGCATCAAGTACGGCTTCCAGCTCGCGGGCGGTGCGGATGAAGTCCAGCTCGCGGTCGGTCAGCGTCCGCGACTTGTCCAGGATCAGCAGGTCCATGTTGCGGCTGAGCGTCTTGGCCCGGTCGATGAGCGGGCGGGCTTCCTGGAGGGAGGCGGTCAGTGTATCCGCAAGCTCCTTCTTCCTGATGCACAGGGTCTGGAGCTTGCTGGCGATGGGCCCGGTTCCGGCGGAACCGCTGATAAGCCCCCGCGTGCGTTCGACCTCGCTCTTGGCGCAGGCGTCCTTGGCTTCCGGCGTGATGAAGGCGACCGTATCCTTCATGTCGAGGGCGCGCCCGCCGATGTCGCGCACATACGCGGCATAGCGGGCCGCCTGATCCATCAGGTACAGCGCACGGGCACTCTGCTCCGTGAGGCCGATGAACGAGGTGAAGGTGGACGCCACGCTGGTCATCACCACCAGATAGACCAGCACCGACGCGCCGATGCCGATGGCCGTGCCGGTCACATAGAGCTGCATGTAGCGGATCGTCATGCCCCACAGGGACAGGCTGACACCCGCGCCCACGAACGAGACGAGCAGCGCCACATAGGCCAGCATGTCCGACGCGCCAGCCAGCCAGTCCGTGATGCTGAGCACGCCATAATAGGTCGTGACAAAGCTGGCGATGGCGGCGGATAGCATCGGGCCGAAGCTGCTAAGGAAATAAATTCTACTCTGCTCGACCAGCTTCTGCTCTGGCGTCAGGCTTCTTTCCTGCTTGAAGATATTGCGACCTTTTTTCATCGAAAACATCCTATGTACCCGGTTGCAGGCACGCGCCGACGGTCGCCGGAATCGAGAAATTCCGGCGGAATGGGTCTTCTTTGTGAGTTTGGTTGCCCGCTGCCTCGACAGCGGGGGCCTATCTATCGGTCGAGCCGAGGAGCGACTTTCTTGCCAATCGACTATGGTGCCGAGTATAACCAAGCGCACAAATTCCACATTTCCAAACGAATCCAATCATTTGTCAGCGAATCTGGTGGCCGTCCAACTCAGCTAAAACGAGTCCAGGTGTGCAATTTGAATTCAACAAACGAAATCTGATCGCGCTGCTGCTGATCGTTCACCAGCATCGGCGCGATGGATTTTTTTTCAGGGATTTCATAGACTTCCTTTCGGAGGCTGAGCGGGTCGGTCGTAAATCGCATGAACCTTACGCCCCCTCGCGGGCGACATGGTTCAACTATTTCCATGAAATCGATGATTATTACCCGGATGGCCTTGTTGAGCGGGATATTGAAACCGTTGCTGATGAATTCGTCCGCAACCACCAGAAGGCTGCCGACAAGTTTTTTCGAAAATTCACTCCTAATACATTCGCGATAATTCGTTCTTTTCTTTTGAAACATGAACTTCTGACAGGACAGGCACAGGCCACGAATCCCGTCAGCTCCTCAAGCAGCCTCTATTTTTCGTTGATCGAATTTCTCAAGCCGAAGATGTTCCTTGAGGAGGATCAAAAAAGTTTACCGGGCATGTTCCGAGTCTATCGCCCCTCCCTGTCAACGCCCGGCAAGATTCTCATTAGCGCGGCGCGCATCTCCTTGGAGAAAGATGGCGCATTGCGTTACATGGAGCGTATGCACTTTCGCACAACTTTTGGCTGGCGCGAGCAGAATTTTAAGGGATATATTGTCGGCAGCGAAGGACGCTTTTTTCTTTTGACGAAGGACGATAGCACCAATCTTCCCCAATATAGCGTTCTTAAGCCGCTTTTGAGGCGAGGCGTTTCTGCAGAGATATCTCGTATCGAGATCATGGCTGGGTTATATACTGGTGCTAGCCATGCCCACGACAAGGGGTTGTTTTCCACTGGAATTGTTTTGGCGCGGGAGGATATGAGAGGTCTTGAGCGATATCCATTGCATCGCTGGAAAATTGGCCACTTGCGAACATTCGGGCTTCAGGAAAGAAATACAATTCCTGAGCAATTTCTCGAATATCTTATCGAATATTAGATTCAATATCGAGATCATAATTTATGTCAATTTTGACACCTGTATTGTGAATTTTGTATAATTTATAAATGAGGTATGTGCGCCTTGAACTCTGAACCAAGAGATTTACGAGAAGCCTTCCTGATCGCAGAAGCGGAGACACTTCGCAGGCGATTGGAGGACGAACGCGACTTCTGGGCCGAGATGTCCGGGATCGACAACGGCAAGATTGCGCGCTTTCTGAGCGGGATCGAGCGCGAGAAGCGACGCGATGACCGCAAGGGCACGGCTTCGGCCCGCAGCCAGCGGGAAGACCTCACCCGCCTTCAAATCCTGCTCGCCAGCAATTCCGCCTATGCGCAGCTCTACCATGAGACGTTCGACGCCCTGCGCGAGGCGGAAGATGCGACCGACCGGGCCATTCTGAAAGCGCAGACCGCGCTGGAGGAAGCCCGGCGCAGGTTCGAGGACACCCTCGACCGTGCCGCGACCACTCCCGACGGCACGCGGGTATTCCGAGACAAATGGGGGCAAGTCTGGACGGAGCACGATGAACGCTTGAGCGAAGCCGATTCGGCGAATATCGCGTGGCGCAGCAGCTACCCCGGCTACGAGGCCTTTGTGGAAGACCGTGAGGCTGTGCACCACAGCCTCACGCGCCTTGAAGCGCTTCAAGGCTACCGCGTCGATACGCTGGGCCGTATCCGCGACCGTCTGATGGACGAGGACGATCCGCCATCGGCAGAGGAACTGGAGCAGCATCGACGGGAGATGTGGGAGCGAATGCCCGAGGAGGTGCGCGCCGATCTGAAGGGATCAACCGCCTTTGATGCTCCCGCCCCGAAGGCCGTCATTGCGCAAATCCCCAGCTTCTGAGCTATTTCACATACTTGAATGGCCCGCATTCCTTCTGGAGAACGGCGAGCGTGATCCCGGTCGGGTGATCCTTGGGATATTTCCGCATCGCATCGCGGACGGGCTGGAAGTCGCTCGCGCGATTCCGCTCGACCCACTCCGCAAGGCACTTGGCATGGGCGGGTAAATTAAGCGCAGCTATTGTTGCCGCAGCAGACGCAGTAACCGAGATATAATTTGCCTGCGCATCGACAGGGTAAGTTAGAAGCTTCGAATTCGTCAAATCGTCGGCCTGCGCGCTAAACGAAAAACCGCATACGATAGTACACAGGCTTGCCAAGGCAAGTGCTTTCCTGCTCATCATAATCCATCGTTATCGAAGGGGAGGAAAACTAGCACGGAAATGACTTCGCGACACTTGATAAGGGGCGGATTCTCGCCCATCTGGGAAATGGGTAGGGGCGCCCGGCGCACCTCGGCAAAAGGGATCGTTTATGGCGAGGTGACGTTATGACGAACCCATTCTGGCCGGACATCGAGGTCTCGGGACGGCGCATCGGCTACGCCCGGGTTTCCACGCAGGACCAAAGGCTGCGTATGCAACTCGACGCCCTCAAGGCGGCGCACTGCGAGGAGGTTTTCCAGGATCACGGCGTCTCAGGCGGCAAGGCGAGCCGCCCCGGCCTCGACGATGCTCTCAAGACGCTAAAGCGCGGAGACGCGCTGGTCGTCCTGAAGCTCGACCGCCTCGGGCGTTCCGTGCAACACCTCTCGGACCTGCTGGTGCGCTTCGGGAATGAGGGCATCCATTTCTGCTCGCTCGCGGAAGGCATCAACACTACCACGCCGGGCGGCAAGCTGGTCTATCACCTCTTCGCCGCCTTCGCCGAGTTCCAGCGCGACGTGATCCGCGAGAACACGATCCTCGGCCTTGAGGCCGCGAGGCAAAGGGGGGCTCGGTTGGGCAAACCCCGGCTCCTCAACATCGATCAGATCGTCGAAGGACACCGCTGCGTGACCCAGCTCGGCATCCCCATAGGGAAGGTCGCCGAACGGCTGGACGTGTCCCACGCCACCCTGACGAGAGGGTTCAAATGGGCGGGACTGACGACAATGCAATGAGGGGACAGGGGAGCGCGGGCGAACGAGGGGGAATGCCAAACCGAGCTGGGAAAGAGGGCTCAGGACCGGAAGTGACGGAATAAGGAGTTCCGCAAGATGTGTTTTGTAGTACAAAACCATCTTGGCAAGGGGGCCGCTGCGCACCCCCGTTGCATCCCCCAGCCTGTGGCTCCTTCAGGGCATTGAGCCCATTCCAGAGCCATCGGAACGTATCGCCGTTCCATCCCTCGCAAGGAGACTTCGCTCTCCCTGCACCCATCGACCTAAGGGCGTTCCTGCCCCCAAGACCCCTGACCATTTCATGGAGACCAGGAAGGGAGCCTTCGCGCTGCCCTTGCCTTGGACCATCCCATCGACCAAGGAGCCTTCATGCCCCTTGGGACCCTGACCACCCCTGCGCGGATTGGATGCCGCCAGCGCGTCGGCGCTGAACCCGATCAGGGGGACATTTCTGCCCCTAGATACACTCATGGCCAACTCAAAGAGACCGGAAGGGGGAAGCGCTACTCTGCCGAAGGCCCGTCCCTTCGACAAGGAACCCTCGATGCCCCGGACCTTAGCCAAATCCTGCACGCATTCCTCGGGTTGTATTTTCTTCGTGCTTATCGCGTCGATGGTTGCTAGCATCCACTAGGAAGAGCTTTGGCGAATTTGGTGGGGGCGAGACGCGATGAACTCAGAAAATCCGGACTATAGGTCTTTTGCTGGGTCCTTCGTGAATTTACGGAATATTATGCAATCTGCATCTCACGAATCTGCCGAGGCTTAAAGCATGCAAATTAGTCGAATTATTGTCCGAAATTTCCGTAGCTTTGAGCAGCTCGACATCAAAGTAAATGACGACCTCTGTTGCATCATCGGAGAAAATAATACTGGCAAGACTGGCTTATTCAGAGCCATTCAGATTTGCCTGGACGTGGGCCTGCCATCGGCTTTTAGGTCACTAATCCGCGAAGACATACATGCCGCGGTTGATATATCGCATCCGTCGCAGGTTTTGATAGGCATCGAACTCACTGATTTCGCCGGAAAGGTCAACGAAGAAGCACTGGTCAGCACGTGGAAAACCGGAGCGGATCACGCTCGCATTTTCTACAGGTTCAGGCCCAAACCGAGCGTGCGCGAAAGTCTCGCGAACGGTGAACGCAAAGCCGGAACGTTGATGCTTGAAGACTACGCCTGGGAAATCAAGGGTGGCGGGAACCCTGCGATCGACCTCACACAAATCGAATGGAACGATGATGATATTGGAGAATCAGTACGGTTTGCCGACCTGCAGTCATTCCTTGTCATGCATCTTCCGGCGCTGCGGGATGTTGAGGCGGACTTGCGCACGCCACGTAACTCTCCGCTCGTGCGACTTATCGAAGCCACCGAAATCGGCCAGGACGAACAGAGCGCGCTGATTGACATTCTCAATACCGCGAACCAGCAGATAGAGGCTTCGGCCACAATCGCCGATATCGCATCTGCCATAGATGGCTCTTTCAAATCAGTATCCGGTCCGGCCTTTGAGATGGATGTCACGCTGGGACTCTCCGCAGCCACATTCCAATCCATCATCCGCAATCTGAAGATGCTGCTCTCGGATCTATCGCTGCAATCGTTTGAGCCTCCGCGGAATGGGCTCGGTATGAACAACATTCTCTACATAGCAATTCTGATTGAATATCTGCGACGAAGACAGGCGCGCGCTGCCACATCTGGCCAGCTTGTCCTTATTGAAGAGCCGGAAGCGCATCTCCATCCGCAGCTTCAAATAGCGCTACTAGTTGCGCTCCGGAGCATCGGCGTACAGATCATCTTGACGACTCACAGTACGCAGCTTACCTCGCAGGCACCTTTTCCAACACTCGTCTCACTCACGCGCCGATCGGATGCTTCAATCGCGTCGGGTAACCTCTCAGACAATGCTGCTCTGAGTCCGGAAGAAGTTGCCGATTTGGAGCGGTATCTGGACGCGACTAAGAGCAATCTATTGTTCGCACGCAAGGTGATGCTGGTCGAAGGTCCTGCAGAGCTTTTTCTAATTCCTGCGATGGTGGAGGCCGTCCACGGAATCAACCTCGAACGCGAGGGGATTTCGGTTGTTTCGATTTACGGTGTCCACTTCGATGTGTATGCGAAGCTCTTCCGGACGGGCGCACTGGAAAAGAAATGTGCCATAGTTGCCGATGCTGATCTGGCTCCTTCCGATGCGGTAGATTTTGACGTAGCGCAGCATGCCCCAAACCTCAATGCTCTGCGCGGCGAGTTTGTTGAAATCTTTGCCGGGGCGACGACGTTCGAGCGGGAACTGGTTTCGGCCGGAACCCTTCCGATGCTGATTGAGACAGCCCGAAGCCTTGGGGCGCCGCAAATCACCGCACGCCTTGAGCGGGGCCATGCAAAGCTTCTTTTCGAGACTCTTACCCCCGAAGCACGAAACGCGTTGCTGGTGGAGTTAGGCGCTGCTGTCCTGAGTACAGCTAAGCGCTTCGGTAAGGCCCGCTTTGCGCAAGTCGCAGCCCGCCACTCTGCCCGTTGCACCGGGATACCCCAGTACGTCCAAAATGCGCTGGACTGGTTAAACGCATGATATCCCTGACGTCCGATCAAAAGAGGGGGGTCGACTGTGAAGGAAATGTCGAACTCTCGGCCTGTCCCGGCAGCGGCAAAACCCGCGTTATAGTGGCGAAGCTTTTGCGGCTTGCTGAGGCCGTGGAAGGCACGCCTCACTCGATAGGTTGTATCACCTATACCAACGCAGCGGTCGATGAGATTGAATCCCGGATTAAACAGGTCGGGACAAACGCGCTCTTTGAACGCTGCGAGGTTGCTACTATCCACGCTTTTTGCCTGCAATTCATCCTGCGGCCCTATCGCTGGCTCGTTCCCTTGGTTCCCGCCGGGTTCAAAATCCTTACACGTGAAATGCGAGAGTTTGAACGGATTGTCCGCGCCGTTGAAGATGAGATCGGGCGTGCTGTGAGATTCCGTACTTTCGATGACTATGCATCGATTAGAATGTCGCTTGACGGTTCGCCAGTTGGTCCCGGAATTGAAGGTGGCATTGCGAATGATGCGTCAGCACGCCGGTACTGGGATCTAATGCGGCAGGCCGGATACATCGATTTTTCGATGATCCTGTACTACTCTTATGCGATTCTTCGCGATCATAATTTTGTCGCGGAGGGCCTTTCGTCCCGGTTCTCATGGCTTCTAGTCGATGAGTTTCAGGACACTACAGACGTTCAGATCGAAATCCTCCAGCTGCTGAATGCGCGCCGTCACACACAGTTCTTTCTTGTGGGCGACGAGTACCAGTCCATCAATGGCTTTGCTGGAGCGCGCCCTGATTTGGCTCGGGCATTTTCCGGCGAAATTTGCGCGCGGCAGGATATAGCCATCAGCGGTAATTTCAGATCAGGGCCTCACATCATCCAACCCGCCCAGACGTTGATCCCTCGCAACCCAATTATGTATTCCGCAGGGGAGGCGCAGAACTATACAGGTGTTGTGCGATATGAGCACGTCGCATCACCCGCGACGGCAATCACTGATATTTTTCTACCTATCCTTGAGACTAATGGTGTTCCACAGGGCAAAGCGGCGATACTCGCACCGTGGTGGCAGCATCTTGTTCCCATCGCTCGCACCCTTCGGGGGTTCGGAGTTCCGGTGTTCGGACCGGGCGCCAGACCATACCAGCGCAGCCGTCTTTTTGCAGTTCTCGCCGAGCAACTTGGCGCGTGCGTAGAAACTGAGGCGCTCCTGCATCTTCCCGGTGTCGAAAAGGCAATATTCCGCATAGTTCAGGAGGCGATGGGCACTAGCCGGTTTGATTTATTTTCTTATCAGGGGCGATGCACGGCACTCAAACTTGTCTATGAGGCTAAACGCACTGCCGTGGACAACCCCGGTGGAGCCGCATGGCTCGCAGCAAGCGCACGGACTTCAGCGGACGTTCTATTGGCCGATGAGTGGATAGATCGGGCGGCGGCGGAGGCTCTAATTGGGTCAGTCCAGGAAATGCTCAACGATATGCGCAACAGAGATGTCGACGTTGATAATCTGGAAATTGCAGATCTTGGACTATTTGCCAATCCTGAGAAAGCAATAAAATTACTAACTCTTCACAATTCCAAGGGCCGCGAATTCGATGCGGTGGCTATAATCAATGCTAATGAAGGGCAAATTCCACATTTTACAGCCAGAGCGCAGTCGGAACTCGACGAAGCTAGGAGGTTGTTCTATGTCGGAATTACTCGCGCTCGACGACATCTCCTCATTGTTTCGGATCAATCCGATCATCGTAATCGGCCAACGCGGTTCATCGCAGAAGCGGGCTTGGCCGCTCGTCGCGCTTTCGGAGCCTGCGACCGGTGAAGCTCTCCTTCCATTTTCGGCCTGTGGCTTGGTCCTCCTTCAGGACCAAGCGATGCGGGTGAAGGCGGCTGGCCATGAGGCCAGCCCCGCGTGTCTTAGAGACCTGACGGACGCATATCCCGTCCGCGAGCCGCATGAGTGGGCGGCGCTTTCGTGAACCGAGCCAGGGGTTTCCTGTCCACCCGGCTTCGATGTCCGGCGCAAAAAACTTAGGGCTTCGCCCTCAGCGCACTTCATGAAAAATCGACGGTCTCCCGAGGCTCGGGGCACGCCCCTGCGCCCGCCGCCGATTTTTCATTCCGTTTGCACACCCATCCTCGCCGGAGGGCAACGGTTGCTAAGCGCAACCCAAACCTAAAAGGAGGATAAAAGATGACCACGCTCTACGCTCAACCTTACGATATCTCGACAATGGGCTTTTATTTCGATAGCGACGCAGAATATCAAGCGAAGGCCGCACAAAATTGTAATGACTGTGGGGCTGTCGTGGAGGAATACGAAATCCAGTTTATCGATGGCGCGTCGATTGACGCTCGTCTGTTTGCTACCCTCGACATTCACCAGGGGAATTTTGCCGTCTTTCTGGAAGCGGTCGAGGCCTGGAACCACGATGACAAAATCCGGGCCATCATTGCGGTGGGCGAGGCTGGCCTGCCCCCTGAAAAGTGGTCCTCCGTGAAGTAGGCTTTTGAGCCTTTGGAGGATGGCGCTATGGCGCAGAGG
>OFJB01000720.1_pt1 | contig 14871 bp, 16 predicted proteins | sample 1775081 | NCBI WGS metagenome assembly OFJB01 (sample SAMN08195771, study PRJEB24354) | sludge metagenome | isolation source: initial sludge from phenol fed wastewater aerobic bioreactor | place: India: Nagpur | collected 2016-06-05 | reverse complement strand
ACACTCTTTCCCTACACGACGCTCTTCCGATCTGCCAATGCCGCCCGCGAGGCGCGGCTGGCGGCCGCCTTGCGGGAAAATCTCAAGCGCCGCAAGGCGCAAATCCGCGACAAGGAGAGAGCCAGGCGCTCCACCGAGACGCCTGCCGCCGGCGAATCGGATGACGAGAGTTAGGACGGCGGAACCGGAACCGGACTTTCGCCTTATTGGCGGGTGATCAAGGCCGTGGGCCGGAGGTGGTAACCGTCGGCCGAATTTGGCTTTGCGGGGGCGGGGCGGCCGGTCTAGACCGCCCTCTATCCAGCCGCACTTACTTTTTGACGCGAGCCGGCCTGTGACATGAGCCGGGGCCTGCGGGCCGGGGGACGACGATGGATCGAATTCGTATTGTCGGCGGCGAGACGCTGAACGGCGTCATTCCGATTTCCGGTGCCAAGAACGCCACGCTGCCGCTGATGATCGCGAGCCTCCTCACTGCGGACAAGCTTGTTCTCGAAAACGTGCCGCGGCTCGCCGACGTCATCCAGCTCCAGCGTATCCTCGGTAATCACGGCGTCGATGTCCTGATCGCGGGCAAGCGCGCCGGCGCCGACGCCAATGCCGGGCGCACCATCGAACTGTCCGCCGCGACCATCGCCGACACCACCGCGCCCTACGAACTGGTCTCGACCATGCGCGCCAGCTTCTGGGTCATCGCGCCCCTGGTGGCTCGCATGGGCATCGCCAAGGTGTCGATGCCGGGCGGCTGCGCCATCGGCACGCGGCCGGTCGATCTCCTCATCATGGCGCTGGAGAAACTCGGCGCCGAGATCGAGATCGAAGGCGGCTATGTCATCGCCCGCGCGCCGAACGGCCTGCGCGGCGGCGAGATCAATTTCCCCAAGGTGACGGTGAGCGGCACGCATACCGCGCTGATGGCGGCCGTGCTGGCCCGCGGCACCACCGTCATCGACAACGCGGCGCAGGAGCCGGAGATCGGCGATGTCGCCGATTGCCTCAACAAGATGGGCGCCAGGGTGTCGGGCATCGGCACCTCGCGGCTTGTGATCGAGGGCGTCGCCAAGCTCAACGGCACGCGCCACAGCGTGCTGCCCGATCGCATCGAGACCGGCACCTATGCCATGGCGGTCGCCATGACCGGCGGCGACGTCACCCTGACCGGCACCTCGCCCGACCTCCTGAGCAACGCCCTCGACGTGCTCGCCGCCACCGGCACCACCGTCGAGGCCGGCCCCGCCGGCATCCGGATCGCGCGCGGGTCGCAGCCCCTGATGCCGGTCGACGTCGTCACCGAACCCTTCCCCGGCTTCCCGACCGATCTCCAGGCCCAGTTCATGGCCCTGATGACCCGGGCGAACGGCGTCTCGCGCATCACCGAGACGATCTTCGAGAACCGCTTCATGCACGTCGCGGAACTCTCCCGCCTCGGCGCGCGCATCGCCATCGACGGCCGCACCGCCGAGGTCACCGGCGTCGATCGCCTGATCGGCGCGCCGGTGATGGCGACCGACCTGCGCGCCTCGGTGTCGCTGGTGATCGGCGGCCTCGCCGCCGAGGGCGAGACCATCGTCAGCCGGGTCTATCACCTCGATCGCGGCTTCGAGCGCCTCGAGGAGAAGCTGACCCGCTGCGGCGCGATCGTCGAGCGGATCTCCGGCGAAGGCATGCGCTGAACGACGATCAGGCCGCCGTGCCGGCGCGGGCGTGCTTGCGTCGATCGGCCCACGCCCCCATATCCTCGACAGTCGTCGTCACGCGGCCGCCGAGCGCGGTCGCCTCGTGAGAGAGCCGCCCGCAATGTCGCACCTGAAGCTTCTCGCCCTCGATGCCGAAGACCTCGAGGTGGTGTCCGCCCAGGTCCAGGACGCGGTCCTGAAGATCGGCGACATCCATTGGCGCGCCGGCGAGAAGCGCCTGCTGATCGCCCTCAACCGCTTCGCCTGGGAGGCGACCGGCGCCCGCCCGCGCTCCTTCGAACGCCGCCGCGCCGCGCTCGACCTCGGCCGGGTGACCGCCGTCAAGGCCCAGCACCTCTCCCCGGATCGTCCCGATGCCGTCCTCGAGCTCCTGACCATCCGCTTCACCGAGACCGAGGCCCCGAGCGGCTGGGTCGAACTGCTCTTCGCCGGAGGCGCCACGCTGCGCGCCGAGGTCGAGTGCCTCGAGGTCCGCCTCACCGACCTCGGCGCCGCCTGGTCCACCACCTGCTGCCCCAATCACGACGGGGTCTGAGACCGAGCCCGCGCGGCTTCGAACGGGTCGAAACGGCGCGAGCCCGGTCGGCGCGCCCTCACGGCTGCGCGAGACAGCCGAAGTCCTGCTGCGAGGTCCTGACGTAGTGACCGTCGGGGAAGATCTCCACCTCGTTGGTCCAGGTGACGATGCTCGGCGCGTCCGGCGGCGCGCTCGTCGCCGCGTAGGACTTGGCGCAGATCGAGCCGTTCGGCGCCATCCCGGCCATCTCCTTCGGGATCTTGCCCTCGCCGACGAGCTGCGCCCAGCACGCGCGCGCGTCCTGACGCAGCGAGCACGAGGCGTTGATGCCGCGCACGTAGCCGAGATGGAAGGCGCTGCGCCCGATCTCCGCCTTGCGGATCAGCGGATCGCCGTCCGCCGCGTCGCGGAACACCACCTTCTTGTCGAGGATCACCTCGGCGACCGCGATCTCGACGGCGCCGTGCGGATCCATCTGCGAGAAGATCATCATCGGGCCGACCCGCCCGACGAACGACATGTCCGTCAGCTCGAGCTCGACGCCCCGCCCCGGCCCCGGCGCCCCGCAGCGGACTTTCGGATCGGCGACGAGCACCGGCGCGAGCGCCGTCGGCCCGTCGAGCCGCTCGATCAGGGTGACGTCGGAAAAGGTCGTGCAGACCACCTCCGCGCCATCCTTGCCCGCCACCTGCTGCCGCTTCACCGGCGGATCGAAGTCGACCGCGCCGGCCGAGCCGGCCAGTGCCGCCGAGATCAGCGCCGCCGCCGCGACCCCGACGCACCGCGCGCCGATCGCCCTCGTCGATCGGCCGTCTTTCCGAGTCGTGCCCATTTCTCCCTCCCCATGGTTCGAACCCCGATCGGTCGAGCCTAGCATGCGTAGTCCGACGGATCGACGACGCCGGCGCGAGCCCGAGCGGCACGACGACCACCCCGGCGACGGGCGCTTTCACGACCGCGCACCGTTGCTCCCCCCTGCCCGATCGGTTACGACGCTCCCTGTAGGCAAGGAACGCGTCGGCGTTCCCCGAACCCGTCCATCGAGGCATTCGACCTTGGCCATCCGTCTCGACAGCCGCGACGCCGACTTCGGCGCTCGCTTCGCCGACCTTCTCGACATGAAGCGCGAGGTCTCCGAGGACGTCGACCGCATCGTCGCCGGCATCATCGCCGACGTGCGCGCCCGCGGCGACGAGGCCCTCTACGACCTCACCGAAAAATTCGACCGGGTCGATCTCCGCCCGACCGGCCTGCGCGTCACCGCCGACGAGATCGCCGCCGCCAAGGCCTCCGTGCCGGCCGCGACCCTCGCCGCGCTCGAACTCGCACGCGACCGGATCCGCTCGCACCACGCCCGCCAGATGCCCAAGGACGACGTCTACACCGACGCCCTCGGCGTGACGCTGGGCTCGCGCTGGACGGCGCTGGAATCGGTCGGCCTCTACGTGCCCGGCGGCACCGCGAGCTATCCCTCCTCGGTGCTGATGAACGCCGTGCCGGCCAAGGTCGCCGGCGTCGATCGCCTCGTCATGGTGGTGCCGACCCCGGACGGCAAGCTCAATCCGCTGGTGCTCGCCGCCGCCGATCTCGCCGGCGTCGACGAGATCTGGAAGATCGGCGGCGCCCAGGCGGTCGCGGCCCTCGCCTACGGCACCCCCTCGATCGCCCCCGTCGCCAAGATCGTCGGCCCCGGCAACGCCTTCGTCGCCGCCGCCAAGCGCCGCGTCTTCGGCAAGGTCGGCATCGACATGATCGCCGGCCCGTCGGAGGTGTTGATCCTGGCGGATGCGAACAACGATCCCGATTGGCTCGCCGCCGACCTGCTCGCCCAGGCCGAGCACGACCCGGCCGCCCAGTCGATCCTGATCACCGACAGCATCGACCTCGCCGAGGCGGTCGAGAAGGCGGTCGACAAGCAGCTCGCGACGCTCTCGCGCGCCGCGACCGCGCGCGCGAGTTGGCTCGACTACGGCGCGATCATCCTCGTCCGCACCCTCGACGAGGCCGTCCCCCTCGCCGACCGCATCGCCGCCGAGCACCTCGAGATCGCCCTCGACGATCCCGCCCCGCTCGCCGCGAAGGTGCGCAACGCCGGTGCCCTCTTCCTCGGCCATCACACGCCCGAGGCGATCGGCGACTATGTCGGCGGCTCGAACCACGTCCTGCCGACGGCGCGCTCGGCGCGCTTCTCCTCCGGGCTCTCGACGCTCGATTTCGTCAAACGAACGTCGATCCTCCAACTCGACGCCGAGGGCTTGCGCGCGCTCGGGCCGGCGGCGATGCTGCTGGCCGACTCCGAGGGTCTCGACGCGCACGCCCGCTCCGTGTCGATCCGCCTCAATCTCTGACCCAGGCGCGGGGACCGGATCCTCGCGCGGGTCGCCGCAGCCGCCCCGGGAGGGCTCCGCCCCGCCATGCCGTCCACCGCCGACGCGACGAAATCCAAGGCCCGCCTCGTCGGCATCGAAATCGACGACGGATCGATCGCCCGCGCCTCCGCCGACGTCGAGCACGAACGCGCCACCGCCATCTGGGATCTGATCGAGGACAACAGCTTCGCCCCCGTCGGCCACGACGGTGGTCCCTATCGGCTGCGTCTCGGCATCGTCGAGAACCGCCTCGCCCTCGAGATCAGCGAGGAGAAGGGCCCCCCGGTCGCCGTGCATCTTCTCTCGCTGACGCCCTTCCGCAAGATCGTGAAGGACTATTTCCTCGTCTGCGAGAGCTATTTCGCCGCGATCCGCACCGCGACCCCGTCGCAGATCGAGGCGATCGACATGGGCCGTCGCGGCCTCCACAACGACGGCTCGCGGGTTCTGATGGACCGTCTCGCCGACAAGGTGGAGATCGACTTCGACACCGCCCGCCGCCTGTTCACGCTGATCTGCGCCCTGCATTGGAAGGGCTGACGCGCATGGGCGGGACGCGGCCGAGCTCCGTCCTCTTCGTGTGCGGTCTCAACGCCGTGCGCTCGCCCATGGCCGAGGCCCTGGCGCGGCGCCTCTTCGGCAAGTCGATCTACATTCAGTCGGCCGGGGTCCGAAAGGGCGAGCTCGACCCCTTCTCGGTCAAGGTGATGGAGGAGGTCGGCCTCGACATCGGCCGCCACCGACCCCGCACCGTCGAGGAGATCGAGGACGACAATTTCGACCTGATCATCACGCTGGCGCCGGAAGCCCACCACAAGGCCCTCGACATGACCCGGACGCTCGCCGCCGACGTCGAATATTGGCCGACCCCCGACCCGCAATTGGCGACCGGCTCACGCGATCAGATCATGGAGACCTATCGCGCCGTTCGCGACGGGCTCGAGAAGCGCATCCGCTCCCGGCTCGACTGGAAACCTCAGGGACAGACGTGATGACCGCCAGATCCCCCCTCGCCCGCCGCCTCGCGCTCGCAGCGCCCCTCCTCGCCGCGCTCGGCCTCCCCGCCACGGCCGACGAGACGGTGGAGACGATCGTCCTCGTCCGTCACGGCGAGAAGCCGGAGGCCGGCCTCGGCCAGTTGAGCTGTCGCGGCCTCGCCCGCGCCCTCGCTCTCCCCGAGGTGATCGCGCGCGAGCTCGGCCGCCCCGACGTCGTCTTCGCCCCCGACCCGTCCGTCCGCAAGCCCGACGGCGGCGTCGACTACGACTACGTCCGCCCGCTCGCCACCATCGAGCCGACGGCGATCCGCTACGGCCTGCCCGTCGACACCCGCTTCGGCTGGAACGACGTCGACGGCCTCGCCGCCGCCCTGACCGTCCCCACGCTCGCCCACGCCCGGGTCCTGGTCGCCTGGGAGCACAAGGAGATCGTCTCGCTCTCGAGGAAGCTGATCGCCGAAGCCGGCGGCGATCCCGCCGTCGTGCCGAAATGGAAGGGCGACGACTTCGACGCGATCCACGTCCTCACCCTCTCCCGTGACGCTTCGGGCGCGCCGCGCGTCCGCTTCGAGCTGCGCCGCCAGGGGCTCGGCGATCTCGGCGACGCCTGCCCCGGAGCGCGCCGGCCATGAGGCTCGAGCCCGGCGCCGTCCTCAGCGATCTCGACCTCTCGCGCGCCGACTTCACCGACCTCGATCTGACCGACGCCACCTTCGAGGGCTGCGTGATCACCGGCGCGACGCTCTCCGGCACCACCCTCGCCTCGACGCGCTTTGCGAACTGCCGCATCGTCGGCTGCCGCTTCGCCGATTGCGACCTGCGCGGGGCGGTCTTCGAGACCTGCGTCTTCTGCCAGGGCCACGACGCCGCCGGCGTCGCCTTCGCCTTCTCCCGCCTCGACGAGGCCCGCTTCACCGACTGCGACCTCTCCTTCGCCACCTTCGAGCGCACCGATCTCCACGGCCTCGAGGCGACCGGCTGCACCCTCAGAGGCGCGCGCTTCGTGAAGGTCGACTTCTCCCGCCTCGTCGGGCGGAAGATCGTGAAATGGGCCGGCACCTTCCGCGACTGCAACCTGGAACTCGCCGACCTCGGCGCGATCCGCATGCCCGGCTGCGCGATCGTCGACTCGCGCCTGCGCGAGGCGATCCTCGTCGGCGCCGATTTCGAGGGCGCGGACCTCGCCGGCTGCGACCTCTCCGGCGCCGCCACCGCCGGCGCGACCTTCACCCGCGCCGACCTGCGCCGCGCCGATCTCACCGGCCTCGATCCGATGGCATGGGCCGGACGGCGCGGGGCGAAGATCTCGGCCGACCACGCCTGGCGGCTCCTCGCCGCCATGGGGCTCGAGATCCACCCGGACTGAAGCATCACATCCCACACTCCCTCGCTCCACGACCCGGCGTCGTCCTCGGGTTTCCTTTCGCCCCCCGATCCGCTAGCGTGCCGCCGATCCCGAACCGTCGAAACGAGACCCTCCGATGACCGCCGAACGACCCAAACTCGTGCTGGCCTCCGCCTCGCCGCGCCGTCTGGGCCTTCTGCAACAGATCGGCATCGATCCCGATCATCTCCACCCGACCGACGTCGACGAGACCCCGCAGGCCGGCGAACTGCCGCGCCAGCTCGCCCAGCGCCTCGCCAAGGACAAGGCGGAAGCCGCGCTCGCCTGGTCGAAGCGCGATGCCGAATGGACCGGCAGCTTCATCCTGACCGCCGACACCGTCGTCGCCGTCGGCCGCCGCGTCCTGCCCAAGGCCGAGACCCGCGAGGAGGCCGAGGAATGCCTGCGGCTCCTCTCCGGCCGCGCCCATCGGGTCTGGACCGGCCTCGCCCTCGTCACGCCCTCCGGCGCGATCAAGACCCGGCTGGTGGAGAGCCGCCTGCGCTTCAAGCGCCTGTCGCACGCCGAACTCACCACCTATCTCGCCTCCGACGAATGGCGCGGCAAGGCCGGCGGCTATGCGATCCAGGGCCTCGCCGGGGCCTTCGTGGTGCGCCTGATCGGCTCCTATCCGAGCGTCGTCGGCCTGCCGCTCTACGAGGTGATGACCCTCCTCGACGGCGCCGGCTATCCCGTGCGCGCGACCTGGGACGCGCCCCTGGTCCCGGTCGGCTGATCATGGCCAGCCGCACCCACCCCGCCGCGCCGACCCGCCCCTGCCCGATCTGCGGCAAGCCGGCGGTGCCGGAACATCGCCCCTTCTGCTCGCCGCGCTGCCGGCAGGTCGACCCGCACAAATGGCTGACCGGCTCCTATGCCATCCCCGTCGTCGAGGAGGACGGCGGCGAGGGCGGCGACGACTGACCCCGCGACGAAAAAAGGCCGCCCGCCCCGGGGGGACGAGCGGCGCGAGGCGCGGTCGGGAGGACCGATCGGATCAGAACCTGGGCTTCTCCCGCTCCTCCTCCTCGAGATAGGCGGCTTCCGCCGCCGTCAGCTCGATGGTCTCGTAGCCGGTGATCATGGTCGCGACGTAATGGGTCGGCGTCTCGCCGGTCGTCGTCATGTAGACGTGGATCATCACGAAGGTGACCATCAGGAACGCCGCCGCCGTGTGCACGAAGGCGACCGCCGGCAGGCCGATCGTCCCGATCGCCGCCTCGGCCCACAGGGGATAGGTCAGATAGACGATCCCCGACGACCACAGCGCCGGGCCGATGATCACCATGAAGGAGAGATAGGCCAGCGACTGGAGCGCGTTCTGCTTGCGCTTCAGGCTCTTGTGATAGGGATGCGGGGCGCCGGTGAGGATCCCCCAGGCATAGAAACGAATGACCGCCGGCAGGCTCGACAGTTTCGGCAGATACTGCCGCCACTGCCCGGTGGTGAAGTGCCAGAAGGTGGTGAAGATCCACAGGACGATCAGCGCGATCGCCGCGTAGGAATGGACCTGCACGGCCGTGCGGAAGTCCACCAGCCCATGGGTGCCGTGGAGGCCGAAGCCGGACAGCGCCAGGACGAAGATCAACACCGCCTGCGACCAGTGCCAGAACCGCTCGTAGCGCGAATAGATCATCACCGAGCGTTTCTCGGGCCGCCCGACGGGCGAAGTGAGGGTCGCGTCGCTCATCAGTGCTCTCCCGTCGTCGCCTTGCGCATGAAGATGCGCGCCAGAGTGTGGAGGACGATGCCCGCGAGCGTCCCGGCCATCGCCAGATAGCCGAGGAGATCGAGCCAGCGGAACGTGTCGTGGCCGGGCATCCACAGACCCGGCAGACCCGCCAGCCGGCTCTTCTCGGTGTGGCACTCGGCGCATTTCACCGCGTCGCCCTTGGGCGCGACCATGTGGGTGATCGGCCAATTGGAGACCGTCTGCAGGAAGCCGACCTCGCCGGAGAACGGCCGCTGCTCGTGCTTCATGCCGGCCGTGACCGACTTCAGCATGTCGAAATTGCCCCAGAACGCGGTGTCGTCCTTGCCCCAGAGCTGGTTGTAGACCAGCGTCTTGTTCTTCGGGTCCCAGGGAATGTTGGTGTGCATGACCTTGAACGGCCAGATCCGCGACTTCGGATCGTCGGGCGCGCCCTGGACCGCGTTGATCGCCACCGGCAGCCGACGATCGTCGATCTCGGTGTCGGCGGTCGTATAGATCATCCGCCCGTCGAACCATTTGTAGGTCGGAACGAAATTCTCGCTCCATTTGAAATTGCCCTTGATGGTCCAATAGGTGTGGCGTTCCTTGCCGTCGCCCTGGGTGTAGTTCTCCTCGGCGTAGCCCTTGCCGTCGATCAGCTTGCCGGCGGTCGACCAGTCCCAATCGGTCATGGTGCCGACGCCGCCGCGCGCGATCCGCGGAATGTGGCAGGTCTGACAGGCGATGCGCTCGGCGTGCGTGTCGAGTTGCAGCCCGATCAGACTGGCCTTCGGATGCGGCTTCATGCCGTGACAACTCTCGCAGGTCGCCACGTCGCGCCGTTCGCCGGGCTTCGGCAGGCCCTCGGCGTCCTTGGCGATCATGTCGTAGCGCGAGCCGGCGATGACGTGCCGGTCGGAGACGTGGCACTGGGTGCAGGCGAAATTCGCCCCGTCGACCGACATGTGGACGTCGACCGCGCGCGGCGGCGTGATCAGCGACGAATCGAGATCGCCGTGCTTGACGCCGTCGCCGCCGCCGCCGTTGAAGTGGCAGGCGCCGCAATTCTCGCGACCCGGCAGGCCGACGTGTTGCGCGACCTTGGGCAGGTCGATCGGCTCCTTGCCCTCGAACATCACGCCGCAGGCATCGTGGCCGCGCGAATTGGGGAGCTTGTAATAGGTCGCGGTACGATCATGGCAGACGAGACAGTCGATCTTGCTCTGATCGGTGAAGTCGAACCCGTCGTCCTTCCACCCGTAGCCGGCGTGGCACTGGGCGCACATGCCCTCGTTGCCCTTGGCGTTGGTGCAGAAGTTGTTGATGACGTTCTTCTTGCCGAGCTTCTGGCCGGTCTTGGGATTGGTGTAGTCCCAGGTCCAGTGGATCGACTTCATGACGTGCGCGCCCGCCTCAGTGTGGCAGGTCAGGCACGCCTTGGTGACCTCGGACCCGTCGGCGAACGGCCCCTCGAGGATCTTGAACTTGGTGTGATCGGCGGTGCCGCCCTCGAGCGCGCCGGATTTCTGCCCCGTGACGACGGCGGGCGCCGCCGCCGCATGGCTCTCCGCCGCCGCGCCCTCGCCCTCCGCCGCCCGCACCGGAACCGCCGCCCAGAGGGCCAGTGCGAGCCCGGCGAGAAGCCCGAGCCTCGAAAGGAAACGCGCCGAAACGCGCGTCGTCCGCGCCTCTGCCATGAGGATCCCCCCCTGTCTCTCGCGTTCGGACCGTCGCGAGCGGCGGTCGACGCAATTGTTGTATCTTTCATATATATTATATGATCCATATATCTTTCGTCGAGCCCCCCCGTCCGCGACCCATCGTCCCCACCGCCGGCCGAGGCGACGGCCCGACCGGGCGACGACGTGGGAAGGGGAGAAAGGGCCGGCGCGCGGCGGTCGGCCGCGCCGGACCGGCAGGGGCGAGGGGCACGCGAAGGCGGGTTACCCACAGGCCGAGGGCACCGACGATCTTTTCGTCTCACGCCACTGGACAGCCATCGGGGCACTGATTATAAAGCGCCCCACCAACGAGGTGACGGTTTCACCGCCCCGCCTCGCCCGGTCGCCTGAGTAGCTCAGTTGGTAGAGCAGCGGATTGAAAATCCGCGTGTCGGTGGTTCGAATCCGCCCTCAGGCACCACTTTCCTTCCCCCCAGATCCGTCACGTCGAACGACGAGCCGCGATCTCGTCGTGACCGCCGCGCGCGTCTTTCGCGCCGGTGCGCCGCTATCGCTCTCCGCCGGCCTGGGTCGCGTGGTCCGCGCTTGACGTTTACGTCATGATATTCTTGTTATGGGAAACACCGAACGGGAGTTCCCCATGAAGGCCGCCGTCTTCCGCCGCCTGATGAATCTCTGGCCGCCGTTTCTCTTCACCGGCATCCGCTGCGTCCGCCTCGACGAGGATTTCCGCGCCGCCGACGTCGAGTTGCGCATGGGCCGCCTCAATCGCAATTATGTCGGCACCCATTTCGGCGGTTCGCTCTTCGCCATGACCGATCCGTTCTACATGTTGATGTTGCTGAAGAACCTCGGCCCCGGCCACGTCGTCTGGGACAAGGCGGCGACGATCGACTTCGTCGCGCCGGGGCGCGGCACCGTCACCGCCCGCTTCCGCCTCGACGAGGCGCGCATCGCCGAGATCCGCGCCGTCTGCGCCGAGGGCGCCAAGACGCTGCCGATCTTCCGCTGCGAGATCACCGATTCGGCCGGCACCCTCGTCGCCGTGGTCGAGCGCACCGTCTACGTCCGCCGCAAGCGCGCCGCCTGACCCTCGCGCGCCCGCGCCGCCGCCTGAAGCTCCGCCACCATCGCCCGAAGACCCGGCTCCAACACCTTGTCCCGCCTGAGGACGAGGCCGAGCCGGCGATCGAGCGGCGGATCGAGCGGCCGGATCCCGACCCCGGCGCCGTGCCCGCCGAGCGGAAAGGCGAGGCTCGGCAACACCGCCGCGCCGAGCCCCGCCCCGACCAGTTCGCGGATCGTCTCCACGCTCGACAGTTCCATCACCGGCCGCGCGACGATGCCGCCGGCGGCGAACCAGCCGTCGACGATCCGTCGGGTCGAGCCGCGCGATTCGTAGAGAATGAGCGGATGACCGGCGAGCTCCGCCGCCGTGATCGGGTCCCCCTCCCGCGCGCCGCCGCTCTCCGCCGGCATCACCGCGACCAGCGGATCCGCCATCAGCTCCTCGACGACGAAGGCCCGCCCGGCCGCAGGCAGCGTCACCAGCGCGAGGTCGAGCCGATTGGCCTCGAGATCGATCAACATGTCGGCGCTGTCGCCGGTGCGCACGATGATCTCCACCCCCGGCATCCGCTCGCGCAGCGCCCGCAGCGGACCCGGCAGAAAGTGGAGACAGGCCGTCGCCCCGGTGCCGATCACCACCCGCCCGACCGCGCCGTCGCGGTGCGGCGCGATCGCCGCCATCGCCGCCGCATGCGCCGCCCGGAGACGCTCCACATGGGCGAGCAGCGCCACCCCCGCCGCCGTCGGGCTCACCCGACGCCCCACCCGCTCGAAGAGACGCACCCCGAGTTCGCGCTCGAGCTGGCGGATCTTGAGGCTCATCGCCGATTGAGTGAGCCCCTCGGCCTCCGCCGCGCGGGTGAAGCCGCCCGCCGCCGCGACGGCCGCGAAGGCGAAGAGACGATCGAGATCCGGTCCGTCCATCGACGAGTTTTCCTCATGCATCGCACAACATCCATGAGATTGATCGCGGGCGAGACTTCCCGCAAGAAGGGGGTGCGGGCATCAGCCCACCATTCGCCGAGGGAGCCCCGATGTCGGCCGTCCATCCATCGCCCGCGCTGCGGATCCGCGCCGCCGAAAGCGCCGATTTCGAAGCGATCCGCGCGATCTACGCCCATGCCGTGGAGACCGGCTGCGCCTCCTTCGAGACCGCTGCCCCCGATCGCGCCGAGATGGAGCGCCGCCACGCCGCGATCCTCGCCGCCGGCTTTCCCTGGCTGGTCGCCGAGCGCGACGGCGCCGTCGTCGGCTACGGCTATTTCGGCTCCTATCGGACCCGCCCGGCCTATCGTTTCACCGTCGAGAATTCGGTCTATGTGGCGCCCGAGGCCAAGGGCGGCGGCATCGGCCGCGCCCTCCTCGCCGCCCTGCTCGAGCGGGCGACGGCCGGCGGCTTCCGCCAGATGATCGCGGTGATCGGCGATGCCGGCAACGCCGCCTCGATCGGCCTTCACGCCGCCCTCGGCTTCGAGCACGCCGGCGTGCTGCGCTCGGTCGGCTGGAAACACGGCCGCTGGCTCGACAGCATCCTGATGCAGCGCGCGCTCGGCGACGGCGACGCCACGCCGCCGGTCGATCCGGCCCCGCCGCGATGATCCCGCCGCGCACGGTCGCCGCCCTCTCCCTCTCCCAATTGATCGGCTGGGGCACCGGCTACTATGCGATCGGCGTCTTCGCCCCCCGCATCGCCGCCGAGACCGGCTGGACGCGCGGCGAGATCCACGCCGGCTTCTCCATCGCTCTCGTGGTGATGGGGCTCGTCTCCACTACCGTCGGCCGCCGCATCGATCGCGACGGCGGCCGCGCGGTGATGACGGCGGGCTCCCTCCTCCTCGCCGTCGGCCTCGGCCTCGCCGGCCTCGCCCGGAGCCTCCCGGTCTGGTGGGGCGCCTGGGCGCTGCTCGGCGTCGCCCTGCGCATGACCCTCTACGACGCCTGTTTCGCCGCCCTCGTCCGCGTCGATCCGGCCGACGCCCGCCGCGCCATCACCACGGTGACGCTCACCGGCGGCCTCGCCTCGACCGTCTTCTGGTTTCTCGGTGACCGCCTCGCCGAGGCCTACGGCTGGCGCGCCGCCTTCGGCGTCTTCGCGGTGATCGCCCTCGCCTCCACCGCGCTGCCGCTGACGCTCCCCACCGCCGCCGAACATCCGGCCCGCCCGCGCCCCGCGCCGCGAGGCTCCGGCGCCGACGTCGCCCCGCGCCGGAGCGAACCCGCCGCCGAGCGCCGCGCCACCGCCCTCTTCGCGGTGCTGGTGGTCGCGTCGGCCGCCCTCGCCACCGCGCTCGCCGCGCACATGATCCCGCTTCTCCTCGCCCTCGGCGTCGCGCTCTCCACCGCCGTGACCATCGCCACCCTGCGCGGCATCGGCCAATCGGTCGCCCGGGCGATCGAGTTCCTCTCCCCCCGCCGCCTCGCTCCGCTCGATCTGTCGCTGGTGGCGGCCGCTCTTCTGCCCGCCTCCCTGGCGCTCGCCCCCTTCGCAGGGCTCTCGGTCGGCGCGGCGGCGCTGTTCTCCTTCGCCGGCGGCGCCGGCAACGACCAGCCGCTGGTGCTGGGTTCCAAGGAGTTCATTCCCGGTTTCGAAGACCAGTTGATCGGCACCAAGGCCGGCGATGAAAAGCAGGTTACCGTGACTTTCCCGGAGAACTACCAGGCTGCGCATCTGGCCGGCAAGGAAGCCACCTTCGACGTCACCGTGAAGGAGGTCGCCAAGCCGGGCGCGCTGGAGATCAACGACGAGACGGCCAAGAATCTCGGGCTGGAGTCGCTGGAGCGCCTGCGCGAAGTGGTCAAGGGCCAACTCGAGAACCAGTTCGGTTCGATGACGCGCCAGAAGGTCAAGCGCCAGCTTCTCGACCAGCTCGATGCCGCTTACCAGTTCGAGGCGCCTTCGAAGCTCGTCGAGGCCGAGTTCAACAACATCTGGAACCAAGTCAACCGTGACCTTCAGGCGGCCGGCCACACTTTCGCCGACGAGGACACGACCGAGGAAGAAGCCCGCGCCGAATATACGCGGCTTGCCGAGCGGCGCGTTCGCCTCGGCCTCGTGCTGGCCGAGATCGGCGAGAAGGCCGGTGTCACCGTCACCGACGAGGAGTTGCAGCGCGGCCTGTTCGAGCAGATCCGTCGCTTCCCCGGCAACCAGCAGCAGGAAGTCTACGAGTTCTACCGTTCCAATCCGGACGCGCTGAACACGCTGCGCGCGCCGATGTTCGAGGAAAAGGTGGTCGACCACCTGCTCGGCCAGATCGCCGTGACCGACAAGAAGGTCAGCAAGGACGAACTGATGGCCGAGGACGACGAGCAGGAGACCAAGGCTAAGCCGGCCAAGAAGGCAACTGCCAAGAAGGCTGAAAAGGCCGAGGACGCCGAGGCCGGAGAAGAGCCGAAGAAGAAAGCCGCGCCGAAGAAGAAGGCCGCCAAGGACGCCGAATAAGCAGGCAGGAAAGACCGGAAG
>OFJB01000719.1_pt1 | contig 14875 bp, 14 predicted proteins | sample 1775081 | NCBI WGS metagenome assembly OFJB01 (sample SAMN08195771, study PRJEB24354) | sludge metagenome | isolation source: initial sludge from phenol fed wastewater aerobic bioreactor | place: India: Nagpur | collected 2016-06-05 | reverse complement strand
CGCCAAGCGTTGGGCGAAAATGGCTGCCATACGGCCACGGAATGGGTCGTGGCAACGCCGCGTTAATCGTCTTCGGGCATCGTTCCTAAACCATGTCCATGCGTGTGCCCCAAGCCAGATGAAGACCCGCCACCGCAAGAAATCGTCGCTCCACAAGCTGCTGCTGCCGCTCGGCTCGATCGCGGTGCTCGGCTATTTCGGCTACCACTCCTTCAATGGCGATTACGGCATCTGGTCGCGTGACCGGATGCAACGCGAGGCCATCGGTCTCGAAGCCGAACTCGCCTCGCTGAAGAAGCAGCGCGTGGCGCTGGACAGGCGGGTTTCGCTGCTGCGGCCGACCAGTCTCGACCCCGACATGATCGACGAACGCGCGCGCCGGAATCTCAACGTGCTGCACCCCGACGAGATCGTTATCGATCTCGCTGCGTCGCAACCGACCGCAGAGCAGCAGACGATGCCGCAAAGCAGCAATTAACCGAAATCCAGTTCATCTAACGTTTTTGCTTAGAAGTCATGTAGTTGGCGCATGGCTCCGATGTCGTGCGTGCACCTTGGAATGCAATTCGGCTTGAGCTAACGTCGCCGTCACATAACTGGGAAACGCCCTGGAGATGAACGTATGGCCGTAGCCAAATCGCAGGTCGGCAGCAAAGCCGCGTCGACCGAAGGTCGCAAAGTCGCGGCCTCACGAGCGGCGAAATCGCCGGCGACGCGCTCGCCGTCGGCGGCGATCACCAGATGGATGCGCGGCGGCGTCGACGCGGACGGCGCGGCGCGGCGATCGGCGAGGACGCGCTCGAGGCCGGGCAGGGCGCCGACCCGCCAGACCTCCTCGAGGCCGGCGAGATCGGTGCGGATGGTCTCGACGATGCGCCGCTCGGTGTAGGCGGAGACCGTGGTCGCGACCAGCGTGAAGACCACGGCGAAGGCGGCGAGGAAGATCGCCGCGACCAGGGCGGCATAGCGGCCGAGGGCGGAATGGGCGAGCCGGCGGGGCGGCCTCACGTGGGATCCGCCACGAGCTGATAGCCCTCGCCGCGCGCGGTCAGGATCGCCGGCGCCTCGAAGCCCTCGTCGATCTTGCCGCGCAGGCGCGAGACGTGGACGTCGACGACGTTGGTCTGCGGGTCGAAGCGCAGGTTCCACACCCGCTCGAGCAGGAGCGAGCGCGGCACGAATTGGCCGGCATGTTCGGCGAGGCAGCGCAGCAGCTCGAATTCCTTCGGCGACAGCGCGACGTGGCGGCCGGCGCGATGGACGGTGCGGGCCTTCACGCGGATCTCGATCGAGCCGATCACCAGCACCTCGGGATGCGGCTCCTTGCGGGCGCGGCGCAGCAGGGCGCCGACGCGGGCGAGCAATTCGTCGTCGGCGAAGGGCTTGGCGAGATAGTCGTCGGCGCCGCGCTCGAGCCCCTCGACCCGGTCGGTCGCCTGACCGAGGGCGGAGAGGACGAGGACCGGCGTCTCGACCTCGAGCGCGCGCAGGCGTTCGACCACGTCGAGCCCCTCGAGGCCGGGCAGCATGCGGTCGGTGACGATCAGGTCGAAGGGGTGGGCGGCGGCGCGGGCGAGGGCGGCGCGGCCGTCGGCGACGGTCTCACAGACGGCACCGCGGCCGGCGAGGAGATCGGCGACATGGGCCGCCATGACGGCGTCGTCCTCGATGATCAAGACCTGCATGAGTGCCTCGTGGGGTTCGGTCGCGGAAGAAGGACGTCGGTTCACAAGAGAACGCTGGCGGCGGCTTCGGAATTGGAGCCGAAGGGCGCCATCGTGTCCAGTCGGCCGGTCGAATCGAGGACGAGCCAGCGGGTGGCGCCGTCGCGCTCGACCAGCAGGGCGACGCCGGAGCCGTCGGCGGCGGCGCGAATGGCGGCGTCGAGCGTCGATCCGCCGGGATGGTCGGCGCCGATGCGGGTGAGGCCGACGGCGCGCAGGCGGTCGCCGGGGCGTAGGCCGGCGACGTCGGCGGAGGAATCGGCGGCGATGGCGGTGATGGTGGTCTCGTCGGCGGCGAAGGTCAGGCCCCAGCGCGGGGCGACGGCGTCGGCGGCGGGACGGGCGACGGTGGCGGGACGGCCGTCGAGGGCGAATTCGAGGGTCTGGGCGGTGTCGCCGTCGAGCACGACCAGACGGAAGTGATCGCCCGGGGCCTTGGGCTCGAGCGCGCGGGCGAGGGCGCGGGTGGTGCGGACGGGGCGTCCCTCGGCGGCGACGACGAGGCGGCCGGCGCGGAGGCCGGCGCGGGCGGCGGCGGAGCCGGGTTCGACGTTCTCGACGATCACACCCTCGCCGACCAGCGCGGGGATGGCGTCGCGCAGCGCCGAGGCGTCGCGCAGGCGCAGGCCCAGACGCGGGCGGGCGAGATCGCCGCCGGCGACGAGGCGATCGGCGATGCGGCGGACGACATCGGCGGGAACGGCGAGGCCGATGCCGACGTCGCGGCGGGCACCGTCGGGGATCGCGACGTTCATGCCGAGGACGGCGCCGGTCGCGTCGATCAGGGGGCCGCCCGACGAGCCGGGATTGAGGGAGGCGTCGTGCTGGAGCATGTCGTAGGGCGTGTCGGGGCCGCCGTCGCGGTCGATCGCCGAGACCACGCCGACGGTGAGGCTGCCGCCGTAGCCGAGCGGATTGCCGAGCGCGGCCACCGGCCGGCCGCGCACCGGGGCGGCGTCGGCGAAGGCGACCGGCACCAGGGTCGCGGCCTCGGGCAGGCGGGCGACGGCGACGTCGGCGAGGGCGTCGGCGGCGACGTCGCGGGCCTCGACCCGGCGGCCGTCGGGCAGGCGGGCGACGATACGGCGGGCGTCGGCGACGGCATGTTCGGCGGTGACGATCCAGCCGTCGGGGCGATAGGCGAAACCGGAGGCGAAGCGGCGGCGGCCGTCGCGGCCGGTCACCTCGAGATCGACCACCGAGACGCCGATCCGCTGGGCCGCGCGGCTGAAGTCGACCGTCGGCGCGGGCGCGTCGCCGCGCACCGGGGCGGGCGCGGTCGCCGCGAGGAGGCCGGCGGCGAGGCCGAGGGCGGCGAGACGATCGAGGAGGCGGGAACGGTTGCGAGACATCGCGGGCGGACCTCGGCAGGGGGAAGGACGAAACGTCTTATGACGGTCTCCGCAAGGTTTGGGGATGACGAAGGCCGTCATCTTCGCGGAAGCCTCGGAAATGACGGTCTTCGTCATCTCGTCGCGGTTGCGGCGGGACCTCGGCTCGGTATGATCTTTTCTGCGAGGTCGATGAAGATCGTCCGAAGCGAGCCTGAAACCGGAGCAACGGCAATGACGTGCCTTCCTCTTCGCATTCTCGCCGGTGTGGCGATCGTGTCCCCTTCCTGTCTCGCCGGTTTCTCGACCGAGGCGCGGGCGGCCGAGGCGACCAGCGCGCCCTCGCTGCTCAAGCTCTCGTCCGAAGTGGCGGCGCACGGCCGCGCGGCGAAGGATCCGCTGGCTCTGATCGTCGCCGCCTCGATCCGCGCTCGGGTGTCGATGACCCCGGTCGCGCGGACGCCGGAGCAGACCGGGACCGCCGGCGAGGCGGCGGCGGCGCGCGAACCGAGCGTCGCGGCCCTGCTCGAGGAGGCGGTCGCTCTCTCCGGCAAGGATCCGGCCATCGTGGCGCTGGCCGGCGACGTCACCGGCTCGGCCACCAAGGGCCGCGCCGACGGGGTGGCGGCGAGCGTCGCCACCATCAAGGGCGCCGGCGTCGACTGGTACCGGCGCGTCGCCTTCGAGGGGACGCGCTACGCGGAGGCCTACGTCGAACTCTTCGGCGAAGGCCATCTCAAGATCTCGATCTGGGACGACAAGGGCAATCTGGTCTGCAAGGATCCGAGCCCCTCGACCTTCAGCTACTGCGGTTGGAACCCGACCACGACCGGGCGTTACGATCTCAAGATCGAAAATCTCGGGACGCGGCCGGTCCGCTACAAGATCGCCACCAACTGATCCCCGAGCGGCCGTTCCGGTCTCTTCGGCCGGATCGATCTCTCCTCTCCCCATCGCCTCGTCGAGCGTCTCGGCCGCACCGTTCGGATCGTTCTTCGAACCTCCGTGCCGGCGATCGCGATCGCTCGACCCGTGCCCATCTCACGGCTTCGAACATTCCGGAGGTCCCCATGACGAAGCGCTTCGCAGTCCTTTCCGCCCTGCTTCTCGCCACCACGCTCGCCGCTCTGCCGGCGACGGCGGAGGAGGCCAAGCCCGCCGATCCCTCGCAGAAGGAGAACGTCGCCCGCGACGCGGCGCCGTCGAAGACGCCGCTGCCGGTCGAGCAGCTCCATCTCTCCGAACAGCTCGCCGCCTATGGCCGCGCCAACAAGGATCCGCTGTCGCTGATCGTGGCGGCGCAGATCCGCTCCCAGGTCGGCGTCAAGGTGGTCGACCGCAAGCCCGACAATGCCGACGCGGTCGGCGCCGCCTCGGCCGACGCCGGGGCCACCGTCGACGGGCTCCTGAGCGAGGCGAAGTCGCTCGCCAAGAACGACAAGACGATCGTCGCGCTCGCCGACGACGTGAAGGCCTCCGCCACCAAGGGACGCGTCGGCGGCGGCATCGTCAGCCTCGGCCAGATCTCCGGGCGGACGATCCACAATCGCACCATGAACTTCCGTGGCGGGCAGGTCGCCGAGGTGGCGGCGGTCGGCATCGACTCCGACTCGGTGATGCTCGAGGTGTTCGACGAGGGCGGCCATCTGATCTGCCGCGATCACGATCCGGCCTATTGCCGCTTCAACCCGATCTGGACCGGCCCGTTCACCGTCAAGGTCCACAACAACGGCTCGAGCCTCGCCCACTACCGGCTCGAGACCAACTGAGGTCGCCGCCGCGACGGCTCATTGGCGGGTGGAGGCGCGAGCCTCCGCCCGCGAAGCCGTTCGCGGTGAGCGGGAGAGCGCACGACGAAGGGGCGCTCGCGCGCCCCGGGTCTCGAGCCGCCGCCTCAGCGGCAGGCGGCGAGCTTCCACAGACCGTCGGGCGGGACGAAGCGGCGGGCGCCGGCGCTCCAGCCCCAGAAGGCGGGCGAGATCTCCGGCAGTTGCAGATAGGCGGGGGCCTTCGGATCGCCGTCGTCCTCGACGTCGACCCGGCGCAGGTCCTCGCCGAAGAAGATCAGGCGCGAGCGCGGTTGGTCGTCGGTCTCCTTCGGCGGCTTCTTCGCCGTCGAAGCACCGAGGAAATAGGCCGTCGTTCCGCCGAAGCCGAGGGGACGTGCGATGCCGAAGTCGTAGGAGAGGGACTGCTTCTTCTCGACGATGCGGATCACCCGGGCCTCCTCGCCGGAGGGGAGGCGGCGGCGCGGCAGGGTGACCTCGTAGTCGTTGTGGGTGCCGGCCTCGGCGCTCATGTCGTCGTCGAAGTCGAGGGCGGTATAGACCGCGCGCGAGACTGGACAGTCGAGGGCGAGCGCCGGCAGGGACGAGGCGACGACGGCGGCCGCGAGGACGGTGGCGCCGAGTGTGGGGAGAGAGGGCATGGAGACCTCGCGAGGCATGGGAGGGATCATGCGCCTCAGCGTAACGACCGGCGCCGGCCGGGCAAGGGTGCTCGGCCCGGATGACGGCATTCGTCACGTGACCGGCGGGGGCGATCCGGTGTTCGATGGGCGCGGTCACGGAACCGGACCGGGGAGGTCGGTGGAGATGAGGTCGGGTACGCGGAAGGCGCCATGGCGGCGGTGGGCGACGGGGGTGGTGGCGGCGATGATCGTCTCCACCGGCCCGGCGGCGGCCGACTGCTCGCTGCTGTTGCCCTCCTGTTGGACGGTGCGGGTCGATTCCACCTGTGCGGCGGCGCCGACCCGGGCCTGCGTCCTCGACATGCGGCTCCGGCTGCTCGATCGGCTGATGAGCGCCGATCCGAAAGAGGCGCGCGAGCTCTATTTCTCGGAGAGCTTCGACATGGCGATCACCTCGCCGGAACTCGGCGAACGCCGGCGGGTGGCGGCGCTGGCGGCGCGGCACGGGTTCCAGCCGAACCGTTTCGGTGAGGCGGTGAAGCTCTTCGCCGAGGACCGCGCCGACTGGCGGACGCCGCTCGCGCGCGGCGACCTCGCCGGGGCGATCGCGGCGATCCCCGACCCGGCCCTCTCGGTCTCCTATCAATGGCTCGACGGCGTCGCCGACGCGATCTTCCGCGAGGCGCTGCGGCGCGGCCGGGCCGGTGAGGTGCTCGACGCGATCGCCGCCGGCCGCATCACCGGCTTCAATTGGCGAAGTTCGCGCGACAATCTCTTCGACCGCTGGTTCCGCCTCGTGCGTCGCGGCGATCCGGCGCTGGTGGAGCGGCTGATCGGCCTGGCGACGCCGGACCGGGCGCGGTCGATGCGGCTGGCGTTGGCGGCGACGGCGGAGGACCCGGGCGCGACGGCGGCGGTCCTGGCGCGCGATTTCCCGGCCCCGCCGACGGCCGAGGCGGATCGCAGCGAGGTCACCCGCGCAGTGTGGCGCGCCTATGATTTTCTCCGCGACGAACCGGCGGCGGTGCGGGAGCGGCTTCTCGACGCACTGCCGCGTTTCGTCGAGGTCGATTCCTCCGGCCCGACGCTCGACGATCCGGTCGGGCGCGGCGAGGTCGGGATCGTGCGCCGGCTGGTGGCGCGGTCGCTGCCGGACGACGACGCCTCGGGGATCTATCTCTTCGCCCCGGGCATGCGCTCGGAGACGATCGCGCGCTCGCTTCCCGAGCTCGATCCCCCGGATCGGCAGGCGGCGACCGGCCTGATGATCGAGGCGGCGATCGCCGAGGGACATTGGGACCGGGCGGTGAAACTCCTGAACTCGCCCGACGGGCTGGCCGGCCTCACCGGCGAGCGGGCGAATTCGATGCGGGCGCGGTCGCTCGCGGAGGCGGCGATCGCGGCCGGGCGCGGCAAGGCGGTCGAGAAGCTGCTCGCCTCCTTCGACCCGGACACGCGCGCGGCGGTGGTGGAGGCGGTCGGCAATCGCGCCGCCGCGGAGAAGCTGCTCGCCCTCCTCGACGAGGATCCGGTACGTCTGACGCAAGGCGCGGCCTTCGACGAGGTGGAGGACGGGATCCTCGAGGCGGCGTGGGATCTGGCGCAGACGCGCGGCGACTGCCGCGGCATGTTGACGGCGGCGCGCAACCGGACCGCCGCGCGGACGCAGATCGACTTCGCCCGAGATCTCGGCCGGGTCGCCTCGTGCCTCGCCGTCCGGGAGGAGAAGGCCCGATGACCCGTTCGATCTCGTCCCGCGCCCTTCACGCGTCGCGCCTCGTCTCGGCGGCGTTGCTCGCCTCCGCCGTCTGGATGGGGTCGGTTCCGGCGGCGGAGACCGCCAAACCGGCGAAGGCCCGAGCGGCGGCGGTTCTCGGCGCGGATCGTCTGGGGCTCGCGTTCCACGATCTGCCGCCGGAATGGGATCCGGCGCGGCGCGGCGATTTCGCCTTCGTGCCGCAGGTCGATGCCCAGCGCGTGGCGGCGGTCGCGGCGACGCGGGTGATCGCGGCGGAGGCCGAGGCGATCGGCGACCGCGACACGGCGCTGGAGGCGGCGATGATCGGCGCGCACATCCTGCGCATCCACGAGGTTCCGCAGGCGCGGGGTCTGCTCGAGACGGCGATCGCGGCGGCGACGCGGGCGGGGTGGCGCGATCGCGAGATGCGCACCGCCCTGCACGATCTCGCCGTGATCCTGGCGGCGAGCGGGGATCCGGGCGCGGCGCGGCTCGAGAAACGGGCGAGCGTCTGTCCGCGTCCCTGCGCGAGCGATCGGCCGACGCGGCTCTATGCGCTCGGCCGCAAGGCGGTCGCCGCGACGTCGGGCGAGGACGTTCCGGTCAGCGAGCGGCTGAAGGCGCTGAAGGTGGCGCGGCCGTGGTTGCGCGACACGCTCGGGGCGGCTTCGCCGTGGTATCGGATCTATCTCGGCGCGCATGCGGCGGAGTTCGAGGACGTGCGTCCCTTCACCGCGATCGATCTCGCCCGCGAGCAGCTGGCGGACGTCACCGATCCGGCGGCGCGGGCGGAGCGGGTCGCGGCCCTCTCCTCGTCGTTGCGGCGGGCGGGCGACTATCGCGAGGCGGCGGAGCGCGCCGCCGAGGCGGCGGTGCTGTGGACGTCGCTCGGCAAGGACGGCGACGCGCGGCTGGCGCGCTGGGACGAGGTCATGGCGCGGCTGCGGCTCGGCGACGGCACCGCGCGCGACGGATTGAAGGCGATGGCGCCGGATCTGTTGACGACGTTGATCGCCGTCGACGACGTCTCGCTCCTGCGCGCGCTCGCCTACGATCTGGTCGGATCGCATCTGTGGGCGGAGGCCGATCCGGTGCTGGCGGCGGTCGTGGCGCGGGCCGAAGGTCTCTGGGGGGCGGGGCAATATCTGCGCGGGGCCGCCTTGGCCGGGCGGGCGCGGATCGCGCTCCGGGCGGGCCGGTTCGAGGCGGCGGAGGCCTTCCTCGATCAGGCCGAGGCGGCGGCGCCGAAGATCGCGACGCCCACCCACGGCGTCCTGCGCATCGGCCTTCTCGCAGAACGGGCGGCGCTGCGCGAGGCGGAAGGCCGGCGCGAGGAGGCGGCGCGGTTGCGGGCGGAGGCGGCGCGGGCCGCGACGGCGCCGGTCGAGGAGGAGCCGCCCTCCTTCGTGATCGGCGCGATGACGCAGCTCCGGGATCTCGGCGGCATCGACGGCGGCGGCGTGATCGCGGAGATCGCGGCGGCCCAGCTCGACGGCGAGACGAGCGAACGGCCGAGCTATCGGACGGCGCAGGATCTCTGGCAGATCGCCTATGCGCTGGCGCTCTCCGGCAAGGCGGAACCGGCGTTCCAACGGATGACGCGGGCGGCGGCGATCGCGGTGCGCCATTCCTTCGAGAGCGTCGACGACACCGACGGCGGCTCGTTGCAGCTGATGCGGCGCGATCGCTGGCGCTATCTCCTCTTCGTCGACATCGCCTGGAGCGCGGCGAAGAAGCGGCCGCCGGAGGAGATGACGGTGCCGGCCCGCTATTGAGGTCCTGCGACACGATCCGCCTTCGTCTCGTCGCGCGATGCGTCTAGACTCGTGCCGAACCGACGAATCGGAGACGAGACGCGATGGTTGCGAAGCGAAATGTTCCTCGATCGATCCTCGCCGCGGCGATGATTCTGGCCTCAGCCGGCGCCGCGCTCGCCGAGGTGCCGTGCCGGACCAGCGGGTCGTTCGAGCAATGGCTCCAGGGCGTGCGTCGCGACGCGGCCGTGCAGGGGATTTCGCAACGCGCGATCGAGGCGGGGCTCTCCGGGGTCGCCTATGATCCGGCGATCATCAAGCGCGATCACGGCCAGGGCGTGTTCCAGCAGAGCTTCCTGCAATTCTCCGATCGCATGGTCTCCTCGGACCGGATGTCGCGGGGGCCGCGGCTCCTGCGCCAACACGCCGACCTCTTCCGGCGGATCGAGGCGCAATACGGCGTGCCCGGCGCGGTGCTGGTCGCCTTCTGGGGGCTCGAGACCGATTTCGGCTCGGACATGGGCAAGTATCGCGCGCCGAATTCGGTGGCGACGCTCGCCTACGACTGCCGCCGGGCCGAGATGTTCCGCGCCGAGCTGATGGGGCTCCTGAAGGTCGTCGATCGCGGCGATCTCCAGCCGCGCGAGATGATCGGCGACTGGGCGGGCGAACTCGGCCATCTGATGTTCTCGCCGCACGACTATGCCCGTTACGGCGTCGACGCCGACGGCGACGGGCGCGCCGACGTGATCCATTCGCTGCCCGACGCCATGGCTTCGGGGGCGAACTTCCTGAAGGCGCTGGGCTGGCGGCGCGGCGAGCCCTGGCTCGAGAGCGTCCAGGCGCCGGCCGACATGGACTGGTCGAAGGCCGATCCTTCCGTGCGCGCCTCGCGCGCCGACTGGGCGGCGGTCGGGGTGCGCAAGTCCGACGGCTCGGCGCTGGCGCGAGGCGGGCCGGAGGCCTGGCTGTGGCTGCCGATGGGGCGCGAGGGGCCGGCCTTCCTCGCCTATCCCAATTTCGACGCCTATCTCGGCTGGAACAAGGCGATGGTCTACGCGACCACGGCCGCCTATTACGCCGCCCGTCTCGACGGGGCGCCGCCGCTCGCGCGCGGTCGCGGCAAGGTCGTGACGCTCTCGACCGAGGAGGTCAAGCGGCTGCAGACGCTTCTGGCACGGCGCGGTTTCTCCGACGAGGAGCCGGACGGACGGATCGGTTCGGCGACCCGCGCCGCCACCCGCAAGGCGCAGATGGCGCTCGGGCTGCCGGCCGACGCCTATCCGGACGCGGCGCTGATCGCGGCCCTGTCGCGGTGACGGCGATGCGGGCGCGGGCCGACCTTCTGGAGCCGCTGATCGCGACGGCGCTGACCGCCGGTCGGGCGATCCTGGAGATCGCGGCCGGCGACGTCGGGGCGACCTTCAAGTCCGACCGGAGCCCGGTGACGCTCGCCGACGCGCGCGCCGAGGCGATCATTCTTTCCGAACTCTCCCTCGATTTTCCCGGCATCCCGGTGGTGGCGGAGGAAGCGGTGGCGGCCGGACACATGCCGGCGACGCTCGGCAGGCACTTCTTCCTGGTCGATCCGCTCGACGGCACCCGCGAGTTTCTCTCCGGCAACGGCGAATACACGGTCAACATCGCGCTGATCGAGGCGGGCTCCCCGATCGCGGGCGTGGTTCTGGCGCCGGCGCTCGGCGAGATCTTCGCCGGGCGGGTCGGCGAGGGCGCGCGCGCCGGGCGGATCGCGGAGGACGGGGCGATCGACTGGCGGCCGATCGGGGTGCGCGCGACCGCGCCCGAGGTGCCGCTCGTCCTCGCCAGTCGCAGCCATTGCGGCGCGGAGACCGAGGTCTTTCTCGAGCGGCTCGGCCGGCACGAGCGCATCGCCGCCGGCTCCTCGCTCAAATTCGCGCGGCTGGCCGAAGGCGCCGCCGATCTCTATCCGCGTCTCGGCCGGACCATGGAATGGGACACGGCGGCGGGCGAGGCGGTGTTGCGGGCGGCGGGCGGCGCGGTTGTCGGCATCGACGGGCATCCGCTCGCCTACGGTCGGCGCGATCGCGGCTTCGCCCATCCGTGGTTCCTCGCCTTTGGCGATCCGGCGATCGGGGCGCGGGCGCTCGCGACGATCGGTCCGATCGCGGCGGCGACGTCGGGGTGAGGGGAGCGTTTCGCGGCGTCGACGCCCATGCTATCAGCGGGCACCGAGGCGGGCGGACGCAGCAGGAGACGCCGACGAGATGAGCGCAGCGACGATCGAACCGCGGTCGATCCCGAACGAGGGGCGGGCGCGTCCCGCCGTGTTCTTCGATCGCGACGGGGTGCTCAACGTCGATCACGGCTATATCGGCACCATCGATCGTTTCGAGTGGACGCCGGGCGCGCGCGAGGCGGTCAAGCTCGCCAACGAGCGCGGTTTCCTCGTCTTCGTCGTCACCAATCAGTCGGGGATCGCGCGGGGCTACTATTCGGAGGCCGATCACGCCGCGCTCTCGGCCCATATCGCCCGCGATCTCGCGGCGGTCGGCGCGCATATCGACGATCAGCGCTTCTGCCCCTATCTGCCCGACGCGACGGTCGAGGCCTATCGCCGCGACAGCGACTGGCGCAAGCCGGGGCCGGGGATGTTGCTCGATCTGATGGCCCATTGGCCGGTCGACCGGGCGGCGAGCCTGATGATCGGCGACAAGCCGAGCGACCTCGAGGCGGCGCGCGCGGCCGGCATCCCCGGGCATTTCTTCGGCGGCGGCGATCTCCTCGCCTTCGCCGAACCGTTGTTGCGGCGGATCGAGGTGGCGTCATGAGCGATCCGAACGGCGACCTCGAGCGGGCGCGGACGGCGGCGCGGACGGACTACGAGATCCTGCGGCGCTGGTTCGTCGAGGAGGCGCTGCCGCTCTGGGCGCGGGTCGGCGTCGATCCGGCCGGCGGGTTCTACGAGAAGCTCGATCGATCGGGCGCGCCGATCGAGGAGGCGCGGCGCACGCGCGTGGTCGGGCGCCAGATCTTCGTCTTCGCCACCGCCGCGCGTCTGGGCTGGCGCGGACCCTCGGCGGATCTGGTCGCACACGGCCTGGCGTGGTTCCGCCGTGCCTGTCTCGCGCCGGAAGGGACTGTCCATTCCACCGCGCGGCCCGACGGAACGCCGGAGAAGACGGCGTTCGATCTCTACGATCACGCCTTCGCGCTCTTCGGTCTCTCCGCCGCCTTCGTCGCGACCGGCGACCCCGAGCTCGCCGCGACGGCGGAGCGCATGCGCGAGGCGATGAAGGCGGGATGGGGCCATCCGGTCGTCGGGTTCGAGGCGGCGCGGCCGCGTCGTCTGCCGCTCGAGGCCAATCCGCACATGCACGTCTTCGAGGCGGCCGAGGCCTGGGCGGCGGCGCTTCCGCCCGAGGCGGCGGCGCCCTGGATCGCGCTCGGCGACGAGATCGCCGGTTTGGCGCTCGATCGGTTCATCGACCCGGTCTCCGGCGCCTTGCGCGAATTCTACGACGGCGATTGGCGGCCGATGCCGGGAGACGCGGGGCGGCTGGTCGAGCCGGGGCATCAGTTCGAATGGGCCTGGCTGTTGATCCGCTGGGGACGATCACGGGGGAACGCCCGCGCGATCGCGGCGGCGCGACGGTTGGTCGGGCTCGCCGAGAGCCATGGCGTCGATGCCGGGCGCGGCGTGGCGATCGGCGAATTGTGGGACGATCTCTCGGTGAAGAGCGCGGCGACGCGGGTGTGGCCGCAGACCGAGCGGATCAAGGCGTGGCTGGCGATGGCGACGCTCGCCGAGGACGACGACGCCCGCGCCGAGGCCTTCTCGATGGTCGCGACGGCGGCGCGCGGGTTGCGGCTCTTCCTCGATCCGAGCGCGCCCGGCCTCTGGCACGAGCGGATGGCGGCGGACGGGACGTTCCTCGACGAACCGGCGCCGGCGTCGAGCCTCTATCACATCGCCTGTGCGCTGGCGGAAATGCAGGCCGCGCCGCTCGCTCTGCCCGCGTGAGGCGCGGCGGGCGACGGGATCATCGTCGTCCGGCGAGCGTGGCGAGCGGGGCCGGCGACACCGTGGTGGGTTCCTGGAACGGATTGCCCTGGATCAGCACGATCGCCGCCGTCGGCGCGGCCGCGACCGCGAAGAGAACGATCGCGGCGAGGGCGGCGCGCGGCGTCTCGACGTGGACGATCGCCACCGACAGCATGGTGACGAAGCCGAGAAAGGCCATACCGAGCCATTTCAGCGGATTGACGTGGGTCTGGCTGAGGGCGATGCGCCGATCGCGGGCGTCGCGCACGGCGATCACCTGTTCGAGCACCCGGGTGTGGACGGCGGGGCCGAGCCGTTCGCCCAGATCGCGATCGGCGGCGAGGGCGAGCAGGTGGTCGATCCGCGCGGTGGTCTCGGCCGACTGCCGGCGCCGGGAGAGCAGCGGCCATTCGTCGATGGTCGCGGAGGCGGCGTAGCTCGAAACCGCCTCGGCGACGGCCGCGCGACCGGGCGCATCGAGGCCGCGGGTGAGCGAGAGCACCGACTGGAGACTGTCGGCCTCGCGGGTGACCGCGTCGATCGCCCGGTCGTGGGCGCTCCAGGTGTCGTTGCCGAGAAAGGCGAGCGTCAGGGCGAAGAGAACGCCGATGATGTTGATGAAGGGCGGGGCGACGCCGGCGAAGGCGCGAAGGCGAGCGCCATGGCAGGGCGCGCGCAGCCACATGATCAGCCCGGCGGAAGCGGCGAATGTGCCGATCAGCGCGAGGCCGGCGAAGCCCCAATGGTCCCAGGCACCCCAATCCATGCCGTTCATGCGTTTCATCTCCCTCCCGAGGGGGGATCTTGCGCCTCGAGAGGCCGAACCGTCGATTGGGGGAACCCACGAGGGCGATCGCGGACGAGGGGACGCCCATCCGCAAAAGTTCTTATCCACAGGTGCCGGCCGCTGGAATCCTGGCGATCGGATACGAAGCCGATCATCAAAAGCCGAAGCCGTGAAGTTTTTGCGACGACGGGTGTTGACGGCTCCGAATGGTAGGCCTATAAACCGCTCCAACGACGGCGGCGGTGCCGCTGGCGACGGAATCCTTCGCGCTGCGAACTGGTGATTTTCTCGAAAGAGGGGTTGCCAAACGGTTCGGAATGGTGTTGAAGGTCACGAAATTCGGCGAGACCGAAGGGACGTGCCAAATCGTCTGATGTGCCTTCGGGCGGTGTCGGGCGTACGAAGTCTGATCGGCTTCGGGTTCTTTGACAATCGAATAGGAAGAAAGAGAAACGTGGACGGCGTGATCCTTGCGAGAGGGTTCATGAGTTCTTCGGAACTCCTGGCCTTCGGTTAGGACAAACGACGTCGGTTCACGTTGAAGTCTCACCGCTCTTCGAGAGGAGAGCGTGTTGGAGACCTCGTCAAACGTGCGATCGAAATACAGTCGGATGAACTTTCCAACTTGAGAGTTTGATCCTGGCTCAGAACGAACGCTGGCGGCAGGCTTAACACATGCAAGTCGAGCGCATCCTTCGGGGTGAGCGGCAGACGGGTGAGTAACGCGTGGGAATGTACCCATCCCTACGGAATAACACAGAGAAATTTGTGCTAATACCGTATACGCCCTTTGGGGGAAAGATTTATCGGGGATGGATCAGCCCGCGTTGGATTAGCTGGTTGGTGTGGTAATGGCGCACCAAGGCGACGATCCATAGCTGGTCTGAGAGGATGATCAGCCACACTGGGACTGAGACACGGCCCAGACTCCTACGGGAGGCAGCAGTGGGGAATATTGGACAATGGGCGCAAGCCTGATCCAGCCATGCCGCGTGAGTGATGAAGGCCTTAGGGTTGTAAAGCTCTTTCGCCGGTGAAGATAATGACGGTAACCGGAGAAGAAGCCCCGGCTAACTTCGTGCCAGCAGCCGCGGTAATACGAAGGGG
>OFJB01000718.1_pt1 | contig 14880 bp, 17 predicted proteins | sample 1775081 | NCBI WGS metagenome assembly OFJB01 (sample SAMN08195771, study PRJEB24354) | sludge metagenome | isolation source: initial sludge from phenol fed wastewater aerobic bioreactor | place: India: Nagpur | collected 2016-06-05 | reverse complement strand
CGTCACCACCGGCTCGTCGATCTTGGGGTATTCGCGCACCGACAGGCGCGTGTAGCTCACCAGGCCGACCAGCACGATCAGCAGCGACAGCACGGTGGCAAACACCGGGCGGCGGATGGACAACTCGCTCAGTTGCATGGCGGCTCAGCGTGCCGACGGCGCCGCGCAGGGGCTCGGGCCGGGCGGGGTCTCGGCCCAGGGCACGGCAGCGTGCGCGGCGGCCGGTGCGGGCGGTGTTGCTGCGGCCGGCGCGTCGGCCACGCGCAGCAGCGTGCCCTCGCCCTGGATGCGCTGCTGGCCGGCCGTGACCACCCGCTCGCCTTCGGTCAGGCCTTGCTCGATCTCGACCAGGCCCGCGCGGCGCACACCAGTCTGCACGTCCACCCGCTCGGCGCGCCAGGCCGACGCCCCTTCGGGACCCTCGGCCTTGACCAGCCGATACACGCTTTGCCGTCCGCCTTGCGGCACCACCGCCTGCTCCGGCACCATCAGCGCCGCGCGGCCCTCGCCCAGGCGCGCAGCCACCCGTGCAAACATGCCCGGGCGCAATTGCAGCCGCCGGTTGTCGATGCAGCCACGCACGTTCAGGCTGCGGCCATTGGCATCGATCTGCGGGTCCACGGCCTGCACCACGGCGGCAAAGACACGATCGGGCAGCGCCTCGACCTGCACGCGCGCGCTCTGGCCCGGTTGCACGCGGGCCTGCCAGCGCTCGGGCAGGCGAAAGTCCACGTACATCGCGTTCAGGTCCTCCAGGTTGACGATGTCGGCGCCGTCCTTCAGATAGTCGCCCACGCTGATGTTGCGCAACCCGGCCACGCCGTCGAAGGGAGCCAGCACGCGCAGGCGCGCGGCGGTGGCACGCGCCAGCTCGGCCTTGGCCTGCGCCACCTTGACCGCGGCCGCGCTCTCGTCCAGGCCCCGCTGGCTGATGAAGCCCTGGGCCACCAGCTCGGTGTTGCGACGGTGATTGGCCTGCGCGATCGACAGCTCGGCCTGCGCCTGCTGCAGCTGCGCCTGCTGCAACCGGTCGTCGAGCTGCACCAGCAACTGGCCCCGGGCCACCTTCTGGCCATCGCGAAAGCCGATCTGCACCACCCGGCCACTGACCTCGGCGCGCACCACCGTGCCCTGGCGCGAGCGCAGCGAGCCAACCGCTTCCACGTCATCGGCCACGGACTGGCGGCGCACGAGGGCCGTCTCCACCACCACGGCGGCACGCGCCGGCGCGCTGCCCGGCTGGGCCGCTCCGGCCGAGTTGACGGCCGCCGCTGCCGGTGGGCGCTGCGCCCACCAGGCCACGCCCAAGGCGCCCGCCAGGGCCAGCACAGCGAAAAGGGATGTCGAGGTCTTCAAGATTCGGTTCACGCGCGCCGGCGCCACTGCGGCGCCAAATCTTGCAAACTGTAGCAGCAGCCGGACCTCGCGCCACGGCCCCGGCGCCCTTTGGCGCCGAAAAAGCCTCAGCCCCGCGGCACCCCGCGGTTGGCCAGCGCATCGGCTCGCTCGTTGCCTTCGTGGCCCGCATGGCCGCGCACCCAGTGCCAGGCAATGCGGTGTCCGCTGCCGGCCACCAGCGCATCCAGCCGCTGCCACAGATCGACGTTTTTCACGGGCTGGCCGGCGGAGGTGCGCCAGCCCTTGGCCTTCCAGCCCGTGATCCAGCTGGTGATGCCCTGGCGCACGTACTGGCTGTCCAGGTACAACGCCACCTCGCACGGGCGCTTGAGCGCACCCAGTCCTTCGATCACGGCGGTCAGCTCCATGCGGTTGTTGGTGGTCAACGCCTCGCCGCCGAACAGCTCTTTCTCGTGACCCGGCGAGCGCAGCAAGACGCCCCAGCCGCCCGGGCCGGGATTGCCCTTGCAGGCACCGTCGGTGTACATCTCAATGCGATCCAAAATGGCCCTCCTTGTGATTGCCGGCCGGCGTCGCGCGCCCGGCGATGGAGGTCTGCTTGCCCACGCCGGCGGGCATCTTGCGCCAGCTCTGCCCAATCAGGAGCGGCCCGCGCATGCGCTTGACCGCCACGATGCAATAGGTGGCGCCCAGAATGGGCCACCAGCGCCGCCCCAGCCGCTCCAGCCAGCCAAAGCGCGCGAGTGTACGGGCACCGCGCACGGCCGGCTGGTAGCAGCCAAACTCGGCCGACTCCAGCTCGAACTCCAGCAGCTGCAGCCAATCGCGCAGGCGCCGCGGGCCAATGAATTCGCCCGCGTCGGGCAGGAACAGCCGCCCACCCAGCCAGCGCGCGCGGTACTGGCGCAGGCCCCACAGGCTGGCCGGGTTGAAGCCGGTGATGGCCACCCGCCCCTCGGGCACCAGCACGCGCTGCACCTCGCGCAGGCAGGCGTGCGGGTCGGCGCTGAACTCCAGCGTGTGCGGCAGCACCACCAAGTCCAGGCTGGCCTCGCCAAAGGGCAGCGCCGTGCTGTCGGTCACCAGGACGGTGCGTGGACCGCTCCGATCCGGCAGGGGTGGCGCCAGGTGCGCCAGCCAGCGGTGCGGCATGCGGTTGGCGGCCAGGGCGTCCAGCTCGCTCAGACCCAATTGCAGCGCGTGGTAGCCAAATACGTCAACCAGCGCTTCGTCCAACTGCTGGCGCTCCCACGCCAGGACCGCCTGCCCGGGCGCGGTCTGGAACCAGTCATGCAGGCCGCTCACTGGACTACCCTCCGCGCTGTGCGCTGCGGGATTCGCGCTTGGGAGCGGCCCGGCGCGCTCATGCCCGGTTGTGCTCCCCTGTCTCATCGGGGCGAGCGTGGGGGTGCCGTGCCAAGGCAGTCGAATCGTTCGCCGCTGTCCGACGCGCGCTCGGCGCGGCCGGCAGTCGCGGCCCTCCACCCGCGCCCCAAAGCAGCGAGGGCGCACCGTTCAGGCGCATCTTCGATGGTGAATAAAATCCGCTCTTCATGAATCTGATCGCCCTGCCCGCCTTCGAGGACAACTACCTGTGGCTGCTGCACGATGGACAGCGCGCACTGGTCGTCGATCCGGGTGACGCGCACCCCGTTCGGGATGCCCTCGAGCGCCTGAACCTGCAGTTGCAGGGCATTCTAGTCACGCACCATCACGGCGATCACACGGGGGGCGTGGCGCAATTGCACGCCGCCACCGGCGCGCCCGTGTTCGGTCCGGCACGCGAACGCATCCCCGCGCCGTTCCAGCCACTGCAAGGTGGACAGACCGCGACCGTGCTGGGCATTGCCTGGCAGGTCATCGACGTGCCCGGCCACACGGCAGGGCACATCGCCTATTTTGCTGCCGACGTCGACGGCACGCCCCTGCTGTTTTGCGGCGACACGCTGTTTTCGGGCGGCTGCGGGCGCCTGTTCGAAGGCACACCCGCGCAGATGCTGGCCTCGCTCGACGCGCTGGCGGCGCTGCCCGCGGCCACCCGTGTGTGCTGTGCGCATGAGTACACCTTGGCCAACCTGCGCTTTGCCGCTGCAGTCGAGCCCGGCAACTCCGCGCTGGCCGACTACACCCGCCACTGCGAACAGCGACGTGCACAGGGCCTGCCCACCCTGCCATCGGATGTGCGCACCGAGCGGGCCATCAACCCCTTTCTGCGCAGCCGCCAGCCGGCGGTGGTCCAGGCCGTGCGGGCGCACACGCCGTCCGCCCAAGACGAAGTCGCGGTATTCGCCGCCCTTCGCGAATGGAAGAACACGTTCCGATGAAACTCCTGTCCGTGCTGGCGCTGGGCGCCTGTGTCTGGCTGGCCGGCTGCGCCGTGCCACCCAAGGATCCCGGCAGCGGCGCGTCCGACACGCCCACCGCCGGCGCCACCCCCACCGGCCAGCAGGGCGCCATGCCCTCGATGGCCGTGACCGAGCTGCCCACCACCAAGGTCGCCCCGCTGGCCGCCCCCGCCGATCTGTGGGAGCGCATCCGCCGCGGCTTTGCCATGCCCAACCTGGACACGGACCTGGTGCGCAAGCAGCAGCAGTGGTACCTCACCCGGCCGGACTACATCGACCGCATGGTCGAGCGCTCGCGCCTGTACCTGTTTCACGTCGTCGAGGAGCTCGAGCTGCGCGGCATGCCCACCGAACTGGCGCTGCTGCCCTACATCGAATCGGCCTTCAACCCGCAGGCGGTGTCCAGCGCCAAGGCCGCCGGGCTGTGGCAGTTCATGCCCGGCACCGGGCGCGACTTCCAGCTGACGCAAAACGTGCTGCGCGACGAGCGCCGCAGCGTGCTCGACTCCACCCGCGCGGCGCTGGACTACCTGCAGATGCTGCACGACATGTTTGGCGACTGGCACCTGGCGCTGGCGGCCTACAACTGGGGTCAGGGCAACGTGAGCAAGGCGATCGAGCGCAACAAGGCCGCCGGCCTGCCCACCGGCTACCTGGATCTGAACATGCCGGCCGAGACGCGCAACTACGTGCCCAAGCTGCAGGCGGTCAAGAACATCATCGCCGACCCCAGGCTCTACGGCGAGATGCTGCCCGACATCGGCAACCACCCGTTCTTCGATACGGTGGACATCAAGCGCGACATCGACGTCGAGATGGCCGCCCGGCTGGCTGAGGTGCGGCTGGAGGATTTCAAGGCCCTCAATCCCTCGCAGCGCAAGCCCATCATCTTTGCGGCAGGCACGCCGCAGATCCTGCTGCCCTGGGACAACGCCGCCGTCTTCAAGAAGAACCTGGCCGCGGCGGACCCCACCACGCTGGCCTCATGGACGGCCTGGGTGGCGCCCAGCACCATGGCCACGCGCGAGGCGGCCAAGCGAGTGAACATGGATGAAGGCGACCTGCGCGAACTCAACGGTGTGCCGCGAGGCATGATGATCAAGCAAGGCTCCACCCTGGTGGTGCCGCGCGATGGGCAGGCCCCGACCGCCGTGGCGCCCCAGGTGGTCGACAACGCCCATCTGGCGCTGGCGCCCGAGGTTGTCTTGCGCCGCACCACCGTGCGTGCGCGCCGGGGCGACACCATTGCCCTGGTGGCCGCCCGCTACGACCTGCCGGCCGAAACCGTGGCCGGCTGGAACAAGACCCACGCCAGGGCCGCACTCAAGGCCGGCCGCGCGGTGGTGGTGTACCTGCCCGTACGAGCCGGCCGCGCCGCACAGGCCAGCGCCCGGAGCTCTTCCAACCACAAGGCACGGCAGCACACGCCGCGTCGCGGCACGGCCAAAGCCCCAGCGCGGGGCACCCACAAGGCCGGCAAGAAACGCCGCTGATCGCCCCGACGTGGCCTACGCGCCAAACCGCGCCTTGGCGCGTTGGGCAAACTCGTTGGTGTAGGTCGATGCGGGTGCGGCGGCCCGCACCGGTGTCGATGCCGGCACATGCCGCGCGACCAGCTCATGCGCCGTCATCACGGCCGGCTCGCTGATCAGGCCGTCGGGCGAAAAGGCCTCGCGCACCTTGTCCAGCGCCGACAGATAGATCGCCCGGTCGCCCGACATGGCGCTCTCGGGCACGGCGCGCACGATGTCGCTGGGGCCGGCCGTCTGCAGCCACTTGAGCGCCCGCACGACACCATTGGCCAAGGCTTGCACAGTGTTGGGATAGCGCAGCATGAAACCCTGTGGCGCGTACAGGCAGCCGCCTGGCATGGGCCCGCCGTAGAGCTGCTGCGTGCCGCGCAGCGAGCGTGCGTCGGCGATGACGCGGATCTGCGCCCGAAACTCGAGCCGGCTGATGACCGGATCGACGTTGGCGATCGCCTCGATACGCCCCCCCCTCCTGCAGCGCCGCGGCCGCCGCCGTGCCGGTGCCCACGCCCACCCAGCGCACCTCATCGGCTCCCACGCCCGCGCGCGCCAGCACCAGGCGGGCAAACCACTGCGTGGCCGAATCCAGGGCCGAGATGCCGATGCGCAGGCCGCGCAAGTGGCGCGCGTCGCGAAACTCGGGCAGCGCCGCGCCACTCACGCCCATGACCGTCTGCGGCGCGCGCCCCAGCAGTGCGAAGGCACGGCAGTTGACGCCGCGCTGGCGCAGGATCACGGTGTGCTCGTAGGCGCCAGCCACCAGGTCTGCGTGGCCGCTGACCATCGCCTGCTCGGCCGGGCCTCCGCCCGGGTGGTCCTGCAGATCGACGCTCAGCCCCTCGTCGCCAAAAAAGTTGAGCTGCTGGGCAATGGTGAGCGGCAGGTAATACAGCGTGCCCAGGCCACCCACCGCCAGCGTCACGCGCGGGCGCTCCAGCCGCGTCTGCGCCCGCAACGCCGGGCTGGCCAGCAGCCCGAGCGCGGGTGCCGCCGCCAGCCAGCGGCGACGTTGGAGATCGGCGAAAGGGCTGGCGTTGGACACGACACGCTGCGGTTGGCAAGCTCTGGGCCTCGACCCTACCCAAGCGGCGGCGCGCGTGCATCGGGACGTGCCCGGATGGGGTTTTCATTGATGCCGTCAAGCCCAAGGTCGGCTAATTGCCCACGCCCCAGCGATTCAAGCCAAATCCCGCCTTGACGCCCATATAGAAAGCGCCTATAGCTATTTTATTGATAGCATTCGCCCATTGGGCACTTCAATGCCGATCGACCAGCGCATGCGCGATGGTGCCCAGATCGACGTATTCCAGCTCGCTGCCGGCTGGCACGCCGCGCGCCAGGCGCGTCACCCTCAGGCCGCGCGCCTTGAGCACCTGGCCGATCACATGGGCGGTGGCCTCGCCCTCGGCGGTGAAGTTGGTGGCCAGAATCACCTCCTGCACCACGCCGTCGGTGGCGCGCGCCAGCAACTCGTCCAGGCCGATGTCCTGCGGGCCCACGCCGTCCAGCGGGCTCAGGCGCCCCATCAGCACGAAGTAGCGGCCGCGAAACGCTCCCGTGCGCTCCAGCGCCGCCTGGTCGGCCGGGGTTTCGACCACCGCCAGCCTGCTGGCGTCGCGCCGCGCATCCAGGCAGGTGGCGCATACGTCGGCTTCGGTGAAGGTGTGGCACAGGCGACAATGGCGCACCTGCTGTACCGCCTCGCCCAGCGCCTGCGCCAGCGCCTGTGCGCCGGGCCGATCGTGCTGCAGCAGATGAAAGGCCATGCGCTGCGCCGAACGCTGGCCCACGCCCGGCAGGCGGCGCAAGGCCTGCACCAGGGTGTCGAGGCTGTGGGCGTCGCTCAAGGCTGAAAGAGCACGGTCAGAAGGGGAACTTCATCCCGCCCGGCAGCCCCGGCATGCCGGCCGGCATCAGCTTGCCCATTTTTTCGTTGGACAGCTCCTCGGCCTTGCGCACCGCGGCGTTGAAGGCGGCCGCCACCAGGTCTTCCAGCATGTCCTTGTCATCCTGCAGCAGGCTGGGGTCGATGGTGACGCGCTTGACGTCGTGCTTGCAGGTCATCAGCACCTTGACCATGCCAGCTCCCGACTCGCCTTCGACTTCCAGGTTGGCCAACTCGTCCTGGGCCTTCTTCAGGTTGTCCTGCATGGCTTGGGCCTGCTTCATCAGGCCGGCCAGTTGTCCTTTGTTGAACATCGAATTTCCTTTGTGTCAAAAGCAAAAAATTTCAGCAATTGATTGCACCACGCACGACCCGCAACCGATGAAACGCAAAGAGCCAAATGGCCGCGGAGCAGGCCAGGCCGGCAATCGCCGTGGAAGGGCTTGGCCCGCCCACTGGCGATGCCCCCTTGAGGGGGGAGGCGGAACATCGCGCAGCGAGTGAAGACTGGGGGTGTTTCATTTCACAGCGGCTTCACACTGCCGGGCACGATTTTCGCCCCAAATTCGCGCATCATTTCCTGCACGAAGGGGTCGGCCATCAGCACCGCCTCGGCCGCCTTCTGGCGCTGCGTGGCCGCCAGCGCATTGCGCCGCGCGGGGCAGTCCTTGACGGCGCCCAGCTCCACCTGCAGTCGCACCGCATGGCCGGCCTCCGCCAGCGCCGCCTGCAGGCGCTCGCGCGCGCCCGACTGCGCCAGCGAGCCGCTTTCCACGCGCAGCGTCCAGCACTCGGCGGTGCGCGCCACCAGCTCGGCCTGCAGTGCCAGCTCGCGCGTCAGGGCCGTCACCGTCTCGGCGGCCACCAGTTTCTGCACCAGCGCGTGCCAGAACTCGCCCTCGGCGCCGGGCACCACGGTGGGCGCGGCGGGCTCGATGCCGAGCGGACGCGCCGGCGGCTCGGGCAGGTCCGACGCCTGGCGCACCGGGGTGGCCACGGCCGCGTCAAAGGGCGCCACGGCGGGCCGGGGCGCAGGTTGCGGCCGGTCGGGATCGCGCACCGGCAAGGCCTGCACCGGCGGGCGGGCGGGGAGCGTGGCCGCGGCGGCCGGGACATCGGCCGGCGTTGGCTCAGGCTCAGGCTCAGGCTCAGGCTCGGCCTGCGGTGCCTCGCCGCGGGGCGCCACGGCCGGCGCGGGCGGCGTCGGCTCAGCGGCGTTCAGAGTTTTTTTTTCTGCCGTGGTGCCAGCGGCCGGACCCGGTTTGAACGGCAGCAAGCGCAGCAGCACCATGGTGAGACCGACGTATTCGTCGGGCGCCAAGCCCAGTTCGGCCCGGCCGTGAATGCACAGGCTGTACAGCAGTTGCGTCTCGTCGGCCGGCAGCAGCGTGGCCAGCTGCGCCGTCCGCACGGCCTCGCCGTCGGATTCGTCCATCGCCATGGCCGGCACCGCCTGCTGCACGGCCATGCGCTGCAGCACGCCCGCCATGTCTTCCAGCGTGGTGGCGGCCGATTGGCCGGCGGCGCGCAACTGCTCGACCTGCTCGACCACGGCGCGCCCATCGGCCTGGGCCAGCGCCTCGATCAGGCTGAACACCACGCTGCGGTCGACGCTGCCCAGCATCTGGCGCACCGCCGCCTCGTGCAGGGCGCCGGAACCAAAGGCAATGGCCTGGTCGGTCAGGCTCAGCGCATCGCGCATGGAGCCCCGCGCCGCGCGCGCCAGCAGGCGCAGCGCGGGCGGCTCGGCGCTCACCTGCTCGGCGGCCAGCACACGGGTCAGGTGCTCGAGCACGGTCTCGGGCGCCATCGGCCGCAGGTTGAACTGCAGGCAGCGCGAGAGCACCGTCACCGGCACCTTCTGCGGGTCGGTCGTGGCCAGCACGAACTTGAGGTACTCCGGAGGTTCCTCCAGCGTCTTCAACATGGCGTTGAAGGCGGTGTTGGTGAGCATGTGCACCTCGTCGATCATGAAGACCTTGAAGCGCCCCTGCACCGGCTTGTACACCGCCTGCTCCAGCAGGCCCTGCACCTCGTCCACGCCGCGGTTGCTGGCCGCGTCCAACTCGGTGTAGTCGACAAAGCGGCCGGCGTCGATCTCGGTGCAGGCCGCACACACCCCGCAGGGCGTGGCCGTGATGCCGCCCTGCCCGTCGGCGCCGGTGCAGTTGAGCGACTTGGCCAGGATGCGCGAGACCGTGGTCTTGCCCACCCCGCGAGTGCCGGTGAACAAGTAGGCGTGGTGCAGGCGCTGCTGGGTCAGCGCGTTGCTGAGCGCCTGCACGACGTGCTCCTGGCCCACCAGCTCGGCAAAATTGCGAGGCCGATATTTGCGGGCCAGCACCAGATAAGACATGGCGGCGATTCTACGGGCGCGCTTGCGGGGTCGAGCCGGGCATCGCTTTAGAGTGCAGACTCTGAAACTGATGCATTCGCACAACGCCGGCGCGCGCAAGTCGCCAAAGCGCGTTATGCTGCGGCGCAACATCCTTATGATCGAAGGTTTGATGGCCTTGCACCGCACACGGTGCCGACCCACTTCTTCCATCCATGCTGCTTCGCGTCGATAGTCCTGATTTCGCAGATTCCGAGACGGCCCTGGTGGAGGCCTGTCCCGAGGCGGCGTTGCTGATCCAAGCGCTGCGCGGGTGCCAACACCCCCGCAGCGGACGCCTGATGGCGCGGCTGCGCGATTGCCAGGACCCCACTCACTTCGACGAGTTGCGCGCCGAGATTTTTCAGCTGCTGGCCCTCAGTTTTGGCCGCGCCGAGGCCGAGCGCCGCCTGCTGCCGCTACAATAGCCGGTGACGGGCCTTCCCGCATGGTGAAGGAGCCAACCGGGTCAGGTGGGGAACCAAGCAGCCCTCACTCTGGAGTCAGTGCCGGGGTCAAGGCTCGTCACCCACCCCCACCCATTCTTGATCGCACCGGTGGCGTTCGTGATGCGCCGCCCCCTTCACTTCAGTATGTCCGGGGGCGTCCAGTTCTCGGACGGTTGCACCGCCGGGCGGCGTTCAAAACCGTTGAGTTCGCGCGCCGGGCGCGCCAGCATCAAGGTGATGCCGCTGCTGAGCATCAGCATCACCCAGAAAATGAAAAAAGTGATGGTGTAGATCGCCTCGCGCGGCCAATCCACCGTCTGGCCAAACAGGGTCAACGACAGCGGGTCGAGCACCGCAAATACCATCATCTCCAGCGCGCCGGCAACCATGAAGGCCGGCCAGGCAATCCACATCAGGCGCTCACGCAGCATCGTGCGGGTCTCCGGCTCGTCTCAGGGGCGCTGATTGTGGGGTACGCCGCCGGTGGCGGCGTGATTGCGGGCCTGCATGGCCGGCGCCAGCGCGGCTCCGGCCGGCGCGGCGGATTGAGTCACCGCTGTCCGCTGCGCGTCCGTGTAGACCGGATCGGGGTGGCTGACCGCCAGGTACAGGGTAAAAAAGCCTGCCACCACGACGATGGCCGGGCCACTGACGACCAGCCACATGTGGCCGTACTTCCACCACGGGGCGCTGGCAGGTTCTTGGCTTGTTGACATCGACTTACCTCGGAACGATGAAGACGGATTTTTCACGCACCTCTCCCACTCCTGGCGAATCGACGCGGAAGTGGATCTCGTGCGATCCGGGCCTGGCGCCATCATAGGGCAGGCGCAACTGCACCGGCACCCACATCGACTGCGCGCCATCGATGGTGACGCTGGGTTCGCTCACCAGCTTGAGGCCGGGCAGGCCTTCGACCGCCAGGCTGAAGGTGCGCGGCTGCTCGGTGGCATTCATGACTTGAACGCGGTAGATGTTCTCGATCTGGCCACCTTCGACGATGCGCGCCAGCGTGGCGCGGTCGCGCACGATGTCGACCTTGAACGGCGTGCGCAGCCACAGGCTGGCTGCAAAGGCGATGATCAGCGTGGCCAGCACGGCACTGTAGATGAGCACGCGCGGGCGCAGCACCCGGCGCCAGATTTCGCGCTTGCCCCAGCCCTGCTCGAGCGCCCGCTCGGTGGAGTAGCGGATCAGCCCGCGCGGGTAGCCCACCTTGTCCATCACCTCGTCGCAGGCGTCGATGCACGCGGCGCAGCTGATGCACTCGTACTGCAGGCCGTCTCGGATATCGATGCCAGTGGGGCAAACCTGCACGCACATGGTGCAGTCGATGCAGTCGCCCAGGCCCAGGGCCTTCGGGTCGGCCTTCTTGGAGCGACCGCCCCGCGGCTCTCCGCGCGCCGCGTCGTAGGTGACGATCAGCGTGTCCTTGTCGAACATCGCGCTCTGGAAACGCGCGTACGGGCACATGTACTTGCACACCTGCTCGCGCATGAAGCCGGCGTTGCCCCAGGTGGCAAAGCCGTAGAAGAAGACCCAGAAGGTCTCCCATGGGCCCAGGTTGAAAGCCAGAATGTGCGCGCCCAGTTCGCGAATCGGCGTGAAGTAGCCGACGAAGGAAAAACCCGTCCACAGGCCGATGGCGATCCACACCGCGTGCTTGCCCAGCTTGCGCCACAGCTTGTTCGGCGACATGGGGGCCGCGTCCAGCCGCAGGCGCGCCTGGCGGTCGCCCTCGAACTGCTTTTCGACCCACAGGTAGATTTCGGTATAAACCGTCTGCGGGCAGGCGTAACCGCACCACTGGCGCCCCGCCACCGCGGTGAACAGGAACAGCAGCAACGCCGAGATGATCAGGATGCCCGTCAGGTAAATGACGTCCTGCGGGTACAGCACCAGCCCGAAGATGTAAAAGCGCCGCGCCTCCAAGTCGAACAGCATCGCCTGGCGCCCGCCCCACTGCACCCAGGGCATGCCGTAGAAGAACAGCTGCGTGGCAAAGACGAAGAACCAGCGCCAGCGGGTAAACAGGCCGCTGATGCTGCGCGGATAGACCTTCTTCTGCGCTTCGTAAAGCCAGACCGTCGCGCCCTCGTCCTGAGTTGTCGCTGCCGCCGCCGCCGCTTGCTTGGATGGTTTCATGTCAAACGCTTCGAGCGTGCGAGCCCAGAGGCACGCACGCTCCAGTCAGAGCCGGATCTGGCCTATTTCACCGCCTCGGCCGGCAAGCCGCCACCCTTGCCCCAGACGTAGGCCGTCAGCACCTTCAGCTGCTCGGGGCTGAACTTGTTGTCCCAGGCCGGCATCACGCCGGTGCGGCCGTTGGTGATCATGCTGACGATGTGCGACTCGACCCCCGGACCATGAGTGAACACACCGCTGGTCAGGTTGGGCGCACCCAAGGCCGGGTTGCCCTTGCCGTCCATGCCGTGGCAGGCCGCGCAGGCCACGAACTTGGCGCGGCCCAGGTTGGCGCGCACCGAATCGTGCGGCGCGCCCGACAGGCTGAGCACGTAGTGCGCGACGTTGCGCACGTCCTCCGGCGTGCCCACGGCGGCGGCCATCGGCGGCATGACACCGGTGCGGCCCTTGGCGATGGTCTCCTCGATCTGCGCCGACGTGCCGCCCCAGTTCCACTGGCGGTCGGTCAGGTTGGGAAAGCCCTTGCCGCCGCGCGCATCCGAGCCGTGGCACTGGGCGCAGTTGTTCATGAACAGGCGGTCGCCAATGGCCATCGCCTGGTGGTCCTTGGCCAGCTCTTCCACGCTCTTGCGGGCAAAGGCGGCATAGATGGGAGCCACCTGCTCCTGGCCCTTGGCCAGCTCCCGGTCGAGCTGGCCAACCTGCGTCCACTTGAGCGAGCCTTGGTAGGAGCCCAGGCCCGGATACAGGTACAGGTAGGCAAACCCGAACACGCAGGTGATGATGAACAGGCCCACCCACCAGCGCGGCAGCGGGTTGTTCATCTCGCGCAGATCCTCGTCCCACACGTGCCCGGTGGTGTTGTCCTGCAGCGTCATGGCCTTGGTCTTGCCGCTGAACCACAGCAGCAGCAGGCAGGCGATGATGCCGCCCAGCGTGATGACGGTGACATACACCGACCAGAAGTTGCTTGTGAAGTCGCTCATGGCGTGGTTCCTGTGGTTCAGTCCTGCTCGAACGGCAGGCGAGCGGCCTCTTCGAAGCGGGCGTGGTTGCGGCCCGACCAGGCCCACACCACGATGCCCACGAAGACAATGAACGTCACCACGGTGATGACGCCGCGCAGCAGATTGATGTCCATGCGAATACCCTCCGCCCTTACTTGCGGTGAATGCCCATCACCTGCAGATAGGCGATCAAGGCGTCCAGTTCGGTCTTGCCCTTGACGTCCTCGGGCGCCTTGGCAATTTCCTCGTCGGTGTAGGGCGCGCCCAGGGTGCGCAGGCCGCGCATGTGCGCCTGGATGGTGCCGGCGTCGGCGGCCGTGCGCTCCAGCCACGGATAGGCCGGCATGTTGGACTCGGGCACCACGTCGCGCGGGTTGTTCAGGTGCGCGCGGTGCCAATCGTCGCTGTAGCGCCCGCCCACGCGGGCCAGGTCGGGGCCGGTGCGCTTGCTGCCCCACAGGTGCGGGTGGTCGTAGACGAACTCGCCCGCCACCGAATACGGCCCATAGCGCAGCGCCTCGGCGCGGAAGGGGCGGATCATCTGCGAGTGGCAGTTGTTGCAGCCCTCGCGGATGTAGACGTCGCGGCCCACCACCTGCAGTGCGGTGTAGGGCTTCAAGCCCTCGATCGGCTGCGTGGTGGACTTCTGGAAGAACAGCGGCACGATCTCGACCAGGCCGCCAAAGGAGACCACGATCAGGATCAGCACGATCATCAGGAAGTTGCTGGTCTCGATGCGGGCGTGACCGGTGATTTTTTCTTGCGCCATGGTGCGTTGGTCCTTTCTGGCTTCAGGCGTGCGCCACGGCGGCGGGAATCTGGACCGGCACCACGCGGCCGGCACTGGCGGTCTTGACGGTGTTCCACAGCATCAGCACCATGCCGCTGAGGTACAGCAGGCCGCCCAGCAGACGGATCACGTAGAACGGGTACGTGGCCTTGACCGACTCCACGAAGGTGTAGGTGAGCGTGCCATCGGGGTTGACCGCACGCCACATCAGGCCCTGCATCACGCCGGCGATCCACATGGCAGCGATGTACAGCACGATGCCGATGGTGGCGATCCAGAAATGCGCCTCGATGGCCTTGACGCTGTACATCTGCTTGCGGCCGTACAGACGCGGAATCATGTAGTAGAGCGAGCCCATGGTGATCAGGCCGACCCAGCCCAGGGCGCCCGCGTGCACGTGGCCAATGGTCCAGTCGGTGTAGTGACTCAGGGCGTTGACCGTCTTGATCGACATCATCGGCCCCTCGAAGGTGGACATGCCGTAGAACGACAGCGAGACGATCAGAAAGCGCAGGATCGGATCGTCGCGCAGCTTGTGCCAGGCCCCCGACAGGGTCATGATGCCGTTGAGCATGCCGCCCCAGCTGGGGGCCAGCAGGATCAGCGAGAACACCATGCCCACCGACTGTGCCCAGTCGGGCAGCGCCGTGTAGTGCAGGTGGTGCGGGCCGGCCCACATGTAGGTGAAGATCAGCGCCCAGAAGTGCACGATCGACAGGCGGTAGCTGTACACCGGGCGCTCGGCCTGCTTGGGGATGTAGTAGTACATCATGCCCAGGAAGCCCGCCGTCAGGAAGAAGCCCACCGCGTTGTGCCCGTACCACCATTGCACCATGGCGTCCTGAACGCCGGCATAGGCGGAGTACGACTTCATCAGGCCCACCGGCAGTTCGGCGCTGTTGACGATGTGCAGCAGCGCAATGGCCAGGATGAAGCCGCCGTAGAACCAGTTGGCCACGTAGATGTGCTTGACCTTGCGCGTGCCGATGGTGCCGAA
>OFJB01000717.1_pt1 | contig 14886 bp, 22 predicted proteins | sample 1775081 | NCBI WGS metagenome assembly OFJB01 (sample SAMN08195771, study PRJEB24354) | sludge metagenome | isolation source: initial sludge from phenol fed wastewater aerobic bioreactor | place: India: Nagpur | collected 2016-06-05 | reverse complement strand
TGAAGACCGCGCCGGCCTCCATCGTCGAGGTCTACGTCGATGCCACGCGGCGCGACGCGCGCATGAAGCAGTTCCTGGCCCGCGCGGGCGAGGCCGGCGTGCGCGTGATCGAAGCCGACGCGGCGCGCCTGGCGCGGCTGGCCGGCGGCGTGGGGCACCAGGGCGTGGTGGCGCGCGTGCAGGCCATCGAAGGCGTGCGCACGCTGGACGAGTTGCTGGACGATTTGCAGGAGCCGCCGCTGCTGCTGGTGCTCGACGGCGTGACCGACCCGCACAACCTGGGCGCCTGCCTGCGCGTGGCCGACGGCGCCGGTGCGCACGCCGTCATTGCGCCCAAAGACCACGCCTGCGGCATCAATGCCACCGTGGCCAAGGTGGCCAGCGGCGCGGCCGAGACCGTGCCCTACTTCATGGTCACCAACCTGGCGCGCCAGCTTGCCGCGCTGAAGGAGCGCGGCATCTGGGTCATCGGCACCGCGGGCGAGGCCGAGCAAAGCCTGTATCAGGCCGACCTGAAGGCGCCCACCGCCCTGGTGCTGGGCGCCGAGGGCCCCGGCCTGCGCCAGCTCACGCGCAAGACCTGCGACGCGTTGGTGCGCATCCCCATGCAGGGCGCGGTCGAGAGCCTGAACGTCTCGGTGGCCAGCGGCGTGTGCCTGTACGAGGCGCGGCGCCAGCGCGAGGGCTGACGCGCCAGGATGGCGCGCGAACCCTCGGCGCGGTATGCTGGGGGCATTGCTTGTCCGCTTGGAGTCGCCATGCCCCGCCTGCCTGCCCCCACCCTCCTCGTGGCCCTGATGTCGGGGGCATTCCTGCTGGCGCCGGCGGCCATGGCGGCCGAGGGCTCGGTCACCATTGAGTCGCCCAAGGACGGCGCCAAGCTGGATGCGATGGCCCAGAACAAGCTGGTCTACAGCGTAGTGCCTGGCCCCAACGGCGACCACGTGCACGTCTATGTGGACGGCAAGGAGGTGGGCATCCTGCGCCAGCTCAAGGGCAGCTACACGCTGGAGACGCTGGCGGGCGGCAAGCACGACATCTGCATCAAGGTCGTCAACAAGGCCCACACGCCGATCGGTTTGCAGCAGTGCGTGAAGGTGCAGGTCGACTGATCGGCGTGGACCTGCAGAACCTGGCCTACGCGCTGACCCAGGTCGGCCACAACCTGGGCGCCGTGGTGGTGGTGGCCGCGCCGCTGCATGCGCTGGCCGCAAGGCCCTCGGGTGCGCGCGGCGTGCTGTGGCTGGCGCTGGCCGGTTGGGCGCTGCAGTTGGGCAGCGGCAGCCTGTTCGGGCTGGTGAGCTACCACTTCTATGGTCAGTTGCCCGACATCCACGGCATTGCCATCGGCGCGCTGGCGCTCAAGCTGGCGTGCGCGCTGGCGGCGGTGGTGTTGATTGGGAGGGCGCTGCTGCGCCGGCGTGACGTGGATGGCGATCAGCCCGGTGTCGGGCCGTGGCGCGTGCTGACGGCGCTCGGCGTCACCGCGCTGACCGCCGCAGCCGTTCTGCGTTGGTTCTCATAGCGTCCAGCCCGTGCAACGCCAGCCGCGTCACACGACGGCGTTACCTCAGGCCATGGAGTGCAAGCCGAAGCAGTTGCCCTCGGTGTCCACCACCAGCGCGATATGGCCGTAGGGGGCGATGGAGAACTTGGGCTTGTCGATGCGCCCGCCTGCAGCCACGACGCGGCCTTGCGGCGCGGCACAGTCCTCGCAGCCGAAGTACACCAGGGTGCCGCCGCCCCCAGATGGGACGCCGGCCATTTGCACCAGCGCGCCGGCCGCACCGGGCGCTGTCATGTCGGAGGGAAAGGCCAGCATGCGCGTGCCGCCTGGCACGCTGTCGGGCGGGCCCAGCGGCTCCAGCTTGCACTGCAGCACCTGCTCGTAGAAGCGCTGGGCGCGCGCGATGTCTTGCACGTAGATTTCGAACCAGACAATCGGGTTGTGTGCCACGGGATGTCTCCTCATTCATCAAGGGCAACGGAAAGACGGCAGCAGCGATCAGACCCGCAGCCCGGTGCGAAAACCGCGCGCCGCGTAATACGAGTCGGCGCCGTTGTGGTAGATGAACACCCGGCCGAAACGCCGGTCGCCAAACAGCGCGCCGCCCAGGCCGCGCATCTCGGGTGGGGTCAGCAGCCAGCTCGAGGTCTTGGTGTCGAACTCGCCCAGCGTCTGCAGGCGGCGGTACTGCGCCTCGTCCAGCAACGAGAGCCCGGCTTCGGACGCGGTCTCGATGGCGCTGCCGCCGGGCTTGTTGGCCTTGCGCGCGTCCAGCGCCGGGCGGTCGTAGCAAAGGCTGCGGCGCCCGGGCGGGCTCTCGGGCGAGCAGTCGCAGAACAGGAAGGTGTCGGCGTCCCGGCCGATGACGTCGGGCTCGCCGCCCGTGGCGTCCATCCAGTTCAGCGCGCGCAGGGCCTCGGGCTGACCGAGCAGGCGCTGCTGCGCGTCGGCCCAGGCCAGGCCCCGGTGGCGCTGCATGTGGCGCTCGAATCGATCCTGCAGTCCGTGCAGGAGCCGGTCGCGCTCTTGGGGCGTCATGGCGAACCCACCGGCCGCCGATCGGTGCGCGTCCATTGGGCAATCGGCCGGCCGTCCTGCCACCACCACGAGGCGGGCTCGTCCGCGTGCGGCCAGCCGGCGGGCGAGTCTTCCCAGGTTTCCTGCCGACCCCAGGGCGTGAGGTCGAGCAATTGCAGAGTAGGCAACATGGCCTCCACGCCTCGCCCCGTCGTCTCGTAGGTTTGAAACACTGCGTCGCCCTCGCGCAGGTAGCTGCGCAGATCGCCCCCGTCGCGGATGGCCGGCAGGTCGTCGCCGGTGTCGGCTGTCGAGTACCAGGGCATGCTCCAGCCCATGAAGTCGCGATAGGCGGCGATCTCGTTCCAAGGGCCGGCACAGAACACGGCGTAGGTCACGTCGCGCGCGGCCAGGTAGGCGCGCACCTGTTGGTTCATCGCGACTTGCGTGTGCGTGCAACCGGGGCATTGCTTGTCGTGCGATGCGCCGCGCTTCCACATGAAGTGGTATACCAGAAGCTGCCGTCGGCCCTCGAAGACGGCGCTCAAAGGGACCGGGCCATCGGCGCCGGTGACGCGAATGTCGGGCGCCATGGGCGTCATGGGCAGGCGCCGGCGCGCGGCGGCCAGGGCGTCGCCGGCGCGGGTGTGGGCTTTCTCGCGCACCAGCAGTTCAGAGCGCGTGGCTTGCCACTGCTCGCGGGGCACGACGGTGGGCACGGCGGGAGCATTCATGAGGAGTCTCCTTTCAGTCATCCGCGCCGCGCTGCCTCGATGGCCGCGACGTCGATCTTCTTCATCTGCATCATGGCCTCGAACACGCGCTGGGCGGCGGCGCGGTCCGGGTCGGTGTAGCCCAGCGTCAGCGCCACCGGCGTGATCTGCCAGGAGATGCCCCAGCGGTCCTTGCACCAGCCGCATTCGCTTTCCTGCCCGCCGTTGCCGACGATGGCGTTCCAGAAATGGTCGGTTTCGGCCTGGTCGACCGTGGCGACCTGAAACGAAAATGCTTCGCTGTGCTTGAAGGCCGGCCCGCCGTTGAGGCCGAGGCAGGGAATGCCCATGACGGTGAACTCCACCGTCAGCACGTCGCCCTGCTTGCCCGATGGATAGTCGCCCGGCGCGCGATGCACGGCGCCGACGGACGAGTCGGGAAAGGTCTTGGCATAGAAGTGTGCCGCGGCCTCGGCGTCGCGCTCGAACCAGATGCAGATGGTGTTCTTGGCGGGGTTGTTCATGTGCTTGCTCCTTGCCTGGGTGGGACTGCACCGGGTCGATCCGCTTCAATCACGATCGGGCGCACCGAGTGGGAAAAGCGGGCGATAGGGGCGCGCCTCGTCCACCACGCGCGCCACCGAGGGTCGCGCCAGCAGCCGCGCCCGATAGGCCCGGAGGGCACCTTCGGGAATCGGGTGCACCCAGTCGGCGTAGAACAGCGCCGGGGCTGCGGCACAGTCGGCGATGCTGAAGGCGCTGGCCGCGGCCCAACCGGCACCGATGCGGCCGGCCAGCCAGGCGTAGGTCTTGTCCAGCCGGGCCTTGGCCTCGACCACGCGTTGCGGGTCCTGCTGCTCCCTGGGGCGCAAGGCCTCGGCCACCACCTGCTGCATGGGCTGGGCGACGTAGTCGTCGAACACGGCAGCCATCATGCGCGCCGTGAGCGCGGCGTCGCGCTCCGCAGGGATCATCGGTACCGCCGGGCCCACCCGATCGAGGTACTCGATCACCGCGCTGGACTGCGTGATTTCGCGCGTGCCGTCGGTCAACGCCGGAAACTGCCCCGTGGGCGAGAGCTCGGCGATGCGCGCGCAGTGCTCAGGGTGTTCGGAGTCGATCGGGCAGAACTCGAAGCTCACGCCGCGCTCGTAGGCGGCGATCAGGGGCTTCCAGACGAAGGCGGCAAAGCGGTGGCCGTAGAGCTTGAGGGGCATGGTCTTCAGCCGGGAATCTCGGGCTCCACCAGTTGCGCCAGTTGCGCCAGCGACTCCTGCCAGCCCAGGTAGCACGCCTCCAGCGGGATGGCCGCGGGGATACCGCTTTGCGTGACGTCCAGCTCGGTGCCGCAGCTCACGGCCTTCAGTGTCACCGTCACTTCCAGTTCGCCCGGCAGGCTGGGGTCTTCGAAGCGATCGGTGTAGCGGATGCGCTCGTCCGGCACCAGTTCGAGATACTGGCCGCCAAACGCGTGGGCGCTGCCGGTGCCGAAGTTGCGAAACGAGATGCGAAAACGCCCGTCGACACACGCCTCAAACTGATGCACCTGACAGGTGAAGCCGTGCGGCGGCAGCCACTTGGCCATGGCGTCGGCCTCGGTGAAGGCACGGTACAGCCTGTGCGGCGGGCAGCGCAGCACGCGGTGCAGGTGGATGGTGCGATCGGCCATGCAAGTCTCCAACAACACGCGGATGGGCGTTGGATCAGGCCGGCACCGGCACGTTCACCATCCAGGGCGTGCCGAAGCGGTCGCGCACCATGCCGAAACCGGGCGACCAGAAGGTGGCGCCAAAAGGCATCACCACCTGGCCGCCGGGCGCCAGCGCGTCGAACAGGCGCTGGCCTTCGGCGGCGTCGGTGGCCTGGATCGACACCCACAGTCCCTGCGGCGCTTGATAGCCGCCCGCGCAGGCAGCATCGGCGCCCGGCATGGTGTCGGAGCCCATCAGCGACTGGTGCTTGATCTGCAGGTGCACGTGCATGATGCGGCCTCGGGCCGACTCGGGGATGGGCGGCATGCCGGCTGAGGGGGGCATTTCGCCGAACGTGCCCTGATAGACGATGGTGCCGCCAAACAGCTTGGCGTAGAACGCAAAGGCCTCGGCGCAGTTGCCGTCGAAGTTGAGATAGGGGGTGAATTGCATGAGAGGCTTCCCGGGGTTTGAAATCACATCGAGCGCCCGTCGAAGTGCTTGATGCTCAGGGCGTCTAGGTCGATGCCCTCGACGCAGCGCACGTTGATGGCGGCGATGGCTTTGCCCTTGGCATCGACGCCCTCGCCGTACGGATGGATGCCGCAGGTGGGGCAAAAGCGGTGGCGGATCACGTGCTTGTTGAAGGTGTAGCTGGCGGCAGCGTCTTCGGGGGTGGTGAGGTGCAGGCCGGCACGCGGCATGAACCACAGGAGCGCGCCCTTGCGCTGGCAGATCGAGCAGTTGCACGACACGACTTCCTTGATCTCGCCGTCGAACTCGAACGCCACTTTCCCGCAATGGCAACTGGCTTGGTATTTCATGATGCTGGTGGGTGATGGAGAGCGTGAGGGGTTGGGTTGCGAACCGCGCACCGCAAGGCTCGACCAAAGCATCCGGATCTCAGGCGCAATTTGATTGTGGACGCTGTACACTTATCGTAGAGGCGGAGATGGATCGTGTCCACAGGTGGCCCAATGAATTCGTCAACCAATGAATCGGCACCGATCCGCCGCAGCTATCGCCATGGTGATCTGCGGCGCGCGCTGCTGCAGGCCGGGGTCGAGCTGGCGCGCGAGGGCGGGCCGCCCGCCGTGGTGCTGCGCGAGGCCACACGCCGCGCGGGCGTAGTGCCCAATGCCGCCTATCGCCATTTCGCCAACCACCAGGCCTTGCTGCAAGCCGTGCGGGCCGAGGCACTGGCAGGGCTGGCGCGCGCCATCGAGACGGAGGTCAAGGCCGCGCAGCGGCTGCGCGACGGTCGGCGCCGCGCGCGGGCTGCCTTTCGCGGTGTGGGCCTGGGGTATCTGCGCTTTGCGCGCGCCGAGCCGGGCCTGTTTCGCACCGCGTTTGCCGCGCGCCCGTTCGAGCTGGAAGAGTTTGCACCGGAGGACATGGCCCCGCGCGGCGCCAGCGGGCTGGACCCCTATCAGCTGTTGGGCCACACCCTGGATGGCATGGTTGCGGCCGGCCTGCTGCCGCGCGCGCGGCGGCCGGGCGCGGAATTCCTGGCCTGGTCGGCCGTGCACGGCATGGCGATGCTGATGCTCGATGGGCCCTTGCGCGGACTGGACGACGGAGCCTGCCGCGCGCTGGCCGAGCGCCTGGTGGTGATGGTCGAGCAGGGGCTGCTGGCGGCGCCCCGGGCGTGACCAGTCAAAATCGCTGCAACCTCTTGTTGCGAGCCTTCCCATGAGTCCAGCCCACGGCATCCACGTCATCGACACCGGCTTCGTGCGTCCGCGCCTGGACGCGGCCTACCTGGTGGTCGAGCAAGGCCGTGGCGCCTTCATCGACTGCGGCGTCAACCATTCGGTGCCGCGCCTGCTGGCCGCCCTTGCCGACGCGGGCCTGACGCCCTTGGATGTGGACTGGCTGATCCTGACCCATGTGCACCTGGACCACGCTGGCGGCGCCGGCGCGCTGCTGCAGCAGCTGCCCAATGCCCGCCTGGTGGTGCACCCGCGCGGCGCGCGCCACATGGTCGACCCGAGCCGGCTGTGGGCCGGCGCGACGGCGGTGTATGGCGAGGCCGAGATGCAGCGCAGCTACGGCCGCCTGGTGCCGGTGCCGGCCGAGCGCGTGGTCGAGGCGCCCGATGGCTACGCGGTCGATCTGGCCGCCCGGCGCCTGGTGTGCCTGGACACGCCGGGCCACGCGCGCCACCACAACGCCATCTTCGATCCGGCCTCGGGCAGCATGTTCAGCGGCGACACCTTCGGCGTGTCGTATCGCGAGTTCGACACCGCGCAGGGCCCGTTCATCGTGCCGGCCACCTCGCCGATCGAGTTCGATCCGCCGGCGCTGCACCGCTCCGTCGACCGCCTGCTGGCGCTGCGGCCGGCCGCCATCTACCCGACGCACTTCGGCCGGCTCGAGCCGGTGCAGCGGCTGGCGGCGCAACTGCACGAGCAGATCGACGCCATGGTGGCGATCGCGGCCGCTGCCGACCTGGGGGCCCGGGACGGCCGCCACGCCGCCCTGCGCGCGGGCCTGCGGCAGCTCTACGTCGGCCGCGCGCTGCGCCACGGCTGGTCGGGCGGCGAGGACGAAGCGGCGCGGCTGCTGGCCATCGACATCGAGCTGAACGCGCAGGGCCTGGGCGTGTGGCTGGACCGGCGCGGGCCACGGCCGTCATGACGACCGCGCCTTCGGCCCCCGATGGCGCGGTGCGCGATGGGCTGCGCGCGGCCGCCCGCATTGCCGTGCTGACCGGCGCCGGCGTCAGCGCCGAGTCGGGCGTGCCCACGTTTCGCGATGCGCAGACCGGACTGTGGGCGCGCTTTCGGCCCGAGGAGCTGGCGACCGAAGCGGCGTTCCGGCGCGACCCCGCGCGGGTGTGGGACTGGTATGCCGAGCGACGCGCGAAGCTGCAGGGCGTGCAGCCCAACGCCGGCCACCGCGCGCTGGCGGCCTTTGCGCAGCGCCACCCGGGCCGCCTGACGCTGATCACGCAAAACGTCGATGGCCTGCACCAGGCGGCCGGCAGCCCCGGCGTGCTGGCGCTGCACGGCAACATCCGGCACGACCGCTGGCTCGACCCTTGCCCGCTGGCGCGGCGCGCGCAGGATGCCTGCGCGGTCGAGCAGGCCGCACCCGGCCGGCCGCCGCGCTGCGCGCAATGCGGCAACCTGGTGCGGCCCGGCGTGGTGTGGTTCGGCGAGTCGCTGCCGGCCGAGGTGCTGGCCGCCGCCGAGCGCGCGGCCAAGGCCTGCAACGTGATGCTGGTCGTGGGCACCTCGGGCGCGGTCTATCCGGCGGCTGGCCTCGCGCACCTGGCGCGCGCCGCGGGCGCGCGGGTCGTCATCGTCAACCCCGGGCCGAGCGAACTCGACGAGGTGGCCGACGCGGTGATTGCCGCCCCGTCGGCGCAGGCGCTGCCCGCGCTGCTGGATTTCTGACGAAAGCTATTGAATATATAGCTTGTGACGCTTTATCTGCGGGCCATGGATCCCGATTCGGCTTTTTTGCCGCAGGCAACCGGGATGGCCTGAGCCGCGCCTCGGCGGGCCGCGTGTTCCCGGCCCTGTGCCTGCGCGCCGTCGGCGCCGTGCGAGCGGGCAAGCGCCGCCGGTGTGACCCTGGGCACGGCGCCATGGCGTCCCTACAATGGGCCTGGGCGAAGGCGCTTGGCCGCGGCCCCGGCGTGGGGCGGCGCGGTCATCGCCGTCGCCGGTGGGTGCAGCGGCGCTGCGGCGCCATGGATCATCGACACAGACAGGAGCACAGCCATGATCGAGTGGACATCCTTCCGTTCGACGCGCCTGTTGCTGGCACTGGCAATCGCCGGTCTTGCCGGCTGCAGCAGCATGCCGACACCCGGCGCCTTCACGCTCGGCAGCCCGGATCTGCGCGACGGCCGGTTTGCCAACCAGTTCGTGCTGAACGGCTTTGGCTGCAAGGGCGGCAACGTGTCGCCGGCGCTGGTGTGGCGCAATGCGCCGGCCGGCACCCGATCGTTCGCGCTGCACATGTACGACCCGGATGCGCCCACCGGCAGCGGCTTCTGGCACTGGGCGGTCTACGACATCCCGGCGGACGTGCACGCGCTGCCGCAAGGCGCGGGCAACCGGGCCGATCGGCTGCCTGCGGGCGCTTTCGGCGGCACCAACGACTTCATGGACACCGGCGCCACCGGCGGCAATGGCAACTATGGCGGCCCCTGCCCGCCCGCAGGCGACCGGCCGCACCGCTACCGGATCACCATTTACGCGGTGGCCGTGGACAAGATCGAAGTGGCCGCGGGCGTGCCGAAGACGGGCACCGCCGCGCTCTATGGTTTCGTGCTGAACAAGGCGCTGGCCGACAAGGTGCTGGGCAAGGCCTCGATCACCGCCACCTACGGCCGCTGAGGCGCACGCCGCGATCGCCGCAGCGTCGGCGCCGGCGCTGCAAGACCCACGGTGGTTACTATCAAATAAATAGCTGTTCGCGCTTTGTTTGCAAGCGCTGGAGCCAAATTTCATTCATAAAACACGACGGCGGCCCGCTCACACCCAGCCCAGCGCGCCCAGCAGCGCGCCGGCACCGATCAGCCACAGCAGGTGGATGCGCGTGCGCCAGACGATCAGTGTGGCTACCGCCGTCAGAAGCCACAGGCGCCAGTCGCGCGCCGGCTGGTCGTGCGCCACCGTCAGCAGCCAGCCGGTGACCAGCAGCAGGCCGACGACAATGGGCGCCATCCCCGCCTTGAAGGCGCGCACCGAGCGCCGCTCGCGGTTGCGGTGCGCCCAGCGCGTGGCGGTGTAGGTCAGCACGCCCGAGGGCAGCAGCATGCCCAGCATGGTGGTGGCGGCGCCCAGCAGCGCCAGCGCCCAGGCGCGCCAGCCGGCCGCGGGGCCGCCGGCGGCGTTCAGCCCCACGTTCCAGCCCATCAGCGCCACGAACAGCACGTTGGGCCCGGGCGCGGCCTGCGCCAGCGCGATGGAGCCGTTGAACTGCGACTCGCTCAGCCAATGGCGGTCGCTGACCAGGTAGCGGTGCATCTCGGGTGCCGTGCCGATGGCGCCGCCGACGGCCAGCAGCGACAGCGACAGGTAGCGCACGAACAAATCCAGCCAGTCGGCCGCGCCCAGCGTGATGGTCATGGTCGCGGCGCCTCGCCGGCGCTGGACGCGGCTGGGCGCAGGCAGTGCCAGGCCCACAGGCAGCCGCCGCCGCCCAGCACCCCCAGCACCACGGCCAGCCGTACCTTGAACACCGCCATCGCCACGACGGTGAGCGCCACCAGCGCCAGGCACACGGCGCGCCCCATCGGGTTGCCGCGCAGCGCGCCGATCAGCTTGAGGCCGGTGGCGATGATCAGCGCCGCCGCCACCGCGCCCATGCCGCGCAGCGCGCCTTGGGCCTGCGGCGCGTCGGCCACGCTGGCAAAGCCGGCCGCCAGCAACAGCACCAGCACGCTGGGCAGCGCCAGCATGCCGGCCAAGGCCACCACCGCGCCCGACAGCCCGAAGTGGCGGTCGCCGATCATCATCGACAGGTTGACCACGTTGGGCCCGGGCATGATCTGCGCCACCGCCCAGTCCTCGACGAACTGCTCGCGCGTGAGCCAGCGCTTGCGCTCGACCAGCTCGCGCTGCACCACCGCCATCACGCCGCCAAAGCCCTGCAGCGCGATCCAGCTGAAGGACCAGAACAGGTCGGCGCGCGAGCGGGGGGCGCCGGGGGCCGGGTCGGCGAGGCGGTCGGCCTGGATGGCGGCTGGCACGGCGGTCAGCCCAGCACTTCCAGAATCCGTTCCACCGGCCGCCCCAGCCGCGCGCCCCGGGCCGTGACGACGATCGGCCGCTCGATCAGCACCGGCGTGGCGTGCATGGCGGCGGCCAGTTGGTCGTCGCTCAAGGCTTCGTTGTCCAGGCCTTGCTCCAGATACTCGGGCTGCTTGGTGCGCAGCAGGGCGCGCAGCGGCTGGCCCGTGGCCTTGGCGATGGCCTTGAGTTCGGCGGTGCTGGGCGGGTGCTTGAGGTACTCGACGATGGCGGGCTCGATGCCGCGTTCGCGCAGCAAGTCCAGCGCCTTGCGCGAGGTGCTGCACCGGGGGTTGTGGTAGATCGTGACGGCGCTCATGACGTCTCCTGAAAACTATGATAGCGATAGCTGCTCGCGGTTGATATACAAGCGCTGGAGGCCGATTTCATTCATAAATCAGAAAAGGCCGGCGCTCTTGCAGCCAAGCCTGCTCGTCGGCCACGGCCTGCGCGTCGAGCGCGGCCGGCGGCGCTTTTGGGTCGTCCACCCACTCGCGCAGCAGCGGGCTGCCGTTGATGAGGTCGATGGCCAGGCGCTCGTGCTCGTACTCGTACGCGAAGTCGCGCCACAGCGGGTAGTCGGGTGCTTGCTGGCGCAGCGCCTTGAAGGCCAGGGCCTGCAGGCGCCAGGGGCGGAAGGCGGCGTGGTTGTAGTGCGTGGGGTCTTCGACGTGGATCTGCACGCCGGCGCACAGCTCGCCCGCGTGCTTGTGAAAGGTGGGCTCGAACCAGCATTCGCGCAGCACGCAGCCGGCCAGCCAGTCGGGCGCCAGCGCGCGCATGTCGGCCAGCAGGCGGCGCGTGTCGATGTCGGGCGCGCCAAACCCCTCCAGCGGGCGCGTGGTGCCGCGGCCTTCGGACAGCGTGGTGCCTTCCAGCATCACAGTGCCGGCATAGGCGCGCGCCATGCTCAAGGACGCGGCGTTGGGGCTGGGGTTGACCCACGTTCGCTCCGTCGGCCAGCCAAAGCCGGGCGCGGCCTCGGGCTGCCAGCCGTGCATGGCGATCACGCGGTACTCCAGTTTCAGGCCCAGCGTGGCGATGAACCAGTGGCCCAGCTCGCCCAGCGTCAGGCCGTGGCGCATGGGCATGGGGCCGGCGCCGACGAAGCTCTCCCAGCCGGCGCGCAGGCTCAAGCCTTCGACCGGGCGGCCGGCGGGGTTGGGGCGGTCCAGCACCCACACCGCCTTGCCGTGCGCGTGGGCCGCCTCCAGCACGTAGCGCAGCGTGGTGATGAAGGTGTAGATGCGGCAGCCCAGGTCCTGCAAATCGACCAGCAGCACGTCGAAGCGGTCCAGCATGGCGGGCGTGGGGCGGCGCACTTCGCCATACAGACTGAACACCGGGATGCTCAGCCGCGGGTCGGTGTAGTCGCTCGACTCGACCATGTTGTCCTGCTTGTCGCCGCGCAGGCCGTGTTGCGGGCCGAAGGCGGCCGTCAGGCGCAGGTCGGGCAGGGCGGCCAGCGCGTCCAGCGCGTGCGTCAGATCGCGCGTGACCGAGGCCGGATGCGCCAGCAGGGCCACGCGGCGGCCGGCCAGCGGGGCGCGCAGGGCGGGGTCTTCAAGGAAGCGTTCGAGGCCGAATTTCATGGTCGGCGATTGTCGGGCACGCGCGCCGTCCAGCCGGCGGCGTGATGAAAGTCGGGCTGCGCGCGCGGATGCACCAGCGCCCAGTAGCTGAGCGCGCCGTCCGTGGTCTCGACGACGGCGCTCAAGCCGAGCACGCCGCCCATGGCAGGCAGGGCGTCGGCGGGCAGCCAGGCGGTGAGGCGCAGCGTGCGCGCATCGTGCGTGCAGGCGATGCGTGGGGCGGGCCCGGTGGGCGCGGCGGGGTCGCGCTGGCGCTCGGCGGCGAAGGCGTAGGCGGCCCAGTCGCCCGAAGGCGAGAAGTTGAACTCGCGGTAGCGCGCGCTGCCGACCGTGCCGACGAAGGCCTCGAAGCAGGTGTGGCGCCACAGGCCGTCGGCGGGGCTGGGGTGCTCAGAAGGGTGTGGCAGGCGCAGGGCGGGCAGCGCGCCCGCCAGCGCATAGGACAGCCGCCAGCCGTCGGGCTCGCGCACCAAGCTCACTTCCAGCCGCTGGACGGCCGCGCACGGGGTGGCCGGGTGGGGCCGCAGGGGCCAGCGGCTCATGGTCCAGTCAGGCGGCCTTGGGTTCCAGCACCAACTGGGTCTGCGTGACCACGGCGCACAGCTTGCCGTCGGCGTTGGTGACGGTGGTCTGCCACACCTGGGTGCTGCGCCCGCGGTGCAGGGCCACGGCCTCGCCCGTGACCACCGTGCCGACGGCCGCGCCGGCGATGAACTTGGTGCTGGAATCGGTGGTGGTGGTGCTTTGGCCGGCCCCGAGGTTGAGCACCGTGCCGACCGCTCCCAGGGTGTCGGCAAAGGCCATGAAGGCGCCGCCATGCAGGCGCGCGCCGGCGGTGCATAGGTCGGGGCGCACCGTCATTTCGGCGCGCCCGCGCTCGGGCGAAAGCGCCAGCAGGCGCACGCCCATCAGGCCGGGCAGCAAGGGGTCGAGCAGCTTTTGCAGGGCGGCGAGATCGGGCATGGCGGGGCAGGGTGGCGGGTGTGCGGCCAGCATAGCAGGGCCGATACAGGACGCCCGCATGGCTTGCCTACAATCAAGTGCAAGCGGCCCGTCCTGACCTGTCCAAAGGCGGAACCCCTGAAACCCGAATCCGAAGTGAGGAGTTTGCCCATGACCGAGTCCCACGCGATCCGAGCGCGCGCCGTGCTGACCGTGCTGGCGGCGGCCGTGCTGGCCAGTGCCTGCGGCACGGTGGATCTGGGCCCGCGCTACAGTCCGCCGCCCATTCGTATGCCCGAGTCGCTGCCGGCGGCGCCCGCACCGGCGCCGGCGCCGCCGCCCATGGGCGCCCAGTCCATGCCGGTGCCGCCCGCGCCGGCCTCAACGCCGCAGCCGCTGCCGCCCGCGACCGAATCCGCCCCCGAGGCCAACCCCAACCTGGTGACGCTGACCACCCTGCTGGACGGCGCCAGCGTGATCCCGCCGGCGCGCAGCGGCGCCGCGGGGCGGCTGGACGCGCTGTACGACAGCAGCACCCGCGTGCTGCGCTGGAAGGCCTCGTGGGACGGCCTGGCCGGCGCCATCACGGGGGTGGAGTTTCGCGGCCCGGCGGACGCGTCGCAAAACGCCCCGGCCACCATGATCTGGCCCAGCCCCTTCGGCACCCGCTACGAAGGGCGCGCCACGCTCTCGCCCCAGCAGGCCTCCGACCTGGTGAGCGGGCGCTGGTACGTCAGCGTGTTCACCAGCAGCTACCCGCAGGGTGAGCTGCGCGGCCAGCTGCGGGTGGTCAACTGATGCGCTCGCGCCTTGCCATCACCCTGGCGCTGGCCGCGCTGCTGGCCGGCTGCGCCCTGGGTCCGGCACCGCGCCGCCCGGTGGCTCCGCCGCCGGTGCCCGAACGCCTGCCCGAGCTGGCCGCCTTCAGCGCCCAGCTGAGCGGGCGCGAAGCGGTGCCGGCCAACGACAGCGCGGCGCGCGGCGAGCTGGTGGCGGTGCTGAACCGCAACACCGGCCTGCTGCGCTGGAAGCTCAGCTTCAACGGCCTGAGCGGCCCCGTGCGCAGCGCCAGTTTTCACAGCCCCGGCATGGGCGGCGAGGTGGCGCCCGCGGTGCTGTCGCTGGGCCGCTCGGTGATCAGCCCGTCCGAGGGCCGCGCCATGCTGACGGCGCACCAGCGCGCCGACCTGCTGACCGGCCAGTGGTACGTCAACCTGAGCACGGCCAGCTACCCCGAAGGGGAATTGCGCGGCCAGCTGATCGAGCAGCGGCGTTAAGAAGGTGCGAACGAACCCCTCATGCCCGCCTTGATCGCCCAAACCCGCCCGCTCGGCGTTGCAAATGCTCGCCGTAGCCCGAGCTACGACTGCGCTTTGCGCCTTGATCGGACGCGTTTGGGCGATCCTTTCGGGCACTCTGGATTCATTCACACCTTCTGCGCCGCCATCACTCGTCGCTCGGCTGCTGGTACTGGCTGACCAGCTGCTGCTGCACCGCCGGCGGCACTGCCGCGTAGTGCGACAGCGCCAGCGAATAGCGGCCCTGGCCGGCGGTCATGGCGTTCAGCCGGCTCTGGTAGTCGGCCAGCTCGGCCAGCGGCACCTGGCCGCTGATGGTCAGCTCGCCGTCGCGGCCGCCGTCGGTGCCGCTGACGATGCCGCGGCGCGCCGACAA
>OFJB01000716.1_pt1 | contig 14920 bp, 12 predicted proteins | sample 1775081 | NCBI WGS metagenome assembly OFJB01 (sample SAMN08195771, study PRJEB24354) | sludge metagenome | isolation source: initial sludge from phenol fed wastewater aerobic bioreactor | place: India: Nagpur | collected 2016-06-05 | reverse complement strand
CGCACCATCCAGATCCTGTGCCGCCGGCGCAAGAACAACCCGCTGCTGGTGGGCGAGGCCGGCGTGGGCAAGACGGCGATCGCCGAGGGCCTGGCCTGGCGCATCACCGAGGGCACGGTGCCCGAGATCCTGGCCGAAGCCAACGTCTACGCGCTGGACATGGGCGCGCTGCTGGCGGGCACCAAGTACCGCGGCGATTTCGAGCAGCGCCTGAAGGGCGTGCTGAAAAGCCTCAAGGACAAGCCGCACGCCATCCTGTTCATCGACGAGATCCACACGCTGATCGGCGCCGGCGCGGCCTCGGGCGGCACGCTGGACGCGTCCAACCTGCTCAAGCCGGCGCTGTCCAGCGGGCAGCTCAAGTGCATCGGCGCCACCACCTACACCGAGTACCGCGGCATCTTCGAGAAGGATGCGGCCCTGTCGCGGCGCTTCCAGAAGGTGGACGTGGTCGAGCCCACCGTGCCCGAGACAATCGAGATCCTCAAGGGCCTCAAGAGCCGCTTCGAGGAGCACCACGCCGTCAAATACGCCGTGGCGGCGCTGCAGGCCGCGGCCGAGCTGTCGGCCAAGTACATCACCGACCGCCACCTGCCGGACAAGGCCATCGACGTGATCGACGAGGCCGGCGCGGCCCAGCGCATCGCCGTGGCCAGCAAGCGCAAGAAAACCATCGGCAAGCACGAGATCGAGGAGATCGTGGCCAAGATTGCGCGCATTCCGCCGGCCAGCGTCAGCAATGACGACCGCGGCAAGCTGCAAACGCTCGAGCGCGACCTGAAAAGCGTGGTGTTCGGGCAGGACCAGGCGCTCGAGGTGCTGGCCGCGAGCGTCAAGATGGCGCGCTCGGGCCTGGGCAAGGGCGACAAGCCGATCGGTTCGTTCCTGTTTTCCGGCCCCACGGGCGTCGGCAAGACCGAGGCGGCCAAGCAGCTGGCCTTCATCATGGGGGTGGAGCTGATCCGCTTTGACATGTCCGAGTACATGGAGCGCCACGCCGTCAGCCGCCTGATCGGTGCGCCGCCCGGCTATGTGGGGTTCGATCAGGGTGGCCTCTTGACCGAGGCCATCAGCAAGAAGCCGCACTGCGTGCTGCTGCTCGACGAGATCGAAAAGGCGCATCCGGACATCTTCAACGTGCTGCTGCAGGTGATGGACCACGGCACGCTGACCGACAACAACGGCCGCAAGGCGGACTTCCGCAACGTCATCATCATCATGACCACCAACGCGGGCGCCGAGACCATGAACAAGGCCACCATGGGCTTCACCACCCAGCGCCAGCAGGGCGACGAGATGGCCGACATCAAGCGCCTGTTCACGCCCGAGTTTCGCAACCGGCTGGATGCCATCGTCAGTTTCAAGGCGCTGGACGAGCAGATCATCCTGCGCGTGGTCGACAAGTTCCTGTTGCAACTGGAGCAGCAACTGGCCGAGAAGAAGGTCGAGGTCACCTTCACCGACAAGCTGCGCAAGTTCCTGGCCAAGAAGGGCTTCGATCCGCTGATGGGCGCGCGGCCCATGCAGCGGCTGATCCAGGACACCATCCGCAAGGCGCTGGCCGACGAACTGCTGTTCGGCCGGCTCACCGAAGGCGGCCGCCTGACGGTGGACCTGGACGACAAGGACGAGGTGCTGCTCGACATCGTCCCCACGCCCAAGAAGGACCGCGCCAAGTCCGAACCGGCCGAGCCGGAAGAAGAACTGGCGGCCGACTGATCGGTCGCATCCGGACGCCGACTCCAAGCACCCGCTGCGTTCAGGCGCAGCGGGTTTTTTGTCGCCGGGCCGCTCCCAGGCAAGAAACGTCGCCCGTTGGGGGCAGCGCACCTCGCGCAGCGGAGGAGCGTGGGAGACGTTTTTGCGTCAGCGCCGCGCCGCCACCCAGATGCCGGCGGCGATCAGCACGAAGGCCAGCGCGTGGTAGAGCTGTGGCGTCTCGCCCAGGAACAGCGCCGACAGCACGGCGGCGAACACCGGCGTCAAGTTGGCAAAAAAGCCCGCCACCGCCGGTCCCGCACGCTCCACCCCCAGGCCCCAGCAGCGGTAGGCCAGTACGGCCGGACCGATCGCCACGAAGGCCAGGGCGGCGATCAGGGGCCAGCCCCATACGATGTGCGCGTCGGCGCTGAGCGCCCATTCGCCGGCGGCAAACAAGCCCGACCAGCCCAGGCCGAAGACCACCTGCGCCAGCAGCAGGGCGGCCCAGTCGGTGCGCAGCCGGGAGGGCTCGCCCGGGCGCGCGGGCAACAGCCACGAATACCAGGCCCAGGCGATGGTGGCCACCACCATGTACAGATCGCCGGGCACCAGGTGCAGCTCGGCCAGTTGCTGCCAACGCCCGCGCGCCAGCACCACTCCGACGCCGGCGATCGACAGCAGCACGCCGCCGAGCTGGGCAAAACCGACCTGCAGGCCGAAAAACAGGCGTCCCAGCGCCAGCATCCACAGCGGCATGGTCGAGGCCACCAGGGTGACGTTCAGCGGCGTGGAGGTGCGCAGCGCCAGATACTGCAGCGCGTTGTAGCTGCCCACGCCCAGCAGGCCCAGCAGGGCATAGCGTCGCCACAGCGGCCACAGCCCGCTGCCAGGGCGCAGTACCCAGGGTGCCAGCGGCAGCAGGACGGCAAAGGCCAGCAGCCAGCGGATGAAGTTGAGCGTGATCGGCGGTACCAGGCCGACCACGGCGCGTCCCACCACGGCGTTGCCAGCCCACAGCAGGGTCGAGGTGATCAACAGGGCGGCGGTGGCGGCGTTCAGGCGCATGAGGCGGGCGGGACGGTTGCAAGCGGCAGTGCCATGCCCCCGGCCGAACACCGATGGCGCGCGCCGTGGCACCATCGGCGTGATCGCCAAGCTTAACCCCAGGAGAAAGTCCCCATGTCCCTTGCCGTCCAGATTGCCCGCCAGGGTGGTGTCGAAGAAATGAAGCTGGTGGACGTCGCCGTGGGCGAACCCGGCCCGGGCGAGGTGCGCATCCGCCACCGCGCCATCGGCCTGAATTTCATCGACGTCTATCAGCGCAGCGGCCTGTACCCCATGCCCACGCCGCTCACGCTGGGCATGGAAGGCGCGGGCGTGATCGAGGCGGTGGGCGCGGGCGTGACGCACCTGCAGCCGGGCGACCGCGCGGCCTACGCCAGCAACCCCCCCGGCAGCTACAGCGAGGTGCGGGTGCTGCCGGCCCTGGCCGTGTGCAAGCTGCCCGATGGCATCGACTTCGAAACCGGCGCCGCCATGATGCTCAAGGGCCTGACGGTGCAATACCTGCTGCGGCGCACACTGCCGGTCGAGGGCTTGCAGCCGGGCGACTTTGTGCTGTGGCATGCGGCGGCCGGCGGCGTCGGCCTGATTGCCTGCCAGTGGGCCAAGGCGCTGGGCTACCGCCTGATCGCCACCGCGGGTTCAGAGCAAAAATGTGCCCTGGCCCTTGCCAATGGTGCGCAGTACGCTATCAATTACAGAGTTGACAACTTTGCCGAACAGGTCCGCGAGATCACCGGCGGCGCGGGCGTCAAGGTGGTCTATGACTCGGTGGGCAAGGATACCTGGGAGGGCTCGCTGGCCTGCCTGCGCCCCTTTGGCCTGATGGCCAGCTTTGGCAATGCCAGCGGCGCCGTGCCGCCGTTCGCGCCGGGCGTCCTGGCGGCCAAGTGCCTGTACGTCACGCGCGCCACGCTGTTTGCCCACATCGCCACGCGCGAGCGCTGCCAGGCCATGGCCGATGATCTGTTTGGCGCGGTCACGAGCGGCCAGGTCAAGATCCACATCGACCAGCGCTTTGCGCTGGCCGATGTGCAGGCGGCGCACCGCACGCTGGAAGCACGCCAGACCACGGGCAGCACCATTCTGACCTTGTAGTCACGGCCACCCGCGGCTGCGACTGACTTGCCAGCCCTGGCACGACCGGCGGCGGTTCACATCGACTGGCGCACCGCCCACTCGGCGCGATCCAGGGTGTCGCGCGCGCTGCGCAGGCGCCAGTCCAGGTCGTTCAGGTCGCGGCGCAGGCGGCGCCGTTCGGCATCGTCCTTGGCCTTGTCGAGGGCGCGCTCCTTGCTGGCCAGTTCGTTGCGCAGGCGCTGGACGTCCTGCTCGGCCTGCCAGGCCCGGTAGCCCAGCTGGTAGCGCGGCAAAAATCCCTGCTCCAGCTCGGGCGGGCAGGAGTTGGCATAGCGGCCGCCCTGGCGACCCCAGCTCAGGCCGTTGGCGGGGGTGCAGAACTGCGCAAGGCCGCGCTGCCAACCCTCCCAGTACTGGGCCTCGACCGGCACCACCCCGGCCTCCGCGCAGGCCTCGCGCACGTCCTGCAGGCGCGTTTTCCCATAGCCGGCCAGCGCGTCGCGCATGCCCTGCTCGCGCCAGTCGGCAGTTCGACATTCCTCGGCCGACATCGCGGCGCAGCCGCCCAGCACCGCCAGTACGGCGCCGATCGCCAGCATGCCCGCGCGGCGCATCGTGGGGGCTTGACCTGGGAAAAATCGAGGGGGCGGCGCGTGCGTGGGCATCGTGGACAAAACAAGTGGGTGGGGGCAGGACGAGCAAGTATTGGGCAAGGCGCGGGTATCGGCAATGGGCCGCATGGCGGGCAGTGTCCCGGATGGGCGAGCCGGCCGGTTGGCTCTCTGACACGCGCGGGACAGCGGTCTAGAATGATCCTGCGTCGGCAGCCCACCGGCGATTGCGCACGGCCGCAGCACCCTCCGGGCCAGGCCGCAGGCATGACGGAGATCTCCATGGCCAAGGCACACGCCCTCGATCGATACATTGGTGCCGAGTTGCCACGGCTTGGCACGGCGGCGCAGCGGGCGGCGTTTGAAGCCACGCCCTATGCCGAACGGATTGCCGCGCACAGCACCTATGAGGCGCTGCAGTTGGGTGCCGCCATCGATCCGCAGGCGCCCGCCATCCAGTTCCTGCCCCACGCCGATCCGGACCGGCCGCCGCAGACGGTCTCGCACGGCGCATTCACGGCGCGCGTCACGCAGGCGGCCAACCTGTTTGCCGACCTCGGCGTGGGGCCGGGCGACGTGGTGAGCCTGCTGCTGCCACTGCTGCCGCAGGCGTTCTATGCGCTGTTTGGCGCGCAGGCGGCGGGCATCGCCAACCCGGTCAACCCCTTGCTGTCGGCCGGGCAGATCGGCGAGATCCTGCGGGCGGCCGACACGCGCGTGTTGGTCGCGCTGGGCCCCGTGCCGGGCTCCGATATCTGGGACAAGGTGCAGCAGGTCAGGGACAGCCTGCCCCGGCTGAAGGCGATCCTGGTCGTGCACGGCGCAGCCGCCGCAGGGCCGGGCGTGCGGGACTTCGATGCGCTGCTGGGCCAGTTCCCCGCCGATCGGTTTGCCAGCGGACGGCGGATCGCGGCCGGCGACATCGCGGGCTACTTTCACACCGGCGGCACCACCGGCACGCCCAAGCTGGTGCGCCACACGCACGCCAATCAGGTGTACCAGGCCTGGGGCATGGGCCTGCTGCTGCCCACCGGCGCCGGGCGCAGCCTGCTGTTCGGCCTGCCGCTGTTTCATGTGGGCGGCGCACTCACGCAGGGCCTGGCGGCGCTGGCCATGGGCAGCACGCTGGTGGTGGTGTCGCCGGCGGGCTGGCGCGATCCGGCGGCGATTCGCAATGTCTGGCGCCTGGTGGAGCGGTATCGGCCCCTCGTGTTCGGCGGCGTGCCCACGGTGCTGGCCGCCGCGCTGGGCGTGCCGGTTGGGGACTCCGACGTGTCGAGCATTCGCTTCGTGTCGGGCGGCGGCTCGGCCATCCCGGTGGCGGTCGGGCACGCCTACGAGGAGCGCCTGAAGGTGCCCGTGCTCGAGGTCTATGGCATGACCGAAACCTCCAGCGTGCACGTGATGGGCTACGCCGACCGGCCGGTGCGGCTGGGCTCGGTCGGCCATCCCGTGCCCTACAGCAAGGCGCGCGTGGTGCGCGTTGACGCGGATGGCCGCTGCGCCGGCGACTGTGCGCCGGGCGAAATCGGCGTGGTGGCCATGGCCGGGCCAGGCGTGTTCTCCGGCTACGTGAGCGAGGCGCACAACCGCCACGCCTTCGTCGAGCCGGGTTGGGTCAACTCGGGCGATCTGGGCCGCCTGGACGACGATGGCTACCTGTGGATCACCGGCCGCGCCAAGGACCTGATCATCCGCGGCGGGCACAACATCGACCCGTTGGCGATCGAGGAAGTGTTCTTTCGCCATCCGGCCGTGGCGCTGGCCGCCGTGGTGGGCCAGCCCGACCCCTACGCCGGCGAGTTGCCGGTGGCCTTCGTGCAGCTCAAGCCCGGCGCCAGCGTCAACGCCGATGAGCTGCTGGAGCACGTGCGCGCCCACACGCCCGAGCGCGCTGCCGTGCCGGTGCGCCTGTACCTTGTTGATGCCATCCCGCTCACCGCGGTCGGCAAGATCTTCAAGCCCGCACTGCGCTGGCAGGCGGCGCAGCGCGCCGTGACGGCCCTGCTGACCGATCTGGCACCGGCCGGCGCCAGCCTGGCGGTCGACGTGGGCCCGCATGCCGAGCACGGCAGCCTGATCACCGTGGGTTGGGGCGGCGTGCCCGAGGCCGAACGGGCGCATCTGGGCCAGCAGGTGGACGAACGGCTCGATCCGCTCACCTTGCGCCACGTGCAGGTATGGCACTGACCGGGTACGCCTGGAATTTCAGCGCCCCGCGGCGGCCCAGTCCCGGCGAAGGAGAAAGACAATGACCATGGCAGATCCTCTTGTTCGCAACGCCGGCCATGCTGCCTGGCGGTGGGCGCGGGTGCTGGCCTGCCTGCTGGCTCTGGGCGCGGCGCCATGGGCCCACGCGGCCGGCATCGTCATCACGCAGCCGACCAACGAGCAGACGATTCACAGCAACCTGGGCGAGGTGATGGTCAGCGTGCAGGTGACAGATGCCGCACCGGACAGCCGGGTGCGCCTGAGCGTCGATGGGCGAGCGCAGCCTGTCACCGGCGAAGGCGTGATCGCGCTGCAGGGGCTTGATCGCGGCACGCACGTGCTTCGGGCCGAATTGCTGGCAGCCGACGGGCAGGTGATCGCCGCTTCGGCGCCGGTGACGGTCTACCTGTGGCACGCCTCCAGTCGCAACCCGCATCGTCCCAAATAGGGGACGCCCAGCCGCCTGGCCCTTCGGTCAGGCGGTGGCCGGCCATGGCCCGCTGACCATGACGGCTTCGTCCTCGCCGGGCCAGGGCGGCAGGGTGACGGCCACGGCGGCAACGGATTGTTCTGGCGCCGAACGGAACTGAAAGTGCGTGCCAGCCGGGATGCTCAGGCACACCCCGGCGCTGAGCTCGATCACTTCCTCGCGCGCGCCTTGGCGGCGCCACATCTGGCCGCGGCCGGCCACGACGAACCAGATCTCTTCCACCGTCCGGTGCGTCACCGCCTTGGCCACGCGGCCCGCCGGCAGCTCGAAGTGGGCCATGCTGCCGCCCTGCAGGCCAAGCAGGACGCGGACGTTGGAGCCGTCCGGGGCGATGACCGTGGGCTCGGCGGGAAGCGGCAGGGTGGCGAATGGCGTCATGATGGTTGCTGGAGTCCTGTCGTGGCGATTCTGATGTCGGTGGCCGACCATTCGGGTTTTCCCGATTGGAGGGCGCACAGCCGATTGTTTGCGCCCACGTTCCGGTATATGGTGGCCGACTGCACCGTCCCCTGCCCAAGGCCTGCCCGCACGCACCATGAAAATCCTGATTGCAGACGATCATCGGCTCATCATCGAAGCGGTCGCCGACAAGCTGGCGGAGTTGGATCCGGGGGTGGCGTTCGTGTCCGCCGTGAACGTCAGCGAATTGCTGGAGCGGGTGGGCGAGCCGCTGGACTTGGCGCTGGTCGATCTCAGCATGCCGGGCGCCAACGGACTGTCGCACATCCGGCAGGTGCGCCAGCGCTGCCCGGAGCTGCCGATCATTGTCCTGTCAGGCCAGGAAGACCCGGCCGTGATGCGCGACGTGCTGGACTGCGGCGCGCAGGGCTACATCCCCAAGGCCTATTCGCCGGCCGTCATGGTGTCGGCCGTGCGCCTGGTGATGGCGGGCGGCATCTACGTGCCGCCCATGCTGCTGTCGATTGCGGCGCGCGACGCCGGGCCGGGGCACGCTGCGGGCGGGCGGCCTGCGACGGCGGGAGTGGAGGTGCTGGGCAGCCTGCTGACCGAACGCCAGGTGGATGTGCTGCGCTTGCTGTCGCAAGGCCAGCCCAACAAGGTGATCGGCCGCAGCCTGGGCATCAGCGAAGGCACGGTGAAAATTCACCTGGCCGCCATCTTTCGCGCCCTGGATGCACGCAACCGCACCGAAGCCGTGATGAAGGCGCGGGCCCTGGCCGACGAGCCGGCAGCCGTGTCGCGGGCGGTTTGACGGCCCGGCGTGGGCCTACTTGGCCTGCCGCACCCGAAGCAACTCATCCAATATCAACCCCACTGCCCCTGCAGTGATCGCCGCGTCGGCCAGGTTGAAGGCCGGAAAGTGGCCACGGTAGAACAGGCCACTCAGGATGGGCCAGTGAAAGTCCAGGAAGTCGACCACGTAGCCGTGCTGCAGGCGGTCGATGACGTTGCCCAGGGCGCCGCCCAGGATCATCGACAGGGAAAAGGAAAACAGCCTTTGCCCGGCGTGCGCGCGCAGCAGCCAGGTGATGAAGCCCGCCGCCGCCAGAGCGAGCGCCACGAAGAACCAGCGCTGCCAGCCACCGGCGCCGGCCAGGAAGGAAAAAGCGGCGCCGGTGTTGTGGGCGCGCACGATGTTGAAGAAGCCGGTGACCGGGGTGGCGTCGCCCAGCCGGTAGTGGCCCAGGATGAGCCATTTGGTGAATTGGTCGAGCACCACCACCAGGGCGGCCAGCGCCAGCCACAGGGCCAGGCTGGCGCCGGCCGTTGTCTTGCCGCGCGCCATGTCAGGCGATGGTGCGCGTTTCGCCCGCGCCGTACAGGTTGCTCACGCAGCGTCCGCACAGCGCGGGGTGGGCGGCATCCGCGCCGACGTCGGCGCGGTAGTGCCAGCAGCGCTCGCATTTTTGATGTTTTGAGGCGCTGGCGCTTGCCTGAAGCGCGCTGCCAGCAATCAAATCAATAGCAGATGTGATGAAGACGAAGCGCAGCTCGTCGCCCAGGCTGGCCAGCAGGGCGTGGTCGCCCTGCGGCACCGTGAGCTGCAGCTCGGCTTGCAGCGAGGAGCCGACCTGGCCCCGCTCGCGCACGGTCTCGATTTCCTTGTTGGCCACTTCGCGGATGGCGCGGATGCGCGCCCATTTGGCCAGCAGCGGCGCGTCGGGCGGCGGGAAGGTCCAGAACTCTTCCAGGAAAATCGAATCGCTGGTGCCCACCAGCTTCCAGGCCTCTTCGGCCGTGAAGCTGAGAAAGGGCGCCATCCAGCGCAGCAGGGCCTGCGTGAGCTGCCACAGCGCGGTCTGCGCGCTGCGCCGCGCCAGGCTCTTGGGCTGCGTGGTGTAGAGGCGGTCTTTCAGCACGTCGAGGTAGAAGCCCCCCAGGTCCTCGGAGCAAAACAGCTGCAGTTTGGCGACCACGGGGTGGAACTCATACACCTCGTAATGCGCCAGCACCTCGGCCTGGAACTCGGCGGCGCGCGCCAGCAGCCAGCGGTCGATCTCCAGCATTTCGGCGGGCGGCACGGCGTCCTGCTTGGGGTCGAAGTCGCTGGTGTTGGCCAGCAGAAAGCGCAGCGTGTTGCGGATGCGGCGGTAGCTGTCGATCACGCGCGCCATGATCTTGTCGTCGCCGGCGATGTCGCCCGAGTAGTCGCTCGACGCCGTCCACAGGCGCAGCAGCTCGGCGCCCCATTTCTTGTTGGCCTCCTGCAGGTCGATGCCGTTGCCCAGCGACTTGCTCATCTTGCGGCCCTGTGCGTCGACGGTGAAGCCGTGCGTCAGCAGACTGCGGTAGGGCGCGCGGCCGCGGATGGCCGAAGCCAGCAGCAGCGAGGAGTGGAACCAGCCGCGGTGCTGGTCGTGGCCTTCGAGGTACATGTCGGCCTCGGGGCCGCTTGCGTGGTGCTCGGTCGGGTGGGATCCGCACAGCACGTGGTCAAAGGTCGAGCCCGAATCGAACCAGACCTCGAGGATGTCGTTGAACTTGCGGTAGTGCTGCGCGTCCTCCGCGCCCAGAATTTCCTCGGCGGTCACTCGGCTCCAGGCCTCGATGCCGCCCTTTTCGATGATGTCGGCCGCCTGGTCCAGGATTTCGAGCGTGCGCGGGTGCAGCTCGTCCGTCTCCTTGTGCAGAAAGAAGGCGATGGGCACGCCCCAGGCGCGCTGCCGGCTGATGACCCAGTCGGGGCGGCCGGCGATCATGTCGCGCAGGCGCGCCTGGCCCGAGGGCGGGTAGAACGCCGTCTGCTCGATGGCGCGCAGGGCAGTGGTGCGCAGCGTCTCCGTTGCCTTGTCCCTGGTAAAGACCCCCTCGCCCTCGTCCATGCGAACGAACCACTGCGAGGCGGCGCGGTAGATCACGGGCGACTTGTGGCGCCAGCAGTGCGGGTAGCTGTGCTGCAGGCTGCTGGTGGCCAGCAGGCGCCCGGCGTCCTGCAGCGCCTGGATGATGACGGGCACGGCCTGCCAGATGTTCAGGCCGCCGAACAGCGGGAAATCGTCGGCGTAGCTGCCGCCCCCTTGCACGGGGTTGAGGATGTCGTCGTGCGCCAAGCCGTGCGCCACGCAGGAGTTGAAGTCCTCCACGCCGTAGGCGGGCGATGAATGCACGATGCCGGTGCCGTCGGTGTCGGTGGCGTAGTCGGCCAGGTACACGGGCGACAGGCGCCGGTAGCCCGCATCGACGTCATGGAGCGGGTGCTTGAACTCGAGGCCGGCCAGCTTCTCACCCTTGGCGGTGGCGATCACCTTGCCGTCGATGCCATAGCGCGCGAGGCAATCCTCGACGCGCGCGGCGGCCAGCACCAGCAGGCCCTTGGGCGTGTCCACCAGCGCGTAGTCGATCTGCGGCCCCAGGTTGAGCGCCTGGTTGGCCGGGATGGTCCAGGCCGTGGTGGTCCAGATGACGACGAAGGCCGGTTTATCCAACGTCGGCAGGCCGAAGGCGGCGGCGAGCTTCTGCGGTTCGGCCGCCTCGAAGGCGACATCGACGGTGTTGCTCTTCTTGTCCTGGTACTCGATCTCGGCCTCGGCCAGCGCCGAGCCGCAGTCGAAGCACCAGTACACGGGCTTCAGTCCCCGGTAGACGAAGCCGCGCTCGATCAGGCGCTTGAACAGCCGCAGCTCGCGCGCCTCGTTGGCGAAGTTCATCGTCTTGTAGGGGTTGTCCCACTCGCCCAGCACGCCCAGGCGCTTGAAGTCCGCCATCTGCAGGGCGATCTGCTCGGTGGCGTAGGCGCGGCCCTTGGCCTGCATCTCGTCGCGGCTGAGGTTGCGGCCATAGAGCTTCTCGATCTGGTTTTCGATCGGCAGGCCATGGCAGTCCCAGCCCGGCACGTAGTGCGCGTCCATGCCTTTCAGTTGGCGCGCCTTGACGATCATGTCCTTGAGGATCTTGTTGACCGCGTGGCCCGCGTGCAGCGTGCCGTTGGCGTACGGCGGGCCGTCGTGCAGGATGAACTTTTCGCGGCCCGCGCGGGCCGCGCGCAGGCGCTTGTACAGGCCTTGCTCGTCCCAGTCCTTGACCCAGCCGGGCTCGCGCTTGGGCAGATCGCCGCGCATGGGAAAGGGGGATTCGGGCAGGTTCAGGGTGTCTCTATAGTCCATGGGAGGCGAAATAGTCGCGAGCGCCTTGCGCATCCTGGCGGATGGCGGCGGTCAGGGTGGTCAGGTCGGGAAAGGATTCCTCGTCGCGCAGGAATTCGAGGAATTCGACGCGCACCAGTTTACCGTAGGCGTCCACCCGCCGATCCAGGATGTGCGTCTCCAGCAACAGCGTGCCGTCGCGGGTGACCGTGGGGCGCACGCCCAGGCTGGCCACGCCCGGCAGGGGGTGTTCGTCCAGCCCGTGCACGCGCACGACGTAGATGCCGGAGCGCGCCGCACAGGGCTCGGGCACGCGCAGGTTCAGCGTGGGAAAGCCCAGGTCGCGGCCCAGCTTGCGGCCATGGATGACGTGCCCGCTGATGCGGTAGGGCGCGCCCAGCAGCTCGCCGCTGCGTTCCAGGTTGCCCACCGCCAGCGCGGTGCGCAGCGCGGAGCTGGAAATGCGCTGGCCCTGGCTGTCGGCCACGTCGGCGAGGGTGCGCACCTCGAAGCCGTGCTCGCGCCCCATGCGGCGCAGCAGGTCGATGTCGCCGCTGCGCTTGTGGCCGTAGCGGAAGTCCTCGCCGACCAGCAGCCAGCGGGTGTTCAGGCCCTGCACCAGCAGGCGGCGGATGAAGTCCTCGGCGCCCATGTCGGCCAGGTGCTGGTCGAAGCGCTGGATCACGATCTGCCGCATGCCGTGTTCGCCCAGCAGGCCGGCCTTGTCGCGCAGGCTGCTGATCTGCGTGGGGATCAGTTCCGGCCGCTGGCCGCGGTGGGCGAAGAAGGCGCGCGGGTGCGGCGCGAAGGTCATGACGGTGGGCACGAGCCCGAGCGCGCCGGCCCGTTCGCGGACCTGGGCGAGGATGGCCTGGTGGCCCCGGTGCACGCCATCGAAATTGCCGATGGTGACGGCGCTGGGGGCCGTCGAATCGTGCCGGGGCAGGTGGCGGTAGAGTCGGATGTCGGTATTCACAGGCGAGAGTTTACAATTTTATGTTTGCGCCCAGGATTCCCGCCGGGCCGTCATCACTCCTTTTTCACTGGAGACCTCGCGCATGCCGCATTCCCCCGACCGGCCGATCCGGGTGGCCATCCTGATTTCGGGCCGGGGCTCGAACATGCAGGCGCTGGCCGAGGCCGTCGCGTCCGAAGACCTGCCCGTCGACATCTGCACCGTGCTGTCCAACCGCGCCGACGCGGCGGGGCTGGACTGGGCGCGCGCGCGCGGCCTGCCCGCCGATGTCCTGGCCCACCGCGACTTCGCCAGCCGCGCGGCCTTCGACGCCGCCCTGCGGGCGCGGCTGGACGCCCTGGCGCCCGACTACATCCTGCTGGCCGGCTTCATGCGGGTGCTGGGCGCCGATTTCGTGCGCCATTTCGAGGGCCGCATCATCAACATCCATCCCTCGCTGCTGCCGGCCTTTCCCGGCCTGCACACCCACGAGCAGGCGCTCGCCCAAGGCGTGCAATGGCACGGCTGCAGCGTGCACTTCGTCACCGCGGTGCTGGATCATGGGCCGATCATCGCCCAGGGCGCCATTCCGGTGCTGGCCGGCGATACGCCCGACAGCCTGGCGGCCCGGCTGCTGCCGGTCGAGCACCGGATCTACGTCCAGACGCTGCGCTGGCTGGCGCAGGGCCGCGTGCGGCTGCTGGGGGACGGCCGCGTCGCGGTCGCGGACGCCCCGCACCGCGCCTGGGCCGGCGCCGTACTCTTTCAGGAGGCTCCTCATGAGCAGGAATGACACGCGGGACGCATCCCGTTCCCGGCCGCGCGGCCGCCCCGCCGCCGCCGGCGGGCGCGACGCCCAGGCACCCCGAGGCAAGGACGCCGGCCGCGGCCAGACGGCGGGCCAGCCCGCGCGGCCCTACGTCATGGCGGCGGCGCGCATCGAGCAGGTGCGCCAGGTGCTGGGCGAAGTCCTGCAATGGAAATACCCGGCCGACGCCGTGCTGTCGCACTGGTTCCGCGCCCACTCCAATGCCGGGCTGCGCGACCGGGGCGAGATCGCCGAAGCGGTGTTCGACGTGCTGCGCCACCTGCGGCGCTACCGCCAGTTCGCCGAGATCGGCGCGGGTTCGGGCACGCGGCGCCTGGCGGTGCTGGGCCTGGCCTCCGTCTGGCCGCGCGAAACGCTGGACACCGGCCTGGACGAGCACGAGCGCGCCTGGCTGGACCACGTGCTGTCGCTGTCCGCCGCCGGCCTGCCCCGGGCGGTGCGCCACAGCGTGCCCGACTGGCTCGACGAGCGCCTGGCTGCCCTGCCGGACGCCGAGTCCCTGCTGCAGGCGCTGAACGCGCCCGCGCCCCTGGACCTGCGGATCAATCCGCTGAAGATCGAGCGCGAGGCCCTGCTGGCCGCCTGGGCCGCGGGTCCCGAGGCCCGCTGGGCGGCGCGGCCGACGCCGTATTCCCCCTGGGGCATCCGCATCCAGGGGCGCCCGCCCGTCAACCGCTGGGGCGCCTTCGAGCGCGGCGAGATCGAGGTGCAGGACGAGGGCAGCCAGCTGCTGGCGGCGCTGGTGGCGCCCCGGCGCGGCGAGATGGTCATCGACTACTGCGCCGGCGCGGGAGGCAAGACGCTGCTGCTGGGCGCGCTGATGCGCTCCACCGGCCGGCTGTACGCCTTCGACGTGTCGGCCGCCCGCCTGGCCCGGGCCAAGCCGCGCTTCGCGCGCAGCGGCCTGTCCAACATCGTGCCGGTGGCCATCGCGGAGCGCAACGACCAGCGCGTCAAGCGGCTGCGGGGCAAGGCCCACCGCGTGCTGGTGGACGCGCCGTGCAGCGGCCTGGGCACGCTGCGCCGCAATCCCGACCTGAAATGGCGCCAGCATCCCGAATCGCTGGCCCAGCTGTGCGAAACCCAGGCGGCGATCCTGCGCGACGCCGCCGCCTGCGTGATGCCGGGCGGACGGCTGGTGTACGCCAGCTGCAGCATCCTGCCGGAGGAAAACGAGCAGCAGGTCGAGGCCTTCCTGGCCGCGCACCCGGAATTCTCCCTGCTGGACGCCGGCGCCATCCTGGCCGACCGGGGCATCGAGGTGGCGCTGGACGGCCCCTTCCTGCGGCTGCGCCCCGACGTCCACGGCACCGACGGCTTCTTCGCCGCGGTGATGCAGCGCGCCAAGGGAACCCCTGAATAAGACTTGATCATAGGTTCCCGGGGGCTGACGCGGGAAAACCGCGTGGGCTAAACTGAAAGCGTCCTTTCGGCACC
>OFJB01000715.1_pt1 | contig 14924 bp, 16 predicted proteins | sample 1775081 | NCBI WGS metagenome assembly OFJB01 (sample SAMN08195771, study PRJEB24354) | sludge metagenome | isolation source: initial sludge from phenol fed wastewater aerobic bioreactor | place: India: Nagpur | collected 2016-06-05 | reverse complement strand
GACCGGGCGCCTGCTCGTCGAGGACCCGGACGTCGACAAGGTGGCGTTCACCGGATCGACCGAGGTCGGCCGACAGATCATGCGCACCTTGGCCGGCACGGGCACCCGCCTGACGCTGGAGCTGGGCGGCAAGGCGGCGAACGTGGTGTTCGACGACGCCCCGATCGACCAGGCGGTCGAGGGGATCGTCAACGGCATCTACTTCAACCAGGGGCACGTGTGCTGTGCCGGGTCGCGGCTGCTCGTGCAGGAGTCCGTGGCCGACGAGCTGCTGGCGTCGCTCAAGCGCCGGCTCGCGACGCTGCGGCTCGGCGACCCCCTGGACAAGAACACCGACATCGGCGCGATCAACTCCGCCGCCCAGCTCGCGCGCATCAGCGAGCTCACCGCGGCCGGGGACGACGAGGGGGCCGAGCGCTGGACCGCGCCGTGCGAGCTCCCCGACCGCGGCTACTGGTTCCCCCCGACGATCTTCACCGGCGTGACCCAGGCGCACCGGATCGCCCGCGAGGAGATCTTCGGGCCGGTCCTGTCGGTCCTGACCTTCCGCACGCCGGAGGAGGCGGTCGAGAAGGCGAACAACACCCCGTACGGGCTGTCCGCCGGCATCTGGACGGAGAAGGGCAGCCGCATCCTGTGGATGGCGCAGCGGCTTCGGGCCGGCGTCGTCTGGGCCAACACGTTCAACCGGTTCGACCCGACGAGCCCGTTCGGCGGGTACAAGGAGTCCGGCTTCGGCCGGGAGGGCGGGATCGCCGGGCTGGCCGCGTACCTGGAGTCCTCGGAGGTGGCGTCATGACCGATCGGCTGGAGGTCCGCAAGACCTACAAGCTGTTCATCGGCGGCGCGTTCCCGCGCAGCGAGTCCGGGCGGACGTACGAGGTCCTCGCGGCGGACGGGTCGTTCCTGGCGAACGCGGCGCTCGCGTCGCGCAAGGACGGCCGCAACGCCGTGGTCGCGGCCCGCAAGGGGTTCGCCTCGTGGAGCGGCGCGACCGCCTACAACCGCGGCCAGGTCCTGTACCGCGTCGCCGAGCTGATGGAGGGCCGGCGCGACCAGTTCGTGGCCGAGGTCGCGTCCGCCGGCGTCAGCGCGGACCAAGCCGTCGCCGAGGTCGACGCGGCGATCGACCTGTGGGTCTGGTACGCCGGGTGGACCGACAAGCTCGCCCAGGTCCTGGGGTCGGCGAACCCCGTCGCTGGGCCCTACTTCAACTTCTCGCTGCCCGAGCCGACCGGCGTCGTCGTCGCCGTCGCGCCCGATCGCACGCCGCTCCTGGGCCTGGTCGCGGTGGTCGCGCCCGCCCTGGCCGCGGGCAACGCCGTCGTCGCGCTCGCGAGCACGTCCGCGCCGCTCCCCGCGATCACGCTGACCGAGGTCCTGGCGACCAGCGACGTGCCCGGCGGCGTCGTCAACGTCCTCACCGGCCGCCAGGAGGAGATCCTCCCGTGGCTGGCCAGTCACGCCGACGTCGACGGGCTCGACCTGGCCGGCGTGACGGACAGCGACCTCGCGACCTCCCTGGAGGCCGAGGCGGCCGGCACGCTCAAGCGCCTCCGCGGCCCCCGCCCGCATCAGGACTGGGCCGCGGCTCCCGGCCTGGCTCCGCTGCGCGCGTTCGTCGAGACCAAGACGGTCTGGCACCCGCAAGGCGTCTGACCAGCGACGCACGGGCCGTCCGGCCACTAGATTCCGGCCGTGGCGACCGCACGGGTGGTGTCGGAGCACCGCGCCCTGTTCGACGACCGGGGCGTGGTCCTGCGGTTCACGGCGATGAGCCGGCCCGGCGCGCCCATGGCGGCGAGCGCACGGGTACCGGAGGGCCGCGTGCCGTCCTGCGCCGCGCGAGCGGTCGCGCACCAGCTGCCCGGGTGGATCGTGCAGACCGAGGACTTCGCGCTCGCCGCGGCGATGATCAAGGCCGGCGCGCGACCGGTCCGTCACGCCTTCGTGATGCAGCGCGACCTACGTCACCCCATCGCCACGACGGCGGTACCGCGCGGGCTTCGGGCCGAGCCCCTCGATGCGGCTCGCTCCGTACCAGAGTGGCGGGCGGTCGTCCCGTCGTGGCACGCCGCCTACCCGCCGGACCACCCCGACCACTTCCATGGCGGGGAGGCCGAGGCGGTCGAGGCGCTCCAGCAGCTCGTCAGCGGCGAGGAGCTGGGCCCGATGCACGCCACCTCGACGCTCGCGATCGACGCCGACGGCACGCCGGTCGCCGGCATCATCGTGACCGTGACGGCGTTCGATCCGCCCTGGGGCGGTCCGTGGATCTGCGACATCTGGCGAGATCCGCGCCTGCGCGGGTCGGGAGTCGGGCCCTGGCTGCTCGCGTCCGCCCAGCGTCGCCTGCGCGAGGACGGGTTCGTGTCACTCGGACTCGCGGTGTCGGTCAGCAACCCCGCCCGACGGTCGTACGAGTCGGCGGGCTTCCGCGTCGTCGCCGAGACGCAGACGGTCCAGATGGGCGCCGACGCGCCGGTGGTGACCTTCCCGGCCTAGTCGTCCGCGGCGGTCCGGCCGCGCCGACGACGAACGACGACGAACACCACCCCGCCGACCACGACCACGGTGCCGACCGCGGCCAGCGCGACCCCGGCCACGAGGATCCGCGGCGCCCAGCGCCGTCCCGTGTTCAGCACGGACTCGGCCTTCACCAGCGCACCGTCGGTCTTCTCGAGCACGTCGTCGGTGCGGTCGAGCGCGCCGCGCACCTTGTTCAGCTCGGCGCGCAGGTCGTTGACCCGCGTCTGTCCGTTCTCGACCACGTCCACGATCGCCACGACGCCTCCCCGGGTTCGTGGCCCAGCCTACGTCGCGACCCGGGTCCGTTGGCGGTTCAGCCGTCCCCAGCGCCGACGGTGCCGGACGACGAGGATCGCGGATCCCGGATGCCGCCAGGTGAAGCGCGGCGGCGGCGGTCCCACGCGGCCGGTCAGGTGCGGGATCAGGAACTCGCGCGTCAGCACGCCCGCCTCGTCCTCGCGTCCGATCCGCAGCAGCCAGGACACGATGAGCAGGGCGGTCACGCGCGTCATGACGTCCTGCCGCTCCCGGCTGGCGGCGGCGTAGTCGCTGGTCGGATGCAGATGCGCACGCGTCGGCCGGACCCGGTCGCCGACGTACGCGCCGTCGCCGGCGTGCCCGAGCACTCGGGTGAGGAACACGTCGGAGAGGTACGCCAGCCACATCTCGGGCGGATAGGGCTTCAGGACGTTCCGGAAGGCCAGTGCCTGCTGGGGGACGAACATCCACGCCGTGGCCGCGATCTCCGCGGACGTCCAGTCCCGGTAGTGGTCCGCGGCATCGCCGGCATTGACCTGCCGCCCGTCCAGGGAGTAGCGGTGCGTGTCGTGGAAGCAGAAGACGAGGTCCGGGCGGGAGTCGAGGAACTCGACCTGGACGGACGCCTTGCGCGGGTCGTCCCAGTAGTCGTCGCCGTCGCAGAACAGGACGTACTCGCCCTCGGCCGCCGTCAGCGCCCGGGCCATCGCCGCAGCCGCGCTCCCCCCGTTCGTCTCCTGCAGCAGGAGCCGGAACCGGCCGGGGTGCCGTCTGTCGTACTCCCGGAGCACGTCCACTGTGCCGTCGGTCGAGCCGTCGTCGTGCACGATCATCTCGACCGGGAAGTCGACCTCCTGCGCCAGCAGCCCGTCCAGGCACATCCCGATGAGGTCGACGTGGTTGTACGTGATGACGACGAAGCTCGCCTTCGGCCGAACCGCCTCCCCCGTGCCGTCGGTCACGGCCTGTCGGTCATCCGCTCGGCCAGCACGGCCCGCAGCTCCGCATAGCCCGGTTTGATCCGCTCGTTGATCACGTCCAGCCGCTCGTCGAACGGCACGAACGCGCTCTTCATCGCGTTCACCGTGAACCACTGCAGGTCGTCGAGCCCGTAGCCGAACGCCTCGCTGAGAAGAGCCATCTCCTTGCTCATGCTCGTGTCGGACATCAGCCGGTTGTCCGTGTTGACCGTGACGCGGAAGCCGAGATCCCGCAGCAGCCCGATGGGATGCGTCGCGATGCTGTCGGCGGCCCCGGTCTGGACGTTGGACGTCGGGCACATCTCCAGCGGGATCCGCCGATCGCGGACGTACGCCGCAAGTCGACCGAGATGGGCCACCCCCGCCGCGTCGACCGTGATGTCGTCGATGATCCGGACGCCGTGACCCAGCCGGTCGGCGCCGCACCACTGGATCGCCTCCCAGATGCTCGGCAGCCCGAACGCCTCGCCGGCGTGGATGGTGAAGTGCGCGTTCTCGCGGCGCAGGTACTCGAACGCGTCGAGGTGCCGGGTTGGCGGGTACCCGGCCTCGGCGCCGGCGATGTCGAAGCCGACCACGCCGCGGTCGCGGTAGGCGATCGCGAGCTCGGCGATGCTGCGGGAGTGCGTCGCCGTGCGCATCGCCGTGAGGAGGACGCCGACCCGGATGGCGTGACCGGCCTCGGCGGCCGCGGCCTCCCCCTCGGCGAAGCCCGCGAGCACGGCCTCGACGATCTCCGGCTCGGTGAGCCCCCGCTGGGTGTGGAGCTCGGGCGCGAACCGGACCTCCGCGTAGACGACGCCGTCGAGTGCCAGGTCCAGGGCGCACTCCCGGGCGACCCGGGCCAGCGCGGCGGACGTCTGCGTGACGGCGAGCGTGTGGGCGAAGGTCTCCAGGTACCGCTCCAGGGAGCCGGAGGTGGAGGCGGCGGTGAACCACCGCGCCAGGTCGGCGGGGTCGGTGGTCGGCAGGCCGTCGTAGCCGACCTCCGCGGCGAGCTCCACGATCGACGCTGGCCGCAGGCCACCGTCGAGATGGTCGTGCAGCAGCACCTTGGGGGCGCGCACGATGAGGTCGGTCGGGACGGGGGCGTAGGCACCGGGGTCGAGAGCCATGGCCGCAACCTAGCGCGACCCGGGGCGGATCCGGACGCCTAGCATCACCCTGTGCCGTCGACCGTCACCGCGCTGCGCCGATATCCCGTCAAGGCCATGGGCGGCGAGGAGCTCTCGACGGTCGACCTGGATGCACGCGGCATCGTGGGCGACCGCTGGTTCGCGGTCACCGACGGCGACGGACGGCTGGCCTCGGGCAAGGACACGCGCCGCTTCCGGCGGCGAGACGCGGTGTTCGACTACGCGGCTCGGACGGTGGACGGTCGCGTCCGCATCGGGACCGTCGAGCCCGGCGGGCCCGAGTGGGCCGTCGACGACCCGGCGCTCGCGGCCGAGCTGTCCGCCACGATCGGCGTCCCCGTCACTGTCCAGCCGGAGCGCGAGACCCCCCACCAGGACGCGGCCGGCCTGTCGCTCGTGGGCAGCGCGACGCTGCGGTGGTGCGCGGAGCGCTTCGACGACGTGGGCGACCCCCGGCGGCTGCGGGCGAACATCGTGGTCTCCACCGACGATCCCTTCATCGAGGAATCGTGGGTCGGGCAGCAGGTCGACATCGGCACCGCGACGATCGTCGTCACCGAACGCGTCGTTCGCTGCCGGACGATCGACGTCGCCCAGGACGGCGTCGTCCCGCGCGGGCGCTGGCTCGCCGGGCTCGCCGCCGATCGCGACGTCCGCGTCGCCGTCTACGCGGAGGTCGTCTCACCGGGGCGGATTCGGACCGGCGACGCCCTGACCGTCCGATCGAAGTAATCCGATCGCACCACGGGCCGCCGGGGACGCGCTAGCAGGGCAGGATGGGCGCATGCGCACCGTCACCCGACTCGCCCTGGCCGCCGCGACCGCCGCCGTCGTCGGCTCCGGACTCGTCGCGTCGCCCGCCTGGGCCAAGAACGAGCCCGCGTGCCTGCCCAGCTGCTCCGGGGCGAACCTGGCGGGAGCGAACCTGAAGTACGCGGACCTCACCAACGCCGACTTCTCCAGCGCCAACCTGAGCGGTGCCAACTTCTTCGGGGCGACGCTGACCGGCACGATCCTCACGAACGCGAACCTCTCCAACGCGTCGATGCCGGGCGCCGACCTGCAGCAGAAGGACCTCACCGGGACCGTCCTCACCGGGACGGTCCTCAAGGACGCGAACCTCTCGGGCGCGCTGATGACCGGCGGCGACCTGTCGGGCGCGAACCTGCAGGGCGCGAACCTGACCGGCGCGGACCTGGAGGGGGCGACGCTGCGGAAGACCCGCCTGTACCAGGCGACCGCACAGAACGCGATCTTCGACGCCGCGAACCTCACCGGCGCCAACATGATGCAGGGCGACTTCTCGAAGAGCTACTTCACGGGCGCGACGTTCACCGGGGTCCTCGCCTACAAGACCTCGTTCCAGGGCTCGCAGCTTCCCCAGGCGCTGCTCAGTGGCGCGAACCTCCAGTTCGCGAACCTCACCGGCGCGGACCTGTCGGGCGCGAAGATGGTGAAGACGCGGCTGTGGGGCGCGAAGCTGGTCGGCGCGAAGGTGACTGGCGCGAACCTGAGCAACACCAATATCAACAACGCCACGTTCGCCAAGTCCGACCTGTCGACGTCCACTCTCAAGGGCGCGTTCGGGTCCGCGTCCTACAAGGGCGCGACCTTCCTGAACACGGTCTGCCCGAGCGGCAAGACGGTCACGTCCCCGAAGCACTGCTGACCGGCGACCTCAACGCTCCCGCAGGCCGTCCTCGTCCAGCTCCAGCCAGCGGTCGACGGCCAGGCGAGAGAGCAGCTCGTCGTCGTGGCTGACGACGAGCATCGCGCCCCGGTAGCCCGAGAGCGCGTTCACGAGTGCGTCGACGCTGGACCGGTCCAGGCTGTTGGTCGGCTCGTCGAGCACCAGCAGCTGGCTCGGCGGGTCGGCGAGAAGCAGCCGAGCCAGCGCCACGCGGAAGCGCTCCCCGCCGGACAGCGTCCCGACCGGGCGCTCGACGTCCGCGCCGCGTAGGCCGAACCGGGCCAGGCGGGACCGGACCTCGCCGACCGCCGCGCCCGGCGCAGCCGCGCGAACGGCATCGAGCACGCTCTGCTCGTCGGCCAGGTGGTCCAGTCGTTGCGGGAGGTAGCCGATCCGCTCGGTGAGGGCCACCGCCGACACGTCGTGGTCCGCGGCGTGGCCGGTCCCGCGGTCGAGCCGTCCCACCAGCTGCTCCAGCAGCCGGGTCTTCCCGATCCCGTTGCGACCGACGAGTGCCACGCGCTCGGGACCCTGCAGGACGACGACCCGCTCGCCGTCGTGGAGCTCGGCCAGGCGCCGGCCGGACGGTACCTGCGGGTCGGGCAGGTCGACCCGGATCCCGTCGTCCTCGCGGACCCGGGCGGCCTGCTCGTCGACCGCGCGACGGGCCGCCTCGACGCGGCCGTCGAGGGTGCCGCGAAGCCGGCCGGCGGCGGCCTGGGCGTTCGACTTCCGCTGGTTCATGATGATCGGCGGCGCCTCGCGGTTCTCCCGCGCGGTCCGTCCCGCCCGCTCGCGCCGCGCGATGGCCGTCTCCGCGGCGATCCGCTGCCGGCGCTCGGCGCGCAGGGCCTGCTCGGCCGTGCGCAAGGCCCGCCGTGCCGCCGCGTCCTCCTGCTCGACGTGCTCGGTGAACGCCGTGAATCCGCCGCCGAACACGCTCACCGCTTCGTCGCGCACCTCGGCGGTGTCGTCCATGAGGTCGAGCAGCGCCCGGTCGTGGCTGACGACCAGCAGCGCACCCCTCCACGACGCGAGCTGCTCGCGCAGACGCCGCCGGGACGGGCGGTCGAGGTTGTTGGTCGGCTCGTCGAGGAGGACGACCGGGAAGCCGGCGAGCCGGAGGCCGGCGAGCGCCGTCAGCACGGTCTCCCCGCCCGACAGCGTGCCGACCGGGCGGTCCAGCCCGATGGCGGACAGCCCGATCGCGTCGAGCACCGCAGCAGACCGCGCCTCGACGTCCCACGCGTCGCCCACGGCCTCGAAGACCGCCTCGGACACCTCACCCCGCCCGATCGCGCGCAGGGCGTCGAGAACGGCGCGCACACCGAGAAGGTCCGCGACCGTCGCGTCGGTCGCGAGCGTGACCTGCTGCGGCAGATAGCCGACCTCGCCGTGGGTGGTGACCGAGCCGGCCTGCGGGCGCAGTCGACCGCCGACCAGGCGCAGCAGGGTCGACTTCCCGGCGCCGTTGGCGCCGACGACGCCGGTCCGGCCCGGGCCGAACGCGACGGAGGTGTCCCGCAGCACCGGGGTGCCATCGGGCCAGGAGAAGGTGACGCGGTCGAGCACGACCGCAGGAGTGCGGGAGGAGTTCGGATGTGACACAGGGCGTCCGTTCGATGTCAGCGGGAGCGCTGGCATCGCGGACCGGCCACGGACCGGCGTCGACGTCAGCGCGGGGGCAGCACCACGCGGTCGACACCTGTCATCGAACGGTCCTCACGGGAGGGAATGGAACACCAGCAGGGTACACGCCTCAGCGACAGAAGCGTTCCCACGCAGCAGCAACGAACTCCGGGTGCTCCATCTGCGCGACGTGGCCGCAGTCCGGAAGCACGACGACGTGCGCGTCCGGGAAGTGCTGCGTGGCCCGGTACGCCGATCGCGAGTCGACCAGAGGGTCCTTTCGCCCGTAGACCAGCAGCGTCGGGCACGTCACCCGCTCGGCCAGCCGCCACGGCCGGTCGGGTCCGACGTCGGCGTAGGTGCGCAGCAACCCGCGAAGCGACCGCGTGAAGACCTCGGCCGCATAGGGGCGGCGGTCGTACTCGCGCACCTCGGCCGTGGTCTCCTCGACGCGGATCGCCGGCACGCGCGCGGGGTCGGCGAACGTCGCGGCCAGCGTCCCGCGCACCCGGGCACCGGCGTCCACGCGCAGGTAGCGGGTCAGCAGGCGCTCGCCGACGCCCGGGACGGCGACGACCGGGAGGTGGAGGTTGCCGCGCGTCGCGTAGAGCGACGGCAACGCCGGGGAGACGAGCGTGAGCGAGCGGACGAGGTCGGGGCGGCGGGCAGCGACCTGGAGCGCCACCGCACCGCCCAGCGAGTTGCCGAACAGGTGCACCGGTCCGGCGTCGAGGTGGGTGACGAGCTCGACGACGGCTCGGGCATGCCCGGCCGGCGTCACGTCGCCGTCGCGCGGGGGCGGAGAGCCGGCGAAACCCGGCAGGTCGACGGCCCAGCAGTCCACCTCGCCGGTGAGGCGGGCCATGAGGTCGGTCCAGTTGAGAGCCGATCCGCCGATCCCGTGCACGAACACCGCGGCGGGAAGTCCGGCCTGCTGCCCCGGCGCGTGCCGGACCGAGAGCGTGCGACCTGGCAGCGCGACGTCCTCGCGGGCGGGCGAGGCGGGCACCGGGGGCACGTCCGGCAGCGTACCGACGGCGACCCGACGAAGGGTACCGGCCAGTAGGCTTCGCCCGTGTCGACGACCGAGCCCGCGCGCACGCGGATGCCCCGCGAGCTGCGGCGCCGTCAGGTGGTGGCCGCCGCGCTCGAGGTCTTCTCGTCCGTCGGTTACCACGCGGCCTCGATGGACGACATCGCCGTCCGGGCGGGCGTCTCGAAGCCGGTCGTGTACCAGCACTTCCCGAGCAAGCTGGAGCTCTACCTGGCGATCCTGGACGCCGGCATCGAGGACCTGATCGCCGCGGCCCGCACGGCCCTGTCGAGCACGACGGACAACGCCGTACGCGTGCGCAACATGGTCAACGCCTACTTCGACTTCGTCGCCGACGACAGCGGCGCGTTCCGGGTCGTCTTCGAGAGCGACCTGTCGAACGAGCCCGCTGTCCGGGAGCGGGCCGAGGCCGCGGAGGCCGAGCTCGCCCGGCTCAGCGCGGACGTGATCGCCGGCGACACCGGGCTCTCGCACGACGAGGCGCTGCTCATCGCCACCGGGACGCTGGGCACGGTCCAGGTCGCCGCGCTGCGCTGGCTGCGCGACGGCACCATCTCGCGCGAGAAGGCGGCCGAGGTCGTCACCTCGCTTGCGTGGCGTGGGATCAGCGGCTTCCCGATGACCCACCCGCCGACGACGGAATAACCCGACGCCCGGCACGATTGACCTGGGCAGGAGCCCACGAAGCAAAGGACGGTCCCGTGGAGATCAAGATCGGCGTGCAGGACACCCCGCGCGAGGTTGCGCTGGACAGCGACGACACCGCGGAGTCGGTGATCGCCGCGGTCGAGGCGGCTCTGGCGGACGGGAGCATCTTGAAGCTCGTGGACGAGCGCGGCCGGACGGTCCTGGTTCCTGCCGGCAAGATCGCCTACGTCGAGGTCGGCGCCACGTCCCGTGGCCGGGTCGGCTTCGGCTCGTAGCGCTCAGGCGGCCAGGCCGAGGGCGGCCATCCGCCGTGCGTGGTTCTCGGTGAGCCGCGCGAGCATCCGGCCGATCTCGGCCAGGTCGGTGCCCGGCCGGTCGACCCCGCCCACCAGCAGCGTCGAGAGCGCGTCCCGCTCGGCGGCGACGCGCTGCGCCTGCGAGAGCGCCTCGCCGACCAGCCGCCGCCCCCACAGGGCGAGCCGGCCCCCCACCCGGGGGTCGGCGTTGATCGCGGCGCGCACGCGGTCGACCACGAACTGCGACTGGCCGAGGTCTCCGCACACCGCGACGACCAGGTCGCGGGTCTGCGGATCGACGTACGCGGAGATCTCCCGGTAGAAGTCCGTGCCGATGCCGTCGCCGACGTACGCCTTGACCAGGCCCTCGAGCCAGTCACTGGGGGCCGTGTGCGCGTGGAAGCCGTCGATCGCCGCGCGGAACGGCGTCATCGCGTCCTGGGGATCGACGCCGAACTCGACCAGCCGGTCGCGCAGCGCGCAGAAGTGTCGGTACTCCGCGGTCGCCATCCCGGCGAGCGCGGCCTTGTCGTCGACGGTCGGGGCCATCGCGGCATCGGCGGCAAGCCGCTCGAACGCGGACAGCTCGCCGTACGCGAGGACACCGATCAGGTCGACCACCGCGGCGCGGTACTCCGGGTCGCTGAGGGCCTCCGAGGACGGTCCGAGTTCGGTCATGGCGGGCAGGCTACTGCGCGGCCGGTAGACTGCTGGCGACATCGCGCGTGCGCGGTCCGATCCTGGGAGTTCCCCTGAGCACCAATTCCTCCGTCGACCCGACGACGGCCCCCACCTTCACCGAGCTGGGCGCCGACCCGAAGATCGCCGAGGCCCTCGCGGCCGACGGCATCACCCACGCCTTCCCCATCCAGCAGCAGTGCATCCCGCTGGCCCTGCAGGGCACCGATCTGATCGGCCAGGCGAAGACCGGCACGGGCAAGACCCTCGGCTTCGGCATCCCGCTCCTGCAGCGCATCGCCGCCCCCGGCACCGAGGCCTACGCCGCGTTGCCCGCCGACGCGCAGGGACGCCCGCAAGCACTGGTCGTGTGCCCGACGCGCGAGCTCGGCCTTCAGGTCGCCACCGACATCGAGCGCGCGGGCCGCATCATGGGTATCCGCGTGCTCGCCGTCTACGGCGGTCGGGCCTACGAGCCGCAGATCGACGCGTTGAAGGCAGGCGTCGACGTCATCGTCGGCACCCCGGGCCGGATCATCGACCTGGCCGGCCGTCGAGACCTGGACCTGTCGCACGTAAGGGTGCTCGTCCTCGACGAGGCCGACGAGATGCTCGACATGGGCTTCCTGCCCGACGTCGAGCGGATCGTCGCGATGCTGCCGACCAAGCGGCAGACCATGCTGTTCTCGCCCACGATGCCCGGTCAGATCGTCAACCTCGCCCGGCGGTACATGACCAACCCGCTGCACCTGCGGGCGCCGGACATGGGCGACGAGAACGCCACCGTCGACGCGATCGAGCAGCACGTCTGGCGCGTCCACCCGATGGACAAGGTCGAGCTGCTCGCGCGGATCCTGCAGGCCGACGGCCGCGAGCTCGCCATGATCTTCACCCGCACGAAGCGCAAGGCCCAGCGGATCTACGACGAGCTCACCGAGCGCGGCTTCGCGGTCGGCGCGGTGCACGGCGATCTGGGACAAGGTGCCCGCGAGCAGGCGCTGCGGGCCTTCCGCACGGGCAAGGTCGACGTCCTCGTCGCGACCGACGTGGCCGCGCGCGGTATCGACGTCGACAACGTCACGCACGTGGTCAACTACGAGTGCCCCGACGACGAGAAGACCTACCTGCACCGCATCGGGCGCACCGGTCGTGCGGGCCACTCGGGCACGGCGGTGACCTTCGTCGACTGGGAGGACATCGCCCGCTGGCAGATGATCGACCGGGCGCTGAAGCTGCCGTTCAAGGACCCGATCGAGACGTACTCGACCAGCGAGCACGTCTACACCGGTCTGGGGATCCCGGCGGGCACCGGCGGCACGCTGCCGAAGGCGGACCGGACCCGGGCGGGCCTGTCGGCGGAGGCCGTCGAGGATCTCGGCGAGACCGGCAAGAAGCACCGCAGCGCCGACAGCGGCAGCGACCGGCGGCACAAGCACGGCGACCGCAAGCACGGCGACCGCCCTGGCGACGGCAAGACGAAGCACAAGTCGTCCGGCAAGCCCGAGAAGGCTCCGGCGGCGGCACGGACCGAGTCCAAGCCGCCCGCGGCGCGGGTACGCCGCCAGCGGCGACGGACGCGCGGCGGCGAGGCGACAACACCCGCACCCGCCGAGACCCAGGACTGACCCCGACGCGGCGTCACCCGACCGACGCGACGAGCTCCCCGGCGAGCACGCGGTAGTCGTGCGCACCGCGCGAGTGTCCGGCGGTCGCGAGGATGCTGCGCCCGGCGGCGGGCGCCTCGGCGAAGCGGATCGTCCGGGTGATGGGCGAGAACACGTGCAGCCCGTAGCGCGGGCCCAGGTCCGCGAGCACCGCTCGGGCGTGCGTCGTCCGGCCGTCGTAGAGGGTCGGGACGACCCCCGCCACCTGCAGGCGCGGGTTCGTCAGCCGCTGGACGTCGGCGATGGTCTCCATCAGCTGCCCGACGCCGCGGTGCGACAGCGTCTCGCACTGCAGCGGCACCAGAACCGCGTCGGCGGCGGTAAGGGCGTTGATGGTGACGATCCCGAGCGAGGGCGAGCAGTCGAGCAGGATCCAGTCGTAGTCGGCCGACACGGCCGACATCGCCTCCCGCACCACGTACTCGCGCCCCACCACACCGGCGAGCGCGCGGTCGGCACCGGCGAGGTCGATCGCCGCCGGCAGCAGGTCGACCCCGTCGGGGGTCGGCACGATCGCCTCGCCGGCCGAGACGGTGCCGCCCACGAGGACCTGCGCGATCGTGCGGTCGAGGTCCTCCGGGTCCAGCCCCAGGCTGAACGTCGCACAGGCCTGCGCGTCCAGGTCGACGACCAGCGTCCGCTCGCCGCGCTCGACGAGCGCCGCGGCCACGTTGACGACCGTTGTCGTCTTGCCCACGCCGCCCTTCTGGTTCGCCACCGCGACGACCCGGGCCATGTGCCGACCCTACGGCCTTGACGATCTCGATCGGAGTGGCAAGGTTTGGCGGAACCGGAGCGGGGGTAGGACTGACGCGTGACGATCGCCTCGTGGCATCTCCCCGACGACATGGTCGCCGCGTCGGTGGCGCGCGATCACGCCGCGCGGTGGGCCGCGGACCTCGGCTGGGACGTCGCGGAGACGGACGACCTCGTCCTCGTCGTGTCCGAGCTCGTCGCGAACGGCATCCGTCACGGGGGCCCGCCGGTCGGGCTGGAGCTGTCCAGCACGGCGGACGGTCTTGCCCGCGTCGTGGTGACCGATCGTGGTGACGGCGGCGGACCGGCGCCGCGGGACGCGGCCGAGGACGAGGGCAGCGGGCGGGGACTGGCGCTGGTGCAGGCGCTCAGCGTCGAGAACGGGTGGAGTCGCGACGGCGACGTGACGTCGGTGTGGGCGGTCGTGCGGCGCCGCTCGGGCTAGCCGATGCGCCGGGCGCGAGGGCCGCTACTCGGGGTCGCCGTAGTCGTCATCGCCGTCGCGGTGGACCAGCTCGCCGTGGAAGGCGGGCACGCAGACCGCGATGTACCGGGCGCCGTCGGCGGACGTGTACCGCACGCGTTCGCCGGCCCGCGTGATCACGGCCTGGCCCGAGCGGACGTGGGTCACGCCGTCCACGTGCTCGACGTCGAGGGAGCCCTCGAGCACGACCGTGAACTCGTCGAACTCCGGCTCCTGCTCCGGCTCGTGCCAGCCCGCCGGCGCGAGCATGTGGGCGACGGACACGACGTCGTCGCCGCTGGACGCGTGCCCCACGTACTCCTCGATGATCTTGCCGCCCGGCACCGGGATGAGCGCAGGTCCGGGGATCAGCTCAGGCACGATCAGCCTCCAGGGCGGTTCGGGGCGACATGCCCGCGGCGAGGTATAGCGCGTCGATCAGCCGCATGGTGGCGACCGCGTCGGCGGCGTCGGTCGGCACCGGCTCGCCCAGCCGGACGAGGCGGGCGAAGGCCTCGAGCTGGTACACGTAGCTGGGGCGACGGCCGAGCTCCTCGGTCCGCTGGCTCGTCCCGACCGTCACGATCACACGGTCGTCGACGTGCGGCAGCACGAACGCGGGCGCGTACGCCTCGCCGTGCGTTCCGACGATGCGGAGCGAGAAGTCGAGCACGCCGTGCGTCATGCTCGACACGAGGGCACCCTGCGCCCCGCTCGCGAACGTCAGGTCGGCCTCGATCCACGCGTCGACGCCCGGCTGGCTGGGCAGCTCGCGCCCGTGAGCCGAGGTGACCGCGGGGTCCCCGCCGAGCAGCTCTCCGATCGAGCGGAGTGCGTGGACGGCGTAGCAGCCGACGTCCATGAGCCCGCCGCCTGCCAGCACCGGGTCCCAGCGCGGATCGCCTGCGGCGGGCGGGGGCATCAGCATCCGGGCCTCGACCAGCGCGATCTCGCCGATCTCCCCGCTCCCCGCGACCTCCAGCATCCGTCGCATGACCGGGTGGTACCGGTAGTGGAACGCCTCCATGCAGTGGACGCCCGCGGCCGAGGCGGCGAACCGGACGGTCATCGCCTCGTCTGCGTTGCTCGCGAACGGCTTCTCCGTCAGGACGTGCTTGCCGGCCGCGATCGCCGCGAGGTTCC
>OFJB01000714.1_pt1 | contig 14943 bp, 13 predicted proteins | sample 1775081 | NCBI WGS metagenome assembly OFJB01 (sample SAMN08195771, study PRJEB24354) | sludge metagenome | isolation source: initial sludge from phenol fed wastewater aerobic bioreactor | place: India: Nagpur | collected 2016-06-05 | reverse complement strand
GTTGCGCTGGCGGGGCGGACTGCGCGCCTGGTCCACCCCCAAACTGCCAACACCTGCCGGACCAACGCTAGCCACCTTCACTATCTTTTTGATGGCTACCCAGCCATGATGCACTAGCGCCTGCGGCCAAAATCATCTGAAATCACGCCCAGTCACCCAGGCGACGACTGCGCCTGTGCCCACCGGTCTACAGTGGCATCCCATGAACACCCTCACCTGCTTTTCCCTCAGCATCACTGACCACGTGGCCCATCTGGTTCTGAACAAACCCGAGGCCATGAACACCATGCACCCCACCTTCTGGCGCGAGCTGGACACGGTGCTGGCCCAGCTGCACCAGGCGGGCGAGGCGCGGGCGCTGGTCATCAGCAGCACCGGCAAACATTTCAGCGCGGGCATGGCGCTGGAAACCTTTGGCGGCGCCATCACCATGGACGACCAGAGCCCCGAGGGTCGGGCCGCAATCTTCGACCTGCTGACCGACATGCAGGCCACCTTCACCCGCATCGACAACCTGCGCATCCCGGTGATCATGGCCATCCATGGCGGCTGCATCGGCGGCGCGGTGGACATGGTCACCGCAGGCTGCATCCGCTACGCCACGCAAGATGCGTTCTTCTGCATCCAGGAGATCAACATCGGCATGGTGGCCGACGTGGGCACGCTGCAGCGCCTGCCCAAGCTCATTCCGCTGGGTGTGGTCAAAGAACTGGCCTACACCGGCCGCCGCCTGAGCGCCGCCAAGGCCCTGGACTATGGCCTGGTCAACGAGGTGTTCGACACACAAGAGGCCATGCTGGCTGCCGCGCTGCAGTGCGCCAAGGAGATCGCGTCCAAACCCCCGGTGGCCATCTGGGGCACCAAGCAGGCCGTGAACTACGCGCGCGACCACAACGTGGAAGACAGCCTGCGCCAGATGGGCTGGCTGCAGGGCGCCATCTGGAGCAACCAGCATGTGCGCGAATCGGTCACGGCCATGAAGCAAAAACGCGCGGGCGAGTTCCCGGCGCTCACACCATTGCAACGGTTCAGCGAGCTGGGCTGAGCGCCGCCGGGCCGCGCCATGCGGCCCGGATTGCGGTGCGCGCACGGGCATGTGCCACATCAAAATGTATAGCTGCCCAGGCATGCAGCACTAGCGCTTGCAAGCCCTTTTGCTTGAAATGGCGAGGCAAAGGGCTATCATCAGGCCTTAAGGGGTTTGGCCGTCTTCCAGCCCTGCCCACAAGGATGCCGCCACCATGACGCTGCCCAGCCTGACCCCACCCACCTACGACGATGTGGCCGCTGCCGCGCACCGGCTCAAAGGCATGGCGCACCGCACGCCCGTGCTGCGCTCCAGCACTGCCGACGAGCGGCTGGGCGCCCAGCTGTTCTTCAAGTGCGAGAACCTGCAACGCACCGGCGCCTTCAAGTTCCGGGGCGCGTTCAACACCCTGGCCCAGTTTACCGACGAGCAGCGCGAACGCGGCGTGCTTGCCTTCTCGGCCGGTAACCATGCCCAGGCCATTGCGCTGTCGGCCCGGTTGCTGGACATGCCGGCAGCCATTGTCATGCCCGAGGACGCCCCCGCCTCCAAAATGGCCGCCACGCGCGACTACGGCGCCCAGGTTGTCACCTACAACCGCTACACCGAAGACCGCGAGGCCATCAGCCGCCGTCTGGCGCTGGAGCGCGGCATGACGCTGGTGCCCCCGTTCGACCACCCCCATGTCATTGCCGGCCAGGGCACGGCGGCCAAAGAGCTTTTTGAAGAAGTGCCCGACCTGGACTACCTGTTCGTCTGCGTCGGCGGCGGCGGTCTGCTGGCGGGCAGCCTGCTGGCCGCCGAGGCGCTGGCGCCGCAATGCCGGGTGGTAGGGGTGGAGCCTGCAGCGGGCAACGACGGCCAGCAGTCGTTCAAAGCCGGGCATGTGGTGCAGATCCCCACGCCCCACACCATTGCCGACGGCGCACAAACCCAGGCGCTGGGCCAGCTCACCTTCCCCATCATCCAGCGCCTGGCCGACGACATGGTCACCGCCACCGACGAGCAGTTGGTGGAATCCCTGCGCTTTTTTGCCGAGCGCATGAAGATCGTGGTCGAGCCCACAGGCGCCCTGGCCTTCGCTGGGGCCCAGCACGGCAACGTGGACATCCATGGCGCGCGCGTCGGCATCCTCATCAGCGGCGGCAACGTCGATTTGTCGCGGCTGGCACGGTTTCTGGCAGACTAGCGCCCACTTTTTCAATCACCGCGCGGCAGAGCGTGCCTGTTCATCAGCGCAAAGGCCTCTGCCCTTCTCCTTTCAGGTTCCCCATGAGCAACGTCACCGTCATCACCCACCCCCTCGTCCAGCACAAGCTCACGCTGATGCGCAAGAAAGACGCCAGCACCAACAGCTTTCGCCGCCTGCTGGGCGAGCTGTCCACGCTGATGGCGTATGAAGTAACCCGCGACATGCCGCTGCAGGATGTGCAGATCGAAACCCCGCTGGAAACCATGACCGGCAAGATGATCGACGGCAAGAAGCTGGTGCTGGTCTCCATCCTGCGCGCGGGCAACGGCTTTCTGGACGGCATGCTCAACGTGGTGCCCGGCGCCCGGGTGGGCCACATCGGCCTGTACCGCGACCCGGCCACGCTGCAGCCCGTGGAGTACTACTTCAAGATGCCGTCCGAGATGGACGAGCGCGACATCATCGTGGTGGACCCGATGCTCGCCACCGGCAACTCGGCCGCAGCCTGCGTGGACCGCCTGAAAAAGCTCAACCCCCGCTCCATCAAATTCGTCTGCCTGCTGGCCGCCCCCGAAGGGGTGGCCACGCTGCAAAAGGCCCACCCCGACGTGCCAATCTTCACCGCCGCCATCGACCGCGAGCTGAACGACCACGGCTACATCCTGCCAGGCCTGGGCGATGCGGGCGACCGCATTTTTGGCACCAAATAAGCGCACAACCTCAGCGCCCATGCACCAGCCACCGCAGGGCTTGCCGCCCAGCGGTGGCTTTTTTTCGTCACCGGGCCTCTCTGCGTTGCGTAACAGCCCATTGCAGGCCCTACCCTGGTGGGGTACCGCAGGCGGATTTTCGGAAGCTCTGCACGCACGCACCATTTTTTTACCAACTGGTGGCTTTCCTCTGGCAGACTTGCCGCTGGTTTGCAGTTACACCGCCACCGATTGGCGCGCTCCTTGCTTGGTAGCAGCACACCCAACCTCCTTGTTTGCTTGTCTGAAGGAACCCCACCATGACCACTCGCCGCATCTTCACCGGACGCCTGCTCTGCACCTCCATGGCCCTCTCGGCCGCCATGGCGATGGCGCCCTCTTTGGCCTTCGCGCAGTCCAAGCTCAAGGTCGCGGCGATCTACACGGTGCCTTTTGAACAGCAATGGGTCAGCCGCATCCACAAGGCCCTCAAGGCCGCCGAAGCACGCGGCGAGATCGAATACAAGGCCAGCGAAAACGTCAGCAACGCCGACTACGAGCGCGTGATGCGCGAGTACGCCACCGGCGGCAACCAGCTCATCGTGGGCGAAGCCTTTGCGGTGGAAGCCGCCGCCCGCAAGGTGGCCAAGGACTTCCCGAAAACGTCCTTCCTGCTGGGCTCCTCCGGCAAGCCCCAGGCGCCCAACTTCAGCGTGTTCGACAACTACATCCAGGAGCCCGCGTACCTGAGCGGCATGATCGCGGGCGGCATGACCAAGACGAACAAGATCGGCATGGTGGGCGGCTTCCCCATCCCCGAGGTCAACCGCCTGATGCACGCCTTCATGGCCGGCGCCAAGGAGACCAACCCCAAGGTCGAGTTCACCATCACCTTCATCAACAGCTGGTTTGACCCACCCAAGGCCAAGGAAGCCACCTTCGCCATGATCGACAAGGGCGCCGACGTGCTCTATGCCGAGCGCTTTGGCGTGAGCGACGCCGCCAAGGAAAAGGGCAAGCTCGCCATCGGCAACGTGATCGACACCCAGCCGCAGTACCCCGACACGGTGGTGGCATCCGCCATCTGGCACATGGAGCCCAGCATCGACCGCGCGCTCAAGCTGGTCAAGGACGGCAAGTTCACCGCCGAGGACTACGGCCCGTATTCGATGATGAAGCACAAGGGCTCTGAACTCGCGCCCCTGGGCACGTTCGAGAAAAAGGTGCCTGCCGACATCGTCGCCAAGGTCAAGGCCAAGGAGGCCGACATCCTGGCCGGCAAGTTCACCGTGAAGGTGGACGACAGCCAGCCCAAATCGACGGCCAAGTAAGCACGGCGAGCGGCGGGCGCCCTGCCCGCTTGCCCTCTCTCTATTGCGTGAACAGGCCACCCTCACCACGCGGTGGCCTGTTTGTTAGCCCCCCCGCAATGAACCGCTGACAAGGCCCTCATGTCCTCACTCTCCGCCGCAAAAGCCTCGCTGGCTACCCGTTGTTCACGTCTTATGGGCGCTGTGACACTGGCCGCCATGGTCTCAGGCTGCGCTGCCCCCGCGCCCGGCAAGACGGCAGTGCGGCTGGACGATACGCCCCGCATCGCCGTCATCTCCGCCTTTGCGCCCGAGCTGACCGTACTGCTGCCCCAGGTGCAACAGCCCGCCAAGTACAGCATCAACGGCGTGGAGTTCACCACCGGCACGCTCGAAGGCAAGCCCGTGGTGGTGTTCCTCTCCGGCATCAGCATGACCAACGCGGCCATGAACACGCAGCTGGTGCTGGACCGCTTCAACGTGAGCCATGTGGTCTTCAGCGGCATTGCGGGCGGCGTCAACCCCAGCCTGCACATTGGCGATGTCACGGTGCCCGCGCAATGGGGCCAGTACATGGAATGGCTGATGGCGCGCGAAGACCAACCCGGCCAATACAGCGCCCCCGCCTGGATGAAAAGCGAGCTGACGATGCCCGCCTTCGGCATGATGCACCCGCGCCCCGTCGAAGTGCGCTCGGCCGCCCAGCCACAGCTCTCGAAAAAGTTCTGGTTTGAAGCCGACCCCAAGATGTTGGCCACCGCCCGCAGCCTGCAGAACGTGGGCCTGGAGTACTGCCTGGCCGCCACCTGCCTCAAGCAGCGCCCGCAGCTGGTGGTGGGCGGCAACGGCGTGTCGGGCCAGGCCTTTGTAGACAACAAGGCCTTCCGCGAATACGCGTTCAAAACCTTCGAGGCCAACGTGCTCGACATGGAAACCGCCGCCACCGCCATGGTGGCGCACAGCAACGGCGTTCCCTACATCGCCTTCCGGTCGCTGAGCGATCTGGCCGGAGGGGGCGAAGGCGAGAACGAAATGGGCACCTTCATGGGCTTGGCAGCCGCCAACTCGGCCAAGGTGTTGCGGGCGTTTCTGGCAGCCTGGCATTGAGTGGCACCACCTGTCACCTCAATCCAGCACCGACACCATAAGACCCTCACTTTAGGGGATTGAACGGCTCTTGGCCCTTGATCGCAGGATCCTTGCGGCAGGCTGCCAGTGGCATAGCTCGCGCCTGTACAACCTCGAGAATTTTCCGATCCTCCCGGTCAATGCGGGCCTTCATGCAAACGCATCCGTAGCCAGCGCTACCATGGCCCGTGCGCACCCAGCGCGCCGACGGAAAGGTAGGCACGCTGCCCAAGGCCCGGTGCCCGCCCTGCATTCCAACCATCCAACTACCTTCGCGATCAATGAAATCCACATTCCCAGGGGTAGGGTTGTCTAGCCATCCGCACAATGTGGGCGGAGTAGCCTTCGCGCTTTCACCAGCCAAGGCCTGAGCAGCGGCGAGCGGCAGAATACCACCCACACTAACGAAGGCTGCGAGCCCCCCCAATACTGCTCTCAGTCGATACATCCGCATCATGGAGTCACCTCCTCAAGGGTTCTGGATATTCGAGCCTTGAGCAGGATTTTCTCGAACTGCTGGGCGATGCTAGCTATGTCACTCGCATGGTCGCTGCCGTTCACCATGCTGCGGGCCGCCACATAGTTCGTAGAGCCAGCGCTGAAGTATTGTGAGAAGCTGCGACCATTGGCAAACCCACGGCCGGTCCGCATGCCCTGCGACATCAGTGCGTAAGCCACCTCCGGAGTCTTCACGAGTTCAGGGTTTAACAGTAGATCGAGTCCACGCCCTAACGCAACGCCAGCGACTGCATAGTTGGACCACCAAGTTAGCTGAACATACCCGCGGCCAAAATACGCCTGTTCAACTCCATCATCCTCTGTATATGCTGCGTCGACCGTGCCGCGCTCAGTCGTCCCCATCTTGGCCTTTTTCGTGAGTGGTGTGATTAGTCCGGTGGGCGACACGATGAACTGATCACCGTCCTGCTCCGTGATCCGAACCGAACCACTGGGAAGTTTCTTGACCTTCACGGGCTCGTAATATCTGCGCCCTTTGCCCCGCCCAACTTCGTCCACAGGGGCCATAGTCATCAGCCACTTGCGCTCACGCAACATGACTGGTTGGTTGTGCTTGTCCAGCAGCGGACGGCCCTTTTTGGTAAGGGCGGGGCGGGCAACGGTGATCGGAGAAGTTGTCTCCCACAAGACCGTTGCCAGCATGTAGGCCACTTGCCGTACATCAGTAACGCCGGGATCTCGCTCCATCATGCCCAACAAATTAAGCATATTGGGAATCGCGGCCGCGTTATACCGTCCGCTCTTGCTGAACTGCGCCGTGAACTCGTCTTGGAAAATCGAACGGTCATAGAGGCCGGAATGCCCGAAATCAGTCTTCTGGGAGTTGGTAGTCATGCCGAATAAATGAAATTGATGTGTGGCTGCCGCAGGCACTAGGAACCGAGGGCCCTGGCATCGTATGCAGAGACAAAAGGTAGGCGCGGCGGGTCAGCGCATCTATTTGCAACTGCTGTGACAGAAATACGCAGCACTAAAGAACACCATGGTTCGATCTGGCATCAATCTTGAATACCATCTAGCCCATGACCTCCGACGTGCTGCAGCTCAGGAAAATCACCAAACGCTTCGGCAAGCTCGTCGCCAACGACGCCATCAGCCTGACCTTGGCACGCGGCGAAGTGCTGGCACTGCTGGGCGAGAACGGTGCGGGCAAGTCCACGCTGATGTCCATCCTGTTCGGGCACTACGTGGCCGACGAAGGCCACATCGAAGTCTTCGGCCACCCCCTGCCCCCTGGCCAGCCGCGTGCGGCGTTGGCGGCGGGCATTGGCATGGTGCACCAGCACTTCACGCTGGCCGACAACCTCACGGTGCTGGACAACGTGCTGCTGGGCAGCGAGCCGCTGTGGCAGCCGTTCTCGCGCCGCAGCGAGGCGCGCACCAAGCTGCTGGCCGTGTCGCAGCAATTTGGTCTGCCCGTCAGCCCCGATGCAAAGGTCGGCAGCCTCTCGGTGGGCGAGCGCCAGCGCGTTGAAATCCTGAAGGCGCTCTATCGGGGCGCCCGCATCCTCATCCTGGACGAACCCACCGCCGTGCTCACGCCGCAGGAGAGCGAGGCGCTGTTCGACACCCTGGCGCAGATGGTGGCGCAGGGCCTGTCCATCATCTTCATCAGCCACAAGCTGGGCGAGGTGCTGCGCGTGTCGCATCGCGTGGCCGTGCTGCGCCAGGGCAAGCTGGTGGCCGAGGCGCCTGCGCAGGGCACCACGCAGGGGCAGCTGGCGCAATGGATGGTGGGCCATGCCATTGAAGCGGCCAAGCGCCGCCCCGCTAAGAACATGGGCGAGCCCATCTGCACCCTGACCAACGTCAGCACCGCCCCCACCGGGCGCGACCGGCTGAACGATGTGTCCCTCACCCTGCGCGCGGGCGAGATCGTGGCGATTGCAGGCGTCAGCGGCAACGGCCAGGTGGCGCTGGCCGATGTGCTGTGTGGCGTGCGCGCAGCCTCCTCGGGCGCGGTCACCCTGCGCGGCGCCCCTCTGCAAGCCCGGCCCGCATGGCTGGTCAGCCAAGGCGTGGCCCGCATCCCCGAAGACCGCCACGCCGTGGGCGTGGTGGGCGACCTGCCCGTGTGGGAGAACGCCGTGTCCGAACGCCTGCGCGGCCCCTGGTTTGCGCACGCGTGGTTCCGTGCCTTCTGGGTCAAGCGCCGAGCCGCACGTCAGCATGCGCAGCGCGTGGCCGAGACCTTTGACGTGCGTGGCGGCGGGGCTGATTCACCCGCGCGGTCGCTGTCGGGCGGCAACATGCAAAAGCTCATCCTGGGCCGGGCGCTGATGCCGCCACAGGACGCGGCTTGCAAGTCGGCCCCCCCGCCCCAACTCATCGTGGCCCACCAGCCCACTTGGGGGCTGGACATTGGCGCGGTGCTGTTTGTGCAACAGCAGCTCATCGACGCGCGCGATGCAGGTGCGGCGGTGCTGCTGATCTCGGACGACCTGGACGAAGTGCTGGCGCTGGGCGACCGCGTGGCGGTGATGCACGACGGCCACCTGAGCGAGGCGCGACGCGCTGAAGACTGGACACGCGAAGCCATCGGCCTGGCCATGGCGGGCGCCACACATTGAGCGACAACAAGAAGAACAACCCAGCATGAGACTCGAAAAACGCAACCACACCTCCCCCGCCGCCTACGTGCTGGCGCCGTTGGGCGCCGTGGTGTTCACATTGATCGTCAGCGCCCTGCTGGTGCTGTGGGCTGGCGCACCGGTAGGCCAAACTTACGCGCTGCTGCTGCAAGGCGCCTTTGGCTCGGTATTCGCACTGACCGAAACCCTCACCCGCGCCACGCCGCTGATCCTGACCGGGCTGGCAGCCGCCGTGGCCTTTCGCGCGCGGCTTTTCAACATCGGGGCCGAGGGGCAGCTTTATGCCGGGGCCCTGGCCGCCGTGGCCGTGGGCGGCATGCATGGCGGCACGGGGCTGGAATGGTCGCCGTATGTGCTCTTCCCCCTGATGATGCTGGCGGCCGCGCTGGCGGGCGCCGCGCTGCTGCTGGGCCCGGCGCTGATGAAGGCGCGGCTGGGCGTGGACGAGGTGGTCACCACGCTGTTGCTCAACTTCATCATGCTGCTGCTGGTGTCGGCGCTGCTGGATGGGCCGATGAAAGACCCACTCTCCATGGGCTGGCCGCAGAGTGTGGCGCTGCAAGGTGATCTGGAACTCTCCAAGCTGGTGCCACAGACACGTCTGCACACGGGCCTGCTGTGGGCCGTGTCGCTGGCCGTGATGCTGTGGGCACTGCTGGCGCGCACGGTGCCGGGGTTTGATATTCGCGCTGCCGGGGCCAATGCACGCGCTGCCGCGTTTGCGGGCGTGCCGATCACCCGTACCGTCGTGCTGGTCGCACTGCTCTCGGGCGGGCTGGCCGGGCTGGCAGGTGCCATCGAAGTGGCGGGTCGCACCAGCTATGTGACGCTCGACATGTCGCCCGGCTACGGCTACAGCGGCATCGTGATCGCCATGCTGGCCGGGCTGCACCCGCTGGGCGTGATTGCGGCGGGCACCTTTGTGGCAGGCGTGCTGGTGGGGGCCGACAGCATGAGCCGCGCAGTGGGCGTGCCCACCTACATTGCGGATGTGATCGTGGCGACCTCGCTGATTGCGGTGCTGGTGGCCGGGCTGCTGAGCCAATACCGCGTGCGGTGGAAGTGAGGCGGCCATGACAAGCCAAACGCACCCAAATTTCAAGCCCAATCGGTCTGTAGCGCTAGTGAATAAATCGCTAGCAGCTATCGAAATAGAAGCAAAACTCCACGGGGCAGCCGCATGACCGAACTGCTCGACATCCTCGCCAACCCCGCGTTCTGGATTGCCACCCTGCGCGTGGCGACCCCCCTCATCCTGGGTACCCTGGGAGTGCTGCTGTGCGAGCGTGCTGGCGTGCTGAACCTGGGCATTGAAGGGATCATGGTGGCCGGGGCCTTCACCGGCTGGCTTACGGTATATGCAGGCCATGGACTGTGGACCGGGGTGCTGGTGGCGGCGCTCACCGGTGCTGTGTTTGGCCTGCTGCACGCCTGGCTCACCGTGGGGCTGGCGCTGTCACAGCACGTGTCCGGCCTGGGCATCACGCTGCTTGCTACGGCGCTGAGCTACTACGGCTATCGCGTGAGCTTCCCCAAGGTAAACACACCGCCCACCATCGAGCCCTTTGCGCCCATGGAGTGGCTGGGCGCTCCCATCCTGTCGGCGCAGACGCCGCTCACATTGCTGGCCCTGCTGTTGGTGCCGCTGCTGGCCTGGGTGCTGATGCGCACCCCACTGGGCCTGGCCGTGCGCATGGTGGGCGAGAACCCGCAGGCGGCCGAGGGCCAGGGCATCTCGGTGGCGGCCACGCGCACGGGCTCCATCGTTGCGGGGTCGGCGCTGATGGGCGTGGCGGGGTCGTTCCTCACGCTGTCGGCGTTCAACGCCTTTTTCTTCAACATGATCAATGGTCGGGGCTGGATCTGCGTGGCCCTGGTGGTGTTTGCATCGTGGCGGCCCGGCAAGGCACTGCTGGGTGCGCTGCTGTTTGCATTCTTCGACGCGCTGCAACTGCGCCTGCAGCAGGCGGGTGATGCGTGGCTGCCGTACCAGGTGTATTTGATGCTGCCCTACCTGCTGTCCATCCTGGCGCTGGTGCTGGTGGCACGCAAAGCGGCCTACCCGCAGGCGCTGATGAAGCCTTACCGCAAGGGGGAGCGATGAGAAGGTGCGAATGAACCCACCACGCCCGATTCATTCACACCGTCTGGTCGGACCACACCGCAAACTCGTTGCCGCTGGGCTCGGTGAAATGAAAGCGCCGCCCTCCCGGAAATTCGAACACCGGCTTGACCACATGGCCACCCGCCTGCTCAACCTTTGCCAACGTGGCTTCGAGGTCTGCGCTGTAGAACACCAGCAAGGCGCCGCCAGTAGCTGGGGTAGAGCACAGGCTGGCCTGAAAGAATCCACCGTCCAGCCCCTGGCCCGTGAAGGCCGTGTACTCCGGGCCGTAGTCCACAAAGGCCCATGCAAAGGCCTTTTCAAAGAACGACTTCGTGGCAGGCACATCGCACGCGGCAAATTCGACGTAGTTCAACTTTTCATGTGCGTTCATCGGATGACCCTTTGTTCTTGAGACCCCGCAGTGTGCCAGCGCGTCCCGACGAATCTCTAAACTCTCCCACCATGCTCGATCTGCTCATCACCCACGCCACCCTGCCCGACGGCCGCCAGAACATGTCGATTGCCGTGCAAGGCGGTCGCATCACCGAAGTGACCGAAGGCCTGCAAGCCCCCGCACATGAGACGGTGGATGCAGGCGGCCTGCTGGTCAGCCCGCCGTTTGTGGACGCGCATTTCCACATGGACTCGACCCTGAGCTACGGCCAGCCGCGCGTAAACGAGAGCGGTACGCTGCTGGAGGGCATTGCGCTGTGGGGCGAGCTCAAGCCCACGCTCACCCACAACGCCATCGTTGAACGCGCCCTGCAGTATTGCGATATGGCCGTGGCGCGCGGCCTGCTGGCCATCCGCAGCCATGTGGACACCAGCCACCCCAGCCTGCTGCCGGTGCAGGCGCTGCTGGATGTAAAGCAGCGTGTGGCGCCGTACCTGGATTTGCAACTGGTGGCCTTCCCACAAGACGGCGTGCTGCGCGCGCCCGGAGGGCTGGCCAACCTGAAACGTGCGCTGGACATGGGCGTGGACGTGGTGGGTGGCATCCCCCACTTCGAGCGCACCATGGCCCAAGGGGCCGAGAGCGTGAAGATCCTCTGCGAGCTGGCCGCCGAGCACGGCAAGCGCGTGGACATGCACTGCGACGAATCCGACGACTCGCACTCGCGCCACGTCGAAACCCTGGCGTTCGAAACCCAGCGCCTGGGTCTGCACGGCCGCGTGACGGGCTCGCACCTCACCTCCATGCACAGCATGGACAACTACTACGTGAGCAAGCTCATCCCCCTGATGGCAGAGGCCGACCTGGGCGTGGTGGCCAACCCACTCATCAACATCACCCTGCAAGGCCGCCACGACACCTACCCCAAGCGCCGGGGCATGACCCGCGTGCCCGAGCTGATGGCCGCAGGCCTGACGGTGGCGTTTGGCCATGACTGTGTGCTGGACCCGTGGTACAGCGGCGGCAGCGCCGACATGCTGGAGGCTGCGCACATGGGCCTGCATGTGGGGCAGATGACCAGCCAGGCCGCGATGCGGCAGTGTTTTGATGCGGTGACGGTGAACCCAGCGCGCCTGCTGGGCCTGGAGGGCTATGGCATTGCCCCCGGCTGCCACGCCGACCTGGTGCTGCTGCATGCGCGCAACCCGGTGGACGCCATCCGCCTGCGGGCCACGCGCCTGGGTGTGTGGCGACGCGGCCAACGGGTGGCCAGCAGCCCGGCGCCTGTGGCGCAATTACAGCTGCCTGGTCGGCCCGATAGCGTAGATTTTGCGTCCAAATAGCCCCAAGCGTTAGTGAATCATGCCTTGATAGCTATACATTCAATAGCAAAAAAGATCATCACGCCATGCGCGCAATCGTCTTGCGAAACCGCGCCAGCGCCAGGCTGAACAGCACCGCCCCAATGCCCAGCAGCCACACCAGCGACGGCCACACCACCGCCCAGCCCGCGCCCCGGTAGAGGATGGCCTGGGCCAGCTCGGTGAAGTGCGTGGTGGGCGCCAGCGCCATGCCGTACTGCACCCACAGCGGCATGCTCTCGCGCGGGGTGACGCCGCCCGACAGCATCTGCAGCGGCATCATCACCAGCACCATCAGCAGGCCAAACTGCGGCATGCTGCGCGCCACCGTGGCCATGAAGATGCCCATGGACGTGGTGGCAAACAGGTGCAGCGTGGCCCCCAGCAGAAACAGCGGCACCGAACCCTCGATGGGCACACCAATCGCCCAGCGGATCACCGCCGTGAGCGACACCCAGGTAGCGACCAGCACCACCAGCGCCATGGCCCACACCTTGGCCAGCATGATCTCACCCGGGGTGACGGGCATCACCAGCAAATGCTCCACCGTGCCGTGCTCGCGCTCGCGGATCAGTGCGGCGCCCGTGAGGATGATGGAGAGCATGGTCACGATGTTGATCAGCTCCATGAGCGAGCCAAACCACGCGGGGTTCAGCGCCGGGTTGAAGCGCGACCGCACTGTGAGTTCGATGGGCTGCTCGGCCACGGCGCGGTCGCGCTGCACAAACTCAGCCACCTCCAGCTGCACGATCTGCTGCACAGCCCCATTGGCCGCAAACGCCTGCCCCATGCGCGTGGCGTCGATGTTGAGCTGCACCTGCGGCACCCGGCCTGCCAGCACATCGCGCTGGAAATGGGCGGGGATGTGCAGCACCAGCGTGAAGCGGCCTGCATCCAGGCCCGGGTCCACCTCGCGCATGCTGATCATGGCGGGGCGTGTGAACTGGGGTGCGTAGAACGCGGTGGCGATGCGCTGGGACAGAGCCGAGTCGTCCTCATCCACGATGGCAATCGGCACGTGGTATAGCGTCTCGGGCTGCGCCATGCCTGCCGAGTACACCGCCAGCGTGGTGGTGTAGACAATGAGGAACAGCATGGCCGGGTCGCGCCACAGGCTCCACAGCTCCTTGATGCCGAGGCGAAAAATGTTCGACCACCGTCCACGCAGTGCCATGTCAGGTCTCCTGCTTGCGTAACAGCAAGATCGCCGCGCCGATGATGACCGGCACCGCCACCAGCATGGGCCAGAACTCGGCCTGCAAGTCCTGCAGCGTGAGGGCCTTGTTGAACACGCCCCGGCTGATGGTGAACATGTGGCTGGCCGGGTAGACCTCGCCCACCCAGCGGGCAAAACCGGTCATGGACGACACCGGGTTGATGAGCCCCGCAAACTGCACCGCCGGGATGAGCGTGCCCACCATGGCAAAAAACATGGCCGCAATCTGGCTGCGAGTGACGGTGGAGGCCAAGAGCCCCATGCCCGTGGAGCACAGGCTGAACAGCACGGCCCCCAGCGTGAGCGTGGCAAAGCTGCCGGTGATGGGCACGCCAAACACCGTCACGGCCGCCAGGCACATCAAACCAAAGTTGAACAGCGCCAGCAGCACATAAGGCAGCTGCTTGCCCAGCATGAATTCGGTGCGCGTGGTGGGCGTCACATAGAGGTTGATGATGGAACCCAGCTCCTTCTCGCGCACTACGGCCAGGGCGGTGAGCATGGCGGGCAGCATGAGCAACAGCAGCGGGATCACGGCAGGCACCATGGACGGCAGGCTGCGCACATCGGGGTTGTAGCGGTAGCGCGGCTCTACCTCCAGCAGGCCCCGGGGCACCGTGCCTGTGCGGCTGCGGCTTTGTTCCACCAGCCACTGCTGGTGCAGGCCCTGGGCGTAGCCGATGACGGTTTCGGCGCGCTGGGGCATGGCGCCGTCCACCCACGCGCCGATCTGCACCGGCTGGCCGCGTGCCACATCGCTTGCAAAGCCAGGCGGGATCTCCAGCGCCAGCGATATCTCGGCGGACCGCATGCGCGCGTCCAGCTCGGTGTAGGTGGTGATGGGCGGCCTCTCGGTGAAGTAGCGCGAGCCCGCCAGGTTCAGCGTGTAGGCGCGGCTCAGCGCGGTCTGGTCCCGGTCCAGCACGGCAAAGCGCAGGTTTTCCACGTCCATGCTGATGCCATAGCCCATCACAAACATCAGGATCAGCGAGCCCAGTAGCGCCATGGCACCGCGCACCGGGTCGCGGCGCAGCTCCAGCGATTCGCGCCACTGGGTGCTGTGGATGCGGGCCAGGCTCTGGCGAAGACGGGAGCGCGAGGTGGTAGCGCTGGATGCGGTCACCGGCGATAGCGCAGCGGGGTCCGAAGCCTGCAAAGGCACAGGGTCTGGTGCCGTTCCAGCAGCATCTTCCAGGTAGCCGATGAAGGCTTCTTCCAGCGTGGCAGCGCCGCGTTTGGCCACGATGTCCTGCGGCGCAGCGCTCTCCAGCACGCGCCCTGCGTGCATCAGCGAGATGCGGTCGCAGCGCTCGGCCTCGTTCATGAAGTGGGTGGAGATGAAGATGGTCACCCGGTCGCGGCGCGACGGCACCACCATCAGGCGCCAGAAGTTGTCGGGGGCCATCGGG
>OFJB01000713.1_pt1 | contig 14946 bp, 15 predicted proteins | sample 1775081 | NCBI WGS metagenome assembly OFJB01 (sample SAMN08195771, study PRJEB24354) | sludge metagenome | isolation source: initial sludge from phenol fed wastewater aerobic bioreactor | place: India: Nagpur | collected 2016-06-05 | reverse complement strand
GCTCGCGCGCGAGGCGCACCACCGAGAAACCTTCCCCTTCCCTGTCTCCCCGCTCTCTGATAGCGTCCCGTTATGTATTGGTTGGACCTCCTCTATATCGCCATCGCCCTGAGTCTGGCCGCCGTCCTGAGCTGGTTTTTCTGGTGGCGTCCCCTCCGGCGGTTGGGCCGGCTGCTCGCCCAGCTCGCCTCCGGCGAATCCCCCACGTCCTGCTTCATCGACAGCCCCAGTTGGTTCCGCAAAATGGAGCGCGACCTCGAGATCCTCTCCAACCGCATCCGCCAATCCGAACAAATCCTCGCCGAGGAAAAATTCAATCTCCACGCCATCATGACCAGCATGGTCGAAGGCGTCCTCGTCGTCGACGAACGCCACCTCATCCGCCTCGTCAACGATGAGCTCGTCAAACTCTTCGACCTGAAACAAAATCCCGTCCACCGCACCATTCTCGAAGCCTTGCGCGAAGCCGACGTGGAGCTCATCGTCCGCGACACGCTCCAGACCGGTCAGCCCGTCGTGCGCGAAGTGACCCTCCTCACCCTCAACAGCGAAAAGAAAGCACTCCAGGTGGAACTCAGCGCCATGCCGATCCACAACGAACACGGTCGCGTGAATGGCGCCGTCGTCGTCTTCCACGACGTCTCGCAGGTGAAGCAACTCGAAGGCGTCCGCCGCGAATTCGTCGCCAACGTCTCGCACGAACTCCGCACCCCGCTCTCCATTTTCCGCGGCTACCTCGAAACCCTCATCGACAACCCCGAACTCCCCCCGAGCGAAGTCGCCCGCATCCACGACACCATGCGCCGCCACTCCGACCGGCTCAATGCCCTCGTCGAGGATCTCCTCCTGCTCACCCGCATGGAGTCGAAAAAATTGCCGATCCAGCCGGTGACGATGAAGCTCGACACCTTCGTCGCCCAAGTCCTGCGCGATTACAAATCGAAGCTGGAAAACGAACAGGCCGAAGTCACCGTCGATGTCGCCCCCACGCTGCCCCCCCTCGTGGCCGACCCGCTACGCCTCGGTCAGGTCCTCTTCAACCTCCTCGACAACGCCATCGTCTACTCCAAGCCGCCGAAAAAAATCAACATCTCCGCCGAGTGCGTGGGCAAGGAAATGATCCTGCGCGTGCGCGACAATGGCATCGGCATTCCGCCCGGCGATCTGCCCCGCATCTTTGAACGCTTCTACCGCGTCGACAAGGCCCGCAGCCGCGAAAAGGGCGGCACCGGCCTCGGCCTCTCCATCGTCAAACACATCGCCCAACTCCATGGCGGCAGCGTCACCGCAGAAAGCGAATTCGGTCACTGGACCCAAATCACCGTTCGCCTTCCCCTGAATTAATCCGCACTTTGAGGGGAAGTCCGCCGACTAAAAAGGCAAAAGGCTTTTAAATCGGCGTCCATCTGCGAAATCTGCGGACCTCCCCTTCCCTCCCTAAATCGCCTTCCACTTCATGCCTTCTTCAATCGAAGCCGTCAGCGACTTCGGTCCGTGACCGCCCAGCGCCACATCAATCGCCTCCAACCGCCGGATCAACTCCACCACATCGCGACGCGCATAGGGACCGCCCGCCGCCTCGCAAAAATGAGTCCGGCAGCCAAACGGACGATCCGCATAAATCGCGCACTTGCCCTTGCCCAACTCGCCGATCAACATCGGACAACCTCCGTCCGCGCGCGGCTTCAGCTCCTTCCGGCCAGATGCCCGCCATGCCCGCGCCGCCAGCAACCCCTCCCCCGACGTCAACTGTGGCGTCAATCCCGTCCGCGTGAAATAGCAACACTCCGTGCGCCGGATACAGTCCCGCTCGATCGGCACCTGCTCCAACATCGCATAAATCTCCCGCACCTCTTTCAGGAGCGCTTCCACTTCGGACTTCTTGCGGTACGGCATCATAAGTTGCTGACTCTATCCGATTCCCCCGCGCTTGAGAATGCGATTTCTCGCACACGTAGCCCACCTAACAAACCTAAGGCTACCGCTATGGGCCATTTCTGGGGTAGAGTACCCGGAAATGAAAACCCTCGCGCTCACCCGGCACAACGCCCCGGAATCGGGACCAAGGGAGAACTGTAGACGTTGGGAGCGGTTCGGAGCTGTGCTTTATTTATTTGGAGGCCACCCGCCAAAACGATAATCTCCACCTTCGCCTCTTGAAATTTGAAATCTCCGATCTGAAATTCCCATGTCCCTCCTCACCCGCCACCTGCCCACCGACCGGCCCGCGCTCGTGCTCGCGCCGATGCAGGACATTACCGATCTCCCGTTCTGGCGCGTGATCCATCATTACGGCGACCCGGACCTGTACTACACCGAGTACTTCCGCGTACATGTCGACTCCCGCCCCGAGCGCCACATCCTGCGCTCCATCGATGAGAATCCCTCGGGCAAACCCGTCATCGCGCAGATGATCGGACAGGACATCCCCGCGCTCGTGCGCACTGCCATCGCGTTGCAAAAACACAACGTCGTCGGCATCGATCTCAACCTCGGTTGTCCCGCGCCGATCGTCTGCCGCAAGAACGCGGGCGGCGGCTTGTTGCGGCATCCCGAGCAGATCGACGCCATTCTCGCCGCGCTGCGCCCGGTCATCTCGATTGCCTTCACGGTGAAGACGCGCATTGGTTACGAATCCCCCGACGAGTTCGACCGCCTGCTCGACATCTTCACCCGCCACCCGATCGACGCCCTCACCGTCCACGGCCGCACCGTGCGCGAAATGTACAAGCCCGTGCTCCACTACAACCGCATCAAGCAAGCCGTCGCCGCCATGCCCTGTCCCGTCTTCGCCAACGGCAACGTCCTCGACATCCCGCAAGCGGAGCACTCCCTCGCCGTCACGGGCGCGGCGGGACTCATGCTCGGGCGCGGTGTCATCCGCAATCCGTGGCTCTTCCGCCAACTGCGCGCCCATCACGCAGGCGAACCCGTTCCGCATCCCACGCGGCGCGAACTTCGCGAGTACATTGACCGCCTCTACCGCGAGACCTGGCTGCCGGAATATCAGGATCACGACCACGTCGCGAAGATGAAGAAGTATCTGAACTATGTCGGACTCGGCCTCGACGCCGACGACGCGTTCCTGCGCGACATGCGACTCGCCCGCCTGCCGGAAGACTTCTTTGCCATCTGCGATAAGCATTTGCTGAGTGACTCCACCGCTTTTTCGCCTGAGATGGAGTAGCCGCCCGAGCTCCGTCCACACTTGAGTTTTGAGCTGTCGCTTTGCCTTTTGACCTTTGACTTTCCACCCTCCCCACTTGGCATCATCTATGCTTCTAACCCTTATTAGTGGTACAAGCGAACTGTAGAGCACGGTTTACAGCAGACGACTTCGCCTTCGTGGTGAAAACCCTGGCAAAGTCACCGGGCGATTCCGTCGGTCTCGTCGAACTCCTCAGCGACGAAGCCGAGCGCGACGCCATCCTCGATCACGAAATGCTCTACCGCTCCGTCCTCGAACACGTCGGCTGCCTCCAGCTCTCCCCCGCCTTCTACTTCTACATCCTCACCCGCCGCGTCCTCCTCAAGGCCGGTCTCGACCAACGCGCCCTCACCGACTACGTCGCCGCCGTCCTCGCCGCCTTCTCCCATACGAACCAGCTCACCTATCACAGCGCCAACAACAAAGAGACCAACGCCCGCTCCTTCGGCTACGTCACCGACCTCCTCGAAATCCTCGCCAAAGCGCCCCCGCAGCAAGCCTTTCTCCTGCGCTCGCACCTCGGCGACTACACCCTTTTCCTCAGCGGCATCTTTGCCGAACGCGTTCACGCGCATGCCGAACGGCGCGGCGCTCCGGGCATCGACTTCTACGAGACCATCGGCAAATCCTCCTACCGCAGCGCAGCCAGCCACCTGCCCTCGAAAGAGTCCGGGCTCCAATCCACTCTCGAACAACTTTCCGCCGAATTCCACGTCGTCCGCCTCGCGCTCAATCAGCTCGCGGACAACCTCATGCACTTCCACGCGCCCCCGCGCATTCTTTCCGCCTAAACCACCACCCGTCCGGTCCTATGAACTCCTCCCCCCGTCTCGCCACTGCTGTCCGCCGCGTCAGCAGCCACCCCTCACCCCATTCCCAACGTCCGCCCTATCCCGAAATCTGGCGTCGCGCCCCCGGCACCGTCGCCGTACGCGTGATCAGCCAGCTCCTCTCGGCCACCAAACCTCGGTCCCATCCCCTCTAACCCGACCACCCCATGACCCTGCTCGCCCAGATTCAAACGTTGCTGGAGCGAACCTACGACTCCATCGGGGTCGACCTCGAAGCGTGCGTGGTGGGAACTGGCCGCTGTGCCGATTTGACCAAACTGGCCGGGGAATCAGCGGAAAAACTTTCCCCCGATGGGAGAACTTTTCTCCGCTTGATGGGCGATCAACTCTACCTCGCGCTCTTTTTTTCCCCTCCTGTCATCGCCGAACTGGAAAAAAATGACCCTCGCGAATCGCTCAACGAGCGTAACATCGCCCCCCTCATCACTTTTGTGGAGGAAATTGCCCACGGCGTCCAAGCCGCTCTGCTTTTCACCGCAGGCGAACGCGAGATCGGCAGCGAATCCTTCCTCCGCAACCTCGAATGCCAGGCCAAGGTCGACGTCTACCTCGTCCTCTCCAAATTCGCCCATCTCCTCTGCGGCTCCCCCATTCCCAAACGCGTCCGCGCGTGGCTCGCGCAGCAAGTCTTCGACGAAAGCTACCGCCACTTCGACTCCCGCAAACTGCGCGACCGCTACCGCCTCTCCCAGCAAGTCGCCCACCGCTTCATCACCCGACTCCAACGTGTCCCTCTCCCCAAACGCCACGCCGAGCTCCGCAAGTTCCGCGCCCTCTCATGGGAAGGTAAAATGCAGTCTGCAGATTTCGCCGATTGACACCGATTACCGAAGGATGATCCGGCCTTCACGATGGAACTCAGGTTGTAGCCGGACTCGCTAAGTCCGGCGGGCGCAAGCCCCACGACAGGGGCTCTCGGCAACGCTCACCTCACGCCATTCAAGATACGTGAGTCATTACAGTCGCTTCCACAATCCATTTACCGTTTTCAAACTTAAGAAGATAATAGGCACCATACGAGTCATTGAACCCGGATCTACGGTTGATATGAATCAGCGCCTGTGTCTTGTCTGTGCTTAGGCCCACATGCGAGCATTTGAAAACCCCAATGGCATTTGGATAAGCTTCATTAAGAGCCTCCTCGCCACCTCTTTTTGTCAGCTTGTGATAATCCAGTTTAGATAGGGCTATGACGCGAGAATGGGCCAGAGCTTCTTCGCTCAGATTATTTCCAGCTTGATTGGCTTCGATAAAAGACCGAACAGTGTCGTCCCGTAAGGTGGGTAGATTTGTGCGAGTATAGTGACTGATCTCGCCATGCTTGTTTGTTTCTTTAATCAGGACGATCTTCTTGCCCTCACTGTCCTTTAAGAAGAGATTCAATACCGCTGCAAAAGCGCCATCCGCTGTTTGGTCATCAGCGCATGCCATGCAAACCTGCAATAGCAATGCCACGACGATGTACTTCATAGGAAGCCTCCCACGTTTCATCATCGCTCACTTTCCGCGTGCATTTCCCTGCCTCTTCACAATCTCCCGCACGCTCCAGCCATACGCCTTGAGCAAATGCTCGGCTTCGACCTCGCTAACGCCGCAGATGGTTTCGACGAGTCGGCGTGCGCGCAATTTCAACTTCGCATTGCTCGCCTGCACATCGATCATCAGATTGTCATGCACGCGACCGAGCTGGATCATCGCCGTGGTGCTGAGAATATTCAGCACGAGCTTCGTCGCGGTCCCCGCTTTCAGTCGCGTGGAACCGGTCACTAATTCCGGACCCGTGGGCAGATCAATGGCGACGTCCAGATAGCTCGCCTTGCGCCGGTTCGGATTGCACGAGAGCAGCACCGTCTTGATCCCGCGTTTCTTCGCTTCCTGCAACGCGCCATGCACGAACGGCGTCTGACCGCTCGCCGCGATCCCGCAGATCACATCGCCGCGCCGCGCGCCGCGCTGAATAATCGCCTGCGCTCCGGCCACCGCATCGTCCTCCGCGCCTTCCTGACTTTTGAACACCGCCGCTTGTCCGCCCGCCATGATCGCTTGAATCTGCTCCGGCGGCGCGTTAAAGGTCGGCGGCATCTCGCTCGCATCGACCACGCCGAGCCGTCCGCTCGTGCCCGCGCCGACATAGAACAACCGACCGCCTTTTTTCAGCGACTGCGCAATCAACGTCGCCGCCTTCGCGATGTTCTTGCGCTCATGCTTGAGCGCGCGTTGCACATAGGTTTCCTCCGCGATAAAGAGGTCCACAATTCCCTGCACGGAGCGCTTCTGCAAGCCGCGCGAACGCGGGTTGCGCTGCTCCGTCGTGGACCGGGCCACCGATTCCGCCGTGGGCGCGAACTTCGCTTCCGGCGATTCCGGCGCGAAGCGTTTCTCCACCGTCTCATTAATTGCCGTCGCCCCGACCAATGCCGCGGCCGCCGCGGCACCATCGGCCTTCACCACCATCACGTGACTGCCGGGCAACGCCTGCTGCACGAACTCCGAAATCATCTTCGCATAGGCGGGCGATTTCACGACAAGCCCACCGAACAATCCCACCTGCGGCTTCGGCCAACCCAACCGTTTCGCCAGACAAAAAACCCGCAGCGCGAGCGCGTGCGCGCCTTCCTGCAATACCATCTTCGCCAGCTTATCGCCTTTTTGCGCAGCCTCAAAAACGAGCGGGGCCAACGCCGCCACTTCCGTCTTGCCCGGTCGTTGCAACACCCAGCCGACCAATTCCTCCAGCGTGTTCTGCGCCGCCACGCGCAGGAACGATTGCCCGAGCGGCGTCACTTCCTGCGTGGCGTCATAATAGGTATAGACCGCCTCCAGTCCGCGCCGCGCGAGATCGTAGCCGCTGCCGTGATCAGAAAAGAGATGTCCCCAACCGCCCGCCTTGCTCATCTTGCCGCTCTGCTGCGCGACCACGTTGCTGCCCGTTCCGGCGATCACCGCAATACCATCCTCCGCGCCATGCGCGGCGACCAGTGCGGAGCGCGTGTCCTCCGCGATGACGAGCTTCGCCTCGGGCCAGCTCTTCGCCAAAGCCTTGCGCATGCGCTCCTTTTCCTTCGGACGTTGCACGCCCGCAAAGGTCGCGCCAATGGCAGAGACCACTTGCGTGCGTCCCACCTTGTCATGAAGCGTATTCACCAGCTTCGCCAACGCCGCATCGCTCAGCAGCAGTGCATTGGCCGGGCCAGCCTCGCCACGACGCACTTCGCGCCCCGCGGAATCGAGCAGCACCCATGTCGTGCGGGTGCCGCCGCCCTCGATGCCGAGGGTGAAAGTGGAATCGGTGGATAAAGTGGGACGAATCTTTGTCTTGGTTTTCACAGTCTGGAAGGCGTCAAAAAGAGCTTGGCCGTTTTGGCGTCCTCCATCCACTATCACCGAAGCGCGCTTTTGGAAAGCCCACTCACCGCAAAAATATCGCACACGCAGCTCACCTAGCAAACCTAACGCAAACGCTTCCGCGCCATTCCTGCTAGAACTGGACTCATGCACGAGCGCTCCTCCTCTGAAATCTCCAATCTGAAATGCGAAATCGCCCAATTCAGCCTACACTGTCGTCGACACCCAACAGAGGCGGTCGATTCTTGTAGTCGTTTGTCGACGCTATTTATTTTTGAAATCAATGCACGAATACGGCAATACTTTAAACCACTTCTATGCACACCACCATCAAACGCTGGGGACCGGTTATTCTCTACGCGTTAATCATCACCACCATTTCCAGCATCCCCTCGCCACAATTGCCGCCCGGAGGTTTTGAGAACTCCGACAAAATCGCGCATCTCGTTCTCTACAGCGGCGCGGGCTTCGTCGCTCGCCGCGCGGTCGCCAGCACTCCGGCCGCGATCGCGATGACCTCCGCTTACGGCGCGTTCGACGAACTCTATCAAAACCTGATCCCGGGCCGAAATTGTTCCGCTTCAGACTGGATTGCCGACACGGTCGGCGGCATAGTGGGTGTTCTTCTTTATATCTGGTATGAAAAAAGCCGACGCCGCCAAACGCCATAGCGCTCTCGCCGCCGAAATCTCCGCCCACGACCGCGCCTATTACATCGACGCGGCACCAACCATTTCGGATCAGGACTACGACAAGCTCTATCGCGAACTCCTCGACCTCGAGACGGAATTTCCCGAGCTCGTCACCCCCGATTCCCCCTCGCAACGCGTCGGCGGCCAGGCCCTTTCCGCCTTCCAGCAGATCAAGCATGCCCAGCGCATGGAGAGCCTCGACAACACCTACTCCCCCGAAGATGTAAGTGCCTTCGTCGATCGCGTGCAGAAGGCACTCCACGGTTCCAGCACCGATCTCTTTGCCGAAAGCACCGACTTCACCGTCGAACCCAAGATCGATGGCGTCGCCGTCAGCGTGCGCTACGAGAATGGAAAATTCGCGCTCGGCGCGACCCGTGGCGATGGCACCACCGGCGACGACATCACGGAGAATCTCCGCACCATTCGCTCGCTGCCGATGAAGCTCAAGCATCCCGTGCCCGTCCTTGAAGCCCGGGGCGAAGTTTATTTTCCCCGCGCCAATTTCGAACGCCTCAACGCGCAACGTCTCGCCGCGGGAGAACCCGCCTTCGCCAACCCGCGCAACGCCGCCGCCGGATCGCTCAAGCAACTCGACCCGAAACTCGTCGCCAAGCGACCGCTCGCGATTGTCCTCTATGGTCCCGGTCAACTCGACGGCGTCACCTGCACCAGCCAGCTCGACTGGTTGAAATATCTCAAATCGCAGGGACTCCCCACGCCCGAGTGGATCAAGCATTCCCGCAGCAAGGAGGAACTCCTCGCCGCCATTGAAGAACTCGACAAGCTCCGCCACAACTTCGCCTACGACACCGACGGCGCTGTCATCAAGGTCAACTCCCTCGCCACCCGCGCCAGCCTCGGCTCCACCGCCAAAGCGCCGCGCTGGGCCATCGCCTACAAATACGCCGCCGAACAAGCCGTCACCCGGCTCCACGCCGTCACCTTTCAGGTCGGCCGCACCGGCGTTATCACGCCCGTCGCGGAACTCGAACCCACCCTGCTCGCCGGGTCCACCGTCAGCCGCGCCACGCTGCACAACTTCGACGAAATCAAACGCAAGGACATCCGCATCGGCGACCTCGTCACCATCGAGAAAGCCGGCGAGGTCATCCCCGCCGTGGTCAAAGTCGAAACCGATCAACGCACCGGCAACGAACACATCATCGAACCACCCGCCACCTGTCCCGCCTGTCAGGCCACACTCTCGTGGGACGGCCTCTTCCTCCGCTGCACCAATATCGATTGCTCCGCCCAGATCAAACGCAAGCTCCAACACTTCGCCCACCGCGGCGCGATGGACATCGAAGGTCTCGGCGAAGCCCTCGTCGATCAACTCGTCGAAGCCAAACTCGTCAACGACATCGCCGATCTCTACACCCTCACCTACGACCAGTTGCTCACCCTCGAACGCATGGCCGAAAAATCCGCGAACAATCTCATCGCCGCCCTGCAAGCCAGCAAATCGCGTGAACTCTGGCGACTGATCTTCGGCCTCGGCATCCTCCATGTCGGCGCCGGAGCCGCCCGCCAGCTCGAACATCACTTCCCCGATCTCGACACCCTCGCCGCCGCCAACGTCGACCAACTCCAATCCATTCCCGAAATCGGCGAGATCGTAGCGGCCAGCATCACCGCTTACTTCACCAAACCAGAAAACCGCGAACGGCTCGAAAAACTTCGTGCCCATGGCTTGAATTTCAAAGCCGCCGAACGCACCCCCATCGTCGATACCGCCTTACGCGGCAAAACGATCGTCATCACCGGCACCCTCAGCCAATCCCGCGAACATTTCGAAGAAATCATCCGCAAAGCCGGCGGAAAAGTCTCCTCCAGCATCAGCAAAAAGACCAACTACTTACTGGCTGGTACAGACGCCGGATCGAAACTCACCAAGGCTCAAGAACTTGGAGTTCCAATAATCGACGAGATTGCATTCAGCAAGCTTGCCGAAATCGCGCCAATCTAGTAGCTTCCCTAATTGTGAAACTAGGGATATTGGCGTTAAGCCTTTGCTGCCTCGGCAGCATCAGTACAATTAGCGCCCAAATGATGACCCCCGCCCAGCGCGAAGACGCCGAAGCCGAGCGTCTCAAGATCCTGCGCGCCTCGGACCAAATCGAAATCATTCAAGCCAACTGGGACAAGATTCAGGTCGAAATCGCCACCCTCAAAGAACAAATCGCCAAGTCCCAGGAAAACGAAAACGCCCTGCGCCAGGAAATCAACACCCTCCGCACCGCCCTCCAAAAATCCGAGGAAGCCCGAGCCAAGGAACGCGAAGTCCTCCTCGCCAAAGTCGGCGAAATGATCGCCGCCTCCGCGCCCAAACCCACGCCCCCCGAGCCCAAGCGAGAAGTCAAAGACAAAGAACCCGCCCCCACCGCTCCCTCCCATGACGGCGAAAAAGGCTATTCACACACCGTCGAAAAAGGCCAAACCCTTTCCATGATCGCCGCCGCCTACAGCGAAAAAGGCGTCAAAGTCACCGTCGACGATATCCGCAAAGCCAACAACCTCGGCCCCAAGGACGTCCTCAAAGTCGGACAAAAACTTTTCATTCCCAAAAAATAACTTTATGGAAAAACAGCCCCTCCCCGACAAACAATTTCGTCTCAAAAAAGGCGAAGATGAAAGCATCTTCGGCCCGGTCAACGCCACGACGCTCAAGGAGTGGGCCGAATCCGCGCAGGTCGCCCCCATCGACTTCGTCGACGAAAGCGACGAACAATGGAAACCCGCCCCCACCGTCGAATTTCTCGAGATGGTCTACGAAGTCAAATTCCCCGACGGTACCAGCTACGGCCCCACCACCGTCGGCACCCTGCGCGAACTCCTCAAAGAAAACATCATCACCGAAGACGCCTCCGTCAACCACCTCGTCAAAAAACACAGCTCACCACTCGGAGCCGTCATCGCCGCCGCCGATTTCGAACCCAAACCCCGCCGCGAAACTCCCACACCCCCACCACAACCCGTCGAAACCAACGGCACTCCCATCGTTACGCACCCGGCCGTCGAAATGGCCAAGGACCAACGCATCCGCCAACTCGAAGAAGACCTCCGAATCCTGCGCAAAGAACACGACGAACTGCTGCAAAAGTACCGCAAACTTAACCAACAACTCGTCGAAGCCAAGTCAGTCAAAAAATAAAAGTAAATTGCCGCTTGCTAATTTCACCGCACGCGGCAAGATGACGTTCCCTCGCCTCACTCACCTTTCCACCCGAGTTCGGCCGAGACCAATTTAATCGCGGGGTGGAGCAGCCCGGTAGCTCGTCAGGCTCATAACCTGAAGGCCGCAGGTTCAAATCCTGCCCCCGCAATTCTTTTCTATTCGGAAAAGTCCTCGTCCTCCAGACAGTTACGCCAACGGGCGCATGGTGTCCTGATTTCTCGAATCGCTGGATAACGGAGCAACCTCCCCTCCCCATTTGCACGCAATGTTGTCGCAGATTAATCGCTGAGGATTCCTCCCTAGGAATGGTCATTGGCCTGCATAATGAGCATAGCCAGCATAGAGATTGGCTTCCTTCCAAGGAAATTGATTTATCTCCAAAGAGCCCAAGCATTATGCGCTCTATGCCTTCTATGCCGCCATCCAAGCGGCATTCGCTTTCAAGCGAGTAAAAATTAATCATTGGAGAGCCTCCCCGCCAGTATGTAAGCATTCAAGCCCGTCAAGACCAGCAACGCCGCAATGGGCGTCCAGCCTCCTGTGAAGGTCATTGCCACTTCAAGCGAAACAACGAAGCCCCACGCCTTGATTGCGCCTGCGTAGCGGCTAAACCAATTCGCTACCATCGGCGCGGAATACGCCAGCCCACCCGCCACCGCCAGCCAAAGCGTCGGCCTCTCTCCGACTTGATGGTGCGCGATGTCCCAAGTGATCGATGGAATAATCCCGCCAATCAGCAACCCTGCCATGAATGCGGCGACTCGCTTACGTGGAGATCGGAAAAAGGTGGCACGACGTGTTTTCGAGGAAGGAGAAGAAATAGTTTTCATCCTCTTCTATGCGGCAAAGGGTCTCACTCATTCTTGAGGCTCCCCGACCCATCCAAATTTCCAGAGGGGGTACCCTTGCCATCTTGCTCTCGGTAACTACTCAATATCCGCCTTGTGATAAAAATGAAATTTAAAATCCTCCACACTCAGAGGAAGATTATGCTTATAGGGTGTGGTTCATCTCTTGAATCAAACAAGGAAGAAGCCTCTTTCATCCCTTAGTAACGAGATGCCTAATTGATTCGGTATCGATGGAAATTGAGTTGGCTTTCCGCGTTACAGTTGAATCACACCCAGTATTGCCTAATCTCAGCCTAGTGGTATCAATGCAATAAGTTTATGGCCGTCCCAACCCACGAAGAACTTAAGGCTCCCGCACTTCAAATCTTCAACGACGGGAAAGAACACTCCCTAACGGAACTTTTCGGGACATTGGGCGATTACTTCCATGTCACGGAAGCAGAACGTAACGAGCGGCTACCCAGCGGTCGGCAATCTCGTTTCCTCTATCGCCTTTATTGGTGCTGCTACGACCTGTATCGCGCGGGATTACTCACGCGTCCCCGCAAAGGCGTTTATCTGATTACGGATGTCGGCAGGCAGGTCGCAGGCAAAAAGCTCGATTTCATCGACCGTAAATATCTCATGCAGTTTCCGTCTTTTGCGGAGTTCCAAAATAAGACGCATGCAAACGGGAATGAACAAGAAAGCGTTCCGCACAAAGCAACTTCGACGCAGACGCCAGAGGAGAGCCTAGAAAGTGCCTACCAAACTCTCAGCCTCGCCTTGCGAGACGAATTGCTCGAAACTGTTCTGAAGATGGACCCGTACCGCTTTGAAGAGCTAGTCGTTGATCTACTTCTAGCGATGGGCTACGGCGGGACGAGAGAAGAAGCCGCACAGGTTACGCAGAAATCAGGCGACGAAGGCATCGACGGCATTATCAATGAAGACCGCCTTGGTCTCGACTCGATTTACATCCAAGCCAAGCGGTGGCAGAACACAGTTGGTCGCGTTGAAATTCAAAGCTTTGTCGGTGCGCTCGCGGGTAAGCAGGCTCACAAGGGCGTCTTTATTACGACCAGTAGCTTTAATCAGAACGCCATCGACTATGCCCGCAGCATTGCCCAAAAAGTCATCCTCATTGATGGCGAACGTCTCGCGGAACTAATGATTGAACACAATGTTGGCGTCTCTCCGTCAAAGACCTTTACGTTGAAAAAAGTCGATTCCGACTACTTCGAGGAAAGTTAAAGAACTAGTCGAGAAGCAGTTGAAGAATTTCTTCGATGTTTCCGAACTCCCCTTCGGGAAACCAAATGGGAGAAATATGAGCATCCGCGAGGCGGGTATCGATTGCGGCTTTACGTGTAGGGTCAGAAGGACTAGCTAAAATCGCATAGTGATGCGGAAGGCTATCGCGCCCCTCTTGTTGAGCTACCTTCATGAAGGTCTGGATGGTACGATCCGCAGAAAGACTGCAACCAAGAAAAAGAAAGCTATAGCTGGTAAAGAGGCGGCGAAGTAATTTCGGCAATGGGCAGTCAAAGTGAATATTACCGTCATTCCCATAAGCAGTATCGTATTCACACTTATTGAGAACACGCTCTGCGGCGTTATCGAGATTACCGTGAAGTTTCAGGAGATAACGCTCTCCCGCCGGTATCGCTCGGAAGAATGCGTTAACTTGCCCACGACCGGTGACCTTTTCAATAAAGGCCTTGCCGTCGCTCTCGTAAACTTTTTCAAGCACTCGATCAAAGTTCGTCGTTATGGCAGAGTTATCAAAAAGCTTTGGCAGTAGGCTGACCGCGCCCGCAATTTCGTCTGGCGTTTTGAAATCACGCTCAAAGTCTAAATTGAAGCGACTCTCCCCGAGGGCAATAACTAGATCATTCATTACCCCTTCATAGTCGCCCCTTTCCTCCAGCCGTGCACGCATCGCCTCAGCGTCAAGTTGGGCATCGGTACAGAGATTAATCAGATACCCTTTCCACTCTGGGCAACCCGCGCTTACAGACATACCCGCACCGACAAAGGGAATGACAAATCCACGCTGGCAAGATCGCTTAAGCTCATCAAACCGCACCAAATTACGTGGAAATTGATCGGTGTTGAGGATGCGTGCTTTCTCCTCTTGGTCAAAACGCTTGGCTTCCTGCTCATAGAGGTAACGATCGCCAAAGTAGAAGGCCCGACTCGGTTTCGCTAAAGGGATTTCCTCGTTGCCCCGCTTGCAAATAACTTGAATCTCTTCCGATTCTTCATCGTCGATGATCTCGTCAAAGCGGCGATTTTTGCCAACTCCAGCAAGTTCTTCAAGAGTGGCTTCTTGATCAAAAGATGGTTGGGATGAATTGGGCATGAATTACTCCTAAGTAGTGAGTTCAGCAACTAAGGCCTCCATAAGATCTTTTGCGGTAGATTGCGAGGTAGAAAGTTGCGATTCCAACTGATCAACGAGGGCCATGAGTTGATCTACTTTGGATGCTATCCGAAGTTGTTCTGCGAGTGGTGGAAGCGGGAAGAACCATCCTGCTATAATAGGGGTATTTAGATTCGGTTGCCCCATTCCTTGGTTCACGCTCCGAAACGCGGGCGTTTGATGCGTAAGGTAGAGATACCCAAAATCATTCAGATCAAATGAGTGAAAAAGACGGAGGAGTGCGACGCCGTCGTTCATGCAACCTCTGATCTTACTGATTTTCGGAACGCCAAGGGTGGCGCCACTGTTTGTTAGTAGTAAGTCTCCCGGATTTATGAAACTGATTGGGTCCCCTGAAACTGGTCCAGATTGAGTGAGAGGATTTAACCTGATAAAGGACAGGAAGAATCCAAGCAC
>OFJB01000712.1_pt1 | contig 14985 bp, 11 predicted proteins | sample 1775081 | NCBI WGS metagenome assembly OFJB01 (sample SAMN08195771, study PRJEB24354) | sludge metagenome | isolation source: initial sludge from phenol fed wastewater aerobic bioreactor | place: India: Nagpur | collected 2016-06-05 | reverse complement strand
GGCGAGAAGGGCACTATGGTGTTCCAGCCCGATTTCGTCCAGGCGGCCCCGGAGACACGATCACCTTCGTGCCGACCGACAAAGGCCACGATGCGGAAAGCATCAAGGGCATGATCCCCGACGGCGCCGAGCCCTTCAAGGGCAAGATGAACGAACAGATCAGCGTGAAGCTGGACAAGGAAGGCGTCTACGGCGTCAAATGCACGCCCCATTACGGGATGGGAATGGTGGCGGTGATCGTTGTCGGCAAGCCCGTCAACCTGGAACAGGCCAAGGCGGTCAAGCAGACGGGCAAGGCAAGGAAGGCGTTCGAGGAGCTGCTGGCGCAGGTTCCGGCGGGTAATTGAGGCTCGTTCCATGCACGAAAAACCGGCCGGGCGGCACATCTCCCGGTCGACCACAGGGCGGTTCGAAATGGCTATCCCCCGCACCAGGCCGGGGAAATATCCGGCGGTGCTATCCTACGGCTTCAGGCCGTTCTTCCTGCTGGGGTCCTTCTATGCGGGCGGGGCGATCCTGCTGTGGCTGTCGCTGTTCTACGGCCATGCGGAAACCTTCAGCGCCTTCGCGCCGGTGGACTGGCACATCCATGAAATGCTGTACGGCTATCTCGCCGCCGTCATGACCGGCTTCCTGCTGACCGCGATCCCGAACTGGACGGGCCGCCTACCTGTGCAGGGCATGCCCCTGCTGGTGCTTGTGCTTCTGTGGCTTGCAGGACGCTTCGCCGTGTTCTTTTCGAGCTTGATCGGCTGGATTGCCGCGGCAGCGACGGACAGCGCCTTCTTGTTCGCCGTCGCTATGGCCGCAGCGGTGGAGATCGTGGCCGGCCGCAACTGGCGCAACCTCAAGGTGTTAGCTCCCGTCAGTGTGCTGTTCGTTGCCAATCTACTCTTCCATCTGGAGGCGCATTTCAACGGGCTGTCCGATATCAGCCGGCGCCTCGGCATCGGCGCGGTGGTCCTCCTCATTATGATCATAGGCGGGCGTATCATTCCGAGCTTCACCCGAAACTGGCTCGTGCGGCGAAATCCAGGTCGGCTGCCTGTTCCAGTCGGGCGTTATGACACCGTCGTTATCGCGATCTCCGCTATCTCCCTGATCGCATGGACCGCTTTTCCCAATGGCGTGATTACCGGGGCAGCCTTGCTCACTTCCGCCCTGCTCAACGCCGTCCGCCTAGGCCGCTGGGCAGGCGATCGTACTTTGCGCGATCCGCTGGTGCTTATGCTGCATCTGGCCTATGTCTTCCTGCCTGTCGGACTTATTTTTGCCGGCTTAGCAACCATCTTGCCGTCAGTTCCACCCGCCGCCGGTTTGCACGCCTTCGGCGTTGGCGCGATCGGGTGCATGACGCTTGCGGTGATGATGCGCGCCACGCGTGGTCATACCGGCCGGGACCTGAAGGCCGGCTGGCGTGGCTGCCTGGGGTCGGCCACGACGTGGGCCGGGGAATCGTCGTGCACGGCGGTGACGACCACCTCGGGCAGCGCGTTCGCGGCCGGGGCGGGCTCGTCGGCCGCGATGGCGGGGCCGGCCAGCAGCAGCGCGCAGGCCAGCGCGCAGGGGGTGAGGGGAGGAGGCGTAGCGGGGCGGACGCGCGCGCCCGTGGAGGAAAAGGTCGAGGTCATGAAAGGCATCCACGCCCGAGACCGGCCATGCGCGCAGGCGCGGGCCGCGTTCGGACAGACAAAAAGGGAACTGCGCCGGGCCACAGCAGCCCGGTGCAAGGCGAAACGTCAGGCGTGGAAGATGGTGGGCGGCCCGCGCGCGGGCAGCGGTGCCTGCGCGCGCCAGGCCAGCGTGGCCTGGGTGGGGCTGCGGCGGTCCTGGTGCGCCAGCGGCACCGGCGAACGCCAGGCTGCCAGCGCGAGCGCCGGCGGCGTGGCCAGCCCGATGCACAGCAGGCAGTCCGGCGCGTGGTGGTGCGCGTACCCGGCGGGCGCGTCCGCGCCGTGCAGCGCATGCGCCTCCTGCGTGGAGCAGACGTCGGCGGGCTGGAGCTGCGCCAGCGCCATGCGGGTCTGGACGCCCGCGAGCAGCGCCACCAGCCACGCCAGCGCCAGCACCGTGAAAACCACGGCGTGCAGGCTTCGGCGTTGGCGCAGGCGCTGGAGCATGCGGGGATTATCGCCGTACATGAAACATGAAAAACCGCCCGTCGGCGAAGACGGGCGGTTGTTCCTTTTTCGATAGCTGTTCGCGCTTGCTGGCCAAGCGCTACAGCCGTTTTTTCTGCTTATTGTCGCTCTCGCTCGGCTGGCTCAGGTTGGTGGTGTAGGCGTAGGGCAGGGCGCCTTTGTTCTTCATCCAGCGCAGCGCGGCGCTGGTGTCGAGGCCACCAGCGCGAGTGCCGGCGGCGTGGCCAGCCCGATGCACAGCCCGTCCGCGAAGACGGGTAATGATTTTTTTGACAGCCGGCCGCGCTAAACATCGCCATCGTCATCGCCAGCAGCTGGCTCAAGCCGGTGCGGCCCGCGGGGCCATGGCGCCCGATGCGCGCCGCGCCGACTTGACAACTTTAGTAAATTCAAACCATGCAAGCTCATCATCTGCGCTCACGTGGTCTGGCCTGGCTGCTGCTGGCCGCCCTGGTGGTGGCGCAGTGGCTCGGGATGGCGCACGGTGTGCTGCATGCGCGCACCGAGCTGTCGGGCGCACCGGTGGCGGAGGTGGCGTCGCGCGTGCGCCCGGCCGCGGCGGTGCTTCAGCGCCATGCGTGGCTGGGCGATCTGTACGGCGTGCACGACCGCGCCGGCGAGTGCCGCCTGTACGACCAGTTGGCCAGCGGTGGACACGCGCCGCCGATGGCGCAGCCGAGCCTGCCACCGTCATGCACGCCGCAACTGCCACTGCGCTGGGTGCAGCGCGTCTGGGTGCAGGTGCCCGCGCCGCTGTTTCACGCGCGCGCTCCACCCGCGCTGGGTTGAACCCCTCTCATCTTTCCTGCACTCCCCGCACGCGATCGGTTTGATCGCGGCCATGTGCTGCGCTGCCTGCCAGCGCGACTGGCCATCGGCGTGGAGCGCCGTTCAACCCCATAAGAACGTGTTTATTTCATGTCCCTTTTTTTGTCTCTCTTTCGCCGTCATGCCGCGGCGGGCGCGGTGCTCGCGCTGGGCGCCGCATGCGTCGCGGGCGCGCATGCTCAACAGGCCGATGCCTCGGCCCCGCCCGCGAAGGGCGCCGACGCGGCGCTGCCAGAACTCACCATCACCGACAACCCGCTGGGCGAGGCCCGCACCATCGCGCCCGTCAGCGTGCTGACGGGCCAGGAGCTGTTGCTGCAGCGCGGCGCCACGCTGGGCGAGACCCTGGCCGAACAGCCGGGCGTGGCCAGCTCCTACTTCGGCCCCAACGCCGGGCGGCCGGCGATCCGGGGGCTCAATGGCGACCGCATCCGCATCCTGAACAATGGCGGCGCCAGCATCGATGCCTCGTCTCTCAGCCAGGATCACAACACACCGATCGACCCGCTTGCCATTAATCGCGTCGAGGTACTGCGCGGCCCAGCGGCGCTGCTGTACGGCGGCAGCGCGCAGGGCGGGGTGGTGAACGTGATCGACAACCGCATTCCGCGCGAGCCGGTGGCCGGCCCCGAGGGCGGCGTGACCGGCCGCGTCGATGCGTCCTACGCCAGCGGCGCTCAAGAGAAAAACGCCGCTGTGCTGCTGGAGGGCGGCAACGACCGCTACGCGCTGCATGTGGATGCCTTCGGCCGCCACGCGGGTGACACCGCCGTGCCGCTGCTGCTCGATTGCGAGCGGCCCGGCTCGCCCGCGCAGGCGCGGCGCATCTGCAATTCGGCCAACCGCGTGAGCGGCGGCGCGGTGGGCGGCACGGCTTTTTTCGACCGCGGCTACCTGGGCGCTTCGGTGGCCGGCTACCGCAGCGACTACGGCACCGTGGCCGAGGACGATGTCTCCATCGGCATGCGCTCCACCCGCACCGCGCTGGAGGGGCTGTGGCGCAATCCGGGCTCTCTGATCGAAAGCCTGCAAGGCCAGTTCAGCCATGGCGACTACCGGCACACCGAGTTTGAGGGCGACGAGCCCGGCACCACGTTCAAGCACCGCGGCAACGACCTGCGGCTGCAGGCGCGCCACCGCGCCTTCGGCAGCCTGCGTGGCGTCTGGGGGCTGCAGGCCGAGGATGGCGCGTTTTCCGCCCTGGGCGAGGAGGCCTTCGTACCGCCCAGCCGCACGCGCTCGCTGGCGCTGTTCGCGCACGAGGAGCTGGGTACCTCCTGGGGCAAGCTGACGTTTGGCGCGCGCGCCGAGCGGGTGCGCGTGAGTTCGCTGGCTGCGGCGGATGACGAGCGCTTTGCCTCCGGCGAGCGGCGCTTCACGCCCGCCAGCGCGGCGGTGGGGGCGCTGGTCGATTTGGCGCCCGGCTGGCAGCTCACCGGCAACCTCGGGTACACCCAGCGCGCGCCCAAGGATTACGAGCTGTTCGCCAATGGAGCGCACGTGGCCACCGGTGTCTGGGAAACGGGCGACCCCATGCTGGGCACGGAAAAGTCCACCAGCATCGACCTGGGCACGCAGTGGCAGGCCGGCCCCCGGCGCTTTTCCGTCACCGCGTTTGCCAGCCGCTATGCGCGCTACATCGGCTTGATGCCGACCGGGGCGACAAAGGGCGATACGGATTTGCCCGAGTACGCCTATGCCGGCGTGAAGGCGCGCTTCGTCGGCCTGGAGGCCAGCGCCACCACGCGGCTGCTGGGGGCGCAGGGCCTGGTCGGCCGCGCGGGCGCATCGGTGCTGGACCTCGACCTGCGCGCCGACCTGGTGCGCGCCGCCAACGTCAGCACCGGCGAGCCGCTGCCGCTCATCGCCCCGGCGCGGCTGGGCGCCACGCTGCGCTGGGCCATGGGCGCTTGGGGCGCGCGCCTCGGGTTCGACCACGCGATGGCGCAGCGCCGCGTGCCCGAGGGCAGCCGAGAGACCGGTGCCTATACGCTCTGGAACGCCGCGCTCACGTACCGCCAGAAGGTCAGCCGCGCCGAGCTGCAGTGGTATGTGCGCGTGGACAACCTGACCAACCGGCTGGCCTACAGTGCCACGTCGATCCTGACGCAGACCGCCTTCCCCAAGGCGCCGCTGCCCGGACGCAGCGTGCGCGTGGGGGTGCAGGCGATGTTCTGACCGGGTTCAGCCGCCCGCCATGGAGTTGGGCGGCTGCTCCTGATAGCGTAGTTACTGACGTTTGATGGTCAAGCGCTGGAGTCGGTTTCGTTTCTTATTTCTTGGCCCCGTCTTCCAGCTGCGCCAGCGCCGCGTTGCCGCCGAGCGAGAGCAGCCCGGCGCGCGCGTACACGCCGAGCTTGCCGCGCGTGTCGGAGATGTCCAGGTTGCGCATGGTCAGCTGCCCGATGCGGTCCAGCGGCGAGAACGGCGCGTCTTCCACCTTCTCCATCGACAGCCGCTCGGGCGCGTAGGTCAGGTTGGGGCTCTCGGTGTTGAGGATGGAATAGTCGTTGCCGCGGCGCAGTTCGAGCGTGACGGTGCCGGTCACGGCGCGCGCCACCCAGCGCTGGGCGGTCTCGCGCAGCATGATGGACTGCGGGTCGAACCAGCGGCCCTGGTAGAGCAGGCGCCCGAGCTTGAGGCCGTTCAGGCGGTACTGCTCGATCGTGTCCTCGTTGTGGATGCCGGTCACCAGCCGCTCGTAGGCCAGATGCAAGAGCGCCATGCCGGGGGCCTCGTAGATGCCGCGGCTCTTGGCCTCGATGATGCGGTTCTCGATCTGGTCGCACATGCCGAGGCCGTGGCGCCCGCCGATGCGGTTGGCCTCCATGAAGAGCTCCACCGGATCGTCGATCTCGTGGCCGTTGAGCGCCACGGGGCGGCCTTCGTCGAAGGTGACGCTGACCTCTTCGGCCTTCACGGGCACCTCGTCCTTCCAGAAGGCGACGCCCATGATGGGGTTGACGATGCGCATCGAGCTGTTCAGGAACTCCAGGTCCTTGGCCTCGTGCGTCGCGCCCAGCATGTTGCTGTCGGTGCTGTAGGCCTTCTCGGCGCTCATCTTGTAGCCGAAGCCCTCGCGCGTCATGAAGGCCGACATCTCGGCGCGCCCGCCCAGTTCGTCGATGAACTGCTGGTCCAGCCAGGGCTTGTAGATCTTGAGCTGCGGATTGGTCAGCAGGCCGTAGCGGTAGAAGCGCTCGATGTCGTTGCCCTTGAAGGTGGAGCCGTCGCCCCAGATGTGCACGTCATCCTCCTTCATCGCCGCCACCAGCATGGTGCCGGTCACGGCGCGGCCCAGCGGCGTGGTGTTGAAGTAGGTGCTGCCGCCCGTGCGCACGTGAAAGGCGCCGCACTGGATGGCGGCGATGCCCTCCTGCGCGAGCTGGGTGCGGCAATCGACCAGGCGGGCGTTCTCGGCGCCGTATTCCATGGCCTTGCGCGGGATGGCGTCGTAGTCGTCCTCGTCCGGCTGGCCCAGGTTGGCGGTGTAGGCGTAGGGCTTGGCGCCCTTGTTCTTCATCCAGCGCAACGCGGCGCTGGTATCGAGGCCGCCGGAGAAGGCGATGCCGACCTTCTGGCCGACGGGAAGCGATTGCAGGATGGTTGCCATGGCAGCTTGGTGCGGCGCGGCATGGCGCCGCGCCGGGGGTGGGAAGGAAAGCTGCCGATTTTAGGGGGCGGCCCGAGAGAGGCGTTAACGCCAGTGGCGGTGGTAGCCGCGGTCCCAGTCGCCGCCGCCGCGGTATTCGATCGTCGCGCCGATCGCGGGCGCCGGGTACACCGGGGTCGTGTAGACGGGCGTTTCCGTCACCACGACGGCCGGCTGCGGCGCCTCGTAATAGCCGTAGCCGGGTGCATAGCTCGGCGCGGGCGGGACGGCGGGCTGCACGGTCACCGGGATCCACTGGCCCGGATCGGACTGCGTGCGCGTGGTGTACTGGCGCCCGCCGTATTCATAGACCACGTCGTAGCCGAGGAACTGGTTGTCGTAGCGTGTCTGCGTGGTGCAGCGTTGCACGTTCTGGTAGCCGGGGCTGCCCGCCTCGACCTGGTTGCCCAGCATCGCGCCGCCCACCACGCCCGCCGCGGTGGCCAGCGCGCGGCCCGAGCCGCCGCCGATCGCATTGCCGACCAGGCCGCCCGCGACGGCGCCCAGCACCGCCCCGGCGCCGCTGGGCTGGCGCCCGCCGCTGTACACCGTTTCGTTGTTGCACACCTGCTGCGGCACCGCCACCTGCTGCGACACCGGCGTGACCGAGAGCACGCGCCCCATTTCGCGCCCCTGCGGCTGGGCTTGTGCCTGAAGGGTCAGCAGCGCGGCGCCGGCGGCCAGCGCGAGTGTGAAAATTTTTGTCATGGCGAAAGTTCCTTTCGGATGGTCTTGACGCTACCAACGTTCGAGTCCGGATAAAAGTTTAGGTTGCATGCGTCAAAACCGGCCTGCCCAGGCGTAAAGCTGCGTAAAAATTGGCAACGCGCCCGTCCGCGGGCACTGGCAGCCTCGCGGTTACTCCGGGGCATGCATGATCGCGTGTTTTGCCTTGAAGGACAATCGGCGGCTGACCATGCATACCTTACCCGATACCCTGGAGGGCTGGCTCGCCTACTGCGAGCACCTGCATCCGCACACGATAGAAATGGGACTGGACCGCGTGGCGCGGGTCAAAGAGCGCCTGGGCCTGCGCCTGGATTGCCCGGTGATCACCGTGGCCGGCACCAACGGCAAGGGCTCGACCTGCGCCATGATCGAGGCCGTGGCGCTGCAGGCGGGCTACCGCCCGGGCGTCTACACCTCGCCGCACCTGGTGCACTTCGAGGAGCGTTGCCGCATCCACGGCGAGACCGTCAAGCCCGAAGAACTGGTGCCGCACTTCGAAGCCGTGGAGCGCGCGCGCACCGAGAACGGCGCGGAGGTGCAGCTCACCTATTTCGAGTTCACCACCCTGGCCATCCTGCGCCTGATCAGCCAGGCCAGGGTGGACGTGGCGGTGCTGGAAGTGGGCATGGGCGGGCGGCTCGATGCGGTCAACGTGATCGACGCCGACTGCGCCGTGATCACCATGATCGACGTGGACCACGCCGAATACCTCGGCCCGGACCGGGAGAGCATCGGCCGCGAGAAGGCCGGGATCATGCGCCCGGGCCGCCCGGTGGTGGTCTGCGACCCGGTGCCGCCCGACAGCGTGATCGAGCACGCCCGGGCGATCGGCGCGTCGCTGTGGCGCTTCGGCGCGGACTTCAACTATTCGGGCGACAAGCTGCAGTGGTCCTGGGCCGGGCACGGGCGGCGCTACGCCGGCATGTCCTACCCGGCGCTGCGCGGCGCCAACCAGCTCTTCAACGCCTCGGGCGCGCTGGCGGCGCTGGAAGCCATCCGCGAGAAGCTGCCGATCTCCGCGCAGGCGGTGCGCGCCGGCCTGGCGCTGGTGGAGCTGCCGGGGCGCTTCGAGGTGGCGCCGGGCCAGCCCGTGGTGGTGCTGGACGTGGCGCACAACCCGCACGCGGTGGCGACGCTGGCCGCGAGCATGAGCACCATGGGGCATTTCCGCCTCACGCATGCGGTGTTCGGCGCCATGGCCGACAAGGACATCACCGGCATTTTCGAGAAGATCGGCCCGCTGATCGACCGCTGGTACTTCACCGACCTGCCGACCCCGCGCGCCGAAACCGCGGCCCACCTGCAGGAGCGCTGGGAGCGTTTTCACGCGCAGCAGGAGGCGCTGCAGGCGCCGCCCGCGGTGGTGCAGGACGATGCGCCGCGCATGGATCTGGCCGAGGCGCTCAAGCAGCAGGACGACAAGCCCCACCTGTCGGTCACGCGCTCCCGGCGCGGGAGCAGCGGCGAGGGCGGGGGCGGGCGGCGCGTCGTCAAGAGCGAGGTGTTTCCCGATCCGCAAACCGCGCTGGATGCGGCGGTGGCGGCCTCCAGGCTCACTGATAGAATCATCGTCTTCGGATCGTTTTACACGGTCGGCGGCATCCTCAAGAACGGCATGCCACAGATGCACGGCAAGCACTTCGACCTTTGACCTTGCGAGCCCTGGTTTACATGGCATTTTTCAAGTTTCCCTGGGCAAATCCACCACAAGAGCCAGCCAAAGGTTCGTCCAGACGCAGCCGCGCGCCACAGGCCGAGAGCATCGAGGGGCTGCGCCGCCGGGCGCGCCACCGCCTCATCGGGGCCGTGATCCTGGTGCTTGCGGGCATCATCGTGTTCCCGCTGATCTTCGATACCCAGCCGCGCACGGTGCCGGTCAACGTCGCCATCGACATCCCCGACCGCAACGCGGCCGCGCCCCTGGCGGTGGATGGCGCCCCTGCGAAGACGGAGACCGGCAAGGTGCCGGCCGGTGCGAGCCTGGTGGCCGGCGAGGAGCAGGTGGGCGAGAACCCGCCCAAGGCCCCGGCCGCGCCGGCCGCCGCCCCCGTGCAGGAACAGCCGAAGCCGCAACCCGCCCAGGCCGCACCCGCAGCCCCCGCCGCCGCGCCAGTGGCCAAGGCGCCGGCCCAACCCGAACCCAAGCCTGAAGCCAAACCCGCGCCCAAGCCCGAACCGAAAGCGGAGCCCAAACCCAAGCCCGAGGCGGCGGCCGCCCCGGCGCGGCACGGCGCCAGCGCACCGACCGCCCCACCTGCGGCCAACAACGATGCGGCCCGTGCCCGCGCCTTGCTGGAAGGGCATGCGCCCACGCCGGCCGCGGCCGCCGCCCCGGCCGCCAGCCCGCAGGGCGAGCGCTTCATCGTCCAGGTGGGCGCCTACGCCGATCTGGGCAAGGTGCGCGAGGTGCGCGCCCGGCTGGAGCGCGCGGGCATCAAGACCTATGCGCAGGACACCCACGGCAAGGATGGCGTGCGCACGACGCGCGTGCGCGTGGGCCCGTTCGCCAGCCGCGCGGAAGCGGCCAAGGTGCTGGGTCGCATCAAGGGCCTGGGGCTGGACGGCGCGGTCCTCACCCTGTGATGCGCGCCGCACGCGACGAAGCCCATGGCCGCGCTTGATTGGGGCTTGCTGGCGGTGGTATGTATCTCCCTGGTGCTGGGCGCATGGCGCGGCCTGGTGTTCGAAGTGCTGTCGCTGGCGGGCTGGGCCCTGGCGTTCGTGGTGGCGCGCTGGTTCGCCGAGGCGGCCGGCGCGATGATTCCCTGGGGCGAGGCGCAGGCGCCGTGGCGCCCGGTGGCGGGTTTCGTGCTGCTGTTCATCGCGGTGGTGTTTGCCTGCGGCCTGCTCGCGGCGCTGGCGCGCAGGCTGATGGCCGCGGCCGGGCTGCGGCCGGCGGACCGGGCGCTGGGCGCCTTGTTCGGTGCGGCGCGGGGCCTGGTGCTGCTGCTCGTCATCGTCTGGGCGGCGGGCTTCACGCCGCTGCCGGCTGAGCCCTGGTGGCAGGCCTCGCGCGTGGTGCCCGCGCTGCAGGGTGTGCTCCAGGGCCTGGGGCCGGTGCTGCCGCGCGAGTGGGTGGCGGCCCGGCCGGTATGAAGCTTGTCTGAATGAAGTCTGAGGGCGGCGCGCCGACTGCCCGCAAAGGAAGAAACCATGTGTGGAATCGTGGGCGCCGTCAGCCAGAGCGCCGTCAACCAGCTCATTTACGATGCCTTGCTGCTGCTGCAGCACCGGGGGCAGGATGCGACCGGCATCGTCACCGAGCAGAACCGCAAGTTCTTCATGCACAAGGCCAAGGGTATGGTGCGCGACGTCTTCCGCACGCGCAACATGCGGGCGCTGCCGGGCCACTGCGGCCTGGGGCAGGTGCGCTACCCGACGGCGGGCAGCGCCACGAGCGAGGAAGAGGCCCAGCCGTTCTACGTCAACGCGCCCTTCGGCATCGTGCTGGCGCACAACGGCAACCTGACCAATGCCCACCGCCTGCGCCGCGAGCTGGCGGAGAACGACCACCGCCACACCAACACCGGCAGCGATTCCGAGGTGCTGCTCAACGTGCTGGCGCACGAGCTGGCGCGCGCCACCCAGGGTAGCCGCCTGCAGGCCGAGGAGGTGTTCGCCGCCGTGCGCGCGGTGCACCGGCGCGTGCAGGGCTCGTATGCCGTGGTGGCGCTGATCGCGGGCTTCGGCCTGCTGGCGTTCCGTGACCCCTGGGGCATCCGCCCGCTGTGCATGGGGCGGGGCAGCGACGGCACCGTGATGGTGGCGAGCGAATCGGTGGCGCTGGAAGGCACCTCGCTGCGCCTGGAGCGCGACATCGCGCCCGGCGAGGCGATCCTGGTGCATGAAGACGGCCGCGTCGAATCGGCCCAGTGCGCCGAGCATGCCGAACTGCACCCCTGCATCTTCGAGTACGTCTATCTCGCGCGCCCCGATTCGGTGATGGACGGCATCTCGGTCTACCAGGCGCGGCTGAACATGGGCGAAACACTGGCCAAGCGCGTGATCTCCACCGTGCCGCCGAGCGAGATCGACACCATCATCCCGGTGCCCGAATCGAGCCGCCCCAGCGCCATGCAGCTGGCGCAGAAACTCGGCCTGCCCTACCGCGAGGGCTTCGTGAAGAACCGCTACGTGGGCCGCACCTTCATCATGCCGGGGCAGGCCACGCGCAAGAAATCGGTGCGCCAGAAGCTCAACGCGATCGGCAGCGAATTCAAGGGCAAGCGCGTGCTGCTGGTTGACGATTCCATCGTCCGCGGCACCACCTCCAAGGAAATCGTGCAGATGGCGCGCGACGCGGGCGCTACCAAGGTCTACCTGGCCTCCGCGGCGCCGCCGGTGCGCTTTCCGAACGTCTACGGCATCGACATGCCCACGAGCGAAGAGCTGATCGCCAACGGCCGCACGGTGGAGGAAATCCGCGCCTACATCGGCTGCGACGCGCTGATCTACCAGGACCTGGACGCCATGAAGCGCGCCATCCAGGCGGTGCAGCCGCGCGTCGCGGGCTTCGAGGCCTCGTGCTTCGACGGCGTCTACATCACCGGCCTCTCGCAGGCCGACATCGCCGAGATGCAGACCGGGCGCGCCGGCAGCGGCGGCGACGAGGACGCCGACGACGCGCAGGGCTCGCGGCTGTCGCTGCCCAATGCCGAGACTACATAAAAGAGAGTAGCCAGCGCGCCTGCACATTCGTTTTCGGATACGAAACCATCTGAATCCAAGGCGGATCGTGCGTATCCAGCTCCTATTTTGAGAATCATGACCACAGAAACATCCGACCTGCCCGAGGGGCTGCACCCCGAAACCTACGCGGTGCGCGAAGCGGTCGCGCGCAGCAACTACGGCGAGCACAGCGAGGCGCTGTACCTCACCAGCAGCTTCGTGCAGCACGACTGCGAAAGCGCCGCGCGCCGCTTCGCCAAGGAGGAGCCGGGCTACACCTACACCCGCACCGCCAACCCCACGGTGGCGAGCTTCGAGCAGCGCCTCGCGAAGATGGAAGGCACCGAATGCGCGGTGGCCACGTCCACCGGCATGGCGGCCATCCTGCTCGTGGCGCTCACCGCGCTCAAGACGGGCGACCACGTGGTCGCGTCGCAATCGATGTTCGGCTCCACCATGAAGCTGCTGGGCGGCGAGATGGCGCGCTTTGGCGTGGAGACCACCTTCGTCTCGCAGACCGACGTGGCGGCGTGGAAGGCGGCCGTCCGGCCCCAGACCCGGCTGCTGTTCGCCGAAACGCCCACCAACCCGCTGACCGACCTGTGCGACATCCGCGCCCTCGCCGACATCGCGCACGCCGCCGGCGCGCTGCTGGCGGTGGACAACAGCTTCGCCTCGCCGGTGCTGCAGCGCCCGGTCGAATTCGGCGCCGACCTCGTCGTGCACTCCGGCACCAAGCTCATCGACGGCCAGGGCCGCGTGATGGCCGGCGCCGTCTGCGGAACGGAAAAGCTGGTGGACGGCGTGATGGGCACCTTCCTGCGCAGCGGCGGCCTGAACCTCTCGCCGTTCAACGCCTGGGTGGTGCTCAAGGGCCTGGAGACGCTGGCCCTGCGCGTCAAGGCCGAAAGCGCCGCCGCGCTGGAGCTGGCCGCCTGGCTTCAGACCCACCCCCGGGTCGCGCGCGTGCACTACCCGGGCCTGGCGAGCCACCCGCAGCACGCACTGGCGATGCGCCAGCAAAGCGGCATGGGCGGCACCGTGCTGGCCTTCGACGTGATCGGGACCACGCCCGAGCAGCTGCGCGCCAACGCCTTTCACGTGATCGACAGCACGCGCGTGTGCTCGGTCACCGCCAACCTCGGCGACGTGAAGACCACCATCACCCACCCGGCCAGCACCTCGCACGGGCGCCTGACCGAAGAGCAGCGCCAGGCCGCCGGCGTCGGGCAGGGCCTGATCCGCATCTCCTGCGGGCTGGAACACATGGACGACCTCAAGGCCGATCTGGCCCGCGGCCTGGACACCCTGAAATGACCTCGGAAAAAGTACGCACCCGCTTCGCCCCGTCCCCCACGGGCTTCATCCACCTGGGCAACATCCGCTCGGCGCTCTACCCATGGGCCTTCGCCCGCGCGATGAAGGGCGAATTCATCCTGCGCATCGAAGATACCGACCTGGAGCGCTCCACGCAGGGAGCCGTGGACGTGATCCTCGAAGGCATGCGCTGGCTCCAACTCGACATCGACGAAGGCCCCTACTACCAGATGCAGCGCATGGACCGCTACAAGGCCGTGCTGGAGCAGCTCAAGGCCAGCGGCCACGTCTACCCCTGCTACATGAGCGTGCAGGAACTCGACGCGCTGCGCGAGCGCCAGATGGCCGCCAGGGAAAAGCCGCGCTACGACGGCACCTGGCGCCCCGAGCCCGGCAAGGTGCTGCCGCCCATCCCCGAGGGTCTGCAGCCGGTGCTGCGCTTCAAGACGCCGCAGACCGGCACCGTCGGCTGGGACGACCAGTGCAAGGGCCGCATCGAATTCCACAACAGCGAGCTCGACGACCTGGTCATTGCCCGCCCGGACGGCACGCCCACCTACAACTTCTGCGTCTGCGTGGACGACATGGACATGCGCATCACCCACGTGATCCGCGGCGACGACCACGTCAACAACACCCCGCGCCAGATCCACATCTACCAGGCGCTGGGCGTCACGCCCCCGGTCTTCGCCCACCTGCCCACGGTGCTGAACGAGCAGGGCGAGAAGATGAGCAAGCGCCGCGGCGCCAAGCCCGTCACCTGGTACCGCGACGCCGGCTACCTGCCCGACGCCATGGTCAACTACCTCGCCCGCCTGGGCTGGAGCCATGGCGACGACGAAATCTTCACGCGCGCGCAGTTCCTGCAGTGGTTCAGCCTCGACCACCTCGGCAAGAGCGCCGGGCAATACGACGAAGCCAAGCTGCGCTGGGTCAACGCCCAGCACCTGAAGCTCACCGAAGACGCCGAGCTGGCGCGGCTGGTGCGCCCCTTCGTCGTGCGCTCGGGCGTGGACGAGGCGCTGCTCGATGCCGACGACCGCCTGCCGCGCATCTGCGCGCTGTTCAAGGACCGCTGCGAGACCCTGGTCGACCTGGCCGGCTGGGTGCGGCTGTTCTATGTGGACGCCATCGAACGCGACGCCGAAGCCGCGGCGCAGCACCTCACGCCCGAGGCCCAGGCGCCGCTGGCGGCGTTTGCCCAGGCCATGCAAAGCGTCGAATGGACGCGCGAGGCCATCAACGCCGCGATCAAGGGCGTGCTCAAGGCGCAGGGCCTCAAGATGCCGCAACTGGCCATGCCGGTGCGCGTGCTCACCATGGGCCAGGCGCACACGCCTTCGGTCGATGCGGTGCTCGAACTGCTGGGCCGCGAAAAAATCCTCGCGCGACTCCAAAATCGCTAAAAATCCACGCTACAATTTGCGTCTTTGGTGGTGACGGTCAGACTGGTTCTGACCGAAGCTAGCGGGGGTATAGCTCAGCTGGGAGAGCGCTTGCATCGCACGCAAGAGGCCAGCGGTTCGATTCCGCTTACCTCCACCAACAAAGAGTGAACGCAAGTTCCTGGGAATTTGACCCTATCGTCTAGAGGCCTAGGACATCACCCTTTCACGGTGAGTACCGGGGTTCGAATCCCCGTAGGGTCGC
>OFJB01000709.1_pt1 | contig 15033 bp, 14 predicted proteins | sample 1775081 | NCBI WGS metagenome assembly OFJB01 (sample SAMN08195771, study PRJEB24354) | sludge metagenome | isolation source: initial sludge from phenol fed wastewater aerobic bioreactor | place: India: Nagpur | collected 2016-06-05 | reverse complement strand
TGCCGTGCCAGGCCACCACGTCCAGCGGCGAATGGCCGATCGGGGCCTTCCACAGGCGCCCCTGGAACTTCACCAGCATCTCGAAGTGGCCTTCCTTGTCCTCGTAGGCCGCCACTGGCGTGAGGAAGTCGCGCGGATGCGCCAGGCCGTTGGAACCCATCACGCCCAGGTCGGGCAGGCGCAGGTGCGCGCCGTAGTTCTCGCAGACGTAGCCGCGCGCGGCGCCGTCGGGCAGCTCCACGCGAAAGCGCACGCCGCGCGGGATCACGGCGATCTCCTGCGGCTGGACGTCGATCAGGCCGAACTCGGTGGCGAGGCGCAGCCGCCCGTGCTGCGGCACGATGAGCAGCTCGCCGTCGGCATCGTGGAAGTAGCGCGTGGTCATCGACTGGTTGGCCGCGTAGATGTGCACCGCGCAGCCGGCGTTGCCGCCCATGGTCGTCATGCCCTCGATGAAGTCGACCTCCGCGCCCGGGCCGGGCAGGGGCAGGGGGTCCCAGCGCAGCGGGTTGGGCGGCGTGGGCACGTCGTCGAACTGGCTGAGCCAGCGCGGGGCGACGTCGTTGGGCTCGAACGGCTCCTGCACCGCGGCGGGGCGGATGCGGTAGAGCCACGAGCGCCGGTTGGCGTGGCGCGGCGCGGTGAAGGCGGTGCCCGAAAGCTGCTCGGCATAGAGCCCGTAGGCCGGTTTTTGCGGCGAGTTGCCGCGCCGGGGCAGGGCGCCCGGCAGGGCCTCGGTGGCGAATTCGTTGCCGAAGCCGCTCATGTATTGCGTAGTGCCCATGAAGGTCTCCTGTGGATTCATGGGGTGAGCGTAGCGCGATTGGAAGTTAGACGGCGACAGGGGCGGGAATGGCCGGATGGTGCTGGTAGCCGAGCACCTCGAAATCCTCGTACTCGTAATCGAAGAGGGAGGGCGGCCTGCGCCGGATGTCGAGCGCCGGATAAGGGTAGGGCGTGCGCGCGAGCTGCGTGCGCACCTGCTCGAAGTGGTTGTTGTAGAGGTGGCAGTCGCCGCCGGTCCAGATGAAGTCGCCCACCTGCAGGTCGCACTGCTGCGCCAGCATGTGCGTGAGCAGGGCGTAGCTGGCGATGTTGAAGGGCACGCCAAGGAAGATGTCGGCGCTGCGCTGGTAGAGCTGGCAGCTCAGCTTGCCTTCGGCGACGTAGAACTGGAACAGGGCGTGGCAGGGCATCAGCGCCATCTTGTCGAGCTCGCCAACGTTCCAGGCGCTCACGAGGATGCGCCGGCTGTCCGGGTTGGTCTTGAGCTGCTGCACCACCTGCGCGATCTGGTCGATGTGGCGGCCATCGGGCGTGGGCCAGGAGCGCCACTGCACGCCGTAGACCGGCCCGAGGTCGCCGGTCCGCGGGTCGGCCCATTCGTCCCAGATGGTCACGCCCCGCTCCTGCAGCCAGCGCGCGTTGCCGCTGCCCTGCAGGAACCACAGCAGTTCGTGGATGATGGACTTGAGGTGCACCTTCTTGGTGGTGACCAGCGGGAAGCCTTCGGCGAGGTCAAAGCGCATCTGGTGGCCGAAGACGCTCTTCGTGCCGGTGCCGGTGCGGTCGCCCTTGGCCACGCCGTGCTCGTAGACGTGGCGCATCAGGTCTTCGTATTGCGAGCGGATGACGGGTGTCGGCATTGGATATGAAAAGTGGCTTCAGTGCTTGTACAGCAAGCGCGAGTAGCTATGATTTGGAGAGTATGCAGCCCGGGTTCATCAGGCCCTGCGGGTCGAGCGCCTGCTTGATCGCGCGCATCATCGCCAGCGCCACCGGCGGCTCGTAGCGCTCCAGCTCGTGGGTCTTGAGCTGGCCCACGCCGTGCTCGGCCGAGAACGATCCGCCGTACTGCGCCACCGCGTCATAGACCAGCCGGTTCACGCGCGCCTCCTGCTCGCGCAGGAAGGCCTTGCCGTCGTCACCTTCGGGCGCCTGCACGTTGTAGTGCAGGTTGCCGTCGCCCAGGTGGCCGAAGTTGACCAGCCGCACGCCGGGGATTTCGCGCGTGAGCAGCGCGTCGGCGTGCTCGACGAAGGCCGGGATGCGCGAGGCGGCGATCGAGATGTCGTGCTTGATGTTCAGGCCCTCCTCGGCCTGCGCCAGTGGGATGCTCTCGCGCACGTGCCACAGCTCGTGCGCCTGCGCCAGGCTCTCGGCCACCACCGCATCGAGCACGCAGCCGTCTTCCATGGCCTGCTCCAGCAGGTGCTCGAAGCGCGCGCGCGCGTGCTGCTCGGATTCGCTATCGGCGTTTTCCAGCAGCACGCAGTAGGGGGCGCCCGCCATGCCGGCGAAGGGCACGCGCAGCTGCGGCATGTGCCGCACCACGAGCGAGAGCGCGAACTGCCCCATCACCTCGAAGCCCGTGAGCGAGGCGCCCAGGTGCCGGTGCGCCAGGCCCAGCAGGCGCACGGCCGCTTCCATCGAGGGCACGGCGGCCCAGGCGGTCAGTTCGGCCACGGGCTTGGGAAAGAGCTTCATCGTCGCGGCGGTGATGACGCCCAGCGTGCCTTCGCTCCCGATGAACAGGTGGCGCAGGTCGTAGCCGGTGTTGTCCTTGCGCAGGCCCGAGAGGCCCTCCCACACCTCGCCCTGCGGCGTGACCACTTCCAGCCCCAGGCACAGCTCGCGCGTGTTGCCGTAGCGCACCACCTGCGTGCCGCCGGCGTTGGTGCCGAGGTTGCCGCCTATCGTGCAGCTGCCTTCGGCGGCGAGCGAGAGCGGGAACAGCAGCCCCTCCTTGTCGGCGTATTCCTGCAGGCTTTGCAGGATGCAGCCGGCCTCCACCGTCACGGTGAGGTTGTCGCGGTCGATGGCGCGGATGCGGTTCATGCGCGAGAGGCTCAGGATCACCTGCGTGCCGGAGTCGTCCGGCGTGGCGCCGACCGACAGGCCGGTGTTGCCGCCCTGGGGAATGATGGCCGCGTCATGGGCGGCGCAGGCGCGCACCACGGCGGCGACCTCGGCCGTGCTGGCCGGGCGCACCACGGCAAGCGCCTTGCCCTGGCGGCGGCGGCGCCAGTCCTGCTCCCAGGCGCTCAGGTCGCCCTCGGCGAGGACGTGGTCGGCGCCGACGGCGGCGCGCAGGGTGTCAAGTAGGGGCTTGGAGGTCATGGTGGGGGGCGTTGGCGAAGGCCGCACGCTGGCGCAGGCGGATGTGCATCACGCAGGCGGCGAACAGCAGCAGGCAGAGCAGGATTTCGATCAGGGCCAGCCAGCGGCTGGGGGGCGGGTCGCTCCAGGCGCGTACCACGCCCTCGGTGAAGTAGAGCCAGACCAGCAGGCTGACCCAGCGGTAGGTGTACATGCGCCGCTTGAGCAGGCCAGCGAGCGGCAGCGCCAGCGGCAGCGCCTTCAGGGCGATCCACGAGCCACCCGGGCGCAGCGGCGCGAGCCACAGCTCCCACGCCAGGCACAGCAGCATCAGCGCCATCAGGCTGGCCACGGCCAGGCGCTGGCTCAGGGCGACGCGGGGGGGCAGGGCGGGGGCGGGGAAGGCGGTTTTGGGCATGGCGGTCGGAATCTGGGATCATACGAGGTGATGAAATTCAGCCGCCAGACCCTGCAACGCGCGTTTCGCCGCCTGGTGAACTTCCCCTGGCTGGGGGTGGCGCGGCTGCTGGCCGAACGCTACCGCGAAGACCGCCTGGGGCAGACCGCGGCCAGCCTGACCTTCACCACGCTGCTGGCGCTGGTGCCCTTCGTCACCGTGGCGCTGGCGATCTTCTCCGCCTTCCCGATCTTTCGCGAGATGCAGGAGGTGCTGCAGCACTGGCTCAGCCAGAGCCTGTTTCCCGAGAACATCTCGCGCCCGGTCCTGGGCTATCTCACGCAGTTCGCGGCCAAGGCCAGCCGGCTCGGGGCCGTGGGTTTCTCCTTCCTGATCGTCACCGCGCTGGCGCTGATCCTCACGATGGACCGCACGCTCAACACCATCTGGCGCGTGCCGCGCCTGCGCCCGTTGGGGCAGCGCGTGCTGATCTACTGGGCCGCCCTCACGCTCGGGCCGCTGGTGCTCGCGGGCGGGCTGGTGCTCACCAGCTCGGTCGCCTCCGCCGCCACGCACAGCCTCAAGGGCACGCTGCCCGGCGGGGTGCAGGTGCTGTTCGCCGCCATCGAATTCCTGCTGCTGTCCGGCGGCATGTCCGCGCTCTACCACTACGTGCCCAACACCCCGGTGCGCTGGCGCCATGCGCTCGCGGGGGGCGTCTTCGTCGGCCTGGGGGTGGCCGTCGCCAAGAAGGGGCTGGCGCTGTACCTGGCCTCGGTGCCGACGTATTCGATGATCTACGGCGCCTTCGCCACGCTGCCCATCCTGCTGCTGTGGGTCTACATGGCCTGGCTCATCGTGCTGCTGGGCGCGGTGGTGGCGGCCTACCTGCCGCGCCTGCGCGATGCGCTGGCGAGGAAAGGCGAACGGGTGCAGGCGCCGTTCGCGCTGGCGGTGCAGGTGCTGCAGCAGCTGCAGGCGGCGCGCAGCAATCCGCAGCACGGCCTGACGGGGGCGCAGCTCGCGCATGCGCTGCACGTCGGCCAGCCGCAGCTCGCCGTCCCGCTGCAGGTGCTGCTGCAGCTCGATTGGGTGGTGCAGGTCAACGAAGTGGCCGCCGGCGCGCGCGATCTGGCCGACGCCCGCTACCTGCTGCTGGCCGAACCCGCCAGCACGCCCATGCAGCCGCTGGTGCAGCGCCTGCTGATCCAGCGCACGCCCGAGCTGGAGCGATTCTGGGGGCACACCGGCATGCAGGTGCTGCAGCTCGCCGACGTGCTGGAGCGTCCATGCCAGGCGCAGGGCACGCTCAGCGCCTGACCAGCCCCTTGAGCTGGTAGAGCGCATCGAGCGCTTCGCGCGGCGAGAGCTGGTCGGGGTTGAGCGCGGCCAGCGCCGCTTCAGCCGCGCTGGGCGCATCGACGGGCGGCGCCGGGGGCGGGGCGAACAGGTCCACCTGCCGCTGCGCCTCCTGCGCGCGCGCCTCCAGGGCGCTGAGCGCGTGGTGCGCATGGTGCAGCACGCTCGCGGGCATGCCGGCGAGCTTGGCCACCTGGATGCCGTAGCTGCGGCTCGCGGGCCCGGCCTGGATCTCGTGCAGGAAGACGATGTCCTGCCCGCTCTCCACGGCGCTCACGTGCAGGTTGACTGCGTGGCGCGCGGTGGCGGGCAGTTCGGTCAGCTCGAAGTAGTGCGTGGCGAACAGCGTGAAGGCCTTGCTTTTGTCGTGCAGGTGCGTGGCGATGCTACTGGCCAGCGCCAGGCCGTCGAAGGTGCTGGTGCCGCGGCCGATCTCGTCCATCAGCACCAGGCTTTGCGCCGTGGCGGCGTGCAGGATCTGCGCCGCTTCCACCATTTCCAGCATGAAGGTCGATTGCGCGTTGGCCAGGTCGTCGGCCGCGCCGATGCGCGTGTGGATGGCGTCGATCGGCCCCAGGCGGCAGCGGGCGGCGGGCACGTGGCTGCCCATGCTGGCCAGCAGCACGATGAGGGCCACCTGGCGCATGTAGGTGGATTTGCCGCCCATGTTCGGGCCGGTGATGATCTGCATGCGCTGGCGGGCGTGCAGGTGCGTGTGGTTGGGGATGAAGGCGCCGCTGGAGGTCTGCGCCAGCCGGCTTTCCACTACCGGATGGCGGCCGGACTCGATCTCGATGCAGGGCTCGGGGACGAACTGCGGCGCGCACCAGTTCAGTGTCAGCGAGCGCTCGGCGAGGCAGCACAGCACATCCAGCTGGGCCAGCGCCTGCGCCACCTGCGTGAGCCGCGGCACGTGCGGCTGCAACTGGTCGAGCACCTGCTCGTACAGCCATTTCTCGCGCTGCAGCGCGCGCTCCTGCGCCGACAGGGCCTTGTCCTCAAAGGCCTTGAGTTCGGGCGTGATGAAGCGCTCGGCGTTCTTGAGCGTCTGGCGGCGGCGGTAGTCCCCGGGCACCTTGTCCAGGTGGCTGACGGTGACCTCAATGTAGAAGCCGTGCACCTTGTTGAACTGCACGCGCAGGTTGGGGATGCCGGTGCGCGTCTTCTCGCGCGTTTCCAGATTGAGCAGGAAACCGTCGCAGTTGTTCTGGATGGCGCGCAGCTCGTCCAGCTCGGCGTCGAACCCCGTGGCGATCACGCCGCCGTCGCGCACCAGGGCGGAGGGCTCGGGAGCGATGGCCGACCGCATCAGCGCCACGCAGGGCGCGGGCGGCTGCAGGTGCTGGAAGATTTGAGCCAAATACGGCTCCAGGCCAATACCATCCAGCGTGAACAGCTCTGCTTTTTGCAGCGTCTGGCCCAGGGCCACCAGCTCGCGCGGGCGCACCTGCCTGAGCGCGATCCGGGCGGTGATGCGCTCCACGTCGGCCACGCCCTTGAGCGCGCCGCGCAGCGCCTGCCAGGCCCCCGCCCGCAGGGCCTGCGTCGCGGCCAGGCGCCGGCAGGCGGCGCCGCGCTCGCGCTCGGGCTCCAGCAGCCAGGTCTTGAGCAGGCGGCTGCCCATGCCGGTCATGCAGGTGTCCAGCAGGGAGAGCAGGGTGGGTGACTCTTCCCCGCGCAGCGTGCGGGTCAGCTCCAGGTTGCGCACCGTGCTCGCGGGCAGGGTGATCAGCGCCTCGCTGCGCTGCACCTGCACGCTGTGCAGATGCGTCAGCGCCCGCCCCTGCGTGTGCTCGGCGTAGTGCAGCAGCGCGCTGGCGGCGGCGTGCGCGTCGTGCAGGCCTTCGGCCTCCCACGCGGCCAGGGTGGCGGCCCCCAGGTGCTGCAGCAGCGTGCGCTCGCCCAGCGGGCCGTCGAACTGCCAATCCGGGCTCGGCGCGACCGGGCAGGCAAGCGCGCCGCTCAGGCGCAGGAGCTGCAGCTGCTGCTCGAAACGCGGGGTGGCCCCGGCGCTGTAGATCAGCTCGCTGGGCGCGATGCGCGTGAGCCATGCGGCCAGCTCGTCCACGGCGCACTCGGCCAGGAAGACCCGCCCCTGCGTCACCGACAGCCACGCCAGGCCGCAGCGCGCGCGCGAGCCCTGGTGCACGGCCAGCAGCAGCGATTCGGCCTTGTCGCTCAGCAGCTCGCTGTCGGTGATGGTGCCGGGTGTGATCACGCGCACCACCTTGCGCTCCACCGGCCCCTTGCCAGCCGCCACGTCGCCCACCTGCTCGGCGATCGCCACCGACTCGCCCAGCTTGATCAGCCGCGCCAGGTAGCTCTCCAGCGCATGAAACGGCACGCCCGCCATCACCACCGGCTGCCCGGCCGACTGGCCGCGCTGCGTCAGCGTGATATCCAGCAGCCGCGCGGCCTTCTCGGCATCGGCATAGAACAGCTCGTAGAAGTCGCCCATGCGGTAGAGCAGCAGCGTGCCGGGGTACTGCGCCTTGAGGGCGAGGTACTGCTGCATCATGGGGGTATGCGCCGAGAAATCTGAAGGGTCCATTTCAATCAACGAATCGGGAATCGCGCCGTTTCGCGAGCAGGGCGGGGGCCTCGTGCCCCATCGGATCGGCCATGAAGGGGGTACGGCAAGCATATCCGCCGCAGCCGGCTTCCGAGAGAGGCCCCGGAGGATCACCGTCGCGCAAGGGCCTGGTTGATCCCGGTTTCCAGGCTGGCGCAGGCGTTCAGCAACTCATCGAAGGGCAGGGCATCGCCCACCCCGCAACTTACTGACCGGGATCGACCCAGTTCTCCAAAAAGTCCTCGATGGCGGACAGGTTCTCGCTGACGCGGCGGCTCTTCTCTGCGCCGTGTAGGAGTTCAGCCAGGGTGATGGAGGAAATCGCCATGCGGCTGGCGTTGGCGTTGGCGTTGAAGGTGGCCAGCACCTCGATGGGCCGGCGCTTCAGCACATGGATGACGATATTGGTGTCGAGCAGGTAGCGCAGCATCAGAGCGGTTCCCGCTCCGATGACTGCTGGCTGGCGCGTTCGGTCAAGAAGTCGTCGCTGACGGCGGGGCCGCCCAAGAAGAAGCTGTCCCAAGTCTGGCCGATGGGAGCGATGATGCGCTCGCGACCCCTGGCGCGGATCTCCACCTTGTGGACACCCTCGGGCAGGCGCACGTCCAGGGGAAGGCGGACCGCCTGGGTGCGGTTGTTGACGAAGACGGTGCCGATGGACATGCCTATCTCCTTATAGAGATGTATATGGCGATGGTCTATCGCTTTGCGGGCGCAGTCAATTCGGCGCTTTCCAAGAGGCTGGATGGCCGGCGCAGGCACGGATGCCACCCGTCAATGCGGGCCGTAGAACTGCTCCACGAACAGTCGGCGAAAGCTCTGGTGGCAGGCCAGGCAGCTTTGCTGCGTCTTGGAGAACGCCGCGATCACGGCCTGGCCGTCGCCCTGCCGGGCGGCCTCGGCCATGGCGGTGGCGTTGTCCTGCACCTGGGCGTCGAAGCCCCGGAACTTTCCGGCATCGGTGCCGAGCCAGGAGAGGATGCGCATCTTTTCCGATAGCGGCGGCTCGGCGTGCTTGCCGACCTGGGGGGCCAGCTCGGCGACCTGGGGCCAGTCCTCCTTGGCGATCGCGCCGGTGATGACCTGCATGTTGCGGCCCAGCTCGCCCATCACGGCGCGCAGCGCCATGGGCTTGGCCGGCTCCACCGGCTGGGCGCCGAGCCATGTGGCAGAGGCGGCCAGGGCCGCGGATAACGCGAGGGCGAACCAGGGGCGGGGGGTCGGGATCGGGTGCATGAAATTCTCCATGGAAGGGGTGATGAATGCGGACGGGGCGGGCGCGCTGATGGCCCGCATCAAGGCGGCGTACCGTAGAAGCGTTCGAGGGCCTCAATGATTTCCTCGGCCTCGTCCACGCAGGTGAACAGGTCGAGGTCGGGCGCCGAGACGTAGCCTTCTTCCAGCAGCAGGTCGAAATCGACGGCGCGGCGCCAGAACGTGCGGCCGGCGAGGATCACCGGGATCCGCTGCATCTTGCCGGTCTGGATCAGGGTCAGCACCTCGAACAGCTCGTCCAGCGTGCCGTAGCCGCCGGGGAAGGCCACCAGGCCCCGGGCATGCATCAGGAAATGCATCTTGCGCACCGCGAAGTAGTGAAAGCGGAACGCCAGCTCCGGGCTCAGGTAGGGGTTGGGCGCCTGCTCGTGGGGCAGCGTGATGTTCAGGCCCACCGAGCGCGCGCCGGCCTCCAGGGCGCCGCGGTTGGCGGCCTCCATGATGCCCGGCCCGCCGCCGGTGACGACGACGAAGTCGCGCCGGCGCTGTTGCTGAAAGCGTTCCGAGACCAGGTGCGCGAAGCGCCGCGCCTGCTCGTAGTGGTGCGCCTGGTCCACGCGGCGGCGGGCTCGGGTGAGCTCCTGCGCCAGCCCGGCGTCCGGCGGCGCGGCGCGGGCCTGGCGCTGCAGCGCGTCCAGGCGGGCGGCCGCGGTCTCGGCGTCGCTCACGCGCGCGCTGCCAAAGACCACCACGGTCGAATGGATGCCCTGCTCGCGCAGGACGCGCTCGGGCTTGAGGAGTTCGAGCTGCACGCGCAGGGGCCGGAGTTCTTCCTCGCCCAGCAGGTCGATGTCCTCGTAGGCCAGGCGGTAGGTGGGCGAATCGAGGATGGCGCGCAGGCGCTCGCCGGAGCCGTCGGGCGTGCTCATCGGCCCACCGCCAGAAAGTCCGGCCAGCGTACCGACCGGCCACGCTCCGGCACCGAGACCTGCCAGCCGGGCTGTTGCCCCAGAAGCTCGGCCAGGGTCTGCGCGGCGGAGGGCTCCCCGTGCACCACGAAGGTCTGCGCCGGGGGGCGGGCGAAGCCCCGGGCCCAGGCCAGCAGCGCGCCCTGGTCGGCGTGCGCCGAGAGCCCGTCGACGCTGTGGATCGCCGCGTTCACCGGGATGTCGTCGCCGAAGATGCGTACCTGCCGCGCGCCATCGACCAGGCGGCGGCCGAGCGTGCCCTGCGCCTGAAAGCCCGAGAAGAGGATGCTGCATTCCTTGCGCGGCAGGTTGTGGCGCAGGTGGTGGCGTATGCGCCCCGCGTCGCACATGCCGCTGGCGGAAATGATGATGGCGCCGGAGCGGATCTGATTGAGCGCCATCGACTCCTCGGCGCTTTCGGTGAAGCGCAGGTGGGGCAGGTTCTCGCCGCGCGCGTGCCATCCGACCAGGTGCATGGCCTGCTCGTCGAACAGTTCGATGTGCTCGCGCGTGATGCGCGTGGCCTCGGCGGCCATGGGCGAATCGACGAACACCGTCGGCTGCCGCAGTCGCCCTTCGCTGGTGAGGCGGTGCAGGTGGTAGAGGACCTCCTGGGTGCGCCCGACCGCGAAGGCCGGCACGATGACGTTGCCGCCGCGCTCGAACAGGGTGCGCTCGATGATGTCAACCATCTCCTGCTCGGTCGCCGAAAAGTCCTTGTGCAGGCGGTTGCCGTACGTGGACTCGATGACGAGGAGGTCGGCGTCCTCGATGGGCGTCGGGTCGCGCAGGATCGGGCGCCCCGGCTGGCCGAGGTCGCCGCTGAAGACCAGTTTCGTCGTGTGGCCGTATTCGGTGACCCAGACCTCGATGATGGCCGACCCGAGGATGTGCCCGGCATCGCGAAAGCGCGCGCGCACCCCGACGCGGGGCGCGAACTCCCGGTCGTACTCCAGGCTGCGCACCTGCTGCAGGCACACGCGCGCGTCGTGCACCGTGTACAGCGGCGCCAGCGTGTCCCGCGCGTGGGGCCGCCGGGCGTGGCGCTGGGCGTCGCTCTCCTGGATGTGGGCGCTGTCGGGCAGCATCACGCCCAGCAGGTCCGCCGTGGCGGGTGTGGCGTAGATGCTCCCCCTGAACCCGTCGCGCACGAGCTTGGGCAGCAGCCCGCTGTGGTCGATGTGGGCATGGGTCAGCAGCACGAAGTCGAGGGCCGCCGGATCGAAGGTGAACGGCTCGCGGTTGCGCTCCGCCGCGTCGCCCCCCTGGACCATGCCGCAATCGACCAGGAAACGCAGGCCCGGTGCTTGCACCAGGAAGCACGAGCCGGTGACTTCGCGCGCGGCGCCGAGGAAATTCAGTTCCATGGGGCGTTCACTCCGGGTATTTGTCCTGCCCCGGGCAGGTGCTGCGGCCGAACAGGCGGTAGCCCGGGCAGCGGCCGGCCAGGCCGGTGGCGAGCGGCATGATCCCGATCAGCCCGAGCCAGCGCCAGGCTGAATCGAGCCACAGTGGCAGACTGAGCAGCGCAAGGCCAATGAGGATGCGCGCGATGCGTTCGGGTTGGCCTACGTTCATGGGCATGGGGGGTACTCCTGGGTGGGTGGATGGATGGGGAAGGGACGGCGCTAGGCCGCCCCCGGGAAAAGGGCCTGGATTTCCTCTTGCGACACCGGCTCCGGGTGCAGGGCGAGGCCGGGCAGGTCCGGGAGTGCGTGGGCGGGCGCCGCCGCCGGGTGCGGGTACGGCGCCCCGGCACTCGCCCGCCCGCCGGAACAGCCGATCTCGGCCGACAGCCGGTAGACCGCCGTCAGGCAGAGATCGGCCGCGGCGGCGGTGTCCAGGCCATCGACCGGCTCTCCCATGGCACGCGCGATCTCGGCCAGGCGCCGGGCCGTGAGCTGCCTGCGCCGGGCCTGTGCGTGCGGCAGATCGTGCGGGCCGCCCGGCCGATGCGTCATCGCCAGGGCCTGCATCTGCGCCTGCGCGCCGGCCCGTGAAGCGCTCTCGAAGGCCAGGTCCGCGAGGAAGCGCGCGCAGGCGATCTGTTCGTGCGCCTCGGTGTCGCCCCCGTCCGCCACGGCCTGGCGCAGCCACCGGCCGGTCAGCGCCACCGCTTTGAGCGCGCAGGCGTCGGCCATCGGCGTCGCCGTCGTCGAGACGTAGGCTTCGATCGCCAGGACCAGCGCGTTCATGCCCGCGGCCGCAGTCAGGCTGGCCGGCTGCGGCTGCGGCTGCGGCTGTGCCCGCGGCGCGGGTGACGTGGAGAAGACGGCGAGGGGCATGGCGCGGCGGCGTGGGTTCAGTGCCGGGCCGCCGCTACGTCCGCGAAGGGCCGGGTGGCCGCGACGGCGTGGGGGGCGCGGTCCGTGCCCAGCGTGGTGCCGGAAACCTCCCAGCCTCCGCCGAGCGCCTTGTACAGCGCCACCAACTGCACCGCGGCGCTGGCGTGGGCGCGCGCCACCGCGGTTTCCGCTTCGTGCAGGCTGCGCTGGGCAGCCAGCAGCTCCACCAGGGCGATGTCACCGGCCGCGTAGCGCGCCTTGGCGTGGCCGTAATTGGTGCGCGCGGCATCGAGCGCCAGGCCGCGGCGCTCTAGCGTGTCCAGGCCGCCGTGATAGTCGCCCAGCGCACGCTCGGCGTCGCCCAGGGCCGCCAGCACCGTTTGCTCATAGGTAAGCGCGGCCTGGCGCTCGGAGGCCTCGCGCGCCCGGATTTCGGCGCGCACGCGGCCGCCGTCGAACAGGCGCCAGGAGATCAGGGGCAGGATGGAAAAGCGCGAGCTGGACGCATCAAACCAGTCGCCCGTGCTCAGTGCCTGGAACCCGCCGCCCACGCCGATGGAGAGCTTGGGGAACAGCTCGGCCGTGGCCACGCCGATGTCGGCGGAACTCGCCGCCAGGCGCCGCTCGGCGGCCAGCACGTCGGGGCGGCGGCGCAGCAGGTCGGCGCGCTCGCCCACCGGCAGCATGCGCAGCGTGCAGGGCGCCAGGGGGCCATCCAGCAGGGCCAGCTCCCGCTCCGGCGGGGCGCCCAGCAGCACGCCCAGGCTCAGCACTGCGGCGCGCTGGCGGGCCTCGATCTCGGGCAGGAGGGCATTGACGGCGGCCCACTGCGCGTAGGCCGCGTCCACGTCGGCCGTGGAGGCGTCGCCCGCCGCCTGGCGCAGGCGCACCAGGTCGAGGGTCTGCTGCAGGGTGTCGAGCGTGGCCTGCTGCGCATGCAGCTCGTAGCGCGCGCCGACGGCGGTGAACCAGGTGCGCGCCACCTCGGCCACGATGCGCAGGCGCACGCCCTGGGCGTCGATCTCGGTGGCCTGCAGGCGGGCGCTGGCGCCTTCCATCGCCCGCCGCTGGGCGCCGAAGAGGTCGGCCTCCCAGGCCGCGTCGAAGCCCGCGTCGTAGATGGTCTGCGTGGCGTCCATGCCGGGAATCGAGCCCACGGGCAGGGGGCCGTTCTTGCTTTGCCCGCGCCGGTTCACGCTGGTGCCCGCGCTCACGGTGGGCATCTGGCCGCCGGCCACGCGGTCGCGCAGGGCGCGCGCCTCGTCGATGCGCGCCGCCGCCTGGCGCAGGTCCAGGTTCTGCGCCAGCGCCGTGGTGATCAGGCGGTCGAGCACCGGATCGTCCAGCGTGGCCCACCAGTGCGAGAGGTCCGCGGACTGCGCCGCGCTCGCCAGCGGCAGGCTCCAGCCGCTGCCGGTGTCCACGGCCGGTGGCTCGCGGTAATCGGGGCCGACGGCTGCGCAGGCGGTCAGCAGCGCGCAGGGCAGGGCGAGCACCAGGGCGCGCAGGCGGCCCGGGGCCCGGGTGGTGCGAAGAAAGGGGGTGGGGGTGCGGTCAGGGGTTCTCATTGCAAGCGTCCTCGGACGAATACGGTGGCCATCGTGAGCGTGGTCAGGGCGATGGCCGCCAGGGGCCACAGGCTGGAAAGAATGTCGCGCGGCGGCATGGCCTTGAGGAAGCTGCCCTCGACGATGGTCAGGAAATGGGTCAGCGGAATGGCCTGGGCCAGCCATTGCAGCACCAGCGGCATGTTCTCCACCGGCGTGGCGAAGCCCGACATCAGCACCGCCGGCACGCCGATGGCAAACGCCCCCAGGATGGCCTGCTGCTGCGTCATGCTGACGGCGGAGATCATCAGCCCGATGCCGACCACCGACAGGATGAACAGCACCAGGCTGGCGAGCAGCAGGCCGAACGAGCCGGTGAAGGGAATGCCGAACAGGAACACGCCCGCGCCGATCATGAACAGGCCCAGCAGGGTGCCGATGGCCAGCGCCGGCAGCGACTTGGAGATGATGATCTCCGGCGTGGAGGTGGGCGAGACCAGCAGCTGGTCGAAGGTGCCCAGCTCGCGTTCGCGTGCGATGGACAGCGAGGTGATGAGCAGCGCGCTGAACAGCGCCAGGATGCCGGTGAGGCCGGGCACGATGAACCAGCGGTAGACCAGGTTCGGGTTGAACCAGTGGCGCACCACCACGGGGTTGGGCGCCTGCGCGTCGGGCACGGCCTCGGCGCCCACGTCGGCGGCGATGGTGGAGAGGTAGGCCACGGTGATCTGCCCCGAGTTGCTGCGCCGGCCATCGACCAGCACCTGCGCGCGGCCGCTGTCGCCGGCGGCGATGGCGCGCGAGAAGTCCACGGGGATGGCGAGCGCGGCGATCACCTCGCCGCGGTCGATCATCTCGTGCAATTGCTGCTGGCTGTCCACGTGCCGCACGTGGGTGATGAATTTGGCGCTGTCCAGGCGCTGCACCAGCTCGTGCGACCAGCGGCCCGCGTCCTGGTTGTAGACGGCGACGTCCACGTTGCGCACCTCCAGCGTGGCGGCGAAGGCGAACACCAGCAGCTGCAGGATGGGCGGCACGAAGACCACCATGCGGCTGCGCGGGTCGCGCAGGACGCTGAGCACTTCCTTGATGAACTGGGCGCGCAGGCGGGTGAATGAAAAGGCGGAGGTCCACATGGCATCACTCCAGGTTCTTGCGCGTGGCGCGCTTGGCGATCGTGAAGAACAGCGCGCCGATCGCCGCCATGGCCGCGAGGTTGGGCAGGAAGACCGCCCAGATGTCGCCGGCCAGGAACACCGTCTTGAGCGAATCGACGAAGTAGCGCGCCGGCACCAGCCGGGTGATGGCGCGGATCGGCGCCGGCATGGCGTCGATCTCGTAGAGGAAGCCCGACAGCATGAACGCCGGCAGGAAGCCGGTGAACAGCGCGATCTGCGCCGCCAGGAACTGGTTGCGCGCCAGCGACGAGATGAGCAGGCCCTGGCCCAGCGCCGGCACCATGAACACGCTGGAGAGCAGCAGCAGTGCCGCGAGCGAGCCGCGCATGGGCACGCCGAACACGAACACCGCCAGCGCCGCCGCGCCCAGCGTGGACAGCATGCCGAGCACGAAGTAGGGCAGCAGCTTGCCG
>OFJB01000708.1_pt1 | contig 15044 bp, 13 predicted proteins | sample 1775081 | NCBI WGS metagenome assembly OFJB01 (sample SAMN08195771, study PRJEB24354) | sludge metagenome | isolation source: initial sludge from phenol fed wastewater aerobic bioreactor | place: India: Nagpur | collected 2016-06-05 | reverse complement strand
TTGCCCGTGCAGGCTATGTCGAGCGTTTTGGCATGCCCGTGCCCGAGGACGAGCTGCGCGGCCACCACCTGGTGGCATACGCGCCCTACCTGGAGCAAAGCCCGTTTCTGACCATGGCGGGCGTGCCTGCGCGCCAGGCCCGGATTGCGCTGGCCGTACGCTCCAGCCTGCTGGTGCGCAAGGGCGTGGCGGCGGGCATTGGCCTGGGCGAAATGCCGGTGTGGATGGGCGAGCGCGAAGGCCTGGTGCGTATCTGGCCCGAGCGCCGCCGGGCGAACGACTACGAGGTCTGGCAGGTGATGCACCCCGACCTGCAACGCACCGCCCGGGTGCGCGCCACCGCAGAGTTTCTCTCCGAGGCGTTCCAGGTCGGGTAGCTCCCTCACCGAGGGAGTCAGCCCTTCGCGTGTTGGCCTGCGGGCTGCGTCCAGCGGGGCTGCGGCACCCCATGCTCCATACTCTGGCGCACATCCTTGCACTGCAACGCACCATGTCACACACCATTCACCACCAGGAGCAGGACGCCAAAGGCGCGTTCTACATCGCGCACGACGGCCAGCGCCTGGCCGAGATGACCTACAGCCGCACCAACGCCACGATGATCATCGTGGACCACACGGAGGTGGACCCGTCGCTCAGCGGCCAGGGCGTGGGGCGCGCGCTGCTCGGGGCGCTGGTGGAGTGGGCACGGACAACCGGCACCAAGGTGGTCCCTTTGTGCCCGTTTGCCAAGGCACAGTTCGGCAAGGACGCGTCTATCCGCGACGTGCTGGCCTGAGCGGGCCTGTGGACGATGCGGCCCGCCGGACCTAGTTCCGCAGGGACCAGCAAACAATTCGAGCGCCCCAACCCGCTCCCGTCGAGATCGCAAAGAGCCGCTAAAACAAGCTGCCCTGCCCGCGCAACAGCCCCGGCCTGAACTGGCCCAGGTCCAGCCCCTCACGCTCGCGGTTGAGCCCCAGGCGACGGCAGGTGTTGGCAAAGCGCTGGTGCAGCAAATCGGCCCACAGCCCGCTGCCCTTCATGCGCGTGGCGAAGTCGCTGTCATAGGTCTTGCCGGCGGCGCGCTGCGCATCGGTGAGGTGGTGCAGGTCTTGCACCCGCGCCATGACGCGCGCTGCACGCTGCGGGTAGTGCACCGTGAGCCACTCGCGAAACAGCGCATCCAGCTCCCAGGGCAGGCGCAGTACGGTGTAGAAGGCGGTGCGCGCACCGGCGTCGCGCGCTGCCTCCAGTACCTGCTCCATGTCTTCGGTGATGAAGGGGATCTGCGGCGCCACGCTCACGCCCACCGGCACACCGGCGTCGGCCAAGGCACGGATGGTGCGCAGCCGCCGGTGGGGCGCGGCAGCACGGGGCTCCATGCGGCGGGCCAGTGTGGCGTCTAGCGTGGTGATGGTGACGTACACCGCCGCCAGGCGCTGTGCGGCCAGCGGGGCGAGCAGGTCCAGGTCGCGCTCCACTCCGCTGGATTTGGTGATCAGCGAAAACGGGTGGCGCGCCTCGCGCATCACTTCGATCACGCTGCGCGTGAGCTTCAGGTCGCGCTCCACAGGCTGGTAGCAGTCGGTGGCAGAGCCGATATTGAGCAGGCGCGGCACATAGCGTGGCTGCACAAGCTCCTGGCGCAGCACCTGCGCAATGTTGTGCTTGGCCACGATCTGCGTCTCAAAGTCGAGCCCGGGGGAGAAATTGAGGTAGCTGTGCGTGGGCCGCGCGTAGCAGTAGATGCAGCCATGCTCGCAGCCCCGGTAGGGATTGACCGATAGCTCAAAGAAGATGTCGGGCGAGTCGTTGGCGCACAGGGCACTGCGCGCGGTCTCGAAATGCACGCGGGTGGCGGGGGACGGACGGACCTCGCCATCGCCCTCGTCGTACGCAGCAGGCCCGCCCGGCGCCCCTGCGTCCCATTCATGTTCGCCCTCCTGGCATCCATGACCCGGGGCTAAGCCCTCCGCATTGCCAGGTGCCCGAACAGGGCTCCACCCGTCATCTGCGGGCTCGCGCTGGTCTTTGGCAAACCGGTGCGCCATGGCCGTCGCCGCCCCTCGACCGCGAATGGCTTGCAGCGGAACGCGGATTTCCTGCGGCTCTTCGGGCAGGTCGTCTTCGGGAGTGGGTAGGAGGCCCATAGCTTGCGGTGGTGGGGTCGGCGCAAATAAACTGTTTATTTATACAGTATTTTGAGCCTCCATTCTTCGATCACCCCATCAAGCCCCAAATCAGTGCAAAACCTTGCACCAACTCTTGGCGCGCTTCTTGCTTCAAGTTGGTGCAAATCTGTGGCGTCTCACGAAAACGCACCAGACTCGATCAATCACTATCGCGAGGACGTTATGGAAGCACTCAAACAGGGCACGGATGCCTTGTTCATCTTGCTCGGGGCGATCATGGTGTTGGCCATGCACGCCGGGTTTGCGTTTCTGGAGCTGGGCACGGTTCGCAAAAAGAACCAGGTGAATGCGCTGGTCAAGATCCTGGTGGACTTTTCGGTGTCCACGGTGGTCTATTTCGTCGTCGGCTACACCGTGGCCTACGGCACGCATTTTTTTGTTGGCGCAGAGTCGCTGGTGCAGCTCAGCGGGTATGCGCTGGTCAAGTTCTTCTTTCTGCTCACGTTCGCAGCCGCCATCCCGGCTATCGTGTCAGGCGGCATCGCAGAGCGCGCCAAGTTCTGGCCGCAACTGATGGCAACGGCAGTCATCGTCGGTTTTGTGTACCCGTTTTTTGAGGGCATCGCCTGGAACCAGCATTTTGGTGTGCAGGGCTGGATCAAGGCCGTGACGGGGGAGGAGTTTCACGACTTTGCCGGCTCGGTGGTGGTGCACGCCATGGGCGGCTGGATTGCCCTGCCAGCGGTGATCCTGCTGGGCTCCCGCTCCAACCGCTACCGTAAGGACGGCGCGATCTCGGCCCACCCGCCATCGAACATTCCGTTCCTGGCGCTGGGCGCCTGGATCTTGGTGGTGGGCTGGTTCGGCTTCAATGTGATGAGCGCGCAGTCCGTGGACAAGCTCTCGGGCCTGGTCGCCGTGAACTCGCTGATGGCCATGGTGGGCGGCACGCTCGCCGCCCTGGTGCTGGGCAAGAACGACCCCGGCTTTGTGCACAACGGCCCGCTCGCAGGTCTGGTGGCCGTGTGTGCGGGCTCGGACCTCATGCACCCGCTGGGTGCGATGGTGGTGGGCGCAGTGGCCGGGGCCATCTTTGTGCTGATGTTCACCCTGACACAGAACAAATGGAAGATCGACGACGTGCTGGGCGTGTGGCCGCTGCACGGCTTGTGCGGCACCTGGGGCGGGCTGGCTGCGGGCCTCTTTGGCAGCAAGACATTGGGCGGTCTGGGCGGGGTGAGCCTGTCGGCCCAGCTCATCGGCACGGGCCTGGGCGTGGTGTGGGCCCTGATCGGCGGCGTGGTGGTATACGGCATCCTCAAGCAGACGGTGGGCATCCGGCTGACGCAGGAAGAAGAGTTTGACGGCGCCGACCTGAGCATCCACAAGATCAGCGCCACGCCCGACCGCGAAGTGAGCTGGTAGCCCAGCCCACTGGCGACGGCCTGGGACCGGCGCGGGCCCCGGTGCAGGGCCAGATACGGGTCCAAGCCTTCGCCTTGGCGCGCTGTCTGACAGCGGATGGACGGGTGCGTGGCTATACCTGAGCCCTGCGCCCCAGCGGCTCCACGGTCACAATCGCGCCATGCTGTCTTCGTCCCCCTTGTCCGTCACCCCGCCCCAGTCAACGCGCACTGGCTGGCTGGGCATGGTCGTGCTGCTGGTCACCCTGGCCCTGGCGGGCTGCGCGGGCCTGCCCAAGGAGGTGGACCGCCCCGTGTCGGTTGCTCTGGCGGCTCCCGGCGACACTCCACTGGGGAAGCTGGTCGCCGCCCGCAGAGCTTCCGAGGGAGCGCGACACGCTTCGGGATTTGCACTGCTCAGCGGCCCGCAGGCCGCCTACAGCAGCCGCCTGGCCCTGGTCGACTCCGCCCAGAAAACCCTGGACCTGCAGTACTACGCCATCCACGCAGACGCCAGCAGCGAGCGCCTGCTGCTCAGCGTGATGGCTGCGGCCCAGCGTGGTGTGCGGGTGCGCGTGCTGCTGGACGACTTTCACAGCACCGGGCGCGACGCGCAGGTGATGCGGCTGGCGTTCGTGCCCAATATCGAGATGCGGATGTTCAACCCCGTGACCGGTGCCCGGGGGTCGCCCATCGGCCGCATGCTGAGCCTGCTGGGCGACTTCTCGCGCGTGCAGCAGCGCATGCACAACAAGCTGTTCATTGCCGACAACGCCATGGCCGTCACCGGGGGGCGCAACCTGGGCGATGCCTACTTCGGTAACGCCGATTCGGGCAACTTTGTGGACCTGGACGTGCTGGCCGCTGGCCCCATCGTGCAGGACCTCTCGCGCAGCTTCGACAGCTACTGGAACAACGAACGCGCTTACCCTGTGCAGTCGCTCATCACCCAGAGCGAACTCGACCACCTGCGCGACAGCATCCGAGTGGCCGACGAAGGACGTAGGCGTCGTGTCGCAGGCCAGGGGGGTACCACGGCCCCCGACCGCTCACCGCCCGACATGGGGCCCGGCACCACCGCTGCGCAGCGGGCGCGCATCTGGAACTACGAGCCCATGGACCTGGAGCGCACGCCCTTTGTCTGGGCGGCAGCGGCGGTGCTGGTGGACCAGCCTGCCAAGATCCCTGCGGATAGCGCAGCGGCCGGCAGCGCGCCCAACGGGTCAGCACCGGCACTGGCGCCACCATCGCCACCCAGCCTTGCCGCGAGCCCCCCGCCAGGGGAGACCGGCCCCCTCAATGCCCCTAGCAGCCCCAAAGCTGCTGCCGCTGCACTGGTCTCTGGATCGCGCAAAGTACCGGCGGCAGACAGTGCACCGGGCGTCCAACCCCGCGCCGACACCAACGAGGCGCAGACCGATACGGTGGTGGATGGCCTTTTGCAGCTCATGGGCCAGGCGCGGCGCGACCTGCTCATCATCTCGCCCTACTTTGTGCCTGGGCCAGACATGGAGGCCGCCTTTGCGGCTGCGCGCGCACGCGGCGTGCGGGTGCGGGTGCTGACCAACTCGCTGGCCTCCAACGACGCGCCCATTGCGCATGCCGGCTACGCCCGCCACCGGCCGCAGCTGCTGGCCATGGGGGTGGAGCTGTACGAGATGCACAGCGAGTTGCCCGGCGTGCTGCGGGGGGCGCTGGGCGTGTCGGGCAGCATGGGCAACCACAGCGCGGGCGTCGTGGGTTCGCAAGGCGGCTCGCGCGCCATGCTGCACTCCAAGCTGCTGCTCGTGGACGGCCGCTTGCTGGTCGTGGGGTCAATGAATCTGGACATGCGCTCACAGCGGCAGAACACCGAGGTGGCGCTGCTGATTCGCAGCACGGAGCTGTCTCGCCGGGCCACCACGCAGATTGACGCGGCACTGAAAGAGTCCGCCTGGCAGGTGCAAGCCACCGACCAGGGCCTGCGCTGGCGTGCTCCTGAGGGCAGCGGGCTGCCCGACGCCACCACCGAGCCCGACGCCAGCGCCCCCCTGCGGCTGATGCTGCAGCTGCTGGGACCGCTGGCCCCGGACCACCTGCTGTAGCCGGTTTAAGCCCCTTGGGCGCAGCCAGCCCTGGCCTGCAGCTCTGCCACCCACACGGTGATGGCCCGCTGGTCCGTCATGGTGCGCACATGCTGGTAGGCCACCTCGGCATCGGCAAACCGGCGGCGCAGCAGGTTGAGCCATTGCTTGAGACGCCCTGCGCGCTGGCGCGGCTCCAGGTCGTCACACACCAGCTGCCAAAAGGCGGCCAGGTGTGGCACCAGGTCAGCCCATACCACGGTATCCGTGTCCGGACGCCCGGCATCAGCAGCCCTAATGGCGCGTGCCAGGCCGGGGTCCGCCACAATGCCACGCCCGAGCATCAGCGCGTCGCAGCCCGACACCTCGCGGCAGCGCTGCGCGTCGGCCACCGTCCAGATCTCTCCATTGGCCACCACCGGAATGAAGACCGCCGCGCGGATGGTGGGGATGTGTTCCCAATACGCCGGCGGGCGGTAGCCGTCGGCCTTGGTGCGCGCGTGTACCACCAACTCAGCCGCGCCGCCCGCCTGCATGGCCTGGGCACATTCGCGCATCAGCCCCGTATCGTTAAAGCCCAGGCGCATCTTGGCCGACACCGGCAGATGCGCGGGCACAGCGCGGCGCACGGCCCCCACCACGGCCGCGATGCGCTCGGGCTCCTGCAACAGCGCAGCACCCCCGCCGTGGCGGTTGACCACCTTGGCGGGGCAGCCAAAGTTCAGGTCGATACCCTCCGGGCCCAGCGCCGCCAGGCGCGCAGCGTTCTCAGCCATGCTGACCGGGTCGGAACCCAACAACTGCGCCCGCACGGGCACACCGGCCAGGGTGCGGCTGCCATTGCGCAGCTCAGGCACGTAGCGCAGGAACACCTTGTCGGGCAGCAGGGTGCCGGTGATGCGGATGAACTCGGACACGCAGCGGTCCACGCCCCCCACGCGGGTCAGCACATCACGCAGCACAAAGTCCAGAAGCCCCTCCATCGGGGCGAGCAGCAAGGTCATCTCAGGGGGCTGCTGGCTCGATGGGCCCTTTCGGAAAAAGGGCCTCCACAGGCACTCAGCAGCAAAAATCAAACAAAAACAGCTTCAAGCGCTAGTGCAATATGCGCTAGCAGCTATCAAATAAGGAGCAAATGTACGGACACGTGGCACCCGGCGCAGCGCCGGTCCGCCCGCGATTGTGATGCAGGACATCCCAAGGGGTCATCACGGCGTCACGTCCGGCTGATGCAATGCCCGCCTCAGACTGCCACGGAGCCACCCATGCTGCTGCAAAAAACCGAGAAAGCCCGCCTGGAACTCTCGCCCGGTGTGCGCACCCTCAGCCTGCGCGAACGCTCTTTGCTGTTGCTGGCCGACGGCAAGCCGCTGTCAGACCTGCAAGCCATGTACAACGGCATCGGCGCGCAGATCGTCGAGAACCTGATGCGCCAGGGCTACCTGACCGGGCCGGCAGACCTGCCGGCCACACCGGAGCCCACCACACCCACGTCCACACCGTCCATCGAGCGCCCCGCACCCGGCGAATCCCTGCGGTCGCTGGCCGGGGCGCGCATGTACCTGTTTGACACCTGCGAGCGCCTGTTTGCGCGCCGAGACCCGGTGCTGGCGCAGCACTTTCGCGAGGCGCTGCGCGCCGCCAAGGACCGCGCCAGCATGCTGGATGTGGGCGAGGCCATGTTCGAGGAAGTCGCGCTCGCAGCGGGTGCCGAGCGTGCCGCCAGCCTGCGCGAGCGGCTGGACCAGTTGCTGCCCACCAGCCCGGTGGCTGAAAACTTTGCCGCTACGCAGCCTGCGCTGCTGGATTGAGCCGTTCCGTGCCGATTCAGGCCGCAGCCAGCCGCCACAGGGACGTGACCTCGGCCGCGCGCGCAGCGTGCAGCGCACCCTGCGCGTCGGCGGCCTTGGCGTGCACCGGCTTGACATCGTGGCGGCCACGCACCACCAGGCCCGCCTCGGCAATCCACGCCAGCAGCTGCTCGCGCGGACGCAGGCCCAGGTGTTCTGCCAGGTCCGACAGGATCAGCCAGCCCTCGCCGCCGGGCTCTAGGTGGGCCGACAAACCCGCCAGAAAGCCCTTGAGCATGCGGCTGCCTTCGTCGTAGACGGCGTGTTCGATGGGGGAGTTGGCGCGCGCTGGCACCCACGGGGGGTTGCACACCACCAGCGGCGCACGGCCCGGTGGAAACAGGTCTACTTGCTGCAGCTCCACACGGTCCAGTAGCTGCAGTCGTTGCAGATTTTCGCGCGCACAGGCCAGCGCGCGCGGGTCCTGGTCAGTCGCGACCACCCTTTGCACACCCCGGCGCGCCAGCACGGCAGACAACACCCCCGTGCCCACGCCAATGTCGAACGCCAGCGCCTTGCTGGGCAGCGGGGCTGCGGCCACCAAGCCCACGTATTCGCCCCGCACCGGAGAGAACACCCCATAGTGCGGGTGGATGCGGTTGAGCGGCGGGGCACCCAGCGCAGGGATTTCGACCCCTTTCTTGCGCCACTCGTGCGCGCCCACCAGCCCCAGCAGCTCACGCAGCGTGGCCACCGAGCGCTCGCCGGTCGCTGGCCCCCAGGCCTCGGTACAGGCCTGGCGCCAGTCCGGGGCGCGGCGCAGCGCAATGCTGTAGTCGCCTTCGAGCGGGATCAGCACCGACGCCAGCACCCGCGCGCGCTGAGCCTGCGCCTGGCGGTGCAGGTGAAACGCCTCGGCCGGGGTCGCCGCCGCGAGCTTCTGGGACGCTTTTGCCGCCGCCTTGCGCGGCTTCTTGTCAGCCCGGCGCATCAGCGCCTGCAGCAGGTGCCGCGCGTTCTGAAAATCGCCCTGCCACAACAACCCCGTGCCCTCGCAGGCCATGCGGTAGGCGGTGTCGGCGGCCAACGTGTCGTCGGCCGTCTCCACCCTGCGTGGTGCCGCAGCGCCACTTTCGGAGCGCCACAGGGCTTGCCGGGGCTGGCCCTGGTGGGTCCAGTGGATGGTGGAAGGAGTTGTGGGCATCAGCGTCTGACAGTGCCGCGCACAGTCCGAGGGTTGGGAAAGGGGCGCGGCGACGCGGCGGGGTGTCGTGGCACCTTATGCGTTGATGGGGCGCTTCAGGCGGACTTCTTCAATCTTTACGCCACCGATCACGGCCGTCTTGGCAGTGGACAGCTCGCGCTTGAAGCCGGCCAGCTCGTGAAAGCGCAGTGCGCGCTCGTTGCGCAACGGCACCCAAGCGGTGACGTTGGTGCAGCCTTCTTCTTGCAGGCCGTCGCGGGCGGCGTCCCACAGGGCCAGGCCTACGCCCTGGTTCCAATGGGTGGGGGCGGCGTAGATGGCCCAGATCTCACCGGTGGTGGGGCGTGACTTTTCATCGCGCGAGCGGTCGTAGCCGACAAAGCCGACGATCTTCTCGCCGTCGACCGCCACCTGGACCTGGGGCTCGCAATATTCAATGGCCTCGCGCCAGTAGGCCTGGCGCTTTTCGACCGAAGACATGGATTTCAACTGCTCGTCTGGCACCAGTCCTTTGTAAGCCTCTTGGGCAGAGACAGTGTGGATCTGGGCAATGGCTTTGGCATCGCGAAGCGTAGCGGGACGAACCTGGATACTTGACATGAAAAAACCGAACGAAAACGGGGAATGAAAAAACAAAAGGACCGGCATTGTCGCCGCAAACGGTTTTTCCACCCTGACAGGCGGTTAGTACGGCACTGAAGGCCATGCTTTCCCACCCCGCTTTTCGCCCCCTTCAGCCCCTTCCCACGAGGACGCTGGCCACGCCCTCAGGCCATGGCCATGGCACCCGACAGGGCGCTGCCTGCGGCTGCAGTGGCCGCAGCCGCTGCCGCGCGTTGCACCATCGCGCGCTTGTTGCGTGGGCGCGGCACATGCACGGCGGGCGGGGCCCCATTGATGGCCGCCAGGCTGAGCACCAGGGTGACAGTGCGCGAGCCACCGTCGCGGTCCTCGCTGGCATAGGCACGGTAGCTGCCGTTGCCCTGGCCGTGGCTGCGCTGCACCGTGTGGAATGCCACCCGAGCGCCCGTCACACGGTGCCCGCCGAAGGGCAGCACCCGCAGGCGGGCATCGCGGTCCAGCGCCAGGCCCAGATTGCCGGGGCGATTGATGAGGTCGGTGCGGATGGCGCGCCAGGTCTGCCCCGCATCGGCCGAGAATTGCCACGTGCCCGCCTGGGCGTCAAGGTGCTCGATCACCACGCCTGCGGCTGCCAGCATGTCGGGGCAATGCTCCTGCACGATGTGCGCCACGCTGTTGCCTCCCAGGCCTGTGCCACCGTCGGCAGCCGGTCGTCGTTCGCTGCGGTGCAGGCCTGCTTCGGAGGTGCCGGCGCCATGGGTGTGTGCATTGATCGTCATGGGAACCCTTTGAAAACGGAATGTGGTTACGAAGGTTTGCGCATTGGTGCGCACCCAAAGTGCTTTTCAATGCTTGACGGAAAGTCTAGAAAGTGCACATAGAGGCGTCCATCGCACAAATGGACTAGCCCGCAACACCCGGTTGTGCGCAATACTTGCCTGTATGACTGCCCGTCTTTTGCTCGTGGATGACCACACCTTGTTCCGCACGGGGCTGCGCCTGATCGTGCAAGACCATCCCAGCGTGGGCAGCATTGCCGAGGCCGGCTCGATCGCCGATGCCTGCGCACTGCAGCAGGCCGACACGGATCTGGTGCTGCTGGACATCCAGTTGCCGGGCATGAGCGGACTGGACGGGCTGCGGCTGCTGCGGCAGGCCTGCCCCAAGGCGCGCATCGTGCTGGTGTCCGCCAGCGTGGCGCCCGATGCCATCCACGAAGCGCGTGCGCGTGGTGCAGATGGCTTTCTGCCCAAGTCTGCGAGCGCCGAGGACATCCTGGAGGCCATCAGCTGTGCGCTGTCCGGCCAGCCGTGTTTTCCGATCAACAGCGGCAACAGCGCCACGGTGCGCGGACCCGACACGCCGTCGCTCACGGCGCGGCAGCTGGATGTGCTGTCGCTGCTGTGCACCGGCCGGCCCAACAAGGTGATCGCCCGCGACCTGGGGCTGAGCGAGAACACGGTGCGTGTGCATGTGGCGGCCATCTTTGCGCAGCTGGGCGTCAACAGCCGCAGCGCTGCGCTGCTGGCAGCCCAGCGCCTGGGCCTGTCCACCCCGCAGCTCCATGACCCCCTCTGAGACCAGTCCGCTGCCCCTGGAGCCGGTGATTCCGCCCACACGCTGGGGCTGGCCGGTGTGGGAGCGCGACGAGGTGCTGCGCGAACAGGTGGCCCTGCTGCGGCAGAACTTTCCGATGACGCTTCTGGCGTCGCTGGCCACGGCCCTGGGCACGCTCTGGGTCATGGCCCGGGTGGCAGACACACAGGCCATCACGGTGTGGCTGGTCTCGCACACGCTGGTGGTGGCGGGGGTGTACCTCACGCTGCGCAGCATTGCACCCTTTGTAGACCCGGCGCCGCAGGCTGCGCGCAAGCTCATCGCCTGCATGGCGGCCATGGGCCTGAGCTGGGGCAGCCTGGGCTATGTGGTGCTGTACTGGGGCAACTCCGACAGCGTCATCTACGCCATCGGCATCATCAGCACTGTCTCGTCGGGGGCGCTCGGGCTGGGCGCACCGCTATACCGCGCCTACGTCACCTACCTCACCAGCGCCATCGGCGGTGTGATGATGTCGGTGGCACTGGCCGGGGGGCCCGTGATGTGGCCTGCGCTGTTCCTCACGGGGGTGTACTACGCGCTGACCTGCCTGCAGGCACGCACGGCCGACCGGGCCACGCGGCGCAGCATTGCGCTCAAGCTGGAAAACGAGCGCCTGGTCAGCCAGCTGCGGGCTGAGTCGCAGCGGGCCCTGGCGGCGCAAGAGGCCGCCGAGCAGGCCGACCGCGACAAATCCCGCTTTCTGGCAGCGGCCAGCCATGACCTGCGCCAGCCGTTGCATGCCATGGGCCTGTTTCTGGAATCGCTGCACCGCAGCCCGCTCAACGACCACCAGCGCACCGTGCTCAAGCACGCCCATGCGGCATCAGGCGCTGCGGCCGAGATGCTCACCACCCTGCTCGACTACTCCCGGCTGGAAGCGGGCGTGGTCAAGGTACGGCCAGCCGCTTTTGCGGTGCAGCCCCTGCTCACCGCGCTGGAGCAGGAGTTTGGCGTGCAGGCTGACACGGCTGGCTTGGTGTACCGCACCCGCGAGACCTCAGCCGCAGCGTTTGCCGACCGCTCTCTGGTGGGACTGGTGATGCACAACTTCATCTCCAACGCCCTGCGCTATACCGCCCACGGCGGTGTGCTGATTGCCTGCCGCACGCGCGGCAAACGGCTGGCGCTGGAGGTGTGGGACACCGGAGCCGGCATCCCCGAGCACCAATGGGAAAACATCTTCAAGGAGTTCCACCAGCTCGGCAACCCGGAGCGCGATCGTCGCAAGGGCCTGGGCTTGGGCCTGGCCATCGTGCAGCGCCTGGCGCGTGAAATGCGAACGTCTGTGGAGTTGCGCTCGCAGCCTGGCAAAGGATCAGTCTTCAGGCTGTGGCTGGACCGCTGGCAGGGCGCGCTGGAAGACGATGCCACCACACCCCAGGACGGCCGCAGCCTGATGGGCCTAAAGGTGCTGGCCATCGACGATGACGAGGCCGTGCGCCTGGGCATGCAGTCATTGCTGCAAAGTTGGGGTTGTCAGTGCATGACCGCAGAGTCCAGCGCGGATGCCCTGGAAGTCCTGGAGGACGTGACGCCCGACATCATCATCACCGACTTCCGCCTGCGCCATGAAGAAACCGGCAAACAGGTGCTGCAGGCGCTGCGTGCCTACCTGGGAACCAACGTGCCCGCGATCATCATGACGGGTGACACCTCGCCCCAGCGCCTGCGCGACGCGCAGTCCACCTCCGCGTTGCTGCTGCACAAGCCGGTCTCCACCGGCCAGCTGCGCGATGCGATGGTGCAGCTCATCACCCAGCCGCCCGTCCCTGCGGCCATGGTGGACGACGAACCGGAAGGCGGTCAGACAGCACCCGGGCAACTCACACAAGCCACTACAACCAGCGGCGCAGCAGCCCCATGACCTGGTCGAACTTGGCCCCGTAGGGCGGATAGAACAGCGAGCCCATGGCCCAGCGCGACTGCACCAGCACCGACTTCTGGTGGCAAAAGCGCAGGAATCCCTGCTCGCCGTGGTAGGCGCCCCAGCCACTGTCGCCCACGCCGCCAAACGGCAGGTTGTCGTGCGCAATGTGCATCAGCGTGTCGTTCACCGTCACCCCGCCGCTGACGGTACGGCGCAGCACATCGTCGCGCACGGCCTCGCTCTGGCCAAACCAGTACAGCGCCAGCGGGCGGGGCCCGGCGTTAATGTGGGCGATGGCGTCGTCCAGCCGCTCGTACGAGATCACCGGCAGGATGGGGCCGAATATCTCTTCCTGCATGAGCTGCATCTGCGACGTGGCGCCAAACACCAGTGTGGGCAGCATCTGGCGGCTGGCACCGTCACCCAGCGTACCGACCGTGGGAGCCACCTGCTTGCCATCGGTCGGGTCAATGGTGTGCACCTCTGCCCCTTGTGTTTGCGCCTGCTGCAGCATCGTGCGCAGGCGGGCATGGTGGCGTGGCGTGATGATGGAGACGTAGTCGGAGTTGCCCTCGATGGTGGGAAACAGGCGCACCACCGCAGCCCGGTAAGCCTGCGCAAATTCGCCCTCACGGCCCCGCGGCAACAGCACGTAGTCGGGAGCGATGCAGGTCTGCCCTGCGTTGAGCAGCTTGCCGTGCGCAATCTTGAGCGCTGCGTCCTGCATGTCGCAATGGCCGTCGATGATGCAGGGCGACTTGCCCCCCAGTTCCAGCGTGGTCGGCGTCAGGTTCTGCGCCGCCGCCTGCGCCACCTTGCGGCCCACCGCCGTGGAGCCCGTGAACACCAAGTGATCAAAAGGCAACGAAGCGAACAAGGCGGACAGGTTGGCATCTCCCTGCACCACGCAAAATTCGTCGGGAGCAAAGAACTGCGCCACCAGCAGCGCTAGCTGGGCCGATGTGTGGGGTGTCAGCTCACTGGGCTTGAGCATCACGCGGTTGCCTGCCGCCAGTGCCGTGATGGCGGGCGCCAAGGCCAGTTGCACCGGATAGTTCCACGGCGCAATCACGCCCACCACCCCCATGGGCTGGCGCTGGATGAAGGCGTGGGCCGGCTGCAGGTAAATCGGCGTGTGAACCTTGCGGGGCTTGACCCACTTGGCCAAGTGGCGCAGCGTGTGCGACAGCAGGGAGCGCAGCACAAAAAAGTCGGCCACCTCCGTGAGGCGGGGGGACCGCATGCCAAAGTCGGCCTGCACAGCCGCCGCCAGCACGGGCCCATTCTCATCGAGCAATTTGCGAAGGCGCAGCAATCGCTCCCGGCGCACGAGCAGTGGCACATCCACATGCGCGCGGCTGGCCTGGAACTGAAGATCGAAATGGGCGCGGATATCGGTGGGTGTCATGGTCGGATGATAGGAGACACCCAGATGGGCACGTCACAAAAAGGCATGCGCGTTAGGGTTGATGCCCGTTGGCTTGCCCCCGTGCCATGGACCCTGACGAAAGGGAGCTGGTTGCCGCCGTAGTGCAGCGGCCGCCACCACCCTATCAACGCACTTCGCGCGCTTCCACGTCTGTGACCTGTGCCGCCCCTGGCAGGATGCCACCCCGGCGCGACGCTGCAGCGTCCTCACCGGTAGCTTCCGGCGCCCGGCTGCCACGGCGGCCCGCAGACCACCGCTCCGTGGACCGAAAGACCTTGCTGAAGCCAGTGCGCGGGTCCACACCCATCACCCACGGCGTCACCGGCCGACCGGTCAGGCGGGCCCAACCTGCACGCAGCACCCACACCAGCGCCAGCACCATGGCCGCGACCAGAAGGCTGGCAAACAAGACCAGCCCCATGGCAATCACGATCACACGCAGCAGCAGGCTGACGACACCCGCAACAAAATCATTCAAACGACACCTCTCCTTCACAACTTGGGATGCGATTGCGGTGCCGAATCACACCGCAATCGCATCCCGGGCCCGCATCACTCTTGCGGAGCCACTCCGAACTGGAACACACCAGGCTCCAGCACAGGGTTCACGGTGACCGGTATCACACTCTTGGGCGCGAATCGCCCTTCCAGCAGCAGCTTGGACAGCGGGTTCTCGATGCGCTGCTGAATCGCCCGCTTGAGCGGCCGCGCACCGAACACCGGGTCAAACCCCACCTTGGCCAATTCTGCCAAGGCAGCGTCGGACACCTGCAACTCCAAATCCATCTTGGCCAACCGGGATTGCAGCAGCTGCAGCTGGATCTTGGCGATCGAGGCAATGTGCTGTGCATCCAGCGCGTGGAACACCACCGTCTCATCAATGCGGTTCAGGAACTCCGGCCGGAAGTGGTTTTTGAGTTCGCCCCACACCGCTTCCTTGATGTCGTCCGAGTCCTGTCCCACCATCGCCTGGCTCCAGTGCGAGCCGCCCTT
>OFJB01000706.1_pt1 | contig 15081 bp, 14 predicted proteins | sample 1775081 | NCBI WGS metagenome assembly OFJB01 (sample SAMN08195771, study PRJEB24354) | sludge metagenome | isolation source: initial sludge from phenol fed wastewater aerobic bioreactor | place: India: Nagpur | collected 2016-06-05 | reverse complement strand
GGTGTTGCACTGCGCATCGCCAACCAGCAGTTGGCCCAATACGCCACCGTGCCGGCCCACCTCGAGCGGATCGAACTCAACCCCATCAGCCTCGAGCTGACGCTGTGGGGCCTGCAGGCGGCGGGCATCGGCCTCGGCCCGCTGCCCACCGCCTTGCTCGCGCTCCCTGTGGGCATCCTCGCAACGGTGCTGTTCGTGCTCGCCACCGACCGGCTGGTCTACCGCTACTATCGCACGCGCAAGGTCAATTCGCTCACCCTGGTCATGGTCTCGCTCGGCGTCATGTTCGTCATGAACGGGCTGGTGCGCATCGTCATCGGCGTCGACGACCGGCAGTTCGCCGACGGCGCGCGCTTCGTCTTCACCGCCGCCCAGTTCCGCGAATGGACCGGGCTGACCGAATCGCTGGCGTTGCGCACCACGCAACTGGTCACCATCGTCGTCGCCGGACTGGTGGTGGCGTGGCTGTACTGGTTCCTCCAGCGCACGCGCACGGGCAAGTCGATGCGCGCCTTCTCCGACAACGAGAACCTCGCGCTCCTGTCCGGCATCAATCCCGAGCGCGTCGTCGCCATCGTCTGGATCCTGTCGGCGGCGCTCGCCACTCTGGCGGGGGTGCTCTACGGGCTGGACAAGTCCTTCCGGCCCTTCACCTATTTCCAGCTCCTGCTGCCGATCTTCGCCGCCGCCGTCGTCGGCGGCTTCGGCAACCCGCTGGGCGCCGTCGCCGGCGGCTTCGTCATCGCCTTCTCCGAGGTGTTCGTCACCTACTCCTTCAAGAAGGTGCTCGGCTACCTGCTGCCCGCCGCCTGGCAGCCCGACGGCCTGGCGCAGCTGCTGACCACCGACTACAAGGTCGCCGTCTCCTTCGCCGTTCTCGTGCTCGTGCTGCTGTTCCGGCCGACCGGCCTTTTCAAGGGCAAGTCCGCATGAGCGAGACGAAGCGCAACCTCCTGCTGTTCGCCACGGTCGGCGCGCTGATCGCAATGACCGGCTTCACCCAGAGCTGGAACGCCGCGCTCGCCATCGTCAACATGGGACTGGTCTCGGCGGTGATGGCGCTGGGCGTCAACATCTCCTGGGGCTATGCCGGCCTCTACAATGTCGGCACCATGGGTTTCGTCGCGCTGGGCGGGCTGGCGACCGTGCTGGTTGCCACCCAACCCACCGCGGGCGCCTGGCAGGCCGGCGGTTTCCGCATCCTGGCCGCGCTGGCTTTCGGCGCACTGGTCATCGCGGCGGCGGCCTGGCTCTCGAGGCTTCTGCCGCACGGCCGCAGGCGCTTTGCCGCCCTGGCGGCGCTGCTGGTCGCGGGCTTCTACCTCTACCGGCTGATGCTCGACCCGGCGGTCACGGCGGTCGAGGCGATCAATCCGGCCTTGCAGGGCAATCTCGGAGGGCTCGGCCTGCCCGTGCTCCTTTCCTGGCCCGTCGGCGGCCTGCTCGCGGCCGGCGCCGGCTGGTTGATCGGCAAGACCGCGCTCGGCCTGCGCTCCGACTATCTCGCCATCGCCACCCTCGGCATCGCCGAGATCGTCATCGCCGTGCTGAAGAACGAGGACTGGCTGGATCGCGGCGTCAAGAACATCGTCGATATCCCGCGCCCTGTGCCTTACGAGGTCGACCTGCAGTCCAATCCCGCTTTCGTCTCCTTCATGTCGAATATCGGCGCCGATCCGGGGGCGGCCTCGGGAATCGTCGTGAAACTGCTCTATGCCGGCCTGTTCCTGGCGGTGCTGCTGCTGCTCGTCTGGCTCTGCCAGGCCGCGCTCAACTCACCCTGGGGCCGCATGATGCGGGCGATCCGCGACAACGAGATGGCGGCCGAGGCCATGGGCAAGGACGTCACCAGCCGGCACCTGCAGGTGTTCGTGCTCGGCTGCGCCGTGCTCGGCGTTGCGGGCGCCATGCTCGCCACGCTGGAAGGGCAGCTGACGCCGGGCGCCTTCCAGCCGCTGCGCTTCACCTTCCTGGTCTGGGTGATGGTCGTGGTCGGCGGCTCGGGCAATAATTTCGGCGCCGTGCTCGGCGGCATGCTGATCTGGTATCTGTGGGTCCCGGTCGAGCCGTGGGGCAACGCGCTGATGGCGTTCGCCACCTCCGGCCTGGCGGACGGCTCGCCGCTCAAGCAGCATCTGCTCGACAGCGCCGCGCAGATGCGCCCGCTGGTGATGGGGGTGATCCTGATCCTGATGCTGCGCTTCCGTCCGCAGGGCCTGATTCCGGGGAAATAGGCTTCCGGGGGACGGGCGGGCGGCGGCGTCCGCCCTGGCGATCAGGCGCGGGTGGAAGCGGTGACCTCGATCTCCACCTTGGCGCCCGGCGTGGGGATCTGGCAGATCAGCAGCGTGTTGGTCGGGCGTATATCGCGGAAGGTTTCGCCCAGCGCCACGGCCACGTCCTTAAGGTGCGCCGCGTCGGTGATGTAGACGCGGCAGGCCACCGCGTTCGCCAGACCGGCGCCGGCCTTCTCCAGCGTCGCCGCGATGGAGGCCAGCGCGTTCCGCGCCTGCGCGCCTGCGCCCTCCGGCATCGTGCCGGTCTCCGGGTCCTGGCCGAGCGTCCCGGAGACATAGATGGTCGGTCCGTCGATGACCGCCTTGGCATAGCCGGCGAAATCCTCCGACGGCGCGCCGGAAAAGATCCGGTTCTTCATGTCGAGCTCCTGTCTTGCGGGACCGGATCTTAACTGGGGTCGCGCAGGGCGGAACGGCGGGGGCTGTTGCGATCGGACGGAGTTTTTGGGCGGGCGGCCTTCAGCGCCGGCACGCAGCCGAGCGATGCCGCGCCCGCCGCCGCCAGAATGACCGAGAGGGACGGCCGGTCCTGTTCCGTCGAAACCACGCCGGCGGCGGCCAGGGAGGCGGACAGGCTTTCCGCCGCCGCGGCGGGCGATCCGGCGCCTTGCGGCGGGCCGCACAGCGCATCCGCCCGCGCCGCCAGCATCAGCAGTTCGGCGTGTTCGCAGTCGATCTCGGCGGCGAGCACGCTCTTGTAAAGCGCCCTGGCCTCGGGCCGCTGCGCGGCGCTTGCCTCCGCCTTCAGCCTGCGCCGTGCGGCGCGAAGCGGCAGCACGACCGTTTCGTGCCATTCGCGCGCGGCGGCGGCGAGTGCGGGCAGGTGCGCGCCGGGCGGCGCTGCGCCCGCCGTGCCGCGCCACAGGCAGAACAGCATGAAGGTCACGTCGACGCCGTGGCGTCCCTGCAGGTCGAGGCAGGCCGGCGCGACGCCCGGCGCGGCATAGAGGCGGGCGACGAAATCCCAGGCGGGATGAGCGGGGAAGGCCATCATGCGCCGCCCCAATGGGCAAGAACGTCGCGCGCCGCGCGCTCGCCGCTGGCGGCGGCGCCGGTCACCAGCGCCTGCGCCAGGTAGTCGCCGCAGAAATAGACGTTGCGGCGGGCCGCCGACTGCCGGTCGCGGAAGGCCGCCACGGCGCCGGCGTAGCCGGGATGAAAGAGCGGCAGCATGCGCTCGATCCACTGGCCGTGCCGGTCGATGCAGGCGCGGTCGAGGTCCGGATAGAGTTGGCGCACGCGCTCCGCCGCCAGCTCGTCCAGCCGCTCCGTCATGTTGCGCCGCCGGGCCTCCTCCGTCGCCTCGGGCGAAAGCTGGGCGTAGAGCTGCGGCGCCCGTCCGGCCGCCTCGTCGCCCGGCACCTGCTGCCAGGTGGAGATCGTGCCGGCGACGTCGCGGGTGAAGAATTGCATGGCCGGTTCGATCGGACGGTTCAGCCTGTAGTGGACGATGCCGAGCGGATTGTAGCGCACGCCGGCGAAGAAGGCCCGGTCCTCGGCCGGCAGGTCCGGGAAAAGCGGCGCCGCAAGCGATCCCTCCGTCGCGCAGACGACGATGTCGGCCTCATGCGCGACCGGCTGTCCGCTTCGTTGCGCGCGGACACGGCAAGGCCCGCCGGCGGTCTCGACGGCTGCGACGCGCGTGCCGCAATCGATCGTGAGCCCCCCGGCCAGGGCCCGCGGCAGGCACCCCATGCCGCCCTTGAAGACATGCACCGTGTCGCGCCCGACCAGATGCGGCGCGGTCGAGGCGAAGAAGGCGGCCGAGACCTCTTCCGGGTTCCAGTTGCGCGTGCCGCGGAAGATCGGCTCGACCATGCGCGTAAGCGCGTCTTCTCCAAGATTCGAACATATATAGCCGGCTAATGAAATGCCGTCGGCGGCGGGGACCGAAGCCGCGTCGTCCGGATCGGCATGTCGGCGCATGGCCAGCGCGCGCAGGCCGAAGCGGATGAAGCGCAAGCGGTCGCCGATGGCGAGCCCCGGTGTCAGCAGGCTTCTCGTCCCCGGCATCAGCTCCACCGTCCAGTCTCGACCCGCGCCGACGCACTGCGCCGAAAGCCGGCGCACGGGAACCAGTTCCGAGGTCAGGCCGATCTCGTCGAGCAGGGCGTTGAACGGCTTGCTGAAGCCATAGACCAGCCGCGCTCCGGCGTTGAAGCGGATGCCGCGCACCTCCCGGTCGCCGACACGCCCGCCGGCAACCGCGCCGGCCTCCAGCACGCGCACCGCATGGCCGGCCTGGGAAAGCCTGCGCGCGGCGACCAGCCCGGCGATGCCGGCGCCGATGACGACGATGGACCTGGCGGTCACCGGGACCGCCTTTGGCGTGTAGTTCCAGTGGGCGCTTTTCCCCTACCCCTGAGCCCTCCCCGCAAGGAGGAGGGGAAGCTGGCGGCGACGCCACGGTCCGCCCACGCCGGTGACATCGGGCGAAATGCCGATATCGGCGTCTCCCTTCCCCTTCTGGGGAGGGAGCAAGGATGGAAGTGGCGCATCGCCTGTCCCTGAGCGCCCCGCATCAGGCCAGCCATTCTCTCAGGTCGATGCCGTCCTCGCCGGGAACGCGCTTGCGGGCGAATTCCGCCTCGCGCCCGAACGGCATGGTGGCGTCGATGCAGAGACGCCCCCAGTGGTCCTTGTGCGGATCGCGGTAGAAGCCCGGAACGTCGTTCAGGATCATGGCGCGGGTGTCGGCGCGGCCGCGTGTCATGTAGGCCCACATCACGTCGTCGAGGTCGTAGATGTCGACGTCCTCGTCCACCACGATGACGACCTTGTTGTAGTCGAGATGGGAGCCGAGTGCGGCGAGGATCGCGTGCTTGCCCTGGCCCTCGTAGGTCTTCCTGATCTTGATGATCGAGATCATCACGTTGGGCCGGCAGCAGACGTCGAGGACTCCGGGAACCTGCGACGACACATGGCGGTAGACGCGCGCCGCGGTCACCGCCTCCAGCGGCCTGAGATCCTCCGGCGAGCCGCAGAGCAGGCCGTGGAACACCGCGCCCGGCCTGTAGCCGACATGGCTCACCTCGAAGACATGGTTGTCGCCGACGCCGACGTAGTTGCCCATGAATTCGCCGAACGGTCCTTCCGGACGCCTGACATTCGGCAGGATGCGGCCTTCCACGACGATGTCGCAGGCGGCCGGCACGTCGAGCGCGATGGTCTTGGCCGGCCGCATGGCGATCCTGCCGCCGGCGATCTTGGCGGCCATCACCAGTTCCGACGCCTCGTAGGGCAGCGACGCACAGGCGGCGAGGAAGAATTCCGGCGGGCAGGAGAGCAGCAGCGCCGCTTCCAGCGCCTCGCCGCGTGCCTCGGCCTTGGCCTGGTAGCGGGCGAGGTCGTGCGTCGAGCCGAGGCGGATGCGCAATTCCCGGTCGGAAACCTGCATGGCGCGATGGAAGGACAGGTTCGGCACGCCGCTGTCGGGCTCGCGCGCCAGGAAGATGGCGGAGGTGAAATAAGGCCCGGCGTCGCGCTCGTGCCAGGTGACGGCCGGCAGGTCGGACAGCGTGCCGTCTTGGAATTCCGCCGCGGCCGACGCCGGTGCCGGTTCCAGCACGTCGGCGTCGCGACCGGCCAGGCAGGCGTCGGTCAGCTCGATCCAGCGCTGGCAGAAGGTTCTGCCCTCGCCGGCGCCGATCAGGCGGCACAACCGCTCATGGCTGCCATAGAGGTTGGAGACGACCGGGAATGCCGTGCCTTCGACGCTCTCGAACAGCACCGCCTGCTCGCCGGCCTTCTGGACCGCCTTGGTGACGGCGGCGAGCTGGTGGCGGGGATCGACGGGGCGGCGCACGACCGCGAGTTCGCCGCGCCGCGTCAGCTCGTCGATGAATCGCCGCATGTCGTTCTCCTTCTTGGGCCGCCAGTAAAACCCGTCGCCGTCCGGCTTAACAGGCCGCCCATTTGTCGCGCCAGCCGTAAGTTTTTGGAAATCGGCACTACGGGCCCGGCGAGCCTTTTCCGCGCAGGGCCTCTCGGCCATTCTCCGGCTGACCATGGAGGACGCCCCCGATGACCCGCACGCTTGCGATCCGCAACCCGCGCACCGGCGCCGCCGACTACGAGATCCGGCCGCTCGACCGGCAGGCGCTCGAAGCGCGCTGCCGGGAACTGCGCGCCGGGCAGGCCGCCTGGCTGGCGCTGGGCGTCGAGGGCCGCGCCAGGGCGATGCTGTCGCTCTGCGACGCCGTCGACCGGCACTATCAGGCGATCCTTTCCGCGCTGTGCGCCGATACCGGCCGCTACGAGTGGTCCGTCAACGAGATCGAGGGGTTGAAGGGCATCACCCGCATGCGCTGCGCCACGGCCGGGGAGGCGCTGGCCGAGGCGAGCGGCAGTTCCTCCGACCCGACCTTGCGTTTCCAGCAGCAGCACGTGCCCTACGAGCTGGTCGGCATCATCTCGCCGTGGAACTACCCGCTGATCCTGTGCATGATCGACGCCGTCACCGCCCTGCTCGCCGGCTCGGCCGTGGCGATCAAGCCTTCGGAGGTCACGCCGCGCTTCATCAAGCCGTTCCGCGCCGCGATCGCCGAGGTCGAGCACCTGCGCGACGTGCTCGACCTCTTCGAGGGCGACGGCGAGACCGGCGGCATGATCGTGGACCTGACCGACACGCTGGTCTTCACCGGCTCGGTGCGCACCGGCCGCAAGGTGCAGGAGCGCGCCGCGTCCCAGTTCAAGACCGTATTCCTCGAGCTCGGCGGCTCGGACCCCGCCGTGGTGCTGGACAGCGCCGGGCCGGACTTCGCCGCCGAGATCGTCGTGCGCGGCGCGGTCGAGAATTCCGGCCAGCTCTGCTGCGCCATCGAGCGCGTCTATGTCCAGCGCGGCGTCTACGACGCGGTGACGGAACGAGTGGTGGAGCGCATGAAGGCGCTCAGGATGAACACGGACGACATCGAAAAGGGGGAGCTCGGCCCGGTCATCTTCGCCCGCCAGGCCGAGATCCTGCGCGAGCAGATCGCCGACGCCGTCGCCAGGGGCGCGAAGGTGCTGACCGGCGGCAGGATCGTCGAGCATGGCGGCGGTCTGTGGTGCGAGCCGACCGTGCTGGCGGACGTCACGCAGGACATGGCGGTGATGCGCGACGAGACGTTCGGCCCGATCGTCCCGATCATGGCCTTCGACACGGAGGACGAGGCGGTGCGGCTCGCCAACGACACCGAATTCGGCCTCTCGGCGGCGGTGATCGGCGACGAGGCGAAGGCCATCGCCATCGGCAGCCGCATCAATGCCGGCGGCTTGTGGATCAACGACTTCGATACGATGGGTGGCGTCGGCGCACGCGCGGAAAAGACAGCCTTCGGCTGTTCCGGCCTGGGGGGAACCCGCTACGGACTCGGAGGCTTCCGTAGATTCCTGCGCAAGAAGGCGATAGTGATCCGCTCGGTTGCAGCCTGATGAGGATTTTCCGCCCATGACCGATTTCGCCAGGACCCGCGCGGCTTTCCACTTGCCCGAAGGCGTCGTCTATCTCGACGGCAATTCGCTCGGCCCGCTGCCCGTCGCCGCGAAGGAACGGGTGGCGCGGATGATGACGGACGAATGGGGCGAGCTGCTGATCCGCGGCTGGAACGCCGCCGGATGGTACGTGCAGCCGCGCAAGGTCGGCGACCGCGTGGCCAGGCTGATCGGCGCCGCCCCTGACACGGTCGTCATGGGCGATACGCTGTCGATCAAGGTCTACCAGGCGCTGTCGGCGGCGCTGGAGCTGAATCCGGACCGCCGCGTGGTCCTGTCCGACAGCGGCAACTTCCCCTCCGACCTCTACATGGCCGACGGGCTGCTCAAGTCGCTCGGCCGCGGCTACGAATTGAAGGTGGTCGAGCCGGAGGCGGTGGAAGCGGCCATCGACGGTACGGTCGCCGCCACCATGATCACCGAGGTGGACTATCGTACCGGCCGCCGCCACGACATGAAGCGCATCACCGCCAGGGCGCATCGGGAAGGCGCCATCGCCATATGGGACCTCGCCCACTCCGCCGGCGCGGTCGATGTCGATCTCTCCGGCGCCGACGCCGATTTCGCCGTCGGCTGCACCTACAAGTACCTGAACGGCGGTCCCGGGGCGCCGGCCTTCATCTATGTCGCGCCGCGCCATGCCGGCCACGTGCGGCCGGCGCTGGCCGGCTGGCAGGGCCACGAGGTGCCGTTCGCCTTCGACCTCGACTACCGCCCGGCGCCCGGCATCGAGCGCATGCGCGTCGGTACCCCGCCCGTCATCGCGCTCGCCGCTCTCGAAGCCGCGCTCGACGTGTGGGACGACGTCGACATGCGGGACGTGCGGCGGCGCTCGGTCGAGCTGACCGAACATTTCATCGCCGCCGTCGAGAAGACGTGTCCCGGCCTCGTGCTGGCCAGTCCGCGCGATCCGGCGATGCGCGGCAGCCAGGTCTCGTTCCGCCATCCCCATGCCTACGCCGTCATGCAGGCCTTGATCGCCAGGGGCGTCATCGGCGACTTCCGCGCGCCGGACGCGATGCGCTTCGGCTTCACGCCGCTGTTCATCGGCGAGGCCGAGGTCGACCAGGCGGTGGCGATCCTGGCGTCCATCCTGGCCGACGGGTCGTGGGACAGGCCCGAATATCACCGCAGGGCGACCGTGACATGATCCAGCCATACGATCCCGCCGCCGAAGGGGCGGAGATGTCCTTCAGCAAGAAGATGTCCTACGGCGACTATCTGCATCTCGACGCCGTTCTCGGCGCGCAGGAGCCGCTGTCGAAGGCACATGACGAGCTGCTGTTCATCGTCCAGCACCAGACGTCGGAACTGTGGATGAAGCTCGCCATCCACGAGATGACCTCGGCCGCGCAGGCGCTGCGCCGCGACGAATTGCAGCCGGCCTTCAAGATGCTGACCCGCGTGGCGCGCATCTTCGAGCAGCTCAACTCCGCCTGGGACGTGCTGCGCACCATGACGCCGTCCGAATACAACGAGATGCGCCCGTCGCTGGGCCAGTCGTCCGGCTTCCAATCCTGGCAGTATCGGGCGATCGAATACCTCGCCGGCAACCGCAATCCGGCGATGCTCAGGCCGCACGAGCATCGGCCGGAGGTCATCGCCAGGCTGGAGGCGATCCTGTCGGAAAAATCGATCTACGACGAGGCGATCGACCTTCTGAAGCGCAACGGCTTCGACGTCGGCGACGAGCCGCGCGCCGTCCTTCGTCAGCAGCGCGAGGAGAATCCGAAGGTGCGCGAGGCGTGGCGCCAGGTCTATGCCGATCCGCAGCATCATTGGGCGCTTTACGAGCTTGCCGAGAAGCTGGTCGATTTCGAGGACTACTTCCGCCGCTGGCGCTTCAACCATGTCACCACCGTGGAGCGCATCATCGGCTTCAAGCGCGGCACCGGCGGCACCGGCGGCGTCTCCTACCTGCGCCGGATGCTCGACGTGGTGCTGTTTCCCGAACTGTGGCACGTCAGGACGGACCTGTGAACGGCACGGCCGAACCCCGGCGCATCGTCGTCGGCATTTCCGGCGCTTCCGGCGCTGTCTACGGCGTGCGGATGCTGGAGGCGCTGCGTCAGGCCGGCGTCGAGACCCACCTCGTCATGTCGCGCTCGGCCGAGATCACGCTGGCGCACGAGACGGACTGGAAGGTCTCCGAGGTCCGGGCCCTGGCCGGCCGCTGGTACCGGCAGGACGACATCGGCGCGGGCATCGCTTCCGGCTCGTTCCGGGCGATCGGCATGGTGGTCGCGCCCTGCTCGGTCCGCTCCATGTCCGAGATCGCGACGGGCGTGACCTCGGGACTGCTGACGCGCGCGGCCGACGTGGCGCTGAAGGAGCGCCGCCGCCTCGTGCTGATGGTGCGCGAGACGCCTTTGCACCTCGGCCATCTGCGCACCATGGCGCAGCTCGCCGAGATGGGCGCCGTCGTCGCGCCGCCGCTGCCGGCGTTCTATCCAAGGCCGAAAAGCCTTCAGGAGGTGATCGATCATTCCGTCGGCCGCGTGCTCGACCTGTTCGGCATCGACAACGATCTGGCGCATCGCTGGAAGGACGGGGATTCGAGCTGATTCTGGCCTCCGGGCGGCCGATGGCCTATGCTTCCGGCGCGCAAGCGCTGGAGGGGTGCGAATGGACGATGTCGGCGGGAGGGCGAAGGGCCTTTTCCGTGCGTTTCTCGGCGAGAAGACCGTCGTCGCCGTGTTCGGCAAGCTGGCTGGCGCGGAAAATGCGGGATCGGACGAACGGTTCGGCCTGTTCCAGGCCCGCGTCGACCTGCCGCCGGGGGAAGGCACGGGATTCTGGCGTTTTCTCGCGCTCGACGACGACGTCTTCGTGGTGCTGACGGACTGCACCTTCGCGGCCGCCCGCCATGAACGCGTCGCCGCCGAAGGACTGGTCGAGCTGCATTTCCCGCTCGAGGGACCGGTCGAGCTCACCCTGCCGCAGGCGCACGATCCGACCGCGCCGACGAACGTTTCGCTGATGGCCTGTCAGCAGGCGCCGGGCATGGCCTACGACGTCGTCTGCCAGGCGGGCGCCTATCGCATGGCGAGCCTCTATGTCCGGCCGGAACTGCTGGAACGGAGCTTCGGGCTGGATGGCACGCGCGGCATCGCCGGGCAGCTGCTGCATCCCGCCGACGGCACCATGGCGGTGACCGAGCGGAAGATCGACCTCGATTTCCTGCGCGCGCTGCGCGACCTGTTCGGCATCGCCTTCGACGGTGCCCGGGATATGCCTTTGGCCGCCGCGCGCATCATCGAACTGCTGGCGCTGTCGGCGGCAGCCATCGACCGCGGCGGCGGGACGCAGGAAGACTCCATCGTCTTCACCGCCCGCGAATTGGCCATGTTCGACCGCGCGCGCGACGTGCTGGCGACCGATTTTTCCGAAGCCCTGACCATACCGGGCCTGGCGCGCAGGCTCGGCACCAACGCCACCAAGCTGAAGAGCGGCTTCAAGCTGCTCTACGGCACGACGATCTTCGCCTGTCGCAACCGCCATCGCATGGACCGTGCCATGGAACTGCTGGCCGCCGGCGAGATGCCGATCGCGACGGTTTCCCACGCCGTGGGCTTCCGTCACCAGGCGAGCTTCACCTCGGCGTTCCGGTCGCATTTCGGCTTCACGCCGCGGCAGGCCCGGCAGCGCATCTCGTCGGGGCGCTGACCGGAATCCGCCACGGCCTCATGCCGCCGTTTCCGCCGCGACGCGGCGCAAGGTCTGGAGAAAGACATCGGCCGCCGGCGACAGCCGCGTGCCGGCGCGCGTCGTGATGCCGATCAGCCCGGCCGTGGCGCGCAGCGACACCGGCAGGATGACGAGGCCGCCGAAGGATGCTTCGTGGCGCGCCACCTGGGCGGGGAAGACGCCGAGATAGTCGCCGGCCAGCAGCAATTGCCGGTTTGTCAGCAGCGACACCGAATCCACCGCATGCACCGGCGGGTCCAGGCCCTCCTCCAGGAACGTGATGTCGATCTGCCGCCGCAGGTTGGTTTCCGGCGGCGGCAGGATCCACTCCCATCTCGTCAGCTCGGCGAGGCCGACGTCCCCGCGGCCGCCGACAGGATGGCCGCGCCGCACGACGACGCAGGCGAAATCTGCGGCGAGCACTTCCTGCTTCAGGTTGGGCGTCTCGGCGCGTTCCGACAGCCGGCCGATGAACAGGTCGATCTCGCCGGCGCGCAGCGCCGGGATCAGCACGTCGTTGGTGCCTTCAACCACCTTGACCACCAGCCTGGGTCGCTCCCGGCGCAGTTGCGCGATGGCCCTGGGCAGAAGCTCGGCCGAAGCCGCCAGAAGCGTGCCGACGGCGACCCGGCCGCCCTTGCCGTCGCGCAGGTCGGCCAGATGCTCCTCGGCGTGCTGGAGCTGCGCCAGCACCAGTCGCGCATGTTCGGCCAGCGTGTCGCCGAACAGCGTCGGAAAGACGCCCCGGTTGGTCCGGTCGAACAGATGCGCCCGCGTCAGCGCCTCGACTTCCTGCAGCGCCTTGGTCACCGCCGACTGGGTCATGTTCAGGCGCTTGGCGGCCCTGACCAGATTGCCTTCCTCGGCGATCGCCACGACCATGCGCAGATGGCGCAGGGTGAGATGCGTGGTCAGCGGCCTGATGCGGTTCTCGGTCATCGGCATTGGTATTCCATGGTCTCATAGAAACTTCCAGAGAATTCACTTGCAAGAATTTCGGCGGGCTGGAACGTTTGACCCCAGGGAGAAGAGAGCGATGTGCGGAGCTGCCACCGAAAGGCGGGCGACCGGCGACAGGGCCGTTCCGGCCGCGCCGGCCGACATGCCGCCGATGAGCGGCGTCCTCGCCGCCGAGGCGGGCTGGCCGCGCCAACGGCTAGACCGCGACTACGGCGCGCGCGGCACGGTCACGCCCGAAGTCTTCGACGCCGCGATGCGGCGCTACCGCGCGCTGTCGGACGAACTGGGCGCCCCCTGGGCGACACGCCGCGACGTCGTCTATGACGTGGAAAGCGGCCAGACGCTCGATGTCTTCGGCACGACGTCGGGCGAGCTTCGGCCGGTTTTCGTTTTCATCCACGGCGGCTATTGGCGCATGCTGTCGAAGCACGATTCCGCCTTCATGGCCGGGATGCTGGCGCGGCGCGGCGTCGCCACCGTCGCCGTCGACTACCGGCTGGCGCCGGACGTTTCGTTGACCGAGATCGTGCGCGAGGTGCGCGCCGCCATCGCCTTCCTCTGGCGTCATGGCCGGCGCTACGGCATCGACCCGGAGCGCATCCATGTCGGCGGCAGCTCGGCCGGCGGTCATCTCGCCGGTACGGTGATCGCGGACGGCTGGCACGGGGAATTCGGCGTGCCGGAGGATGTCGTCAAGGGCGCGATGCCGATCAGCGGGCTGTTCCACCTGGCGCCGGTCGCGAAATGCTTCGCGCAGGAGTGGATTTCGCTGGACGGCGAGGCGGTCCGGGCGCTGAGCCCGGCGGAAAACCTGCCGCGCAAGGGTTGCCCCATCGTGGTCGCCTTTGCCGGCGGCGAGGCGGACGGCTTCAAGCGCCAGTCGGCGGAATATCACCGACTGTGGCGCGAAGCGGGCTTTGCCTCCACGTCGGTCGAAGTGCCGGACCGCAACCATTTCGACGTCGTCCTCGATCTGGCGGACGAGAAAACCATACTGTCGCAGGCGCTGCTCGATCTGGTTGGCAGCCGCTACTTTGCCGGCAAATCAAATGCCGCCGGCCATGCCATGGAAGAAAAGACGGCAGCGCGATGAACTATACGAAGAAGGACGCAAAGGCCCATTCGCGGGCAACGATGAAGGGCATATGGGCGGCGGCGCTGATGCCGTTCACGGCCTCGCTCGCCGTCGACGAGGAGGGCTTGCGCCGCAACGTCGACCACTGGATCGAGGATCTCGGCATCGACGGCTTCTTCATCGCCGGCAAGCAGGGCGAGTTCTTCTCCATGTCGCTGGAGGAGCGCAAGAGGAGCTTCGAACTGGCGGTGGAGGCCTGCGCCGGCCGCGCGCAGACCATCATGTCCTGCTCGGACCAGAACATGGACGTGGTGATCGACCTGGCGAAGCACGCCCAGAAGGTCGGCGCCGACTACATCGTCGTCCATGCGCCCATCCTGCATTTCTCAAGGGCGCAGGACGAGACGCTGCTCGGCTACTACCGCGCCATCGCGGAAAAGGTCGACATCGGCATCGCGCTGTGGAGCCATCCCGACAGCGGCTACCTGATGAGCCCCGGGCTTTGCAGCCGGCTGGCCGACATCGAGAATGTCGTGGCGATCAAATACAGCGTGCCGCGGCCGATGTATGCCGAACTGACGCGGCTCGCCGGCGACCGCATCCTGGTCAGCACGGCTTCCGAGGAGGAATGGCTGGACAATATCGTCGAGCTGAAATGGCAGCTCTATCTGTGCTCCTCGCCGCCCTACCTGATCCAGACCAGGGCCGACCGCCGCATGCGCGACTACACCGATCTCGCCTTCGCCGGCAAGGCGGAGGAAGCGCGCCGCGTGCGCGACAGCCTCGACCCGGTGCGCGCCGCGCTGAAGGGGACGCGGCCGGCCGAGAAGCCGCACGCCCACCAGAAATACTGGCAGGACCTGCTCGGCCAGACCGGCGGCAGGGTGCGCCCGCCTCTGCTGGAACTGACGGAAGCGGAGAGGAAGGCAACGCGCGAAGCCTTCGAGAACTGCGGCCTGAAGACCGCGTGAAAGTGGAACGGGCGGCCGCGTCGCCCATGCAATGAAGGAGGAAGCCATGAGTGAGAGACGCCTTTCGGCATTCAATTTCTCGAAATGGATCGACGAGCACGCGCACCTGCTGAAGCCGACGGTCGGCAACCAGCAGATCTGGGAAGACGCGGACCTGATGGTGACCGTCGTCGGCGGCCCCAACCAGCGCACCGACTACCACGACGATCCGGTGGAGGAATTCTTCTACCAGCTCAAGGGCGACATGGTGCTCAAGGTGGTGGACAACGGCAACTTCTACGACGTACCGATCCGTGAGGGCGAGATCTTCCTGCTGCCGCCGCATGTGCGCCATTCGCCACAGCGCCCGCAGGAAGGCTCCATAGGACTGGTGGTCGAGCCGAAGCGCAACGACGGCTTGCTGGATGCCTTCGAGTGGTACTGCTTTGAGTGCAACTCACTCGTGAAGCGAGTCGAGGTTTCGCTGAAGAGTATCGTCCGCGACCTGCCGCCGATCTACCAGGCTTTCTACGCCGACGAAAAGGCGCGCACCTGTCCGAAATGCGGCACTGTCCATCCCGGCAAGAAGCCGCCGGAAGGCTGGGTGGTCGTCTGATCGGGCGGGAGGCCGCTCTCT
>OFJB01000705.1_pt1 | contig 15090 bp, 12 predicted proteins | sample 1775081 | NCBI WGS metagenome assembly OFJB01 (sample SAMN08195771, study PRJEB24354) | sludge metagenome | isolation source: initial sludge from phenol fed wastewater aerobic bioreactor | place: India: Nagpur | collected 2016-06-05 | reverse complement strand
CCGAAAATAACTCTGCCCCTGGCCTAAAAAATGGGAGCAGGTCATCAGGTTAAATCCTCTCACTCAATCTGGACCAGTTTCAGGGGACCCAATCATCGGTGCTTGCTGTTGTTTGAGAATCCAATAGGTCATTGCCAAATGGCCGAATGGTCCTGGATGGACTCGTTCACTTCCCACTACGGAAAGTGTGGGAGTGGATGCCTGAATGTTTGTATTCAGCTGTGTCATCGGAGTGTGAATATCGATGACAGAGATGTTATATTCTGCGGCTATTTTTCTAATTCTTGCGGCACACTCCGCCAAGGCGAGATTGACCCCTGGCAGATTTGGCTCAACTCCCTGGACCGTCTCGTCGTAGAGGGATGGTGTGATGAGAACCGGTTCAACCCCTTTCTCGAGGAGCAGGCCGATGAGCATTCGAATATTCTTTTCGTAAGTATCAATACACTGACATCTCTGTTGGTTGATCTCGGGAGATACAGCGCCGGGTTGGTAAAGCTCACGTCCGACATCGTTCATTCCCAGCATGATCGTCGCCACATCAATATCATGTGCGGAGATGTCCCAGGAAAAGCGCTTAATTGCGCCATCGGTATCTCCTCCCGAGATTCCAAGATTGATCACTTCGACTGGACGCGTAGGAAAACGGGTATGGTAGAATACATCCAGATAGATCGGATAATTGCCGTGGTGAGTGATGCTGTCGCCAATGACTCCATAGCGCGTGCCTTTCGCGATGGAAGCCTCTCCTGTCGGCAGAGAGACGGTACCCGAACAGACGCAAAAAGGAGATCGGTAATGATTGGACATCGTCGCACAATCCATCACAGGGAGAAGAAAAACCTAATTCATCACCACGGAAATTAATGAATCGATGAAGGGGAAATACCCGTAATGTACACATTGTCCAAGTCGGCAATAACCATATCGTTACCTCCAGACGCTAGACTAAAAAATGTGTCAGGAATGGAATTAAGATGCGGTATGGTTCCACCGCTGGCGCTGGACAAGACGTATTTCGTAAGGTCGGCGGACTTGAGCGCACCCGACAATTTAACGCTGGTGAATTTGTTGGTGGAAGGGTCAATGGCGATATCGAATGTAATATAGCTCCCTAGATTTGCATAGTCTGTATAGTTTCCTAGTTCGATATAGAATGCGGCCGTGGAGTTATCGGAACTATTAAGGGCCAGAGACAACGATCCGTTGCTATAGACGATGCCAAACCAGTATGGGAATGTCCCTATCTGGGAGCCCTTGGCTCCAAAGTAGACCTGAGCCTGATTGACCGTGCCTTCACTGATTTGGCTCAAGGCCAGCGAAAAATGAATGTTGAATGGTTTTTTTACATCTACGTTGGACGTCAATTGCAGGGAAGCCCCAATAGCGGTGCCCGTGGCGTTATTCGTCAGTCGCAATGCCTGCGCACCGGTCTGGGGATTGGCCGTGGAAATTTCCAGCAACGCATTGAAAGAAGATGAGCCGAACGTGCCAACCCATGGCTTTATCCCGGGAATCGTGGTATCCGTAACCCCAATGATGGTGGTATTTGCTTCATAGCCGCTGGATTTTTCAAAGCCGATAAGTACATCGGCCATCGTATAATTCGCCCCGAATAAAATCCAGGGCATGAATAAAACCACAATTTTATGAAAAGAAAAACTGATATAGTTCATAATAGGCCGGTATTCTCGATCAACAATCACCCTGATAGGCGCTGATTGCAATCGCCATTCAACCGCCATTCAATATAAAAGAGATCAATGATCTCCTCAGAGGCGACCTATAGAAAAAGCAGGCACTCGGCAGGTGACCAAGGAGGAATCAAGTCATCAGCTAAAAGGGTAATTGGGTCAATGTGGAGGAGCACCATTAATTTATGGTCGAATGCTCCGCTCGATTTCGCTTGGATTCCCATCAAGCGCTCCATTCAGTTTAGGTTGGAGAAGTTAATCCTCTTTTCCAATTTCCGCGGCATCCGCTGGCTTGCGGGATGAAGGCAGTAAACTCCTTCGTGGATTTGACGCTTTTCCGCTGCTGGATTGCCGTTGGACGCGAGGACGAGAATTGCACGACTCGCATGCGTGCCTTGAATTACCCGGGAAGCATCCTGAGCTCCTTCCCGAAGGCTTCGCCCGATTCATACTGGGCAAACCTGACGCCGGCGCCTTCATCTCCCAGTGGTTCACCACCTTGGAGCCGACTGGCACTACCTATAATGATTTCCACCGCGACCGTCTACTCGGTTGCGGTCTCACAATTTCTTAGTTGAAGAAGCGTTTGGGACGTGTGGGATCTCGCGGACTCTTGCGGTATTGCAGTGGACTTTGACCAACCAGTCGTTTGAACCATATGACGAAGTGGGCATCGGAATGAAAGCCGGTTCTGTGACCAATTTCTTTAATGGGCAGCATACTCGTCTCCAGGTAGATCTTTGCTTCCTGCATTCGCCTGCGTTCCCAGTATTTTCGGGTGGTTAAACTAAACTCCTGTACAAAAATACGATCCAGATGACTCAGACTTAATCCGCCCGTTTCCTCCATCAGCCATGAGAGCGGAAAGCCGCGATCCAATGGGGCATCGTTTAGGCAGCGTATCGCTCGGATGGCGCGATCGTCTCCCGCATGCAGTCGAGTGAGACTTGCCCCACAACTGATCCGCGCCTTGAACCAAAGGTCCAGCCAAAGAAAAAATTGGCGCTGCAACCTCAAGAACATGGAATAGTCGCCGGTTTGGGTTGCGTAACGGATGTCTGCTTCGGGTATATTTTTGCGCACAAGTCGCTCCAACCTCTCGGCGACGCGCGCGAGTTGAGGGTATCCAGAACCTTTGAGCACGGCTCCGCCCTTGTGGACAAACAAATTTTCACCCGATGGCCATTGGCAAAGGAAATAGACGGAAAGAAGATGGATATCCGGGGAAAAGTCCTGATGAGCCTCCTCCCGCGGGACAAACAACCACATTCCCGCCGTTGCTGTTAATGTTCCGGAATCGGATGTTACTTTCGCTCGCCCTTTACGAACGTACCAAGCCCAGTGTCCTTCTGTCCTGTCCCATTTCGCGTGATGAAATTCGCGTGGAACCGGATGATCATAAATCCAGATCAACTCAGAACGAAGATAGGACCATTGATGAAAGGTGAGAATGGGGCGATCGGCGGACGCCATCATGCGAAAAATAGTAAATGAAAATGTTTATTTTACAACAGATTACTTTTGCCAGAAAAACGACATACGCATACCCTGAAGTGACTCAATTGGAAGATATCGTGTTTATTCACAATGGTTGTCCTTATGGAAAATTTGTCGCACGTGCCTTTCTCAAAGAAACCGTAAATAGATGAAGGCTTCGCTTTGTATCTGCGTTTTTGCCGTTGCGGCTATATTTTGGATTGAAAAAGCGGTTTCCGAGACGCTTTACGAATGGGATTACACGAAATTATCCGCCGTGAATCTTTGGTCCAAGATTCCGAAGACAGCCACCTCTACTATCACCAAGGATATCCGAACACCGGAATCCAAAGCAGCTCTCGAAGTCAACCTGGACAATCGTGATTCTTCCGCAGTGCCGGAGGATATTCAGCTGCGCTATCTCTATAATGGAGCGCTCAAGACTGGTTCGAGCTATGAAATCTATTTTAAAGTAAAAGCATCAATTCCAGGAAGTATTCAGATGGTGGCGGCGGAAGCTGACAAACCGTGGAGCGCCTTTTCTGGAGCCATAAAGAACGTCAACGTCACGAAAGAGTGGCAACTTGTAAAGCTCGTCTTCACCTCGAAAAAGGATTGGGCGGGTACTCTGGCCTTACCCCGAATCATGCTCGGCCGATATGGTGCCACAGTCACCATTTATCTGGGACCGGTGACGTTACGAGAATTGCCCACACTTCTGGAATACAATCTAGGAAATCCGGAATGGCGGGTATTTATTGGAGCAAAGGAACCGAAGTCCTTCGATGCTATTCCGACAGAAATTGGAGAAGCATCTGGAATCATCAAGGGCCACACGCTTCAGATGAATGGCGACGTTATCGATCTGGACCATGTGTCAAGTTCTCCGGCCCCAAAGGAGTCAGCTCTATTATATAAGGAGTTTGACAGTGCCGCTGCTGGTCGGATGCAGATCGGCGTCTCTGCCGACTGGTGGATGGAGCTTTTTATTAATGGTGAAAAAGTATTCAACACCCTCGCTTCCGGGAATGTTTCGCGCGCTTTCTCTGTCGATGATCATGTGGTGGAGATCCCCGTCAAAGCAGGCAAAAACATCCTTGTAGCAAAGGTTCTCAGCGGATCGAACGGCTGGAAGTTTGTCTGCGGAAAACCGTCGCGCGGGCTGGATGAAGACAGTCTCTATGTTGCAAGGGAGAGTGCCGAATGGAAGCCTCTCGACATGAGCCGCGTAACCGTTCAGGCGGGGACCGCATTGGACTTCTCCACGCTGGCTGGCGAACGCTCTCCGGCTGGTGAGCGCGGGCGAGTGATTGTGAATCGAAACGGCAGTCTTGCCTTCGAAAAAGATCCAGAACGGGGTGTGAAATTTTTTTCGTATAATACCAATCCCTGGCGTCTTTCTTCGGCGAAAATAACCAATGAAGAACTTGATCGTTATGCAGCGGATATTGCCAAACAAGGTTATACCATGGTGCGCATTCAAGGAGTGGACATGTTCTTACTGGGGGTTTATCGCCCCCCCTTTACGGCGTCAACATACGGGTCATCGGATTGGCTGCCGCAACGGGCCGAGGACATTCAGTTTAATGCCGCAAGCTTCGACCGATTTGATTTTCTTCTCTCCTGTTTCAAGAAGCATGGCATTTACATCAATCTCGACCTCACGACGATGCCGGGCGCGTATTCGAATGTGATTTATCCTCCCTCCCCCGCGCGATTCAAGACGCAGATTTTCTCTAATCCAGAATATAGAAAACATTGGGAGTTGGCCGTGACTTGCCTGCTCCGCCATACCAACCCCTATACCGGCATGACGTTGGGAAGCGATCCGGCCCTGGCGATTGTGGAGCCCTATAACGAACAAGATCTCTTGCTCTACGATTCCGCCGTAATGCGAGAATTCTCCCCCGCCTTTCGCCAGTATCTGAGGAACAAGTATAAGACCGCTGACGCATTGAAAAAAATGTGGAACGACGCCGGAATTGAATTTGAAAAGACTCCCGATATCTCCGAAGACCTGCTCAGAAAGGGCGACGCGCGAGCCATGGACGCGGGACAGTTTCTCGTTCAAAGCATGAGCGAGATAACCGATTGGTATCACGGCGTCATTCGACGAGCGGGCTATCAAGGACTGCTAACGCAATGGGACATGATCATGCGCACACTCGAGTTGCCTGTGCGGGCAAAAATGCCCTTGATTGCGCAGCACACCTATTTTGAGCATCCGAATCCACTGCCAAGCAAGAATCTCGTACCCAAGTCGAAAGCGGAGGTGATTTGGCCTGACAAGGACATGGCGATCGGCCATGGCAGTTCCCTCGATTCCAGCTACTATAGAGCGGCTGCAGCTATTCGCTTTCTAGACCGACCGTTTCTTATCACTGAATACTCGCACAGCGCACCCAGTCGATTCCGGCACGAGCGGGGACTCTATTTCGGTTCTTATGCGGCACTGCAAGGATGGGATTCTCTCGCCGCCCATGGCAGTTTTCCGGTGGTGGTTAAAGGCGCAAATGATGTTCCGTTCTGCGGGTTTGAAAATCCCCAGGATCCGATCTCCAGAGCCTCGGAGGTGGTCGCTGCTTTGACGTGGTTCCGTGGCGATGTGAAGGAGGCGACTCATACCGTGAGGCTGAATATCTCCTCCAAAACGATTTTTCCAAAAAATCTTCTCGGCGCAATCGGCGATGACTACGCGAAACTCTCGATGCTGACCAGACTTGGCATCACCTATCCCGAAGCGACGCCGCTGGAACCGGTCGGCAAGGCGAAAGCATCCGTCGATCTTACACCGGCCGAGTTTTCCCCTTTATCAGTTAATCAATGGTATGCCTCCGCCTCGAATCGGGATGGGGGACTCTTCCCCTCCCTCCTCCAGGAACTTCGAAATGCCGGAGTCCTGCCGGAATCCAACAAAACCGACTACTCGAAACGAGTATATCAAAGCGAGACAGGAGAAATCACTCTCGATGCATTCAACAAGACGATGTCAGTCATCACGCCTCGACTCGAAGGCGCCGTGATCAAGCGAGATGAATCCTTGAAACTCGATGCAGTGGAGATTGAGTCCTGCACCAAACCCGCCTCAGTGGTCGTCGCCTCATTGGAAAAAGAGAAATCCGTGATTCAGGCCAAGAGAATTCTCCTCGTATTCGCCACCAATGCTCTCAATAGCGGAGAGACTTTCGAAAACGCCAGCATGCAGGTCATGTTGGAGGTCGGAAAATTGCCGGTTCTTTTGGAAACAGCCAAACTGTCATTGAAGTTGAGAACTCAGCTGACGACGTCGCCTAAAGTCTATCCCCTTCATCTTGATGGTTCGAGAATGGAGGCAATACCGGCGGCGCTTGATAACGGAATTCTTACGCTTCCTATCGATACGGCGCGATTGCCTTATGGCGCTGTATTTTTTGAGATTAGCTTCCCCTAAAAAAATGAAACTCCGAAACAGGGTGTTTATTGACCTGGAGCCAATGCGAAAAATATTAAATAAAAACTTAAATTTTGCAGTGGATTGCCTTTGCGATTAACAAGGTGCAGGCATAAGCTTTTTTAAGTCGTACGAGAGAAGAGCCCAGAAGGCAATCAAAGGAAAAAGTATAAAATGAAACGAAATTCATCGTATTGGATCGCATTGATCCTCGCCGCAGGGATGTGCATGGCTCTAGAGTCGCGCGCAGCCATCATCATCAATAATGGAACATTCGAAAGCTGGGGCACCGTCGCCGGCACACCACCCGCCGGAGTTCCCACGGATTGGACCCAGTCGAGCACCTTTACGACAAATCCCGTACGTACGGCAGGGCTGGTAAACGGTTCGAATTACGCCGCCCTAATACGCCCCGCTGGCGTGCTAAATCAAAGCTTCAGCTCTGCCCTCACCCAGATGCAAATGGATTTCGTCCTGGCGGCGACCGATCCCGGATCGAGTTCGAATCGAAGCTTCAACATGGCCATTACGACGAACAACTCGAGTACGACAAACTTGATTAATCTTCGAATGATTCAGGGAAGTACCACGGGGCTGTTAAGCTTGGAAGCATTCAATGGAAGCGGATGGACGTCCCTCGCTGCCGATGCATTTCAGGCGTCAACCTACAACAGTTCGAGCAACTCGTTTAGCGTACTTAATGCCTACAATTTCTCGCTGACGCTCAGCTTGGGCACGACTTCGAGCTATTCCATTACTTATGGGCTGGTCGATGGCACCACCACCACAATAAATAATATCGCAGCCTTCCAAACGGCCTACACGGTTGGTGGAACAGGCGCCACCGGGATCTCATTGATGGGTTCCAGTTCGTCTACCTCCTTTGCCTTGGACAATCTGAACGTTGTTCCAGAGCCCGGACCGGTTGCCTTGCTTGGCATGGGTATTCTTTTGATTGTCTCGATCCAATCCCGAAAGAGACGGACGAACAGCTTTTAATTCAGGTTTATACATGAAATTACTCACGACGATTCTAGCGGGAACCTTCTTGGCGGTATCTGCTACGGGCGCATTGGCCGAAGACTTGTTAAGCGGCCATGGTTTTCTTAAGGGAACGGGTTGGACTTCATATGTGGCGCCAGCTACGGCCAAGGCAGGCGGAAGCGTTACGCCACAGGAGCATAAGATTCTGGTGACTTCTCCGCGAATGGATAAACAGTCAGCAGAAAGCATTCAGATCTTGAAGAGCCTCAACTTGGTCAAAGATCATCGCTACGTCGTGAAGCTCAAGGTCAACACTGATAAAGCCGGAAAAATAGTTATCCTTTATTGGGGCGATACAAAGTCGGATCTCTATTCCAGTGGTGAAATCGCCATTGAGCCTGACAAAGACGAGTACGAGTTGAAGTTCACCGTGAAGGCGAGCGCAAATGGCGAATTTGAAGAAGCCCGCTCAATCCGTCTGTTGATGGGAAGATTCTCCGAAGCCACCGTAACGCTGTCGGATATCAGTATAGAAGAATTATAGGATTTTCCAAAATCAAGTTAGGCGTCTAGGCGCTGAAGATTCTTTAGCGCGGATCACTCCTTATTGCTCTAGCAGGCGGCCAAGCTCATGATTGTTCGAAAAGTGCTCATCGTTGGAGACAGCATTTCCAGCCACCGGCCATCGGTTGAAAAACTCGGTTGGAGCGGTTCCTGGGGCATGGCGGCATCTACTCAGGACAATGATTACGTCCATCTCTTCCTGTCTCGCCTCACAAACCTTCAGCGGGGCACTCCTCCCAAGCTCATGATCGCTGGCGGTGGTGGTGGAAAACTCGCAGACAAGCTTACTCAGCTCGAAAAATTGAAAGCGTTCGCTGCCGATGTGGCCGTTATCCAGCTTGGCGAAAATGACAATAAGCATGTCACGCCGTTGGGATTCCAAAAGCCCTACGAGGACATTGCTTGCGCCATTCTCGCTGGGAATCCCACTGTCCGCCTCTTTTGTTTTTCCGTTTGGGCTCCTCCCCAAGGGAGTCCTCTTAAGGATACGATGATCCGCGAGGTATGCCAGAAAACGGGAGCCACTTTTGTTAATATCGATCGAGTCATCGCTGATCCGGAATGCAAAGCCGAAGCGGAAAAGCGATTTTGGCATTCTGGTGTAAATTGGCACCCCGGTGACAAAGGTATGCGAGGCTATGCCGACGCGTTATGGCAAGCCTACACGAACCAGCCTTTCTTGGCGGAAACAACGCCTTCACCGATTCGCGAGCGTACAAAGGTGCTCGCCGTCCACGACTGGGGCAGGCTGAAGAAAGGGTTTACAGCGAAAACCGACGCTCTTATTGGAGAAAATCGATACGAAACCGAGATCCCCGCAGAACAAGTTCGCGGCCAGAAGCTGCTCGTAAAAACAAAGATCCAAGACGATTTCATCTCTGCCACCGAAAAACAGAATCTTAATTTGCATATAAGCCTTGAATTGGAGGATGCCGAAGCGCAGATCACGCGTGAGGCAGGTCGAATCGAGTTTCGCACACCTCATGTGAAATGGTCGCACCGAATGCCGGATAATCTCATCCGCGCCAAGTTAGTTTTGGAACCAATCAATATGCCCGACACAGCTGTTCTGGGGCCTCTGATAATAGCCATATCAGGGAAACGATAGTTTTCGAATTTTGGAGTACTATGAATATAACAAAAAACAATTCTTTCGCGAACGATGTACTGAAACCTCTTCCGGCAGGAAAGATTCTCCTGAAGGGACGACTTGGAGACAGCCTTCGGCTCAGCATTGCGAATCGCCTAAAGAAGGTCGATTACTCCCACTTGGTGGAACCTTTCCGGCTCCGGAATGAAACCGATGGGTTCTGGCGTTGCGAATTCTGGGGAAAGATTGTCCGCTCCTCCATTCTCTCGTGGCGAGGCGAATCCGATGTCGCCCTACGGAATCAGATTACCTGTACCGTCAGCGATTTGATTTCCACGCAGGATAAAGAAGGCTGCATCTGCTCGTACCCGCGAACACTGCAAACGCAAGATTGGGATATTTGGGGCCGTAAATATGTCCTGCTGGGATTGGCCAGATATTATCTGGAAATCTCCGCAGATCCCAAAGTGAAGGAAGCTATCATTCGGGAGTTGGATTATTTAATGGGACAAGTCGGCCCGGAGGCACGGAATATCATCGAGTGCGGTCATCATAACGGACTTGCCGCCACATCAATTCTTGAGCCGGTCGTTCTCGCTTATCGCATCACGGGTGAACCGAGATTCCTGAAGTATGCCCAGTGGATCGCCGATCAAGGCGGTTCAACGGTTAACAATATCTTCAAGGCCGCTTTGAAAGGGATACCTCCTTTTGCCTTAGGGAATGGGAAGGCCTATGAAATGATGTCCTGTTTTGAAGGACTGGCTGAGCTCTATCGAGAAACGGGAAGATCCGAGTATCGCGATGCCGTGATTGAATTCTACCGAGCCGTTCGTGATCAGGAGATATTTATTACCGGGGTCGGGGGACTCAAAGATCAATGGGGCGAATTCTGGGACAATGGAAAGATCCGGCAGACGCAGCATAATGTGGGTGCATTGGGTGAGACTTGTGTGACGACAACCTGGATCAAGCTTTGCGGCCAAGTCTTGCGTTTAACCGGGGATGCCACCGTCGCCGATGAGATGGAGCGCACGCTCTATAATGGAGTGCTGGGCGCGATGGTGCCCGATGGTTCTTGGTGGATGCATCGCAATCCCACCCCGTTGGCCGGAGCCTCAAGCAAGATGCGCGCTGGTGATCAGATTCCCGGCTATGGAGAAGACTGCTGCGTGGCACAAGGTCCGAAGGCACTGGCGATGGCTCCATGGCTTGCTTTGATGCAGGATGACAAGGGCCCCATTATTAATTTGTACGAAGCGGCCGAAGGAGTCGTGGAGCTTCCGAAGGGTGTCTCCGTTAATATCCAGATCAAAGGAGATTATCCCCGCGATCCCCATGTTCGCATTGTCCTTGAACTGGAGCAAGCCACCGCATTTCCGCTTCGCTTGCGCATTCCTTCGTGGAGCGAACATACTGAAGTGCTGACCAGCACTGAAAAACTTCACCCGAAGTCCGGCACCTATTTGACAATCGAACGCCACTGGACTCCCGGCGACACCGTCTCCATTCAATTCGATATGGCTCCCCACCTGATCCCGGCGTTCGACGGAGGATACCGCGTGGCCATCATGCGCGGACCGGTGGTGCTGGCCCAAGATTCCCGCCTAGGCAAGGTTGACTCGCCTATCAGCTTGGAAGGAAATGCCGGTTTTTCGCTGAAGGCAGTCCCGGCACCCGAATCCATCTTTGAAACCTATCAACTTCCGGATGGCACGACGCTTTGCGATTACTCCTCGGCGGGAAACGAGTTCGCGGAAACCAACCAGCTCTGCGTGTGGATGAAGCGATCGGAATAAAACAATTTTTCGCTGTAAAACTTGTGAGGTTATTTTGAAAAATAAGGTCAAATATAGAAAGCTCTCTACCGATCTTGCCATTGTCGGTGGAGGCATGGCGGGTGTTTGCGCCGCTTTGGCTGCGGCACGCAATGGTCTGCGTGTCGTGCTAATTCAAGACCGCTCTGTCTTGGGAGGAAACGCTTCCAGCGAAGTGCGGATGCACATTGTGGGAGCCGATTGTCACGGCCAGAAGAAAGGACTCCGCGAGTCGGGCCTTATCGAGGAACTTAAGCTCGAGGACACCTATCGAAATCCTCACCGAAGCTACTCTCAATGGGATCTGCTGCTGTATGAGAAAGTGAAGCTCGAGCCTCTCATCACCTTGCTTTTGGATACGGCCTGCATTGGTTGTGTGGTGGAAGCCGAGAAAATCCAATCGATAACCGCTCTACGAAATTCAACCGAAGAAGAATTCCAAATCACCGCCCGATTTTTCGCTGACTGTTCAGGAGATTCGCGACTCGGTTATGAAGCTGGAGCCGACTACTCCATGGGACGCGAAAGTCGTTCCGAATTTGACGGGCCTCTTGCCCCTGCAAATGCGGATGCCTATACGCTCGGCAGTTCCATTTTGATCACGGGTCGCGAATATCCGGAACCACAGAATTTCACCTCCCCTGGTTGGGCGCGTAAGTTTATCCGCTCCGATTTCAAACATCGCCCGATTCATAGTTATGAGTACGGTTATTGGTGGTTCGAGTGGGGCGGCCAACTTGACATGATTGCCGATAACGAGTCGATTCGCCACGAACTCTTGCGGATTGCCTTGGGCGTGTGGGATTACATCAAGAATTCGGGCGATCATCCGAACGCTGCGAACTGGGCGCTGGATTGGGTCGGGTCGATCCCGGCAAAGCGGGAATCGCGACGTCTGCTTGGGCCGCATATACTCACCCAGCACGATGTTCAGAGTGGCACTATTTTCCCGGACACCGTTGCCTATGGTGGATGGGCTATCGATATTCATCCACCACAAGGAGTGGACGTGCCGGAGGAACCGCCCTGCACGCAGACCTATCTGAACCAAATTTATGGCATTCCCTTTCGCTCGCTGCATTCGCGTAATATCAAAAATCTGTTATTTGCCGGACGTAATATCAGCGCCACCCACGTCGCATTTGCCAGTACCCGCGTGATGGCGACATGCGCCGTCATGGGGCAAGCAGTGGGGACAGCGGCGGCGCTCGCGGTGGAACGCAAACTCGAACTTTCCTATTTCGATCAAGAAAAGTGTGCACGGGATTTGCAGCAACGCTTGTTGAAGGACGATGCGTTTATTCCTTCCGTCCGGCACGAGCGTGCTTTGGAAATGGCCGGGATATGTCAAGTTACCGCGTCATCAAGCCACGCTGCATATGCAGCCCAATTGATTTTTGATGGCGTCGCACGTGACTTGATTGGCGACTTTGGGTCATGGGCGGATGGAGCTGTGCATCATTGGGAATCAGAAGAATTGCCGGCATGGTTGGAATTGAAGTTCGATCGCCCTGTCGAAATACGCGAACTACACTTGACCTTTGATAGCGGCTTCCAGCGCGAGCTCATGCTCACGCCGAGTACGCATCATACCCGCCAAACCATCCGTGGTCCGCAACCGGAACTAGTCCGATCGTACACTGTCTATGCGGATGGGAAAGAGATTGCCACCGAAACAAACAATCTTCTTCGCAAACGAGTTCACCGCTTTGAAAATCCCATCCGTATCAGCTCCCTTCGCCTTGCTATTACCAGCACCCATGGCGTTTCGCGCGCTCATGTGTTTGAAATTATAGTTTACTAGCGATCGATAAGAGAATACCCAATGGAATCCTTCATGACTTGTCCTAACACAAAATCAAAGACAGCCGTCATTTGCAGCCGATAGCAACAGTATGGTAATGACCTCACATCGATATCTCTCTGGAGACAAAGGTCTGAATAGTTTCACTCTGGTCGAAACTATTGTGACGATCGCTGTGATCGTGATCATTGTTGCCATCGGACTTCCCGCGTTTTCCAGTGCAATCAGTCGGTCGCGACAAATCAAGAGCATCAATAATCTTCGGACAATCGGTCAGGCCATTCATCTTTATGCGGCGGATAATCAGGGGGTTCTTCCCCTCATGTGTGGAACCAGTGGAGGCGGTTTCTCTAACCCCATTTGGTCAACCGACATTTTAGGAATATATGTGGGATCAAATAATACGACTAACGGCGTGGTTAAAGATCCGGAGCTTCTGAAGAATCATGGCGGGCTGGGAGATTACGCTGCCAATTCAGACGTTCTTCATTGCGCGGTTTCCGGTTACTCCTCATCACCCAGCCCGTTACCAGTCGCCGCGTTAGGGGCCAGAAGTTCAAAAGTTATTATGGTTGTCGCTGCCGAGGACGGTAGCCGCGCACTTCCGAACGGTGCGTGGTACGTAAGCGCGTTCGGCGTTGCGTTTAACCCACAGGGACCCTATTCCCGCCCAAGCGACAGGGGAACCGGAAGAGTACTGGCCGTTTTTGCTGACGGGCATACAGAAGCCATTCTCAAAACAAATCTGATCAGCGACATCAGAAACTACTTTTTGGTAAATCCTTAACTACTAACTAAGACTGAATAACCATAGCGAATGGAAAAATTTTAGCGATTCTTCATGCTGCGCGACATCCATTCCGACGCAGCTTTGTCCAGATGAAAGATGACACTGCCGACCCCATATCCGTATTGTGCTTCGGTGATTCTATAACCGAAGGAAATATGCTTCCGGAATCGGAGAAATCGCTCCGATGGACCGATCGTATTAATCGAGATTCTGCTGGATGTTTCCGCCTGGTCAACGCCGGTAAGGGAGGTCGTCCAACCGATTCCATTGACGAATTCAAGCAAGAATGGCATCGTGCGAATCTGAAGTCTGGCTCCGTCTTAATTTTATCAGTAGGCACGAATGACTCACGCGACATCAGTGGTAAATGCATATCAAATGCGGTTGCGAATCTTACGATCATGATCGATCACGCCTACGCGGCTTTACCTAATGTAAAAATTATTTTGGTAGGCCCAGCGAATTTATATAGAGATAGTCTCAGGCTAAACAATAATATCGCGGACCAGAGAATTCATAATTTGCAGGCTCTCAATAAGGCCTATGAACAGCTAGCTAAAGAGAAGCATGCTATTTTCGTTTCGCTATATGGCGTAGTTCCAGAATCAACTTTGAACTTCGACGGAGTCCATCCAAATGGTGACGGCAATGCTCCTATTGCGCGCGAGATTCGCACCGTTCTGCAATCGCTCGTAGAGACAGAAAAACTTATTAAATAGTTTCCATTACTTGTTTTTCAGTTCTTCTTTATTGCCGTATTGAAACAAGTCGCATTAAAAATATGGCTAAGAGTGTCTTAAATCTACTAGTATCATAGGAGCCTCCATCAATCGGTTTAAGCTTTATCGGAATTCTTCCGCTCAAACTCCTCCAACGGCGGAATAGTCACCAAAGCATTTTGAGCATACGCGCGATGAACGGCCTTACTGTTGTGGCCAAGGGCCACTTGAGCAAAGCGTTCGGGATAGCCGGCGACCTTGGCCCGCTCCGCCCAAGCGTATCGGTAACAGTGTAAAGTAATGCCATGGATGCCTAATCCTCGGCAACGTTGCTTGAATTCCGTGGCGCGGTCGGAAGCTCTCACTCGCATCAAACTCGGAAACAGTGGTCCTGCGGAAGGACGCTGACGCAATACCTTTCCCACTTTAGCGCCAAAAGAAATTTGCACACTTTGCTCCACGTGCCGTCCCCGGAGCTTCCTTCGCTCAAACGCGATCACCTTATTCGTCCAGTCGATATTCTCCGCACACAGATGAGCCAGATCACCCTGCGATGCTCCCAAATACCATGCCAGTTCATAAAACGCTTTCCGCTCAGGATTTTGCTCTCGTTCGATAATGCGCAGGTGCTCTTCCGCCGTAATCGCCCGCTTCTTTTTGTACTCCACTTTCGGCCACTGTCGCTTGGGGATGACCGGCCATGGCAACCAATTCATATCGAG
>OFJB01000703.1_pt1 | contig 15112 bp, 12 predicted proteins | sample 1775081 | NCBI WGS metagenome assembly OFJB01 (sample SAMN08195771, study PRJEB24354) | sludge metagenome | isolation source: initial sludge from phenol fed wastewater aerobic bioreactor | place: India: Nagpur | collected 2016-06-05 | reverse complement strand
CTCGTATATGGCGCTGATTCCACTCATTCAGCGGCCGGTCATGCGCGCGCTCACGACCAAGAAGGAACGTGAGACCATCATGGTGCAGCAGCGCCCCGTCTCGAAGACGGAGCGGGTCTGCTTCCCGATCATCGTCTCCATCCTCTGCATCCTGCTTCTCCCGTCCGTGGCGCCGCTCATCGGCATGCTCATGCTCGGTAACCTGTTCCGCGAATGCGGCGTGGTCGAGCGTCTGTCCGATACCGCGCAGAACGCGCTGATCAACATCGTTACCATCTTCCTGGGCGTTACCGTTGGCGCAACCGCATCGGCCGATACGTTCCTGCGTCCCGAAACGCTGATGATCATCGGCCTCGGCCTGCTCGCGTTCATCTTCAGCACGGTCGGCGGTCTGCTGCTTGGCAAGCTGATGTACTGGCTCTCCAAGGGCAAGATTAACCCGCTGATCGGCTCCGCAGGCGTTTCCGCCGTTCCGATGGCCGCGCGCGTTTCGCACCTCGAAGGCCAGAAGGCAAACCCGAAGAACTTCCTGCTGATGCACGCAATCGGCCCGAACGTCGCCGGCGTCATTGGTTCCGCCGTTGCCGCGGGCGTGCTGCTCGCGCTGTTTGGCAAATAACGTTTCGATCCTCTAGAATCGCATCTGACAAACAACCGCGCGGAATCCGCAAGGATTTCGCGTGGCTGTCTTTTTGGCGTAATTGTAGCTTTCTACTCGTGTTCTTGCTACCGCTGCATGAATCGCATATAATCAGTTTATTGAATATACAAGGGGGGCAACAGTATGGATGAATTCAAACAGGAACCGGTTGTCGACGCCACGCAGGAGCAGGCTGCAAAGAAGCCAGGCGATGTGAACGGCGACGGTAAGGTCGATTTCAAGGATTATATCGCTTCGGCAGCCAAGGCGGTTGGCAGCGCGTATCAGGAAGCGGCGGACGCGGTAAAAGAGAAAGCGCCGGAATTCGCGCAAAAGGCGAAGACCGCCGCCGAGAACGTCAAGGATGCGTTTGTCGAAACTGCCGAAACCGTGAAGGCGAAGGCCCCGGAATACGCGCAGAAGGCAAAGGAAGCGGCAAACGACGTAAAAGACGCATTTGTCGAAACCGCCGAAACCGTGAAGGCGAAAGCGCCGGAATACGTTCAGAAGGCCAAGGACGCCGCCGAGAACGTCAAGGAAGCCTTTACGGATGCCTTTGGGCACAAAGCACCGGAAGCCCCGGCAAAGGATAACGCCACGCCCGAACCCCCTGCGGAAGACGACACGGTAACCAGAATATAACGCCGACCCATTCGATCAAGAAAAAGCTCCCGCCGATATCGACGGGAGTTTTTGTGTTTCTTGCGAAGTAATCTTCAATACTACGATTTGCTCCGCGCGCAGAGCAGGCGAAGCGCTTCGAGGTATCCTTCGAACCCGTGCCCCTTGATGCTGGCTACGCACGCGGCGCGAATGTAGGAAACGCGCCGGAACTCCTCCCGCGTGTCGGGGTCGGAAATATGCACCTCTACGGTTGGAATGCCAACCGCCTTCACCGCGTCTAAAAGCGCGACGCTTGTATGCGTATAGGCACCGGGGTTGATGACAATGCCGTTTGCGCGGCCATAGGCGGCCTGAATCGCGTCTACCAGCGCGCCTTCGTGGTTGCTCTGGAAACACTCAACCGTTACGCCAAGCGCCTTTGCCTCGGCCCGAATTAGAATCAGCAGGTCGCTATAGGTCTGTTTTCCGTAAATCTCCGGCTCGCGCAGCCCCAGCAGGTTCAGATTCGGCCCGTTCAGCACCAAAATATGCATGGTAGTCCTCCCATATTTGATTGGCGGCTTCCTCCGCGGAATCGCCGTTCGTCACCGCCGCGTCGCGAAAGCGCGCATAGAGCGGCGCTCGCTCGCGCTGCATGGCGGAAAGATCGGCGCTTGCCGAAAGCGGCCTGCCCTCGCGTTCCAGCAAAACAACATCCCGTTCAATCTGGTAGATGCGCCCGTTCTGCTTGAGCGCGTAGTAGTTCCACTCGTCCTTGACGATGCCGCCGCCGGTCACGAGAATCTTTCCGCTCGCCTTTCCCCATTGTGCCGCCTGATCGCGCTCCAGCGCGCGAAACGCCGCCTCGCCGCGCTCGGCAAAGATCGCGGGAATCGGCATGCCCGCCTCCCGGACAATCTGCTCATCCAGATCGATACATTCCCGCCCGCTGAGCCGCGACAGCGCGGCGCCGACGGTAGTCTTTCCGCTGCCCGGCATACCGATGAGCACAATGTTCTGCATGTCCATCGCCGTTTGCGCGAGCACGCGTTCGATTGTGTCGTCTGGAATCGTGTGCCCGAAAAACAGCTCCTCCGCGGCCTTTGCCTGCGCAACGAGCATGCTCAGACCGCCAGAGCAGGGGATGCCGAGCTCCTTCGCGCGAAACAGCAGCGCGGTTTGGCTGGGATTATACACGAGGTCGAGCACCCCCGCGCAGTATGGGAACCGCGCCGGATCGGCGGGCAGTTCGCCCGTGTTCGGCACCATGCCCAGCGGGGTTGTGTTGACCAGAATCTCCGCGTCCGCGTGGCGTTCCAGATTATCATAGTTGTCCGCTCCGCCGCGGGACACGACGACGACCGCCCGCGCGCCGCCGCGTTTTGCGACGTACTGCGCGGTTAGCGACGCGCCGCCGCTGCCGAACACAACCACCTTTCGCCCGGCAAACGAAATCCCCGCGCGGCCTGCCATGTAGGTAAGCCCGTAGGCGTCCGTATTGTAGCCGATCAACGAACCGTCGTGTTCGCGCACAATCGTGTTCACGCTGCCGATTTCCCGCGCGGTCTCGTCCAATCGCTCGCAGTACGGCAGCACGTCCCGCTTATACGGAATCGTCACGTTCAGCCCGCCAACGTCCGGCCGGGCCAGAAACGCGCCGAGCGCCTCCGGCTCCAGCGGATAGAGCGCGTAAGCCCCGTTTCCCAGCGCGCGGTGAATGGGCACCGAGTAGCTATGCCCCAGTGTACGCCCAATCAGCCCATAGAGCAACGCTTCCACGGTTAAACCACCGAGTAGTTGCCGAGGAAGGTGAAGCTCTCGCTCGTGCGCTCCAGCTCCTCCAGCAGCGCCAGCACACCCGGCTCGCGCACGGAAGCATCCAAATCGAAGAAGAAGATGAACTCGAAGTTGCGCCCCGTAACCGGGCAGCTCTCGAGCTTGCTGGTATTCACGCCGTAGGCACCAATCTTCGTGAGAATGGCGTTCAGCGCGCCCGGCTCGTTTTTGCAGTCCAGAATCAGGCTGATGCGGTTTGCGCCCGCATAGATGACGGGGTTCTTTGCGATGCAGATGAAGCGCGTATAGTTGTTGTCGCTGTCCTGAATGTCGTCCTTGATCATGCTCAGTCCATAGAGCTCCGCGCAGGCATGCGAGCTGATGGCCGCCGCATGGGGATTGATTCCCTCGGCAACCATCTTCGCCGCAACGGCGGTGTTTGCGCAGGGGATTACCTTCACCTTGCCGTTGAGTCCGGTGAGATAGCGGCTGCACTGGCCAATGGCCTGCTCATGGGAATAGATTTCCGTAATCTCGGAAAGCTTCGTACCCGGCTTGGCCAAGAGTTCGTGGCGAATGTGCAGCGTGGTTGCGCGCACAATGGAAAAATGCTTGCGTTGCAGCAGTTCGTAGACGGAACGGACGGAGCCGTTTGCGCTGTTTTCAATCGGCACCACGCCAAACTTGCAAAGGCCGGATTCCACCGCGTCGAACACCGCTTCAAACGTCTTGACGTAGAGAATGTTTCCGCGCGGCAGCAGTTTATCGCAGGCGGCCTGCGAGTTTGCGCCTTCCACGCCCTGGCAGGCGACCGTGCCCGTCTTGGGGAACACGTCCTCCGGCGCGGCAAGCGCCTGCTCAATCGCGGGGCGAATGCGGGAAGGCGCGGCGGTCAGCAGCGTCTGGCGCACCTTGCTCAACTCCATCAGCGTTGTAAAGAGCTGGTAGGCATATGGCTCCATGTCGCCCGCTTCGGCCTGCACGCGCGCGAGAATCTCCCGCTCGCGCGCCTTGTTGAGCACGGGCAGCGCGTTGTCCTTCTTATAGGCGGCAACCTCCTCGCCAAGGTGCATCCGCTCTAGAAACAGCTTGAGAATTTCGCTGTCCACGCGGTCAATCTGAGTTCGAATTTCGTTTAAATCCATCCTTGTTTTCCCTCCAACAGGTAATCGAGCAGTACAATAGCGGTCACCGCCTCCACCACGGGCACCGCGCGGTGCGCAACGCAGGGGTCATGACGGCCTTTTATGATGAGTTCCGCGTTCTCCATCTTTGAGAGCGAAACGGTTTGTTGCGGCTTTGCGATGGACGGCGTGGGCTTGATGCCAACGCGCAGGAGAATCGGCTGTCCGGTGGAAATTCCGCCGAGGACGCCGCCCGCATGGTTTGATTCCGTTTTGACTTGCCCTTGTTCGTCCATTCGATAGGCATCGTTATTTTCGCTGCCGCGCAGCAGCGCCGCGCCGAGCCCCTCGCCAAACTCCACGCCCTTGACCGCGGGAATGCCGAAGAGCGCCGCGGACAAGCGGTTTTCGATTCCGTCGAACATCGGCTCGCCAAGCCCCGCGGGAAACCCGACCGCCGCGCATTCAATGACGCCGCCAACGGAGTCCCCCTCACGCGACGCAGTACGAATGGCGTCCTGCATTTGCTTGCCCTTCGCGTCGTTCAGCACGGGAAACTCCTTTTCGGCAATTGCGGAAAAGAGCTCGTTTGTCGGCTGCACTGGAAACAGCTCGTCCGGTATTCCGGCGACCGCAAACAGATGCGCGCCAACAAAGATGCCTCGCCGCGCGAGAATCTGCTTTGCTATTCCGCCCGCAATGCACAGCGGCGCGGTCAGCCGCCCGGAGAAGTGCCCGCCGCCGCGCAGATCCGCTTCGCCCTTCCACTTGACGAATGCGGGATAGTCCGCGTGTCCGGGGCGGGGTTTGTCGAGCAGCTCGTCGTAATCGCGCGAGCGCGCGTCGAGATTTTCAATCATGGCGCAGAGCGGGCTGCCGCAGGTCTTTCCTTCCAGCAGGCCGGAGAGGAACACCGGCCGATCCGGCTCCACGCGCGCGGTGGATAGTTGATTCTTGCCCGGGCGGCGGCGCTCTAAAAACGCCTCCAGCTCGGCCACGTCAATCGCTTCCCCCGCGGGCAATCCCTGCATGGTGACGCCAATGGCGCGCCCGTGTGACTGGCCAAACACGCCAACGCGAAGCACGCTTCCAAATTCAGACGACATTCACCTTACCTCCCAGACGGTTATAATCCGTAAAAAACGCGGGATACGATTTGTTGACCGCATCCGCGCCGAGAATGCGCACGTCCCCCTCGCAACGAATGGCCGCGATGGCCGCCGCCATGGCGATTCGATGGTCGCGGCAGCTATCCACCTCGCCGCCGGTCAGCCGCCCGCCGGAAATCACCAGTGCGTCGGGCTGTTCCTCCACCGCCGCGCCGAGCGCGCGGAGCATGGCGGAGATGGACGCGAGCCGGTCGCTCTCCTTGAGCCGCAATCTCGCGGCGTTGACCAGTCGCGTTTCGCCGCTTGCGCAGGCACCGAGCACGGCGAGCACCGGCAGCAGGTCCGGCGTTTCGCCAACGTCGATCGTGCAACCGCGAAGCCGCGCGGGCGAAACTCGAATCGAGCTCTCCGTTGCCTCAACGCCCGCGCCAAACGCCATCAGCGCGTCGAGCATCGCCTTGTCCCCCTGCGGGGAGAGCAGGCCGAGTCCCGAAACGGTCACCGGCGCGCCCAGCGCGCCCGACGCGAGAAAGAAGCTCGCGTTCGACCAGTCACCGTCCACGCGGAGCATACCAGGGGAGCGATAGCGCTGCCCGCCTAAGATGCGGTACTCGCCCTTGCGCACCGGAATGGTCACGCCAAAACGACGAAGCGCATGCAGCGTGATGTCCACATACGCGGCGGATTCCAGCGGGGTGGTCAACAGAATCCGGCTCTCCTGTTCCAGCAGCGGCAGCGCGAGCAGGAGACCCGTTAAATATTGCGAACTGATGTTGCCGGGCAGCTCAAACGCGCCGCCCATCAGTTTTCCTTCAATTTTGAATGGGAGTTGCTCCGCCGAGAAGCGGACGCCGTGCGCGCGCATGGCCTGCAGCAGCTCGCCAATCGGCCGCTGTGGCAGCCTACCGGTTCCCGTGAAGGTTGCGTGCGCGCCAAGTGCCGCCGCAACGGGCAGCAGAAAGCGAAACGTGGAGCCGCTCTCGCCGCAGTCCAGCAGCGAATGCGCCGGAATCTGCTCAATGCCGCGCACGAGCACGCCGTCTGGCAATAAATCGATCCTCGCGCCCAGCGCGCGCAGGCACTGAATCGTCGCGTCGATGTCCTCCGAGCGTTGTTCCATCTGTAGGCGCGTTTCCCCCTCGGAGAGCGCCGCGAGAATCAGCAGCCGGTGCGCGTCGGACTTGGACGCGATGGCGGCGATTTTACCGGAAAGCGGCGCGGGCGAAATGGTCGCGATCATGTCCGCCCCTCCATCCCCGCGCGAAACACGCGCTCCAGCTGCTCGACAGGAATCTCCTTTAGATAGCACTCGCCAATGGCGCGCGGAACCACGAGCGTCATCTGCCCGCCTGCGCGCTTCTTATCGGAAAGCGCGGCGTTTGCCAACGCTTCCGGTGAAAACTCCGTTGTGGTCGGTAGGCCGTTCTTCACGAGCGCTGCTTCAACGCGCGCCGCAATCTTCTCCTCCGCCCAACCAAGTACCTCCGCCGCGCGCGCGATGATCGCGAGCCCAATGGCGACCGCGTGCCCATGCGGAATCGTATATCCGCTGCATTGCTCAATCGCGTGGCCAGCGGTGTGCCCCAGGTTGAGGGTTTTGCGTAGGCCCGTCTCCGTTTCGTCCTGCTCCACCACGCGCGCTTTGAAGCGCACGCACTGGGCGACGATCTCAGAAATATTATCCTGCACATCGCCCGTTTCAAACATGGAAAACAGCGCTTCACTATCCAGAATGCCGGTTTTAATGGCCTCCGCCGCACCGTTGGCAAACTCGCCTTCGGGGAGCGTTTCGAAACAATTGGTGTCGCAAAGGACGAGCGACGGTTGATGGAACAGCCCCGCAAGGTTCTTGCCCGGCGCGAGATCGACCGCCGTCTTGCCGCCAACGGAGGAATCCACCGCGGAGAGCAACGTGGTCGGCATCTGCACGTAGCGAATGCCGCGTAGGTAGCAGCCCGCCGCGAATCCCGCCATGTCCCCCGTGACCCCGCCGCCAAGCGCGAGCACGCAATCCGTGCGCGTCAGCCGTTCGCCGGCAAAAAACTCCAGCAGGTCCGCGAGGGTCTGCATGTTCTTGTTCTGCTCCCCCGCGGGAAACACGAAGGAACTCACGTCGTACCCCGCCGCGCGAAGACTCGCGAGCACGGGCTCGAGGTAGAGCCCGGCGACGTTGCTGTCCGTCACGAGCGCAAGGCGGCAGTCCCCCAACGCGGCGCGCAGCAGCGACCCGCTCTCGTCGAGCAGCCCTGCGGCGATGACAACATTGTAGCCTTCCCGCACGCGGACGGGGATCACCCGGTGCTCCATGCTTCAGTTCCCCCCGGCCTTGGCCTTTTGTTCGCGCCCCTCGCGGAGCAGCGTTTCCAGCCGAATCGCGTCCTTCGCCGCGAGCGCCTCGCGGTATTCGTTGAGATGCTGAATCAAAATCGTAAGCTCTTCGCTCAGGTAGTCCGCGTCGGCCAGAAAGAGCTCCGTCCACATGGCCTCGTCCAGATGCGCCACGCGCGTCATATCCCGAAAGCTTCCGGCGGAGAACCCGCGTCTGCGCTCGGCCTCCGACGACTTGACGTAGGCGCTGGAGACGATGTGCGCAAGCTGGGAGGTGTAGGCAATGATGCGGTCGTGCTCGTCCGGCGTGGAAAACGTTAGCCCCGCAAAGCCGATGTCCGTAAAGAACGCCTTGAGCGTTTCGAGCATGCGCATGTCGGTGCGCGCGTCAGGAGTTAGAATCATCGAAGCGCCGGAGAACAACTCCTCGCTCGAATGCACAAATCCGCCGCGCTCGCGCCCCGCCATGGGATGCCCGCCGATGTAGGCAAAGCCGTACTCGTGCGCAACGGGTTCCAGCGCGGCGCAAACGCTGCGCTTTACCCCGCAGAGGTCAACGACAATTGCGCTCTTCGAAATGGTTGCCGCGTGCTCCATTACCCAGTTTACCGCCGCGGCGGGGCGAATCGCAACCAGAATCAGGTCGCAGGCGGATAGTTTTTCGTCGCTGAGCGCGCCGTCGATGGCACCGCTGAGCCGCGCAAGCGTCATGGTCTCCGCGTCGAGGTCAACGCCCCAAACGGAATGCGCCGTCCGCGTTTTAATGCTCTTTGCCATGGACCCGCCATTCAGGCCAAGACCGACGATGCCGACGTTCATTTGGCATTCTCTCCTTCGTTTAGAAACGCATGCAGTGCGATTAGTTTTCGGTTCAGCTTGTCAAACGCGTCCGGGTTCAGGCTCTGCGGACCGTCGCTGAGCGCATGCGCGGGATCGTTGTGCACCTCAATCAGCAATCCGTCGCAGCCCGCCGCCACCGCGCCGAGCGCAAGGGGGGCTACCAGCGCGTATTTTCCCGCCGCGTGACTGGGGTCTACGATGACCGGCAGGTGCGTCAGGTGTTTGAGCACCGGAACCGCGGAGACATCCAGCGTATTGCGGGTGTAGGTTTCAAAGGTGCGAATACCGCGTTCGCAAAGGATCACCTGCTCGTTGCCGCTCGCCATGACGTATTCCGCGCTCATGAGCAGTTCTTCGTAGGTGGAGGAGAGCCCGCGCTTGATCAAAACGGGTTTTGGCTGCGCGCCGAGAATTTTGAGCAGATTGAAGTTTTGCATGTTGCGCGCGCCAACCTGAATCACGTCCACATCCTTGAACAGCGGCAGCTGGCTTGCGTCCATAATCTCGCTGACAATCGGAAGTCCCGTCTCCTCGCGGGCGAGCTTGAGCAGTTCAATCCCCTCCGCGCCCATGCCCTGGAAGGCATACGGCGAGGTGCGCGGCTTGAACGCGCCGCCGCGCAGCATGGTCGCGCCGCTGGCTTTCACGGCTTTTGCCACGGCGATGATCTGCTCCGGCGACTCCACCGAGCAGGGTCCGGCCATGATGGTCAGCGTTCCGCCGCCGATCTGCGTGTTGCCCACCGGAATGACGGTGTCCTCGGGATGAAACTTGCGGTTTGCGTTTTTATACGGCTCCTGCACGCGCTTGACGTCTTCTACGATGTCCAGCGCGCTGATGAGATCGATGTCCAGCGTGGATGTGTCGCCCACGAGCCCCAGAATCATGTGGCTCGTGCCAATGCTCATGTGAATTTGAATTCCCTTGCCGAGCAGCCAGCTCTTGAGGCTCTTCAGCTGATCCTCGTTGGGATTGGGCTTTAAAATGACGATCATGGCTTATTCTCCTTCCAGCGATAAAAAAAACGCAGCCTGTTTGGCTGCGGTTGCGTTGCGATCCTCTTCGACCCCTTCAGCGCGTACCTTCTGTTTCAGCCAAACCCGATAAAACCTTACCAAAGTAATAGTTGGTAAAGTAAAAGTAACGGTATTCGGCTGCGCGGCAGGTCTGGGTCATTTGTTGTTTCCTTTGCGCGTTTGCGCGGTTGATTTGTGCAAATTTACCACGAACGGAGGCAAATTGCAAGGGGTTCGGCGAAAAAAATATATAATCTTGCGTTTCCCGCGTCTCTTGCGCCATCAATGCTCGCAAAAGCCGGACTACTTCTCCGGCGGAACGGCCTCCGGAAACGTCTCTACCACGTCGTAAACCCCTGGTTCGCCGGGCAAATTCGCGTGCGCCTGCATATATGCCTGTATCGCGGGCGTGGATTCCAGAATCACGAATTTATCGTAGGTTTGAATCTGCCCCATGAACGCGTCGTCCGTAAACGCGCTGACCGCGTCCACCTGCGAAGCAAAGAGGAAGTACCGCCCGACATACGGCAGATAATAACTCGAAACCTCACCCTCGGCGTCCGACGAATAGAATAGATACCGCGTTTCGTTGTCCGGCTCTTCCCAGCGATCCCCCACCAGCGCGGATACGCGAGCGGGCAGGGATTCGGGATACGCCGCCTTGATGCTGTTCATGCCGTTTAACTCCGAGAGCAAGATCAGCGCCGTCACCAGCGCAAACCCCGCCGTCGCGCCCTGATAGAGGTTCTTGGTCAACAGACTGCGAAACGCGCGATAATCCCGCCGGTCCCCCTGCTGCTGATAGAACGAATTCTCTACGTCGCTCACCGCGCGCATGGAGAGCGCGCCGATGAAGAAGAGCACCATGCTTGAGGCATAGCGGTCGAACCCCGCGAGGCGTTGCGCCTCGTCCAGCGGCATGGAGACGATATACATGGCCAGGATGCCCGCGTAGTAGACGACGATGCCCGCGTCCAGCGCGAGCAGCGTTCGAAGCAGCTTCCAGCGCTTATGCAGCGCAAAGTGCGCTACGAGATACGCCGCAATCGCGAGTACGTTGAAGATGAGAATGCCCTGCGCGGAAATACCGCGAAGCGAGACGGCGGTCTGCAGAAACAGCGCGGATATCGCGCGAATCTGCTCCGGCGTTTTATCGATTTGTATGCTGGAAATGTTCTGCAGGTCGTAGCTGAATTTCGAGGTGTCCCCGGCGAATGCGCTCGCGGTATGGATGTTCCAGAGCACCAGCGTCACAAGCGAGAACACGATGACCGCCAGCGCCGGGCGAACGAAAATTGCCCCGTCTCGATCCTCGCGGTGCAGCCGAATCGCCCGCTCCAATAGAAACGCGTAGCACAGCGCGGCAAAGAAGACGCCGGTGGATTTTACAATGACCAGCAGCGCGAGCACGGGCAGCGCCGTAAAGCACGCGGCAGAGAACCGCTTTCGCTCCGAGGCGATGATGGCGACCGCCCCGAGCGCCAGCGCGGGCAGCAGAAAGTCCACGAGCAGATTGTTCACGCGGATACTGATGTTAAAGTACGCCATCGTCGAGCAGCAGAGTCCCAATAGCCCCACGAGCAGGAACCGCTTGACGTCCCGAATGACGCCAAACATCGCGTAGAAGCAGGCAAACAGCAGCAGAATCTGCCCCGTGAGCATCACGCCCTCTTCGCTGCCGACCACGCTGCAAAAGTAGTAGAGAAACGAGCTGCTGCCAAGCGGATAGCTTTTAAAGTCGATGATCGCGCTAAACGCGTCCGGAAAGCGATTCGTGATGAGCATGTTCTTGACCACGACCGCCCAATGGGAAAAGTTGTCGTAATGCACAAACTTTGTATCAATCAGCGACGTAACCAGCGCAATCAGCCCCGCGAAGAACGCGAGGTTCAGCGCGTTTAACGATGAGCGGTTAAACGCGAGTTTGAATTTCTTTCGAAGAACGATCAGCGTGAGCGAAAACAGCCCGCCGAAGAACAGTAGCACCGCCATGAGCGGCAGCACGCCGACCAAACCGGAGAGGTACTCCAGACAGGCGATGCTCGAGAGCACAAACAGATAACTCGCGCGCGCCGGTACCTTCCAATAGATTCGCACGAGCGCAACATAGCCCATGGTGGAAACGGCAAACGCGAGCAACCGCACCAAGGTTAGCAACAGTGCCATACGCTACGCATCCTTTCTGCGCTTGAGCCGCGACTTCTTCTTCGTCTGACTGCGCTCAAAGATCCAGTCCTCCAGCATGGCCTGGAATGTCGCGTTCTGGGCAAGCTCTTCCCAGTTGACGACGCCAAGCAGCACCAGCCCCGGATTTTCCATTGCAAGTTCGACCGGCTCGCATTCAATGCGAACGCCGCTGCGCGGAATCAGGGTCAGGTGTTTTTCGTCCGTATTCAGGTTTCGAACCAGAAAGTATTTATAGTTAAAGTTGACCAGCGTCGCGCTTCCGCCTTCCTCAAAGCGCACAAACCGATCCAGATCGATCCGCGGCAGCGCACGCATTTCGGCGTGCTGCTTTTCCAAACGCAGGTTTGCGTTGCTGACGATGTCGTCGAACGCCGTGACCCAAACGTTCATCGCCTTGGGCAGGGAGTGCTCGCGGTCGTAGACCAGCTGGAGGTACTCGCGTCGATCCTCCTCGCTCAGGTGCGGCAGAATCTGCACATGATAGAGCCATTTGCCGCCCGCCGTGCTGATGTAGACAATCTTTCCCTGCACCTTGGCGCGATAGCACTCCGTCTCCAGCAGAAAATCGAGCGGAACGCGATCCGGCAGGTAGGTTGGGTGCGCGAGCTCAAACAAAAACCCGCCTTCCGAGATGTTTCGCGTGACGGCGTCCAGCGTTCCTTTGTCGTAGGTCAGGTGAATGGGGATGGCCGCGTTAAAGCGCTCGCTCGCGCGATAAGCCTGCCGCCCCATCGTGAAATAGATTGCGTACAGCAGGTTGATGATGTTGTAAATCAGCCAGAAGCTGATGAACGTGCTGTAGAACAGCGCGAGGCCGTACTTTCCGCCGATGTAGCGAATCAAAGCGGCGACGGAAAGCCCCAGCATGATGAGCTGCGGCAGAATGTAGACGGCGTTTGAGGTCTGGGGCCTCCTGGTGCTCTCGTCCGTCACCTTGAACTTGAGCTGCTTAAAGCCCAGCGTTTCGAGCAGCACGGGAATGATCATGTACGGCGCAAGAATCGTATCGATGATCTGGTTCCAGCGCTGGTTGCGTGTGTCGCTGGAAAGGCAGCGCATGGCGAAACTGTAGAAAAAATACGACTGCGCCCGTATTTCCATTATTTCCCAGAACGTCGTCACGACAATCTGCTTGTTGAACAGCGCAAACATGATGGGCGCAAACGTAAACACGATGCGCCGCGCAAACGACCACCAATAGGAGTACGAGAGCATGTAGCTGATGCGCGCTTTGATGGAGAGCCCCTTGTTAAACGGCACGTTGCAGTTTCGAATGGATTGAATCACGCCGCGCGCCCAGCGCACGCGCTGGGTCACCATGCTCTTGATCGAGGTTGGCGCAAGGCCGCTTGCCAGCGGCTTCGTGGTGGAGTAGGTCGTGTAGCCCTTGGACTGGATCTTGATGCCGGTTTCGAAGTCCTCCGTAATCGTGTCCGTCGGAAACCCGCCAATCTCCTCGAGCGCCTGCCGCGCAATCACCGTGTTGCTGCCCGTGTAGGCAACGGCGTTGTTGCTGTTGCGCATCACGTTGATCTCGCGGGAAAAGAAATCCTGCTCGTTTGGAATGTTCTGTTCGGCGTAGAGATTAAATTGAAACAGGTCGGGATTATAAAAGCTCTGCGGCGTTTGAATAAAGCCGATCTTGAAGTTCATGTCCGTTTCTTCCGGTTTGCGCAGGGCCCAGGTGCCGTCCGGCAGTTCCTTGACGCGCGGCAGAAAGAAATACGGCACCGTCTCCATTAAAAACTCGCGGCGGACAATCATATCCGCGTCAAACGTTGCCACGAGCGGCGAATGCGTTTTGGACAGCGCGTTGTTGTAGTTGCCGGACTTTGCCTGCTTGTTGTTTGCCAGTCCCAGATACCCGACGCCGAAGTCCGCCGCAAGCTGCGCCATTGCCGAGCGGTTGCCGTCGTCGCAGATGAACACATGAACCTTGCTCTTGTCCGGATAGTCCATGTGGGTAATCGCGTTCACGGTTTTGTAGACCAGCTCGACCGGCTCATTGTGGGTTGCGATCAGCACGTCTACGTCCGGATACCAGGCGGGCGGAATCTTTGGCAGCTTGAGCTCCATCTTGCTCACATGGCTCTTGCCCCAGTAGAGCTCATAGGTGCCCAGCGCGGAGGTAATTTCGCTGCCGAGCAGCAGAATGCCAAAGATAATACTGATGGCGTCGTTCTTCCAGGGCAGCGTGAACACCGCGCGCCAGGTTAAATAGATCATGGAGGTGATGGTTGCCAGCAGAAACATCGTGTTTTGAAATTTTCGGTTTTCAAATGGATTTTTCATCATCCTTCTCCCGCCTGGCAGCACGCTGCCGGTCCGTTCCTGCGTGTTCCGCTTTCCATTGCGCCGAGCGAAAAATTGCAATGTAACAATTATTAGAGACGTTCTTCCGTTCTCTTTTAGCTTGGAGGGAAATGCTTTTTACCGTTCGATCGGAAAATCTGTAAGAGGATTGTGCGAAAATATTGATGACATCCGTTAAGATTATTGTAGATTTTCTTTGAATCGGTGTCAATGTCGCCTTTTCTTCGGCGCCTTTTCGCGTGTTTCGCACCTTGGCTCAGCCGTTGAAATGTAAGAATTCGCAAGAGTTGTATGATGCGCATCGAAATCACACAGCCTTTTATTCCAGATTGACACCGATGTAATAACGATATATTCTTCAAATGGGATTTGTCCGTATCGGTTCCTGTACGTGGCAAGCATTCCGAAAGGCCAGTAATGGAAAGCAGCTTTCCATCATACGGTGTGTTAGCACCTCGCCATACACGATCTTGCCGCCTCTGGAGAAGTGAAAGAACATGACAACACACGATTCGGATTCCACATCAGATATTCTGGAATACCCGCCGAATGCGGTCACAACGCAACTCTGGCAAATGGATGATGCGGTTCATTACGGGCGCATGAATGCAGCGCACGCAGTTTTCTTAGGCAGAAATCGCGGGGATGCCGAACACGCCTCCGTTTACGATCTGTTTCCCGACGCGGAGGCAGAAGCCTTGGTCACGCAAAATCAGCTTGTTTTTACGTCAAAGAATCCTTCCATTCAAGACATATGGCTGCATAATGCCGACCAAGAGAAGCGCTTGCTTCGCATAGTCCGAACGCCAATTCTCACTACGGACGGAGAGGTTCAGTTTTTATCCTGTTCCGCTGAGGACCAAACAAACGCGCAGACTACGGAGATGGGTCGGCTTCCCGATTGGAATGAACTGTCCGAAGAAATCGTGCAAAGCAAGGTACAGCAGCTGGCGGACGCGCTCTGGGGCACCATCACCGCGCTCGTTTGCCTCGCCGAATCACGGGACGACAGCACGGGCGGGCATTTAAGGCGCATCAGCGAAACCTGCCGCGTTGTCGCGACCGCGCTGTCCCTCAACAGCGTATACAGCGAGCAGCTCACCCGCGAATACATCATCAATCTCCAGCAGGCCTGCCTGCTGCACGACAGCGGCAAGGTTCGCATTCCGTACAGCA
>OFJB01000702.1_pt1 | contig 15130 bp, 7 predicted proteins | sample 1775081 | NCBI WGS metagenome assembly OFJB01 (sample SAMN08195771, study PRJEB24354) | sludge metagenome | isolation source: initial sludge from phenol fed wastewater aerobic bioreactor | place: India: Nagpur | collected 2016-06-05 | reverse complement strand
ATCGACCGAAATACGGTCAGCGGCACGTCACCCGTTCCCGGCGGCATGTCGATGAACATCACGTCCAAGCTGCCCCAGAGCACGTCGGTCCAGAACTGCTTGACGGAACCCGCGATGATCGGCCCGCGCCAGACGACGGGGTCGGTCTCCTGCTCAAGTAGCAGGTTCATGCTCATGACCTCGACGCCGGTCTTGCTCAGCGCGGGAAAGATGCCCTGATCGGAGCCGCTGGCGCGCTCATGCAGGCCAAACGCCTGCGGAATCGAAGGGCCGGTAATGTCCGCGTCCAGAATCGCGGTTCGATACCCCCGGCGGCGCAGCAGCACCGCAAGCAGCGAGGTGATCATGGACTTTCCAACGCCGCCTTTGCCGCTGACGACGCCGATGACCTTTTTCACGTGGGTCAGCACGTGCGGCGCTTCAATCAGGCTGGCGGGTTCGCGGCTGGAACAGCTGGCCGAGCAGCTGGAGCAATCGTGGGTGCAATCTTCCATTTTATAATGACGTCCTTTTGCTTGGATTGCCGGTACCCCGGCGTTTCTCATTATACGCGTTAGAGAGGACGTGTCAACCGCGCGGGGCGCAATTTACGTGAGGAAGTCACCGCTGCGGGACAGGAAATTGTGAAGAGCGCGGGCGGGATTGTTCGCAATTTGTTGGTTTGGCAATTTTAACGCGGATATGCTATGATAGCGAGCGAGGGATACCAAATGGCTAATACGAAGACAAATGAGGAACCCAGAGAGGTTCGGCGAATCCGCGTTGCGCGGCGCTCGATGCTGTATATCGTGCGCACGCTGCTGCTGATTCTGCTGGCGGTGATCGTTTGCATCGGCGCGTTTCTGACCGCCGAGCGGATGTCCAATCTCTATATCCTGGCTTCCGAGGGAATGCAACTGCGCGCGGACTGCGTGCTGGCGGACGGCGCGCGAAACGATCTGGAGGAATATTTTACCCTGGCGTTCCTGCAGAACGACCCCGCCATGACGGACACCACGTATTCGAACTATACCATTACAAGCTACAACTACGATCTCACGATCGACAAGATTTCCGTGCTGCCCTGGTCGATGAGCGCAACGGTCATTGCGACCGAGCGCATTTCCATCAAGGGCGAAATCAACGCGGACCAGATTTCCGAAGGTCAGAGCGCGGGCGATTACCCCCAGCCGGAGTGGACGCCCGTTCGCTATAAGATTACGTTTATCAACACGAACGCGCGCTGGTATGTCTCCGAATTGAGCGTGCTGGAGGAGAATCCGGATCTGTCGAACCTCGGCACCCCGGACCTGAACCAATCCCCGATTCCGGCTGCGACGCCGACGCCGAAGCCGACGGACGCACCCACGCAAGCGCCATGACCGATTCGCTGTTACCGGCGGGACGTCCCGCCCTCTGCCTCGCGCCAATGGCGGGGTTTTCGGATCGCCCGTTTCGCCAGCTCTGTCTGGAGTATGGGGCGGATCTCGTCACAACCGAAATGATCAGCGCCAAGGGCCTACGCTACAAAAGCGAGAAGACCCGGGCGCTGTATTTTGCAAAACCGGAGGATACGCCGTTTGGCGTGCAGCTCTTCGGCAGCGAGCCGGAGACGCTGGCCAACGCGGTTCCGATTCTGGAGAATGATCTCGGCGGGCAGCTTCGCTTCATCGATCTCAACATGGGTTGCCCCGCGCCAAAGATCGCTGGCAACGGGGACGGCAGCGCGCTGATGCTCGATCCACCGCTCGCGGGGCGCATCATCGAGTCGGTGGTCAAACGCGCGCATGTGCCGGTAACCGTCAAGTTCCGCAAGGGCTGGGACGCGGCGCATGTTAACGCGCCGGGGTTTGCCCGTGTTTGCCAGGAGAGCGGCGCTTCGCTCCTTACCATTCACGGCAGAACGCGAGAGCAGCAGTATTCCGGCGTGGCGGATCGCGCCTGCATGGCGGCGGTCAAGCGGGCGGTGTCGATTCCGGTGCTGGCCAATGGGGACGTGCACGACGCGAAAAGCGCATTGGACACGCTGCGCGAAACCGGTTGCGACGGCGTGATGCTCGGCCGCGGCGCGCTGGGAAATCCGTTTGTGTTTGATGAGATTCGCTCTGCGCTGGAAGGCAGACCCTATACGCCGCCAACGGAGCAGGAACGCCGGGAACTCGCGCTAAGGCACGCACGCATGGCGCTCGAAGAAAAGGGCCCGCACGCGATGATTGAGCTAAGGAAGCACCTTGGGTTTTACCTGCGCGGCACGCGGGACGCGGCAAAGCTCAGAACCCGCATCAATACCTGCAAAACGCTCGAAGAGCTCGAAGAAATATGGGGTTGACACGACTTTTTTGCACCAATATAATAGGTAAACACGAGGGTGGCGCGCGATTGCGCCGTTCACTCTAGAAGGAGAAACCAAAGATGGCAGATATCTGGCTTACGCCCGAAGAAATCACAAAGCGCGAGGAGCGCCTGGAGTTTCTGAAAACCACCCGCCGTCTCGAGATTGCCGAGCAGCTCAAGATTGCCCGCGCGTTTGGGGATCTCTCCGAAAACGCGGAGTATGACGCGGCAAAGAACGAGCAGGCGAAAAACGAATACGATATCGTACAACTCGAAAATGAGCTCAAGAATGCGAAGGTGATCGACGAGTCGGCAATCGACTACAACACGGTCGGCGTCGGCGCGACGGTCAAGCTCTCCGACATGGCCGATAAAACGAAGAAATACACCTTCCAAATCGTCGGCAGTGCGGAGGCCGATCCGGTCAACGGGCGCATCTCGAACGAGTCGCCCATTGGCAAGGCGGTTCTGGGACACAAATCCGGCGATGTGGTCGAGGTGGTTACCCCCGGCGGCATGCTGAAGCTGAAGGTCACGGCAATCGGTAAGTAAGGCATACGATACAAACGGGGGCGAATCAGCCCCCGTGTTTTTTAGTGATCAGGAATGAGGAGAGAGAAGAATGGAACAACCGACCTTGGAACAGGAAGTCCAACCGGAATTGACACAGGAGCAGCTTTCCGAGCTGTTGCAGATTCGCCGGGACAAGCTCAGCGCACTGCAGGCGGAAGGCAAAGACCCGTTTGCCAATACGACGTATGACGTTTCGCATTTCAGCACGGAGATTCTGGGTGCCGGCGCGCCGGAAGAGGGAGCCCGCAAGGAGGTTTCCATCGCGGGGCGCATGGTCTCCCGCCGCATCATGGGCAAGGCCAGCTTTGCGCACCTGCTCGACGCGAAGGGTCGCATTCAGGTGTACTGCAAGAGGGACGACCTGGGCGAGGAAGTCTACGACGCGTTCAAGACCTTCGACATCGGCGATGTGGTTGGAGTCAAGGGCTTTGTGTTTGTGACCCGTACCGGCGAAATCAGCGTGCACGCCGAGTCGATTGTGCTGCTGAGCAAGTCCCTGCGACCCCTGCCGGAGAAGTTCCACGGGCTCAAGGACCCGGAGCTGCGCTATCGCCAGCGGTTCGTCGACCTGATTGTGAACCCCGAAGTGCGCGATATGTTTCAAAAGCGGAGCCGGATCATCTCCGAAATTCGCCGCCGCATGGACGAGCGGGGATTCATCGAGGTGGAGACGCCTGTGCTGAATACGACGGCCAGCGGCGCTTCCGCGCGCCCGTTCGTGACGCACCACAACACGCTTGATCTCGACATGTACCTGCGCATCGCGACGGAGCTGCACCTCAAGGAATGCATCGTCGGCGGGCTGGAGCGCGTCTACGAGATTGGGCGGCTGTTCCGCAACGAGGGCATGGATGCCATGCACAACCCCGAATTCACGACGATTGAGGCGTATCAGGCATATACGGATTACCACGGTATGATGGAGCTCGCGGAGGACCTCATTTCGCGCTGTAGCCTCGCCGTCAACGGCACGACGCAGATTACCTATCAGGACATGGCGATCGATCTTACTCCGCCGTTTGCGCGGGTGACGATGAACGACGCGGTCAAGCAGGTCACGGGCGTGGACTTCTACGGCTGCGCTACGGACGAGGAAGCGCGCGAGAAGGCCAAAGCGCTCAAGCTGGAGGTTAAGGACAAGACCGCGACAAAGGGCAAGCTGTTGGCGGAGGCGTTTGACGCGTTCGTCGAAGAGACGCTGATTCAGCCGACGTTCATCATTGACTATCCGGTGGAGATTTCTCCGCTGAGCAAGCGCAAGCCCTCCGCGCCGCATATTACGGAGCGATTTGAGCTCTTTATTGGCGGCCACGAGTACGCAAACGCGTTTTCCGAGCTCAACGATCCCGTCGATCAGCGCGGGCGGTTCGTCCAACAGGCGCAGGAACGCGCCAAGGGCGACGACGAGGCAATGATGATTGACGAGGACTTTTGCCTCGCGCTGGAGTATGGCATGCCCCCGACGGGCGGAATCGGCATTGGCATCGATCGGCTGGTCATGCTGCTGACGAACGCCGCGAGCATTCGGGACGTGCTGCTCTTCCCGACCATGAAGCCAATTAAGTAAGCGTAGCTGGGGATATGCCTTAACACAGCATATCCCTTTCTTTATAGTATTAAACGAGGAACGGGGGGGTTATATGGAGCAACTGACGAAACCGCGAGCGGAGCGAATACCGGGGCTCGATTTGCTGAAGGCGTTTGCCATACTGCTGGTCGTGTTTGTGCACGACAACGACAGCTTCATCGATTTTCTGGCAAAGCCGGACGTATGGACCTTTTCGAATTACGGGCTCTACGCGCTGATTGCCCTCTGCGTGCCAATTCTGTTTCTGGTCAACGGGGCGCTCGTCATGAACAAGCCGTTCGACGCAAAGCAGTTCTTTCGAAAGACGGTTAAGATTGCCCTGCTCACCGTCATATGGGGCGTGTTGACGCTTGCGGCGCTCATGCTGCTGCACGGGGACTCCTTCTCCATTGGCGCGTTTCTACAGGATCTGTGGTACTGGAAACAGGACTACATCAACCACCTCTGGTTCTTCCAGACGATGGTCGTGATCTACCTGTTTCTGATCGTGCTCATTCCCGCATGGCAGTCCAGGACGGATGCATTCCGTATCTTCTTCCTTTGCCTTCTGGTGTTGACGGCGGGGAATGCGCTCCTGCTGGCGGGCGCCAACGTGCTCCAGGCGCTGTTTCATCTTGATGTCATACAGGGGCAATTCAACTTCTTTAACGAGTTCAATCCGTTTATCGGCAACTTTGGGTATTCGTTTGCCTACGTCTTGCTCGGCGGATGGATGTTTGCCAACCGGGAACGATTTAACACGAAGCGCTGGCGGGGCATAGCGTTGGCCGCGTTTCTGGCAGCCATGCTGCTGTTCATCGGGTACGGCATATTGTTAAGCTACAGCAATGGAACGAGATACCTCTTTGGTACGGTGGATTACGGATCGATCTTTGCGTTTATCGCGATGGCAAGCCTGTTTGTGCTGTCGCTTGGTTATTCGGGAAACGGGTTTTTGGGGAGAGTGGTGGCGCTGGTCGGCAGAAACACGATTGCGGTCTACCTGCTGCACCGTATGGTCAGCTTCTTAGTATGGCGCTCCTTGTACGGAATTTCGCATCTCGTCGTGTTTGGCTTTGCGGTTTCCGCCGTGACGGTTCTGCTCTGCGCGCTGGCGGGCGAAGGGCTGCGACGAATTCCCGGCATTCGATGGCTGTTTTCCATATAGTGTACACGGCTGAGAACCGCCTCCTTCGGGAGGCGATTTTTGCGTTTTGAGGCCATTTTTAAAATGAAATCAAAGTATACCGAAAAACGGAGAAAACGAGAGTTTTAGAACAAACGAGAAGGCTATTTTTGAATGAATGAGGATATTACAGGAATTTTACAGAAATTTGACGATAATGCGTGCGTAAGCGCTTTGTCTTGAGCCCGTTCCGCTGTTATACTAACAAAGCTGTCGCACGAGACAACCGAAACAAACACGGCGGCGCGGGACAAAGCCGGTTCGGCAGAGACCCGGAGCACCTTGAAAACTATATAGTGCAAGAAGAAACAACAAGCCAGTAATTCTGAGGCAAGGGCACCGCGAGGTGCTTAAGTTAAGGAATGAAATAACGCAACGAATTTGAGTAAGCGTACAAAAGTAAGTGAGCAAACGAGCTCGAAAGAGCTTGTCAGAGATTGAACTCAAGAGTTTGATCCTGGCTCAGGACGAACGCTGGCGGCGTGCCTAACACATGCAAGTCGAACGGAGATACGATTTCGGTTGTATCTTAGTGGCGAACGGGTGAGTAACGCGTGAGCAACCTGACCTTTAGAGGGGGATAACACTTGGAAACAGGTGCTAATACCGCATAAGACCACGACCCGACATCGGGATGAGGTCAAAGGAGTAATCCGCTAGAGGAGGGGCTCGCGTCCCATTAGATAGATGGCGGGGTAACGGCCCACCATGTCGACGATGGGTAGCCGAGCTGAGAGGCTGATCGGCCACACTGGAACTGAGACACGGTCCAGACTCCTACGGGAGGCAGCAGTGGGGAATATTGGGCAATGGGCGCAAGCCTGACCCAGCAACGCCGCGTGAGGGAAGAAGGCCTTCGGGTTGTAAACCTCTGTCCTTGGTGACGAAACAAATGACGGTAGCCAAGGAGGAAGCCCCGGCTAACTACGTGCCAGCAGCCGCGGTAATACGTAGGGGGCGAGCGTTGTCCGGAATTACTGGGCGTAAAGGGTGCGTAGGTGGCCTTTTAAGTTGGATGTGAAATACCCGAGCTTAACTTGGGGGGTGCATCTAATACTGGGAGGCTAGAGTGCAGGAGAGGGAAGCGGAATTCCTAGTGTAGCGGTGAAATGCGTAGATATTAGGAGGAACACCAGTGGCGAAGGCGGCTTTCTGGACTGTAACTGACACTGAGGCACGAAAGCGTGGGGAGCAAACAGGATTAGATACCCTGGTAGTCCACGCGGTAAACGATGAATACTAGGTGTAGGGGGTATCAACTCCCCCTGTGCCGGAGCTAACGCAATAAGTATTCCGCCTGGGGAGTACGGCCGCAAGGTTGAAACTCAAAGGAATTGACGGGGGCCCGCACAAGCAGCGGAGCATGTGGTTTAATTCGAAGCAACGCGAAGAACCTTACCAAGGCTTGACATCCACTTAAACGCATGGAAACATGCGGTCTCTTCGGAGGAAGTGAGACAGGTGGTGCATGGTTGTCGTCAGCTCGTGTCGTGAGATGTTGGGTTAAGTCCCGCAACGAGCGCAACCCTTATTGCCAGTTACCAGCGAGTAATGTCGGGGACTCTGGTGAGACTGCCGGGGACAACTCGGAGGAAGGTGGGGATGACGTCAAATCATCATGCCCCTTATGTCTTGGGCTACACACGTGCTACAATGGCTGAAACAAAGGGAAGCGACAACGTAAGTTGAAGCGGATCTCAAAAAAACAGTCCCAGTTCGGATTGTGGGCTGCAACCCGCCCACATGAAGTCGGAGTTGCTAGTAATCGCGGATCAGCATGCCGCGGTGAATACGTTCCCGGGCCTTGTACACACCGCCCGTCACACCATGGGAGTTGGGAGCGCCCGAAGCCGGTATTCTAACCGTAAGGAGGAAGCCGTCTAAGGCGAGACCAATGACTGGGGTGAAGTCGTAACAAGGTAGCCGTATCGGAAGGTGCGGCTGGATCACCTCCTTTCTAGGGAGTACACAAAAAAGTGCTTAGACTGTCACTAGTTTAAGCCCGCGCTCAGATTCGTGTTGTGGAGTATTGCACTGTATAGTTTTGAGGGTGCTGGAAACAGTACTTTCAAAAGGGCAAAAGGACGAAGGCCGGGATCACCGTGGGGGTGTAGCTCAGCTGGGAGAGCACCTGCTTTGCAAGCAGGGGGTCATCGGTTCGAACCCGTTCATCTCCACCAACTTTCTTTCGGTGAAAGGAAGATGGCAAAGAAAGCACAACTTTCTTGAAAGGGAACGGCCCAGAGCCAGACGCCCAGAACAAAGTTTGGGCTCATAGCTCAGCTGGTTAGAGCGCACGCCTGATAAGCGTGAGGTCGGTGGTTCGAGTCCACTTGAGCCCACCAAGAGCACCTTGAAAACTGCATAGTGAAGCGTAAAGTTAGTCATGAGCGCGGAAGCTCGCAAGAGCGGAAGCGGGAGTGACGAAACGTAAAGCTAAGTAATTCGCGGAGAAAAAAGACATTAAGAAAAAAATAGTAGGTAATGTAAATTATTCTACTGCAATTTCAAATGCCGAGAAAACTCATGCAGACTCGAAAGAGTCTAAGAGAGAACTAGAGATCAAGCTAATAAGAGCACAGGGAGAATGCCTTGGCACCAAGAGCCGATGAAGGACGCGGTTAACTGCGATAAGCCATGGGGAGCTGTAAGCAAGCATCGATCCATGGATTTCCGAATGGGGAAACCCGGCACGAGTAATCGTGTCACGTTCACATGAATACATAGTGTGATCGAGGGAACCCGGTGAACTGAAACATCTAAGTAGCCGGAGGAAGAGAAAGAAACATCGATTCCCAAAGTAGCGGCGAGCGAAATGGGAAGAGCCCAAACCGGGGGTCTACGGACAACCGGGGTTCGGACCTGCATAATTGAGAGTTCCTGTAGTTGAACACCGTTGGAAAGCGGGACCAGAGACGGTAACAGTCCGGTAAGCGAAACGGGAATGACAAGGCGGGGATCCAGAGTACCACAGGACACGAGAAATCCGGTGGGAACACGGGGGGACCACCCCCCAAGGCTAAATACTACTTGGTGACCGATAGAGAATAGTACCGTGAGGGAAAGGTGAAAAGCACCCCGGGAGGGGAGTGAAAGAGAACCTGAAACCCTGTGTTTACAAGCAGAGGGAGCGAAAGCGACCTCGTACTTTTTGTAGAACGGGCCGGCGAGTTACTATACGTTGCAAGGTTAAGGTGTAGAGCACCGCAGCCGTAGGGAAACCGAGTCTCAAATGGGCGATTTAGTAGCGTATAGTAGACCCGAAACCGGGTGACCTATCCATGGACAGGTTGAAGCGACGGTAAGACGTCGTGGAGGACCGAACCAGACGTATGTTGAAAAATGCGGGGATGAGCTGTGGATAGCGGAGAAATTCCAATCGAACTCGGAGATAGCTGGTTCTCCCCGAAATAGCTTTAGGGCTAGCCTCGATTATAACGATTACCGGGGGTAGAGCACTGAATGGGCTAGGGGGCCACAAAGCTTACCGAACCCTATCAAACTCCGAATACCGGATAATTAAGATCGGGAGTCAGACGGCGGGAGATAAGTTTCGTCGTCAAAAGGGAAACAGCCCAGATCAACGACTAAGGTCCCAAAGTGGTGGTTAAGTGGGAAAGGATGTGCAATTGCACAGACAACCAGGATGTTGGCTCAGAAGCAGCCACTCATTCAAAGAGTGCGTAATAGCTCACTGGTCGAGTGAATGTGCGCCGAAAATGTACCGGGGCTAAACCACACACCGAAGTCTTGGGATTGCGTAAGCAATCGGTAGGGGAGCAACGAATACGGGCTGAAGCGGAATCGTGAGAGACCGTGGACTGTATTGGAGAGAGAATGCCGGCATGAGTAGCGAGAGCAAAGTGAGAATCTTTGCCGTCGAAAGCCTAAGGTTTCCTGAGGAAGGTTCGTCCTCTCAGGGTAAGTCGGGGCCTAAGCCGAGGACAAAAGTCGTAGGCGATGGACAACAGGTTGATATTCCTGTACCACGACAATTCGTTTGACTGACGCAGTGACACAGAAGGATAGGCAGAGCGGGGCGATGGTAGACCCCGTCCAAGCGGTGAGGCTGGTGTGTAGTGAAGTACGCACACTAAGGCTGGGCCGTAATGGGGACCGAAAATAAGTAGGGAAGCTGTTGAATTCACGCTGGCAAGAAAAGCTGCTAAGGAGAATTGCCGTGCCCGTACCGCAAACCGACACAGGTGGGCGAGGAGAGAATCCTAAGACGAACGGGAGAACCCTTGTTAAGGAACTCGGCAAAATGACCCCGTAACTTCGGGATAAGGGGAGCCTCGAAAGAGGCCGCAGAGAATAGGCCCAAGCGACTGTTTAGCAAAAACACAGGTCTGTGCGAAGTAGAGATACGACGTATACGGGCTGACGCCTGCCCAGTGCCGGAAGGTTAAGGGGAAGTGTTAGGGCAACCGAAGCACGGAACTTAAGCCCCGGTGAACGGCGGCCGTAACTATAACGGTCCTAAGGTAGCGAAATTCCTTGTCGGGTAAGTTCCGACCCGCACGAATGGCGTAACGACTTGGGCACTGTCTCAACAAGGGACCCGGCGAAATTGTAGTATGTGTGAAGATGCACATTACCCGCGACTGGACGGAAAGACCCCGTAGAGCTTTACTGTAGCTTGGCATTGGATTTTGGTAACATATGCACAGAATAGGTGGGAGGCTTTGAAGCAGTGACTCCGGTCATTGTGGAGCCAACTTTGGGATACCACTCTTGTGTTACTGAGGTTCTAACGAACGGCCGTGATCCGGCGTTTGGACAGTGCCAGGTGGGCAGTTTGACTGGGGCGGTCGCCTCCCAAAGAGTAACGGAGGCGTTCAAAGGTTTCCTCAGAATGGTTGGAAACCATTCGAAGAGTGCAAAGGCAGAAGGGAGCCTGACTGCGAGACCGACAGGTCGAGCAGATACGAAAGTAGGACTTAGTGATCCGGCGGTATGAGAGTGGAATTGCCGTCGCTCAACGGATAAAAGCTACCTCGGGGATAACAGGCTTATCTCCCCCAAGAGTCCACATCGACGGGGAGGTTTGGCACCTCGATGTCGGCTCGTCGCATCCTGGGGCTGGAGTAGGTCCCAAGGGTTTGGCTGTTCGCCAATTAAAGCGGCACGCGAGCTGGGTTCAGAACGTCGTGAGACAGTTCGGTCCCTATCCATCGTGGGCGCAGGAGATTTGAGGGGCGCTGTCCTTAGTACGAGAGGACCGGGATGGACGCACCAAGGGTGAATCAGTTGTCGTGCCAACGGCATAGCTGGGTAGCCATGTGCGGAGCGGATAAACGCTGAAGGCATCTAAGCGTGAAGCCGACCTCAAGATAAGATCTCCCATTCGGTTAACGAAGTAAGACCCCTTGTAGACCACAAGGTTGATAGGTCGGAGGTGGAAACGCGGTAACGCGCGAAGCTGACCGATACTAATCGGTCGAGGGCTTGATCAAAACGAATTACACACTATGCAGTTTTCAAGGTGTTTACGAACACCACACCTTTCCGGTGGTTTAGCTGAAGGGATCCACCTGTTCCCATTTCGAACACAGAAGTTAAGCCTTCATACGCCGATGGTACTTGACTGGAAACGGTCCGGGAGAGTAGGTAGCCGCCGGGATCCAAAAGCAAAGCGTCCGCTAACAAGCGGACGCTTTGCTTTTTTATCTCTGGAGATTATCCGCTCTCCCGTTCCTGAATCCAGTTCGCGCGTAGCGCTTGACTTGAAACATGACGGAGCGGCGCGCTGCCAGTGGCAGAACAAGCGCCGCGTAGGAACGGAGAGCAAGGGAGCGGAAGGAGTGGGCTTCAGCCCCGACGCAACGCGACCATTGCGAACCGAGCGAGGAGAGTAGGTAGCCGCCGGGATCCAACAAAACGAAAGCCCCTGCAACAGCAGGGGCTTTTGTTTTGTCTAATTCTGGCAACTATTTAATCTTTTGGGCTTGCACTAGTCGGCGCGGAAACATACTAACTCGTTTGGACTACTATCTACAAGCGCTTGACTTGAAACATGACGCAGCCGAGCGCCTGCTGCGCGGGATGAAGCGAGGCGGAGGAACGGAGAGCAGCGGAGTTTTAGGAAGCCGCTTCAGCGGCGACGCGAAACGACGACTGCGAACCGAGCGAGGAGAGTAGGTAGCCGCTAACGAGAAACGCCCGCTTTTCAGCGGACACTCATCGCTTGATGCTCCCAAATAAACAGTACTACATCTTCGCTTTGTAGTAGAACTTGACTACCGCGCTAATAAGCAACTGCCCCAACGCGGCAAGCTCAAGCGTATAGAATATAGTCTCGTTGAAATAAGCGGCAATCATGCCAGCAAACACCAATAACAGAGAGAGCACAATCACCATCGGCACACCCGCCTTGCTGCGAATGGCATTCATCCGTTCGTCATGCTCCTGATTATAAAGCAGGCGCAGCTTCTCCTCGTCGTTCACCGCTTTGCTGTACTTCGCGATTAAGAAAACAAGGCCGATGGGCGCGGCAGAAGAAAACCCGCATTGGAATGAGGACACAAGGGTGTCCTTCCACGCTGCAGAGGCAAGAAACACATTATACAGTAGAATCCCAACAAGTAACGCCACGATCAGCGAAAACAAGGCGATTCGAAGGGTGATTTGCTTTTTATAAGCTTCCATAAATTAGTCGTTCCTTTCAACTTCAATATCTGAAAAATCAAATACTTCTTCAATGGGTAACCCGAAATAGTGGGCAATTTTGTACGCCAACGCCAGTGACGCCGTGTACTTTTCCACCTCGATGGAGGTAATCGTCTGGCGTGTGGTACCAACGGACAGAGCAAGTTCCTCCTGGGAGAGATTCTTCGCTTTTCGCAATTCGCGAATTCGATTTCTAATTGAAATCACCTCCGAAATGCAAAGTCGACTTTGCAAAAATGATCATAGCAGTTGCCGGTGATCTTGTCAAGCAAGAATTCAGTTGAGCAAATCAAATAGATTCCATGTAACGCTCGCGATCAGAATTTAAAGAATCCGGTAAAGGATAAATAACGGGTTTTGATACTTCAGCAACAGGGTAACGTTTAGAGCTTTCTCCAGCGAATCTACATCTGGATACTCATCCGGTAAATACTGATGCTCCGGCGTTCGGTCATAAGTAATCAACAGATACTGATTCGACGTATTCTCCGGATCGATGGAACTGGTGGAGGCACGATTTGTATTCAGCCGGACGACTTCGCTTTTATAAAAGACGATTTTCGCGTCCGGAGGAGTGTTTTTCTGAATGTAGTGATAGGTTGCAATTGCGTCCGTACTGAATGCAAAATGGTTAAACTCTCGATTCTGCGCCATATTGTACCAAACGGTTGTAACGGACGAATAGAACAGAAAACAAACAATTAGGATTGAGAACACCCTGCAAGAAACGCGGTACACTTTCTTACTGGAGAAAACGCGATATAGGGTGCGGCAAGCAAAGTCGGCGCCATATGCCAGAAACAACAGAAGTACGAACAAAATAGGAAACGCATATCGAATGCCATTGAGCGCATTGACAAAATGCATGGCAAGATAGGTGATGGAGAAATAAACCAGCACGATTTTCTCTCGTTTTGCAGATCGAACGACGCCAAGCAGAAACAAAGGAACAACGATCCAGTATACAAAAAAGTGGAAGATCTCATAAGGAGACACGGACATTGGGAATTGATCAAACAGGATACTGGCGTAATAAACGAAGTTCTGTGCAAACACGGATGCTGAACTATAGCGGGATATGCTTGTGGTATTGGCATAATAGGGGACGATGGAATATGAAACGAGTAGCAAAATACCATACACCGCATAAGGCAGCAGCCGAACAAGCAGTCTACTTATCCGTGTTTGATTGGCAATTCGGAGGGGAGCGTTTGATCGGTGGAACATAAGGGAAATGAGGTTGAACAAATCGATCAGCAGCATCGTCGCGAGAAGCGACATTCCCGCGGCACGTGTGAAATTAGCAAGAAACACAGTGATACCGGTCAATACAGCAAATACAACCTTCTGCGGAACCGACTTGCTACTATAATACCGTTCCATACAGAGTATGCTGACGATACACCATAGCAGATACGGCAGATCGGTGAAAATATAGTTTGTAAAATTAATAAAAAACGGATTCAACGCAAACAGCGCCGTGAAAAATGCGGACTTGACCAGAGAGAAACGCTTGCTGAAAAATAGATATAGAAAGAACATGGCTAACGCAAACGCCAGAATACCCGGTATCTTATAGAAGAGTAGGGTATGATAATCCCCCATATCATATCCGAAGAAGCGATAAATCCAGGATAATACGAGGGAGAACCCCCAAACCTCCGATATATTGGCTACTTCGCCTCTGGCTAATGCAAAAGCCTGGTTCATGTAGAGCGCGTAATCGGCACCCCAGTCTTGCCCTTTGTTTAACGTGAAGAAACACAACGCAAAACTGATTATGGCAAATCCGGAGGCAATGAGCAGACGCGTCTGAATTGGGCTGGTGGGTTGAAACGTATCTGCTTCGGGTTCGTTCCGCAAGTTTCGCAGAAACAGCAACAGCGCTTCCAGAAAAAACAGAATCAGAAAGAAGAGGAAGTAGCAGACAAAAAGAAAGAGAAGAACCGATGAGAACGTAAATAAAACCGACTCGGATTGGTTCGATAAGTGCAGAAGATCCAGTATGGCTCGAAGACGAACCGGTGAACCCCCGCCGTTTCGCAAACCGGAGAAAAAGTCATGATAAAAAGTGTTCGTCAGGCTGAGCCCGATTCCAACGGCCGAAACGGCAGAGAAGAGATTCAGCCATATGCTCGTGCGCGATAGCGTGAATCGAATCGGAGAATGAAAAAAACCAATGTATAGAAACAGGCAAAGCGGAATGACCAGCCGGAGAATTGCAACGAAGTACTTATACGCATCTCCTCCGCCCAACAGATCTTTGCCGGTTACAAGAATCATAAACACGAGCGATGCAATTGCAAATAAAGCGTCAAACAGCTCCGGCTGTCTTTTGTAGAAGGAAAGAAGCTTCGATTGATTTTCCATGAACTGCTCCTCGCTGTTGTTACGTTTGACTTGATCTGTTTATCATACCACAGATTAGCTGATAGAAGCGTGTTCTATCGCTAACTTTTGCAACACACTACAATGTAAGACAGTTTGCTTCACATGCGATTTCACTGATTCTTTTGGGCTGCCGCAACAAGTTGTTCAAGAGAATATTATACTTTTTTCATTTTAAGATAAAAGTCTGTTCACATATATATTGTATGCTACGAACATAGAAGAAACTAGATGTACGAAAGCGAGCGTGACAAATATGTTGGATCGGCTTTATATCATCGCTTACCTGCTCAAGTCGAAATTTCGTCACCCTGTTGCGAAAGCCGGCTGCCAGGCGTAATTAAAACAAATATTGCTTTCTTGCCACCGCCGGTATATCCGGCGTACTGGCATGGAGGATCCTTTTCCCCCGAGGTGACTCGGGGGATTTTTCT
>OFJB01000700.1_pt1 | contig 15162 bp, 17 predicted proteins | sample 1775081 | NCBI WGS metagenome assembly OFJB01 (sample SAMN08195771, study PRJEB24354) | sludge metagenome | isolation source: initial sludge from phenol fed wastewater aerobic bioreactor | place: India: Nagpur | collected 2016-06-05 | reverse complement strand
TCTCCTCCGCCGAGACGCCCGAGGTCGGCTCGTCGAGCAGCAGCAGCTTGGGCCGCCGCGCCAGCGCCATGGCGATGTCCACGAGCTTGCGCACGCCGCCGGCGAGCTCGGCGACCGGGCGGTCGGCATGGGCGGCGAGGCCGAAGCGCTCGAGCAGGGCGAGGGCCTTGGCGCGGCGCCCGCCGGCGTCCGCCGGCGCGGTGGGCGACAGGGGGCCGTCCTCGGCGCTCGACACCGCGACGGTGAGGGTCTCGGCGGCGGTCAGGTCGACGAACAGCTGCGGGCTCTGGAACGGGCGCGAGATGCGGAGCCGCGCCACGTCGCGCGGCGAGCGCATGCGTGTCGGGCCCATCGATCCCGAATGCATCTCGAAGTCCAACCGGCTCCCGGAACTCACGCCGCGCCAGGCCGCCGCGCACACCTGGCGGCCCGCACCCGCACTTTGGGAAGCCGTCAAGAAGCGCTCGGTTGAGCGCCCGGCCACAATCACGTTTACGGGCTACGCGGCGGACGGCCGACGCGCGCTTTCGCGCGGCAGCGTGACCTTCCGGACCTCGCGTGACCCCGTCGGCGCGCCGGTCTTCTACCGCGACGTGCCGCTGATGCCCACCGAGACCGAGCAGGGTCGCATCAAGCCGCTCGCGCCGCAAGCGTTGCCCCTGGTGAACTGGCGCTTGAAGTCGGTGGGCGAGCGCGGCAGCCGACTGTTGCTCACGGGCATGCCGGTCTGCGCCAATTGCCACTCGTTTTCGGACGACGGCAAAACCATGGGCATGGACCTGGACGGCCTGCAGAACGAGCTAAAATGCGGAACCTTCTGCGGCGGCTGCCTGCCCGAAGTGAAGAAAATCATCGTTGCCAAGACATCCCCCCAGGCTGCCTGAGGGAAAGACAAGGAAAACCGGGGAGACGCCCATGAACTACGCCCACTTCATCAAGGAACTCGGCCGCGGCGCCGAGGGCGCGCGCAACCATACGCAGTGCGATTCACTGCTGATCGGCACGAAGTGCGGCGCGCACACCTTCCCCTACATCGACACGGCGCGGCCCGACGCGGTGGTGGAGCACGAGGCCACCACCACGCGCATCTCCGAAGAGCGCCTGTTCTACTGCCAGCAGCGCGGCATCGACCCCGAGGAGGCCACGGCGCTGATCGTCGGCGGTTTCTGCCAGGCGGTGCTCGAAGAGCTGCCGATGGAGTTCGCCCTCGAAGCCAAGGCGCTGCTGGCCGTATCGCTCGAAGGCTCGGTGGGCTGAAGCCTGCCCGCACCCATTCCACCCGTTTGATTGAAGAGAGTCTGATGATGAGTTCCCATTCCGCCTTGCTGCAGGTCCGTGATCTGCGCGTCGATATCGGTGAGCGCACGGTGCTGCAGTCGGTCACGCTGGACGTGCCCGAAGGCGAGCTGGTGGTGCTGATGGGCGCCAACGGCAGCGGCAAGAGCACGCTGGGCATGGCGCTGGCGGGCCACCCGAGCTACCACGTGGTGTCCGGGCAGGCGCTGCTCGGGGGCACCGACCTGATCCCTCTGTCCGCCCACGAGCGCGCCCGCGCCGGCCTGTTCGTCTCGTTCCAGGCGCCGCCGGACGTGCCGGGCGTCAAGAACAACCTGTTCATCCGCACGGCGATCAACGCGGTGCGCCAGGCGCGCGGCGAAGACCCGCAGGACGCGTTCGACTTCCTCTCGGGCGCCAAGGCCGCGGCCAAGGAGCTGGGCCTGCCCGCCACCATGCTCAGCCGCCCGGTCAACGAAGGCTTTTCCGGCGGCGAGCGCAAGCGCAACGAGCTGCTGCAGCTCTCGCTGATGAAGCCGCGGCTGGCGATGCTCGACGAGATCGATTCGGGCATGGACGTCGATGGCGTGCGCGCCGTCGTCAAGCTCGTCGAGCGCATGCGCGGCGAAGGCACGGCCTTCATCATCGTCTCGCACTACCTGCAGATGATCGAATCGCTGCAGCCCGACCGGGTGCTGCGCCTGGATGCGGGCAGGATCGTCGAAGAGGGCGACATCGAGCTGGCGCGCGGCATCGCCCGCACCGGCTTCAAGCAGCATGCCGAGGCCGCGGCCGCCGCCACGGTGGGAGCCTGACGATGGACAGCGTTCAAACCCAACGCCAGGCCGCGCGCGAACATGCGCAGGCGCTGGTCTGGCCGGGCCGGCGCAGCGAGCACTTCCGCGCGCTGCCCCCGCCCGCGCTCGATAGCTGGATCGGCACGGCCGAGCCGCAGGCCACTCCGGCCGAAAGCGGCTGGCGCCTGCGGGAGCAGGCCGCGCCGGGCGTGACGGCCAGGCACCTGAACGCGCTCGATCCCGCGCAGCGCCACGCGCTTTTCGCCGATCTGCCGGCGCCCGACGGCGACCGCGCCGCGCCCTTCGCCTGGGCGCACCGCGCGCTGTGCGCGGCCGGGCTGCGCCTCTCGGTGGCCGTGGCGGACCAGCCCACGGTGCTGCACCTGGACCATGCGGCGGCGGCGTCGGCCGAAGCCCCCTTGCTGGTGCTTGACGTGCAGGCGGGCGCGCGGCTCGTACTGCTGGAGCACCATGCTTTCGCCGCGCGCGAAGGCGGCGGCGCGCAGAACCTGATCGCGCACATCCACGTGGCGCCAGGCGCGCAGGTGCAGCACCTGCGCGTGGTGGCGCCGGGCGCGCGGGACCGCGTGGCGCACCACGTGCACGTGGCGCTCGAAGCGGGCGCGCACTACGCGCAGGCGCTGGCCGGCATGGGCAGCGGCTACCACCTGCAGCGCAACACCGTGGAGCTGCGCGGCAAGGGCGCCGAATCGCGCCACGCCGGGCTGGTGCTCACCGCCGGCCAGGCCCTGGACTACCAGATGTACGGCGACCTGGCCGCGCCGCACACGCGCCACCAGGTCGAGACCCTGACGCTCGCCAGCGGCAAGGCCAAGACGGTTGCCAACGCCTACGCGCGCATCGCCCCCGGCTCGGACGAGACCGACGTGTTCCAGCGCCTGACGGGCGTCGCGCTCGAAGGCCAGCCGCACATGCAGCTGCGCCCGCACCTCGAAATCCTGCACGACGCGGTACAGGCGGTGCACGGCGCCACCTGGGGCGCGCTGCCCGAGGACGCCCTGTTCTACGCCCGCCAGCGGGGCCTGGACGACGCGACGGCGCGCGCGCTGATCATCGAGGGCATGGCCCGCGCCGTGCTGGGCCGCTGCCTGGGCGAGACGCTGGACGATCCCGAGGCGCCGCTCACGCAGTGGCTCGACGGCCCGTGGCTGCACGATGCCATCGCGCGCCAGTGGGGCGCGGCAGGGGAGAGCGCTCGTGGGTGAAAACTTCGTGGCCGCCCACGCCGGCGGCCTGGACGTGCAGGCGGTGCGCGCGCAGTTCCCGGTGCTGCACCAGCAGGTGCACGGCCATCCGCTGGCCTACCTGGACAACGGCGCGACGACGCAGATGCCGCTGGCGGTGCTCGACGCCATGCGCACCTTCGAGACGCGCGACCGCGCCAACATCCACCGCGGCGTGCACACCCTGAGCCAGCGCGCCACCGACGCCTACGACGGCGCGCGCGCCGTGCTCAAGCGCTTCTTCGGCGGCGGCCAGGCGCACGAGCTGGTCTTCACCTCCGGCACCACCGAGGCGCTCAACACCATCGCCAACGGCCTGTGGGCCGGCGGCCCGCAGCACGCCTGGCTGCGCGAGGGCGACGAGATCATCGTCAGCGGCCTGGAGCACCACGCCAACCTCGTGCCGTGGCAGCACGCCGCGCGCCACACGGGCGCCAAGCTCCTCATCCTGCGCGCCGACGACGAGGGCCGGGTGCACGAGGCCGACCTGCGCAAACTCCTCTCGCCGCGCACCAGGGTGTTTTCCATCACCGCCTGCGCCAACGCCACGGGCGAGCGCCCGCCCTACGAGGCGCTGCTGGCCATGGCCGCCGAGGCGGGCGCGCTCACGGTGCTGGACGCCGCGCAGGCCGCGAGCCACGCCGTGCCGCGGATCGACCAGATCGCGTGCGACTTCATGGTGTTCTCCGGCCACAAGATGTACGGCCCCATGGGCACGGGGGCCATCGTCGGCCGCCGCGCGGCGCTGGAGCGCCTGTACCCGCTGCGCCTGGGCGGCGACATGGTCGACTGGGTGAGCTACGAGAGCGCCGGCTACGCGCCGCTGCCCGCGCGCCTGGAAGGCGGCACGCCCCACGTGGGCGGCGCCGTGGGCCTGGCGGCGGCGGCCCGGTTCATCACCGCGCAGGGCCTGGCGGCCATCGACGCGCACGTGCATGCGCTGCGCGCCCATGCCGTGGCCGGCCTGCGCTCGATCGACGGCGTGCGCGTGCTCGCGCCGCACGCCACAGAGGCGGCGCTGGTCTCCTTCGTGGCGCAGGACGTGCACCCGCACGACATCGGCACGCTGCTGGACGAGCGCGGCATCGCCGTGCGCACCGGCCACCACTGCGCGCAGCCGCTGCTCGACCAGCTGGTGCAGGGGCCGACCACGCGCGCCTCGTTCGCCCTCTACAACACGCACGAAGAAGTGGACCGCCTCGTCGAGGCCGTGGCCTACGCAGTGAAAGCCTTGCGATGAGCAGTGCAGAAGACGACCTCTACCAGCAGATCGTGATGGAGCACAAGCGTGCTCCGCGCAATTTCGGCCATCTGGAGCACCCCACGCACCAGGCGCAGGGCACCAACCCCTCGTGCGGCGACAAGATCGCCGTGGAGCTGGAGCTCGATGGCGAGAAAATCAAGAACATCGCCTTCAGCGGCCAGGCCTGCGCCATCTGCATGGCATCGAGCTCGATGATGACCGAGGCCATCAAGGGCAAGGACATCGCGCTGGCCAAGGGCCTGCAGGCGCACTTTCGCGCCGTGCTGACCGGCGAGGCCGACCCCGACGACGTGGAGATCGGCAAGCTGGTGGCGCTCGCTGCCGTGCGCCGCTATCCGAGCCGCATCAAGTGCGCGCTGCTGGGCTGGCACGCGCTGATGCACGCCATCACCGGGCAGGACGGCGCGGCCACCACCGAAACATCGCATTCAGGAGCATAGGAAAAATGGCGCGTTCACGCGAATCGGTTCTGATACGGCGCAACGTCGTCGGCGAACTGGTGCCTTACGGCACCGCGTTCGAGCTGGAAGAGGGCACCTGGGCGGAAATCACCCAGGCGCTGGGCACCTCGTTCACGCTGCTGGTGGAAGGCCGCCTGGTGCGCCTGGGGGGCGCCGACGCCGACGCCATCGGCAAGGACAAGCCCGAGGCCATGACCGTCGAGCACGACGGCGACGAGACCACCGACGAGGAAATCAAGCGCCTGATCGACGAGCAGCTGCACACCTGCTACGACCCGGAGATCCCGGTCAACATCGTCGACCTGGGCCTGGTCTACAAGTGCGACCTCGAACCCTACGAGCAGGAAGCGGGCAAGCTGCGCATCATCATCGACATGACGCTCACCGCCCCCGGCTGCGGCATGGGCGAGGTGATCGCCAACGAAGTCAACGACAAGCTGCTGAACCTGCCGCGCATCGAAGAAGTGACGGTCAACATCGTGTTCGACCCGCCCTGGGACCGCTCGATGATGACCGAGGAAGCCCACCTCGCGCTCGGCCTGTAACCCCGCCTCTCGACGAGATCCTCCTTCCCCCTCCGGGGGAAGGCCGGGATGGGGGCCTCCCCCGGCTTGCCGCAAACGCCACGCCTTCCGCCCGCGCGCGCCCTACACCACATCCCCTCCCGCCTCGCGCAACAGCTCCCGCAGCACCGAGCGGTGGCACCGCTCCTCCGCCTCGCAATAGCACCCGACGGAAAACTGCGCGTGCCTGGACAGCGCCGCCAGCAGCTCGATGCTGCGCGCCGCCTCCGGCGCCGCCATCTCGCTGCGGTACTTGCGGGTGAACGCGCGCCACTGCGCCGGCGTCTCGGCCTCCTGGCCCAGCTTCACCGTCTCCGGCGTGGGCGCCAGGTTCGGGTACCAGACGTCGTACCAGTTGCCCGACGCGAACGCCGACTTCGGCACCCCGCGCGGCGGACGGCGAACCGTGCCGATGCGCGTGCCTTCCCCTTCGGCGCGCGGACTTCCAAGCCGCACGATGCGAACTGCCATGATCCATCCCTCCTTGCGATGCCTTGGTCAAATTGCGGCGCGCCGCCTCACACGCCAGCGCGGCTGCGCAGGCCCCGCAGCTTGAACGCCAGCAGCACCAGCACGGCGCCGAACACCACGGCATACGTGGCGATCAGCCAGACCAGGGCCAGCGCACCGGCCCCCGGCTGGATCATGAGAAGAACGCCGAACACCACCGACGCCAGCCCGCCGAGCACCAGCAGCCACTCCCCCTCGATCTCCTTGCGCAGGCGCACCGCCGCCACGATCTGGAGCACCCCCGTGGCAACCGCCCAGACCGCGATGTAGAACAACAGCGCAAACGCCGTGACGCCGGGCGCCACAAAGGTCATGACCCCGACCGCGATGCCGACCACCCCCCAGAGCAGCAGCACCCACCAGTGCTCATGCTCCTTGCGCCCCGTGATGGCCGTCCAGGCGCCCAGCACGCCGTCCACCAGGGTGTAGGCGCCAAACAGCAGCACCAGCGCGGCCATCGTGATCCCGGGCTGAATCCAGGTCAGCACACCAAACGCAATCGCCACCAGCCCGCGCAGCAGCAGCACCCACCAGTTGCGCGCCAGGATGGCGGCCAATCCGTTGTTCGTGAAGTTCATGATCGGTTTCTTTCTTGAATTGATGATCGATTCTGCGCCAGCCTGGGGCAGGGTAGTCATGAAAAGATAGCTGCTCGCGCTTGTCCGGCAAGGGCTGGAGGCGTAAAACATTGCAACCAAAGCCGCATCGGCAGCACCGCAACTCAGTCCGGCGGGCCGTATTTCGCATCGACATAAACCCAGGCCGTGCGCCCTGACGCCAGCGCGGCAGCCACCCGCTTGTAGGCCGCAACCTCGTACCGATCGGCATGCTCCAGCTCCTGCGCCGTGATCTCGAACACCGTGCCCGAAACCCGCGCCGCAGCATCGCCCGTGTACTTGACGATGGGGTGGTGGGTCTTGCCGCTGGTGCGGACGACTTCAGGATCATCGATGGCGACGAACGACTGTTCATAGCCAACGAGCGCATCCGAAGTGCCCGTAAGCTCGCGACCGAATGTGGCAAGCTGGACGTTGGGCTGCTGCAGCGTGCCGTAGGAGAAAAGCAGTGGCATAGGAGGCGCCTTTCATTTCGTTTTCTTCGCCTTGGGCTTAGGCAAGGGGACTTCTTCCTCTGTGATCCGAACCAGATTTGAAACCCATTCTCGCTCATCGAGCCGATCCCCGATGAGGAAATAGGGCTTGGCGCCCGGGTAAGGGGGCGCCTCGGTGGGGTTTCCGATAAAAGACCGCCCGCCGGTTGTTGGCTTGAGGAAGAATTGGTTGTCACAAACCAGGGCGATGACTTTGCCGTTGCAGTAGATGGCGTATTCGCCAAACATCTTCCGAAACGAGATCGAGCCTGCGTCACGGATCTGGTCGGAAACGTATTCGACGAATTCCAGGTTTGAGGCCATTTTTGTACTGAACGAGTGCAGCAGGGGCGCGAGAATCGAGAGAATCTGCAAGCAGCGCCTGCAGGCGGGATCGGCTGGGTATATTTCAAAAATTAATTATTGGGTCATCGATAAAGTTTGTATCTTTGCCAGCCACTCCAATAACGCATCTGGAAGAAAATGGTTGCTGCAAATGCAAAAACACCAGTTACCAAGATCAAACCCAACGAGTGCGATGAATGCTTTGGGAAAATCGCAGCCGCAAATGGTAAATATATGAACCCCACAACCCGTTCCGACCAATGCGGATTATATAAAAGCAAATTTCTGCAGTATGGACAGGAGAGGGCGCCATTCAGTGGCAGAAAACGCCTCTGCCCCGGAACTGGTACCGTACGAATCATTCGCCATTTTAATGATTTACCACAGTTTGGGCAATTATAAAGCATTTTTCCAATGAAAAAATGGTGATCTCAAATCAAAAATGCAAAGCCCACCGAACAGGTAAGTTGCACAGATGGGATTGCGATCGCCGCAGGTAAGCCCTTGTAGCCCTGAGTTCAGCCGCGTCGCCAAGAACGCCCGCATGTGCTGGGCCGTGCTGCAGCGAGGTGAGAGCTTCAAGATGCCCGCGTAAGCGGCATCGCCAAGCAAGTACCAAGGCAAAACAGATCAGAAATCCGCCGCGTGAAGGCAGTCGTTGATGTGCAAAAGGTTGGACCTGCGCCGGGGAATGCTCGGTGAACTCTGGGGGATCTGCGAGAGCCATCCCGAAGCCCGGCTAACGAATGGAGCCCTCGGCGCGCGTCTTTCATCAGGGTTTGCTGCCGACAGCAGGGCAGCGCAATAACCGTTTGTAGTCTCGCCGTCCGCACCGTTTGCCATGAGGCATCGACGCATTGCATGCACAAGGTTGGCAACTGAGCTGAAACTGATGAAGACCATGCTTGGGTTGATCGCTGCGCAATCAACCCAAGGAGAGGTATTGTTTGCAAATGTGGGGAAGCCCTTGTAGCGCCCCGAGTTCAGCCGCCGCCGTAGGCGGTCGGCTGCGATGAAATGTTAGAAGCAATTTTTTAGTGCTTTGCCCTTGAACCGTTTGCAATTCCATAGAAATTCGTTTCTACCGGTGTTGGAATTGTGTTGCAAGGTTGCTAGCTCATTGGCAACTTCGTTGTCCGTGAACGGGAGCTTTGTCGGGTTTGCTTCGCCACGCTTCCAAATATGAGTAATGCACACTTTCTTATTGCTGCAAAAATTTTTGAAAACTGCTTCGATGTACGCCGGATCATCAACCCAAGGCGACGAAAGAGTAAAAAAATAATGCGCGCCTTGTTGGCCGGTGAGTTGCAGATCCGTTTTTTCAGCGCTGGCACCAAAAGCGAAACTTAGCGAGATGAGGAGCAGCAAGATTCTTGACATATGAATTTCTAACGCCCAGCATCAGGCGCAGATTTGCCGTAGCGCAGCGAAGGCAAATACGTCGGCTGGATGCACTTGCTGGGCCTAGTCGAGTTTCGCGAATTTTGGTTTTGGACAGATCACCTTTGGTGCCATTTGCTTGATATGCAACCAGTCAGGTGCATTGACCCCTACCAACTGATGCTTCTGAGCGACTAAATCCTTCTGTGCCGCCTCATTCAAAGCATCTTCGATGTCGATAACCTTTGCGTCTGGATATTTTTCGAGTTGCTCTTGGACACGTTGGGCTTTAGCTGTGGGCTTCACGTAATAGACCGGCGGCGGCTGCTTTCCGAGAGTGCACATGGCTCGGCCCATTGCGTGGTAGGCGTCCGCAAACATTCCCATAAATCCATTAGGGTCCGCGAGGCTCACCACCCAAAGGCCATGCTTCTGACTATAACGAACTCCGCTGTGATTTCCGGCGTGAGTAGACTCAGGTACGATACCGACACGAAGGCCACGGCCACCCTCTAGGAGGCTATAATTGGACTTAACAGTTGCTGCAAAATATCTGGGATCTCCCTCAGCAGAAAGAAACAAGTCAGTCTTCCAGATTTTCTTTATCCGCTCATTGAGCATGGCCTCAGAAGCAGCGCCGAGAGCGGCCCTTGAAACCCATGGCCCGAATTTGAACGGTCGACCGCTTCCTTCTGGAAGCAGGAACGAGTCATTCCCAGCATCGTCAACTACAGCATCAAGGAATCCGAGATACTTTGCCCGCTCGTAACCGAAAAGCAGTGATCTGGGCGGCGCATCTTTAACGTGCTTTGATGCTTTTCGTAGAGCATGAGCAATCGGATCGATGACTGTCGGTTCTTGGCCTATGAGCGCCTCGTGAACTGCCCATTCAAAACCATCCCCTTTCATTCCCTTATCTCGATCCAGTCTTACGACCTTCGCGAGTTGCCGCATACGTACTTCTTCTAGAGGGGTGTTCAAGTCGGTGAGATCTTCATTTGAGAGCGAATCCAAAAGCGCTCTCAGGACAGACCGACTGACCGCATAGAGGGCTCGCCCATACTCATCTATAGGCGCACTTTGCTCAATGAAGGTTATTTCTGCAGCCATTTTATTTCCTGGTTATGGCCCAACGTTGGACGTAACCGGACGACAAAAAGCGCAGCTTTTTGGCGGTCCGGTTGACGGACTTGTTATGTTGCACGACGAGCCCCTAACAGCACGGCCTCAAGGTCCGCGTGATTCACAGAGGAATCGCCAAGAGCATCTTGGCGCATGGAAATCACCATATCAGTGAAAGCACGGCACTGTTCGTCGGTGTTCATGGTCGCGCCCAAGCGCTCGAACTTCGCGAAAGCGGCTACCACAGATGTGGTGCCATATAGCGAGATTCTGCATTTGGCATCCGCAGTCTTGGCCCCGAGCTGCCGCCCTTCGGTCGATTGCCTTTGGTAGCCGAGATTCGCGTGCTCACTCACGCAGTGCAAATAGTCCGCATATGCCCTTGCCCTAAGGTCACGCTGATGCTTCTTGTTGTCGAGATGGCGCGAGAACAAGAACTGCAGTACGGCACCTACAACCAACCCGACTAGGGAAAGGATCGCGGTCGTCATCAAGCCTCCCATGCAACATAACGCCCTAAGTTCAGCCACGCACAGCGGTCGGCTGCGGCGAATAGTTAGGTCAATTTCTTGATGATAAATTTCAGATATCATTTTGGAAGCCAATAAATTAAAGCGGCGGCTGGAGTAGATGTTGGCTCATTTTTAATATCTTCTTCGGAGAGTTCAAAGATCTTTTTTTCTGCAGGCGAATTTATCGATTCATAAATACCCTTAGAAAAGAACCATTTATCATTTTTGTATGAATATTTCAGGGATATACGATAAGGAGTGGAAAATTTCGTTTGGAAAACGTTTGCTGCGACTGCTTCTTCTTTGGTTTGATAGAGATCCGTCTGCTCGGTGACGAGGTTAAAGGTAGCCAGCCCAACAACGGGATTGACTAATGAGTCTGTCTTTTTTACGTCAAATTTGATATCTGCAACGAGGAACCGGCGTTTCGCCCAAGCCTGCATATGCTGATTAAAATAGACAGGGGTTGCCGCATTAGTGACATTTTTTGCTGTAGATAATAATACTTCAAATCGACCGACTAGATCATCAGCTAAGGCAGATCCAGCGGGCGAGAAGGAGCCAATTAAGATAAAGAGAGCGGATATGAATCGGGTAATTTTCATGTTGTCCTCGGTAGATACGGACGTTAGATGATGGCAGATAGATCTAACTAGAATTAGATGACGCACACCAAAACTGTCTTCGTCTGATAACACCATTGCATGAATACCCTCCATCTCTGAAGATCAGTGGCGAAGTTCGTTTAGCCCAACCTAAAAATTCACGGACGGCTGCGCTCGCACCTCGCACAGCCATCCTCTGATCCAACAGCCTACGCCTTCGCCTTGCTCGCCGTAAAGCTCTTGGTCATATTGCTGGCAATCCGCTTTTGCCATTCCGCCGGCCCGGTGATGTGCTGGCTGGTGCCGGTGGCATCGACCGCCACGGTCACGGGCATGTCCACCACCTCGAATTCGTAGATGGCTTCCATGCCCAGGTCTTCGAAGGCGACCACGCGGGCGTGCTTGATGGCCTTGCTCACCAGGTAGGCGGCGCCGCCGACGGCCATGAGGTAGGCGCTCTGGTGCTTCTTGATCGCGGCGATGGCCTCGGGGCCGCGGTCGGCCTTGCCAATCATGGCGATCAGGCCGGTTTGCGCCAGCATCATCTCGGTGAACGGGTCCATGCGGGTGGAGGTGGTGGGGCCGGCGGGGCCGACGACTTCGTCGCGCACCGGGTCCACGGGGCCGACGTAGTAGATGACGCGGTTGGTGAAATCCACGGGGAGCTTTTCGCCCTTGGCGAGCAGGCCCTGGATGCGCTTGTGCGCGGCATCGCGGCCGGTGAGCATCTTGCCGCTGAGCAGCACGCGCTCGCCGGATTTCCAGCTCGCCACTTCCTCGCGGGTGAGGGTGTCGAGGTTGACGCGGCGCGATTCGGCGTAGTTGGGCGCCCAGTCGAGCTTGGGCCAGAGGTCGAGGCTGGGCGCCTCCAGGTACACGGGGCCGGAGCCGTTCATGACGAAGTGCGCATGGCGCGTGGCGGCGCAGTTGGGGATCATGGCAACGGGCTTGCTGGCCGCGTGCGTGGGGTAGAGCTTGATCTTGACGTCCAGCACGGTAGAGAGGCCCCCCAGGCCCTGCGCGCCGATGCCCAGCGCGTTGACCTTTTCGTACAGCTCCAGGCGCAGTTCCTCCACCTGCGTGAGCTTGTCGCCGCGGCTGGCGCGCTGCTGCAGCTCGTACATGTTGAGGTCTTCCATCAGGCTTTCCTTGGCCAGCAGCGCGGCTTTTTCCGCCGTGCCGCCCACGCCGATGCCGAGCATGCCGGGCGGGCACCAGCCGGCGCCCATCAGCGGCACGGTCTTGAGCACCCAGTCCACCAGGTTGTCGCCGGGGTTGAGCATGGCCATCTTGGATTTGTTCTCGCTGCCGCCGCCCTTGGCCGCGACGGTGACGTCCACGGTGTTGCCGGGCACGAGCTGCACGTGGGTGACGGCGGGGGTGTTGTCCTTGGTGTTCTTGCGGGCGAAGAGCGGGTCATCGACGACGCTGGCGCGCAGGGTGTTGTCGCCGAAGTTGTAGGCGCGGCGCGTGCCTTCGTTGGCGGCGTCCTCGATGCACTGGTCGGGCCCGAAGCCCTCGAAGCGCACGTCCATGCCGATCTTCAGGAAGACGTTGACGATGCCGGTGTCCTGGCAGATCGGGCGGTGGCCCATGGCGCTCATCTTGCTGTTGGTGAGGATCTGCGCCATCGCGTCCTTGGCGGCGGGGCTTTCCTCGCGTTCGTAGGCGCGCACCAGGTGCTCGATGTAGTCGCTCGGGTGGTAGTAGCTGATGTACTGCAGGGCGGCGGCGATGGATTCCACCAGGTCGTTGTAGCGGATGGTCGTGGTCATGGGGGTCTCGTCAGAAGAAACAACAGCGTGGGATTATCGCAACGGCCTTGTACGGGCCGCCGATACAAAAGGGGATACCGTGGCTGATGAGGTCAGGCCATCGCGAGGTCGAGCTTGCCGACCTTGCGCAAGTCCACGTGCTGGCGCGCTACCCACAAATCGTGGGCGCCCTGCATTGCCAGCCAGCTCTCGGGACTGCGGCCCAGGGCCTTGGACAGGCGCAGGGCCATTTCGGGGGTGATGCGGCTGCTGCCGTTGAGGATGCGGCTCAGCGTGGAGGCCGCGATTCCGAGCGCCTGCGCAAGCTCGCGCCCGCTGATGTTGTGGGGTTCCAGGTAAATGCCCGCAATGAATTCCCCTGGATGGGGTGGTTTGTGCATGTCCATCGGCGGTCGTCCTCGTTATCAGGCTGCAGCGGCCTGTCATCCAAGCATATCTGCAGAAGCAAAGCGGGCAAGCCGCGCCTGCCGTGCCGGCGCCAGCCAATTGCAGTCCAATCAGGACAACCGTTTTGCATCAGGAGAAAACCCGCATGGCCGCCATCCGCATCGAACACGATACCCTGGGCCCCGTCGAGGTGCCCGCCGACCGGCTCTGGGGCGCGCAGACGCAGCGCTCCAAGGTCAATTTCGCGATCAGCGGGGAGCGCCAGCCGCTGGAGATCATCCGCGCGCTGGTGATGGTGAAGAAGGCCTCGGCCAAGGTGAACCACGCGCTGGGTCTGCAGGACGAGAAGAAGACCGGCGCCATCGCCGCTGCGGCCGACGAGGTGCTGGCGGGCAAGCACCCCGACGAATTCCCACTGGTGGTGTGGCAGACCGGCTCGGGCACGCAGACCAACATGAACGTGAACGAGGTGCTGGCCAACCGCGCCAGCGAGATCCTGGGCGGGCCGCGCGGGGAAGGGCGCCTGGTGCATCCCAATGACGACGTGAACCGCAGCCAGTCGAGCAACGACGTCTTTCCCACCGCGATGCACGTGGCGGCGGTGGAGGCGATCACGCACCAGCTCCTGCCGGCCCTGCAGAAGCTGCACGCCACGCTGGCGGCCAAGGCCCGCGCGTTCGACGACGTCGTGAAGATCGGCCGCACGCACCTGCAGGACGCGACGCCGCTGACGCTGGGGCAGGAGATCTCCGGCTGGGCCGCGCAGCTGGCGCATGGCGAGGCGCATGTGCGCGCCGCGCTGGCGCACCTGTGCGAGCTGGCGCTGGGTGGCACGGCGGTGGGCACGGGGCTGAACGCGCCCAGGGGCTATGCCGAGCAGGTGGCGGCGGAGCTGGCGCGCCTGACGGGGCTGCCCTTCGTCACCTCGCCCAACAAGTTCGAGTCGCTGGCGAGCTGCGACGCGCTGGTCCATGCCCACGGCGCGCTCAAGACGCTGGCCGCGAGCCTGATGAAGATCGCCAACGACGTGCGCTGGCTCGCCAGCGGCCCGCGCTGCGGCATTGGCGAGTTGCAGATTCCGGAGAATGAACCGGGCAGCTCGATCATGCCGGGCAAGGTGAACCCGACCCAGTGCGAAGCCCTCACCATGGTCTGCGCCCAGGTCTTCGGTAACGACGTGGCCATCAATATCGGCGGCGCCTCCGGCAATTTCGAGCTGAATGTGTTCAAGCCCCTGCTGGCCCACAACTTCCTGCAGAGCGCGCGCTTGCTGGGGGATGCCATGGAGAGCTTCAGCCGTCATTGCGTGGTGGGCATCGTGCCCAACCAGGAGCGCATGGATGAGCTGCTGGAACGCTCCCTCATGCTGGTCACCGCCCTGGCGCCCCACATCGGCTACGAACGGGCGGCGGCAGTGGCCAAGCAGGCCCACCGCGACGGCAGCACCCTGCGCCAGGCGGCCCTGGCCCTGGGCTACGTCACGGCCGAGGAGTTCGATGCCTGGGTGCGGCCCGAGACCATGCTCGGGCCCCGGAGTTAGGGCTCAGGGATTGCTGCTGTAGCGGGCCGGCGGCTCGTCCAGGGACAGCACCCATTCGGCCAGGGTCTGGGCTTCGGCCTCGCTCACCGGGTTGGCCGGCATGGAGAGTTCGCCCCAGTTGCCCTTGCCCCCGTCCCTGATCTTCTTCGCCAGCTGGGCCACCACATCCGGCGTGTGGGGGTACTTCTTGGCGATCTCCTGGTAGGAAGGGCCGATGCGCTTGCTGTCCACCGTATGGCAGCCCAGGCAGCCGCGGAACACGGCGATTTCGGCACCCTTGGCCAGCTTGCCG
>OFJB01000699.1_pt1 | contig 15164 bp, 14 predicted proteins | sample 1775081 | NCBI WGS metagenome assembly OFJB01 (sample SAMN08195771, study PRJEB24354) | sludge metagenome | isolation source: initial sludge from phenol fed wastewater aerobic bioreactor | place: India: Nagpur | collected 2016-06-05 | reverse complement strand
GCTTCGCCAGATGCGCGCCGTCGAAGGCACGGCAAAACCTTAGCGTATATCTGGGTCCGTTCTGTGTACCGACCCCGGGTGAGAAACTAATCGACTCCGACCGCTTGCGGTCGTCCATTTTGGCGCGGCGAAGTCGCGCCCTCTCCCCTATGTGTTATTATGTGTTAGAATCTGTGTTACGCCCCCAAAAAATGGCAAATTGTCATTGCTTCGCAATGGCTTATCGAATGGGCTGGTGGGTGATAACACGATAGATGGTGTGTAAAAGCACGAATCTTGGTGGGTGATAACACGATTCAAAAGAGGGACTTATTCACAGGCTGGCGGTGTGTGAAAACACGAAAATCATTGCACGGGTGTGTGAAAACACGATAGCCTCCGATGGTGGGTGAAAACACGAATCAAGACGACCGTTCTCCGCTCCTGCCCGATAGATATCCGCAGCAGGATTTTTTCGTGTGCGACATTTTCGACGCCGCGCCGAAAGGCGACATGGCCTCGATGGAGCACCCTATTTTCAGCGTGTCCACAAAGCCCGATTTGAGCAAACGAGAGTATGCTCACGGTGACGCAATCCTGCGCGTGACACCATCGGCCAACGGCCTTGCAACCGTCCATGATCGTGATGTGCTTATCTACTGCATCAGCCAGATTATGGCTGCCCTCAACAAGGGGCAGCAGGTTAGCCAGGTCGTCCGCTTCAAAGCCTATGATCTGCTCGTGGCGACCAATCGCGGCACTGACGGGCGCGGCTATGAACAGCTCAAGGCAGCGTTCAAGCGGCTGCAAGGGACGCAGATCGAAACGAACATCATCACGGGCGGCGAATCTCAATGGGATGTTTTCAGCCTCATTGATCGCGCTCGGATCGTCCGCGAAGGTTTCGACGGGCGTATGCTCGATGTGGAAGTGCGGCTGTCCGATTGGGTATTCAATGCCATTCGGGCAAAGGAAGTCCTCACCCTCAATCGGCGGTATTTCCGCCTGCGTAAGCCGCTAGAGCGCCGCCTATATGAGATTGCCCGCAAGCATTGTGGATGGCCTGGGAAGCCCGTTAAATTCGGCCTCGATACGATCCAAAAGAAATGCGGATCACAATCGACGGCCAAAGAGTTCAAGCGGCTGCTGAAAACCATTGTCGAGCAAGACGAGCTGCACGGGCATTTCCCCGATTATACCATCCGCCTCGATGAGGCTGGCGAGCTGGTGACGTTCACACCACGGGCGGCAAAGACCGCCCTACCCCACGCGAGCCAATTTCCCATGATCTCCGAGAACGCCTTGCAAAAGGCGCGGATCATTGCGCCTGGATATGACGTTTACGCGCTCAAGGCGGACTATCTGACCTTTTGGGATGAAAAGGGTCGGCAAGAGCTGAAAAACGCGGATGCCGCGTTTTTGGGCTGGTGCAAGAAACGGAACGAACGGAATCCGCTCCGCCGCTAATGCCCACATGCAAACATGTTTGCATGTGAACATGCTTGCATGTTTACTTACCCACAGGGCTTTCGCCCATTTTCCGCAACCAATCGTTGAACGCCTCGGCCATTGCGTCCTGTAGGCTCATGCCGTTCTTGCGTGAGGTCATGTGCATGGCGAATGACATTTCAGGGCTGAAATAGCCCGTCATGGCCTTTTTGCCCTGACGGCTTGGCGCGGTGGCTGCGCCCGTGGCCGTGTTGGCGGCTGCGGGGATGGTCGCCGCCCTGCCCTGCTTGGCTGGCGCTGCGGTCGGCTCGATCTGTGGTGAGACTTGCGCGGGTTCACGATCCCGAAGCGCAAGCAATGATCCTTTGCGGGTGCTCATGCGGCGGTTCTCCGTTTCTTAGATGTTTGCATGTTTACATGTTCACATGCCCACTTGTAAAGCTGGCGGATTTCCTCGGCTGCTTTGCCATTGGGTTCAATTTCCATGGCCGTCTTTCCCTCGGCTGCGGCGTGGCGAAACGCGGCGCGGTCGGGGATGATGTGCGGGCACGATTCCAAACCATAGCCCTGCACCACCTGGGCGGCTTCATCATACATACGCGGCGCGGTCGGGCTGCCTGCGGTGAAGATCACAAAGGCGGGCTTGCCGCGCATCTTCACAAGGCTGGCCGTCGTCTGCACGGCGGCAAGATCAAACGCGCTCGGCCTGCATGGGATTAGCACCAGGTCGGCAGCTTCAACGGCGGCGCTCGCCGCGCTGTCGGCATGGGGCGGGGTGTCGATCACGATGAAATTTGCGCCCTGTTCGGTTGCCTGCTCGATCTTGGCGGCAAGGCGAGGGGGGGCGCTGTCGATCACCACGGGCGGCGCGTCCTTGCGCCATGCTGCCCATTGGCTGGCGGTGGCCTGCGGGTCGAGGTCGATCACTAGGGCGGTATGGCCTGCATCCTCGGCGGCTGCGGCCAAGTGAAGGGCGAGGGTGGTTTTACCCGCGCCGCCCTTCTGGCTGATTATTGCGATTGTTGGCATGTTTGCTTCCCCACATGTTTACATGTTTGCATGTGGTCATTAGGCGCTGATTCGTGGAATCCGTCAAGGGGGCGGGTTATCGCCCTCGATCCCGTGTGCCACTGTCGCGGCCTTGGCCTTCGAAACGGTCGGCAACCTGACGGCGCAAGTCCCGCGACGCTTTGACCTTCGACCATGCTCCGCCGCGCTCGGTGTTCCGCTCGCGCCATTCACTGCGAAGATTCTGGCGGTCGCTTTCCTGCGAATTGCGAAGGGCGGCAACGTCATTGCCAAGCCGTTTCACGTTCTCGCGCTGCTGCTGTTGCTGTGCCGTGCGAATGGTCGCGGCTTTTTCTTTGACCTCGCGGCGCTGCTCGGCGGCAAAGTCGCGTTTCTCGACCTGCTGCCGTTGGGTGAGGGCGGCCTCACGCTTGGCCGCCGATGTTAGATAGTTGAACGCATTGCCCAGGAAGCCTTGGGCGCTCGCGTCGCCGCGCACCGCGCCCATGGACTTGATCGCGGCAATGGCATTGTGAATTTTGCCCGTGAGGCGCTGCTCGCGTTCTTTGAACTGTCGCAGCTCGGCAAAGTGCCGTTTGTGCATTTGCCGCCATGCGGGAAGCCGTGCCGCCTGTATCTCGGCGCGGGCTTGCGACACTGCCGCCTTTGCGCGGGCAATGATCGCGGCGCGGCGGTCGGCATGGTCGGCGCGTAGCTTGTCCCATTCGGTGCGGTGGCGCTTGTGCATCTCGCGGCCTTTGGCTGCGAGTGCTGCGTCCTTGCCGCGCTGCTGTTCTTTGACCTTCTGGCCTTGGTTGGATTTGGTGAGTCCCTTTTCCTGCTCGTGCAGGTGGCGCGGTCGATCCTTGGCGGCACGGGTGAACTCGCCCAGCATGTCACGCGCCTGGTTGTTGGCGACGCGCTCCTCGCAAAGGATTTTGCCGCGGGCGCGTTCGTAGGATTCCGCCCATCGGGACAGGTTCAGCTTTTCGTTGCTGCTGGACAACATGCGCCCATCTTCGGGCGAAACACGATTCAGGATCACATGCACATGCGGATGCGGCTCGTCCTGGTGGGCGACGATCAACGCTTGGCAATGCTCCGCGCCAAGGGCTTTGATGCTGGCATGTGCCGCGAGTAACATTTCCTCGCGGGTCAGCCCGTCCTTTTCGTCGGGATGCCATGCCAGGGAGTAGGCGAGCACCACGTCCGCCGATTTGCGGCCTGTGTTGCGGATTCCTGCCTGCTCCTTCAGCCGTGCTTGATCCTTGGCCGTTGCGACCATGATCCGCCATGCGGCTTCGGGGTTTTCGGTCGCAAGGTTGACGGTGGCCGTCCAGGCCACGCGCTCACTTGTCGATGCGCCCTTGTCGTGCAGATAGTAGGCAGCCGCGCCTTTGAAGCTGCTGCCTTTGGCGGCGAGTTTAGGAATCATGTCCGCCGCTCACTATCTGCTCGATGATGCCGCGCACCTCGGCAAGCACGACTGCCGCCTCGCGCTCGATCACGATCCCACTGTTTACGGCGTGGGTGAGCTGATTGAGATTGACCCCAATCCTGTTGAGTTCCGTCAACAGGGTGGCGTCGATCTGCGAGCGGGCAGGCGGGACGCGGTGGCCTAGGACACGACGACGCGCATAGTCATGTGCACCGATGCCCGCATGGGCGGCCTGCTGCTGGACATGTGCCAGCTCGGCAGGGGTCAATCGAAGATTGAACCTTTCGGTGCGCTTGGCTGCGTCGTCTTTGGTCGGTCGTGCCATCCGTCCTCACTATGCCTGTCCAGGGGGCTACCCTGGTCGCGTTCCAAGGGGCGAAACCCTTGGCCAGATATGCTTTAGCATCCGTTTTTGGGCACCAAAAACACATCTGGCTATCCTCTTTTCATAATACCATAAGCAACACACCGAAAGCAACAAAACGCACTGACGGTCGGGCAAACCTTCAATTCTCAACGGTATCCGCTAAGTTCAAAATATGGCTGCTGAATCGTTCCCCACCCACGCTGAAACTCTCGGCACTGCTGATTGGGAAACTAACGCGCCCCTCTGGCAACCTGGCTCAATCTGGCTTGGCCGTAGTGCCACCGATGATGCTGTAGGCTGCCTCGATGATCGTCACATGGTAACGGTCGCGGGTAGTCGTGCAGGCAAAGGTCGCTCGGCAATCGTGCCGAATTTGGCGCTATGGCCTGGGAGCTGCGTCGTCCTCGACCCCAAGGGCGAGAACGCGACGAAAACGGCGCGGCGACGGATGCAGCTCCCTGGTCATAGGGTCGTGGTCATTGATCCGTTCGGCGTGGCCGATGTGCCCGACGATCTGCGCGGCACGTTTAACCCGCTCGATCTGATCGACCAAAACGACGAGGGCGCGGTCGATATTGCAGCCGCAATCGGTGATGCCCTGGTCGTCCCTGGCGATAGTCGGGACTCCCATTGGGATGAAAGCGCCCGCCAGTTGCTCGAAGCCCTGATCTTGCATGTGGCAACGGTAGCGCCGCCCGAACGGCGCAACCTGGCACATGTGCGGCGGCTGCTGACCGAAGGCGACCAAGAGGCAATGGCGCGGGAAGGTGACAAGTCCCCGTTTAATGCTCTTTGGTCTGAAATGATCGAACCTGACGGCGACGAACGGCTCGACGCGCTCGCGGGTGTGATCCGTGGCGGCGCGGAGTCGGTCATGTCGATGGGCGACAATGAACGCGGGAGCGTTCTCTCGACCACGCGGCGCAACACAAAATTTCTAGATTCCCCTGCGATTGGTCGGGCGCTCGCGCAAAGCTCTGTCGATCTTGATAATTTGAAGCGGCTCGATGGCGGCATGTCGTTGTATGTCTGCCTGCCCGCCCGTTTTCTGGCGACACATGCCCGCTTTCTGCGAATGGTCATCAACCTGGTGTTGTTCCGCATGGAAGCCATGGGGCTGAACGCGCCCGCCTGCGGCTCGCCTGTGCTGTTCGTGATGGATGAATTTGCGAGCCTGGGGCGATTGGAAGCAATCGAAAAAGCGGCGGGGTTGATGGCTGGCTATGGCGTGAAGCTGTGGCCGATCCTGCAAGACCTGACCCAGCTCAAGCGCCATTATCGGGAAAGCTGGGAAACCTTCCTCGGCAATGCTGGCCTGCTGCAATTTTTCGGCAACACCGATTTGACGACGCTCGAATGGCTCGAAAAGCGCATGGGGCAAACGCAAATCACGATCACCACCGAGGGGAGTTCGGTCGCGGAAGCTGACGGAAAATCGGAAGGTGTCACCCATGCCGAAACGAAAGGATCGCAAAAATCGGCGGGACGCACGGAAGGTCATAGCAAAATGGCCGCTCTGTCGTCCGTAGCGGCGCGGCAAGGGGGCGAGGGGCTGCTCGATAGCCTGACGCGTTCGGGCGCGTCTGACATGTCCCTAAGCGGCGGCACGTCCACCTCAGAGGCTCTTTCGGCTTCGAATAGTGAGAGCAAGCAAACGGGCACGTCAAAATCGACCACGGAAACGCGCTCGCTCAATCAATCGGCGCAAGTGCGGCCTCTATGCCGCGTCGATGAAATCGCCCGATATTTTGACCGCGATACGGGGCTGCAAGTCGTGTTTATCAGTGGCGGGCATCCGCTCGTGCTCAAGCGAACGCCCTATGACACTGATCCGCAATTCACGGGGCTGGTTAGTTCCTAGTTGCTCGATCTTCGCTGACGCGCTGAATTGCAGGATCGGGCAAGCCGCCGAAAAGCTCCTGCTGTAATTGCTCGCGGCTCAATCCCACGCCGCCGTTCACGTCCTGCACCTGGCCTTGGCGCACTCGATCATTAGCGGCGCACCATCCCTCGGCATCGCCGTCGCCATTGGCGCGGCTCAACGCACACATGAAACCCGTCCCCATGTTCACCATGCCGCCGCCTGCGCTGCCTGCGCGGACGGCCTCGGCGCGATACTGCATCATGGCCTGCTGCATTTGCAGATAGCCCGAAATGAACGCGTCACCGCGACGATAGAGGGAAGCGTAAGCCTCCCTTGTGGTGTCGAGCTGGCTTTGCACACGGGCAACCTGTTCTTGTGCCTTGGCCTGCTCCTGTGCCCGCACCTGGGCGAGCTGCTGCTCAAGATCGACCTGGGCATCGGTGGTCGCCTCAATCTGGGCGCGGGAAGCGTTGCCGTAAAAGTCCCCCAAGAGCTGCGACGGCTTATAGGCCGCGTCGAAAAGCAGTTCGCCGATAATGACCAACAAAACGACCAAAACGCTGCCGCTTGCGAATGATCCAATGAGCGCCTTTAGGCTGCGTTGCGGTGCGTATTGAGCAACCTGGCCTTGCGGGTGATGTCCCATAGGCGCGGGAAGTGGTGCGGTCTGCGGATGCACCGCCTCCATGTTGGGGTCACTGCACGAAAGTGAGTTTTACGTACGCTAAGTGCGAACGAACGACGAACATAGATAACCAATGGACGCTGGATGGGCTTCAGATAACGGACGCGGAAACACACTCACCAGCCGGTCTCGTCTGTATGACCGTCCCGATTTGGATCGTTGCGATAACGGCATTGCCGTGTTACCACAACAACACACCGGTTGGGGGACGCATGTGGAGTTGAGAGAGTATCGAGCGCCGGCACAGGTAAAGCTGGCGGCCCTCTGGGCGTCTACGATGTTCTGCTACGTCTACGGCGACTATTTCGGCCTGTATGTGGTCGGCACACTGGCGGACATGAACCGTGGCAGCATGGGGCCGCTGGGCCATGCGACGTCGGGCGTTCTTACGGGCGTATCGCTGATGATGGCGATCCCGAGCCTGATGGTCGCCCTGTCACTCTTGCTGCCAGCGCGCATTTGCCGGTGGGCCTGCATCGTCCTCGGCCTGTTCTACACCGCCATCATGGCGGCCAGCCTTCCCGGTTCGGAACCGTTCTACAAGGTGCTGGCGGTGATCGAGATGGCGCTGACGCTGGCGATCACCGTCGTCGCGGCGCGTTGGCCCCGCGAGGCCAACCGTGGTTGAGGCTACGCCTTCGCCTACCGTCGCGCGTCTTGCAGGCGCGCTCTACCTTGGCACGATTGTCTTCGGCCTGTTTGCCGAGGTGGGATCGCGCGGGGCGCTGATCGTCGGCAGCGACGCCACCGCCACGGCGCGCGCCATACTCGCCAACGAGGCTCTGTTCCGAGCTGGCCTCGCTGCCGATCTTGTGATGCTGGCCTGCTATGTCGGGGTGACGACGCTTTTCTTCGACATGTTTCGCCCCGTCCATGCCGGCGTGTCGCGGATGGCAGCCGCCTTCAGCCTGATCGGCATCGCCGTGCTGGCCGCTGATACCCTGCTGCTGCTCGTCCCGCTGCGGCTGCTGGCGACGACGCCGTATCTCGCGGTGCTGGGAGCGCCGCAGCGCGAAGCGGCGACGCTGCTCGCACTCAAGGTTCATGGCGATGGCTACGACGTGAGCCTAGCGTTTTTCGGCATCTACTGCTTGATGCTGGGCTGGCTGGCGTGGCGCAGCGGCTTCTTGCCTAGGGTCATCGGGGCGCTGATGGCGCTGGCAGGGGCCTGCTACATCCTCAACAGCATCGCCGACCTGGCGGCACCGGCTTTTGCCCGGATGCTTTCGCCGCACCTGATGGACCCGACGCTGATCGGGGAAACAGCACTGGCGCTCTGGCTTCTAGTATTTGGCGCAGGCAGGCGATCCAAGCGCGATCGCTAATCGCTTAGCCCGGTGCGCCGATCAGTTGCGCTTAAGCAGCGAGCAGCGAAGTGGAAAGACGGAGCGGCCTGAGCTGATCCGGGCCGGGCCGGTCGTCCCGCTCCCAGCTATAGTCGCCGGTGAGCGCGATATGTTCCCAGCCCAGCGGTGCGATATGGCGGGCAACGTCGTCCGGCGCTCCCATGTCGGCCAGTGCCTGTTCAAGATAGCGGGTGTTCCACAGGATGATCGCAGCGACCAGCAAGTTGAGGCCGGAGGCGCGGTAGGACTGGTTTTCGAACCGACGGTCGCGCAGCTCGCCAAGCTGGTTGAAGAACAGCGCGCGAGCGAGTGCGTTGCGCGCTTCCCCCTTGTTCAGCCCGGCTTGGGTCCGCCTGCGGAGATCGATATCCTGCAACCAGTCGAGCATGAAGATCGAGCGTTCTAGCCTGCCGATCTCGCGCAACGCCAGTGCCAAGCCGTTCTGTCGCGGATAGGCGGACAGCTTGCGCAGTATGGCCGAGGCGGTGACGGTCCCGGTCCGTATCGAGGTGGCGAGCCGCAGCAGTTCGTCCCAATGCGCGGCTAAGTGATCGTGCGCGAGCGGATCGCCAACCATGCCGGCAAGCAATGGCCCCGCTTCCTGCCCGGGCAGGAGATGCAGGCGGCGCTCCTTGATATCACGCAGGCGTGGCGCGAAGCGGTAGCCGAAGAACGGCATCAGCCCGAACACATGGTCGGACGCGCCGCCCGTATCGGTATAATGCTCTTCGATCGACAACCCGGTCTGGTGATACAGCAAACCATCGAGGACATAGGGAGCCTCGCCTGCGGTCGCGGCGATTACGCGCGAGCCGAACGGGTCATACTGGTCCGAAATATGGGTGTAGAACGACACACCGGGTTCGTTGCCGTTGCGCGCGTTGATAACGCTGCTCGCAGCGCCCCGCCCGCCGGCATGGAATTGCTGCCCGTCGCTCGACGAGCTGATGCCGCTGCCCCATAGTCCCGCAAGCGGCATCGCGCGATGCGCCTCGATCAGTCGTTCCAGCGCCTCGCCATAGGCGGCTTCGCTGATGTGCCAGTCATGCAGATGCGCGAGTTGGCGCAGACTGGCACCGCGGCAACTATCCGCCATGCGGGTCAGGCCGAGATTGATGCCATCGGCGAGTATCACGGTCAGCAACGCATTACGGTCGTCGGCCGGACGGCCTGATCGCCGGTGGGTAAAACAGTCGCCGAAGCCGGTCCACGCATCCACATCGAGCAGGATATCCGTGATTTTCACGCGGGGGAGACGGTCATAGGCGCTGCGGCGGGCGACCTCTGCGGCGGGCGGTGTGATCGCCTTCAACGGGGAGATCATCAGCCCGTTTTCGTCGAGCCGGACCTGCGGCAGTTCGCCCTGCCGGGCCAGCACCGTTACCCGTTCGATCGCGCGGTTCAGTCGCTCACGGCGATCCTCGATATGAGACACGAACCCGGTCTCGATCGCGAGCGGAAGCGGTCCCTTCTCGCGCAGCGCCGCAAAGGTGGCGGGCGGAATGAGATAGCTGTCAAAATCTCGAAACTGCCGGCTGCCTGCCACCCAGATATCGCCAGCCCGCAACCGATCTCGTAGCTGGGACAGCACGCAGAGTTCATAGGCCGCGCGATCGACGATGCCATCGCGGATCACGAAAGGCCGCCAGCCAGCCGGCACAAAACGCAGCGGCACCTTGTCGGGCAGGCGTCGTTTGCCGGAGTGGTAGAGATCGGCGATGATGGCGAGCGCATCGAGGATACCCTGGACCGGCCCGGCACCGCGAAACGCGAGCGCCCGCAGGAATTGCCCGGCGAACAGCCTCACCGTGCGATGCCGCTCGATCAGTTCGGCTGTGCGGTCGATTGTCTCGGGGCGGACGAGGACTTCCGCCTGAGCGACAGCAGAGCCGAACCGCTCCCAGTCGAACGGGCGGATGTGGGCAAGGGAGTCGATACCCTTTGCGTGCGCGTCGATCAGCATGCGGCAGCTATCGGTCAGGTTGCGTAAATGCCCCTGCATTTCGCGCACCGTCCTGATCGCCTTGTCGCGAGTCCGGTTTTCTGCGCGGCGGGTCATACTGCCGATCAACTTGTCGAACATCATCAGCGCGGCGTCGGTCAGGCTTTCCTCGAGGCGAATGGCTGCGGCCGCGAGCGTCGCATGGCGGCGCAATGGACCGAGTTCGCCGAGATGTTGTGGCGTAATCCGTACCGCCTCGTCCGCCAGTCGATCGAATGTCGCCAATGGGATCATGGCGGCGCGCGCCGGGTCGAGGCCGAGCGTCCGGACATGATCGAGCCGTTCGAGCAACCGCAGGATGTTGCGCGGTGCCGGCGACTGAGGCGCGTTGCGTAGCCAAGCCAGCCATGTCGTTCCCTGATCCGACCGCCGGGTCAGCAATGCGTCCAGCGCCGCCAGCTTGTCCAACTCGATGCCGTTGGTCAGGATTTCATGGGTGAGCTGTTCGGCTTGCTGACGGGCGTGTCTGACGATCGCCTCGATGACAGTCGGGGGCGGCAACAGCACCCGTCGTCGTCGCAATTCGTCGATCACGGTGCCGGCGAGAAGGAGCGGCTGGGCGACAGTCTGCGCGACCGGCATCGCGAACGCCACGATCGCGCGAAAGTGATTTCGGTCGAAAGCGGTGTAGCTGAACCGCTGCATGAGATCGGCGAGATGCGCGCGGCGGGTTTCATCGCGACGGGCGTAATCGTCGGACGCCGTAGCCTGCACGTCGATCTGATCAGCGACGAAGGCGAGGATGGCACCCGGCGGTTTCTCCCCGGCCTCCAGCACGCGGCCCGGCCAACGCATGTACAGCAACAGCATCGCGAACCCGAGCCGGCTCGACGCTCCCCGACGTTCGCCGACCAGATCGAGGTCTTCACGGCTGAGGGTGAAGTGCCGGGCGATTTCCCGTTCGTCGGTCGGGGGATCGTAATGTGGGGCAAGCGCCTCGCGTGTCAGCAACTGCCGTCTTGCCATGCGTCACGACCCTTCGTGCCCTGTCCGTCAGACGGTCCTCTGGCGGCCAGCATGAATATGTCCGTCAACTCTGGACCCGCGATGGCGATTCGGACAAGAATGCAAATCGATGGGAAAACGGACAGATCGGGACCGACCGTGGCGCTGATCGGCTATGCGCGGGTATCGACCGGCGATCAGAAGCTGGGGCTCCAGCATGATGCGCTGAACGCGGCCGGATGCGAGCGCACGTTCGACGACCACGCCTCTGGCGCGAAGACCGATCGGCCGGGGCTGGCCGAAGCGCTTGCCTATCTGCGTGCCGGCGACACGCTGGTCGTGTGGAAGCTCGACCGGCTCGGCCGTTCGATGAGCCACCTGATCGAGAAGGTCGGCGAACTGGCCGCGCGCGGTGTCGGTTTCCGATCGCTCACCGAGCAGATTGACACCACCACGTCGGGCGGGATGCTCGTGTTCAACATCTTCGGCTCGCTCGCCCAGTTCGAGCGCGATCTGATCCGCGAACGCACGAACGCCGGGCTGAAGGCAGCGCGCGAACGGGGAACCCTCGGCGGCCGACGCCGGGTCATCACGCCCGATAAGCTGCGCAAGGCGCGCGACCATATCGCGGCGGGGCTGACGGTCCGCGAAGCCGCCACGCGCCTCAAGGTCGGCAAAACCGCCCTCTACAAGGCGCTCGAAGGCGTAGCAGCAAAAGCGAAGGCCTGATGTTTCACCTTCGTTCGCCTCTAGCGTACATAAATGTCACTTTCGTGCAGTGACCCCATGTTGGGAAAATCTACCATGGGCTGCCCTTCGTTTCGTCGTTGTAACCGTTAAATCTCGACTCCCTTTTTCCAAAATTCAAGAAAAGCTGAAAATAAATTCATGCTCCCAATGAGAGAGGCTCCCGACGATCCGCCTTGCGGCTCGTTTTTTCGTGCCTGACGGCTCTCAATGGGCGCACTTATGCTGTCGCAACAGCACGGCCATGGAAAAGGTCTGGTGTCCAGCCAGGAACAGGTTCTGCCGTTGGCAGAGTATAGCCGCGATATTCGTCGCCGCGTCCAAGCATGTTTGCCAGCTCACTAATGTTTAGGCGCTTCAACAGATCGACAGTAATAGGACGTTTATCGTTCCAAAACGCCATGGAATTCAATGCCTCTTGGGCTATCGTCGAATTCAAAATTTCATGCAAAAATTCTGCTTCGGCCTTGCTGGAGCAACCAAGGAAATAGACCGTATCATCAACCATGACGGGTTTTCCGTCGTGCGGGGCGATGATCTGAAAGCTTAGCCGCTTATAGAAACCTGAAATGGCCACCTTCCAATTTTCGAAGGCATACGGGCCGATGCCAAAAATTGAAAAGGGTGGCTTGCCGCGATAGATTACGCTCCCGCGCTTATCGAGCAATGCGCGATGCTGATTGAGATATGCCCACGTCGCGGGCGCTGATTGACGAATATGGTCGGTTTCGTCTCCGACCTTTTCCTGGGTTATAATCACGTTCAATCGAGCATCATCAACGCGACCATGTGCTACGTCCGAACTTTTGAGCAGGGGATAAAGATGGTCTGGCTCAATAGTGACAAGCTCACCTAGGCCATTCACCAACGCTGCGCCGTCACGGCGTAGTTCCATCACTTTGCTACAGTCGTGCTTCACGCCCGATCGCCATGTGTAGTGAGGTTCGCGGCCAATCACACGTCGTTGACGATAATAGGAATCGACGTTTGCTATGACCATGCCGTCATGGAACCCGAATACGCTACTGGGTGAATCTTGGGCGAATGATTCAAACAAAGCGCAATCGGTAGAGGGTGCTCCCGTGCTGCGTTCGACGATGAAAAAGCAAGCATCCACTGCGGCATTGAAATGCTCGAGTGCGTTAATCTGCACACATGCACTCTGGTTTATGGGACGCTTCGCCTTCCAAGCACTTTGCAGAATTTTCCGCGCCACGGCTGTCTTGCACAGCATAGCGACGGCGCCGCCATACTGGTCGATCCAGTCCATTTGCTTAAGGATCATCCATTCGGAAATGTCGAAATTTGCTTTGCCCGTAACCGCGTCAAAGCCTTTGTGATTTTGAAAATTCGATTTTTCGGGAAGATTGTCCCCTTTGATCAGGCCAATGTCGGCATTTGTAACCCATGGCGGGTTTCCAATGAACAAAATAGGCTTTGGCAGCGGAGCAAGGATCTCGTCCCAGGCAACCTTAAAAAAGTCGCCTTGGATCAGCTCTACCTTTTCGCGGTATGCCTGATCGGCAATAGCTGATTGTAATTTCGCTAGGTAGGCTGCCTCGATCTCAACGCCGATGATCTTTTCGGCATCAGGGAAAGCTTCTGCGGCGGCAATCAAAAAAGCTCCTACACCGCACGTCGGTTCAATTATCGTTTTGGGGCTAAACGATAATTCCTCTGCAAGTCGCAAAAGGGCTGTTTTCGCAAGCTCCATCGGGGTTTGAAAATCGCCAAACTCCCATGTCTTAGCATCTTTGCGAGCGGCCATTATCTCACCCTTTCGATACCATCGACGCTGCCCGCCTGGCTAATGACTCGCCCATATTGCAGCCGCCACTGCAACGCGTTCGATATTGTAAGATAGCCTTGCAGCGGGCGCTGCTGGAGCACTGAGCGAGCGATATTGCCCGCTTCAATGTCATCAACTGGCAAATTTTTATCGGCGAGAAATGCGATAACGTCATCCTCGTTGCCATCGCGATCTATGATTTCATTCAAGCCGCGAGTCATTTGGTAGTCGGCCGTTCGGGAAGCTTCGACAAAAATGGTGTGCTTCATGTCGAGTCTGCCCGTGCGGTTTTCGTGGTCGTCAAATTTATCGTAAACGAAAATAAGAAGGCCGTAGCCAAGGCCGAAAATTTTCTGCCGCGCCGATTTGTAAGGGCATGAAGATTGCGGCTGCTTTATGCTTGTAACCTTCATATCAATGTTGAGCTGCGGAAAATCGATACCTGATGCTGAATTGCCTAAATCAAATTCATACGTTTCTACAAGAAACGTCCTAAATTTGTGCTCTAGGTATGTTCCAACGGCTTTTCCGTCAGTAACTCCATACAACGCTGGCTCGTCGTATTTGCTTTCTACGTCAGCAAATGATGCTGCCTCTGCTAGAAGATTTTCAATGTTTAGAGGCGGCTTAGGCATGATGGACTTTCTTTTCGGTGTTATCATTAGATCGCGCTTTTAAGGCTAAGCGCATGGTCGATGCGGCAACCTTAAACGATCTTGCTACAGAAGGCACGGACTCTCCTGCATCAATGAGCTGCATTGCCTGGTCAATTTGGCGGGAAGTGAGTGCACGGGGACGACCGCCTATGCGTCCTGCGGATCGGGCTGCGGCCAAACCTGCGAGAGTTCTCTCTCGTATGAGGTCGCGTTCAAATTCTGCCATTGCAGCAACAAAATGGAACATAGCTCGCCCTGCTGGGGTGCTTGTGTCGAGCTGCTCCGTAATGCTTTCAAAATCTGCGCCGCGCGATTTTATCATCTCGATGATTTGGAGAAGATCGGACAGGCTACGGCCAAGCCTATCGAGTTTCCACACGACGATTTTGCTGCCGCTAGGGAGCCTTTCCAAAAGCTGCTCAAGCTGTGGCCTGCGCTTTCCACTACTTGCCTTTTCAGCAACAATTTCATGACAGCCAGCAGCGTGTAAGGCAGCCATTTGAGCGGCAGTCGTTTGGTCTGCTGTTGATACTCTCGCGTAGCCAATTTTCATTGGTCTATTTTCGCTAGGGTTTTTCATCCGCGCAAGCCCCTGAAAATACGTTGCTCACATGTTTCTATCTGGAAGGCGCAAAAAACGACCGTTTTTCGTTCCTTGTTCGACCTGCCAGAGGCAGGGCGTAAAAATTGACGTTCCTCGTCCCGACAATTCCAGAACACCGCCACGCGCAGAATGAGTCAAAGGATCGCGTAGCGACCGCGAAGCGGCGCGGAGCCACGCGCAGCCCGTAGGGCGAGCATGGCGAGCGTGCTTGACCAGTCGAGCATGGTGGTATGCTTCCAGGTCGGGTGAGGGGTCAGGACATAGAACGGGCACAGATATACGCTA